>Ga0315905_10005692_pt1 | contig 12691 bp, 16 predicted proteins | sample LakEriMetagenome_5_FD_203522 | JGI IMG/M metagenome (GOLD analysis project Ga0315905, IMG submission 203522) | Freshwater fungal communities from buoy surface, Lake Erie, Ohio, United States - Buoy 4 MA121 | ecosystem: Environmental > Aquatic > Freshwater > Lake | place: USA: Lake Erie, Ohio... | reverse complement strand
CTTGCGGGGGCCACACGGGGAGCTATACCTGCATATGTACTCGGTCAATATTATATACGGTCATGGACACTTTGGAGGATAGAATCGATTGTGGTCGATTATTGGAGCAATTTTGCATTGTTTGTGATGAGGATTGAACCGATTGTTTTGTTGATTTTTACAATAAAAGTCATTAATTTTCAATTTCGATTTTTACAGCCAATGCGACCAACTTAGTTACCGATCCTTGCAAAGGATCGGGAGTTCGGACCTCTTGGGAGCGGAAGGTCATTGATGACTGCAAGAGTTGGGATCGGGTATAAAATAAGAATGATTGGGTGCTTATTACAACGTCATGGGAACAATCATGGGAATGTCCGGATCTCTCTGGGCGCCGCGCCTGATACCGAGCGCTTACAGGGAAAAATAATGAAGGGTCTTGAATCCCATCCCTGGTTAGATTCAAAGATGGGGTTGAGGGATACGGCGAGTGCACCTCACCGAGCATGACGTCTGTGACATCTGATAGATTCTCACTCTGGCATCCGTGGTTCTGCACCACATTAGCTGCACCCGTTCCACTCACCGCTCTCCCAGCCCACAAACCCCCCTCGATGATCAACAAATCAGATTTGTTGCTTGTTTTCCAAGATTCGCAAATTGCCTCAGGTGATCGAATTGCCTCAGGTGATCGAAAAAGGAGATCGAGATTCGATTCCTCGAATGCTGCCTGTCGACTCAGACGGGTTTGGTCTCTCTGCCCGCTGCAAATGGGTTGATGGCGTACGCGCAGTCGAGGATTTGACAACTGGTGATGCGGATTTGACAACTGTTGATGAAGGGCCCGGGAATTGAGTTCCAACGCCTGTGTCGATGGGAATCGTGCGCTTGGCGACCACGGAATACAGCTCAAAAATTCGATTACCCGCCGCCAAATGTTGTGGGTACGTCAAATGTTGTAATTGCAAGCCTCTACTCTCCTCTGGCGTCTGCCATAGTGTGCAGCGCAACAGAGACGGTGGTGAGCACTCAAGTTGAGTCAGCACGTGCTCGAGAGAGGCGGGCGAAGGAGGACCAGCGTGCACATGTGCGCTTGTGAGCAAGGCAAAAAAAATGCTGGTCCTCCCTCGCCCCGCCTCTCTCGAACACGCATGTGCGCGTGTGAGGAAAAAAATTGAGGAGTCCAACCAGTTCTCGAAACAGGCTCATCTGCACGGTCGTGTCCGGCGCGCCCAACAGCAACCCCGACACTTCCTGCGCCGGGCGCTTGAAGATATCAATGCCGTCTACTGCCTGCAGGATGTCTCCTCGCTACAGCAGAGTGCGTGCATGAGTAAGGCCGCGTCCTTTGTCGCTATGTACAAGGTTTAGCACAGTTGGCAGCAAGGATGCGGTGCGTGTCAGCCGCCGCGGCACCTGAATGTTGGCGAGCACGTTTGCGCTGGAGCCATTAATGACGTCATGCACGACAAGAGCCATGAATGCGTCGCTGTCGAAGGACGGCTGGCACGGCACATGGGTGTTAGGCGTTAAACACTCCTTCAAAATCTCGCTCGCGCCGCGTGCGCGGGCACAAGCAAGGGAGGTAGTTGAGAGTCAGAGTGAGGGCCGGGATGAGTGCACCTTGAACACAATGCCGACGCCGGCCTTCGCCTCAGGCAGCTGTTGCGAGCTAAATGCCTTTTTGGCTTTGATCCTGCGATCAGCCCCCCGTCAGCCGGACGCCCGACGCGCGCCAGCGAATCCAAATCTTTCACACAAATTGACATTTTTGCTACAGTCTAGGCGGGTTAGTAACACAGCGCCTGACGATATGTAGGCTGCAACTGCAAGAAGGACAGCTGGATTAAGTGCGCGTGGCAACGCTGCGTCTCACTTGCGCCAGCTGTCATCCTTCCTGCAGTCGCAGCACGAGAACATCCCGATTTCTCCACAACGCTTGGAGATCAGAAACCCCACCGGAGCCTTTTTCGTAGTTCGTGGGTGTTCGCCAAACGCTTGGAGATGATCCCACCGGCCCTTTTTCGTAGTTCGTGGGTGTTCGCTCTTGTCACCTGCCGATGCAAGGAGGGGCGTCGTGCGGGCGGGCGCGGGATGTGCAGAGAGCAGTCGAAGTCTCGGTCGGTTCTGATGCCCTGCGATGCCGGCAAGGGGGGGGGGGGGGCTGTGTTTATGGTGTGTGTTTCTCTTTGTTATGATGTGTGTTTATGGCCCCTCTTTGTGTGTTTTGGAGCCAGCATCTGGCTGCCGTTGCGTGAGGTGCTGACGCCGTGTACATCAGGAGGAGTATCCTGCGTGGGTGCGCGAGTGCGACCAGGATTTCAAGGACAAATCTTGCACGCTCACGCACGAGGGCCGGACTTTGCAGAAGTGGCGTGCATTTGTGGGCCGCCTCGAGTCGAGCAGCGCCAACCCGTTCCGCAAGGCCGCCCGCTTTCGCTGCAGCGCGTGCGATGCCGCTGCTCGCAAAAAAGGGCGTTCGAAGAAGCTGAATCACAACTACGGGGCGCCGCCCCTGACTGTACTGGTCGAGACGGAAGGCTGTACCTGCCACGTGGAAATCCGCAGCATGCTTCCCCACCTGGACACCACATACGTGCCTGATGAGCTGCTCGCGCCGTCGCAGCCAGCTGGCCCGACGGGTAAGCGCAAGAAGGCGGCACCCTCGCGCAGCATGGCCAGTCGTGCCACTCGAGTCAAGCTCGAGCCAGGTCTGGCCTCGCCTCCCCTGTTGCTGTTAGCCGGGGCTTCCTGTAGAAAATGCTGCGAACCGCGTGTGGCGTCTGGACAAATTTGCCTGACCTTCCTTTCTGAGCTTTGGCTGCACTTTTGGCGATGCATTGTGGCAGGGCTGGATGAAAGTGAGGCGGCGGAAAACATCTTTGGTGAAAGCTACGGCGCTGACGACGAAAACCCCCTGGGGGGAGAGGCAGAGGAAGGAGGTTGGTGCAGTGTTCAGTTCACAGAAGCGCTTTCCTCGGATGCAAGCAGCAAAGGCGCTGGCACTTTGCTGCTCTCACAGCGACACATTTGCTGCCCGTATCCGAGGAGAAATTTAGAAGGGGGGTTGTGCCGCTCCCCGAGGCTCCTGCGCGGAATGCGCTGTGTCGTCCGGGGTGGGACAGTTAGCAGCGCCATCGTGCCAGTCGGCGCTGCCGACATGGACACGCGTGTGCACTGCCACTTTGAATATTCCTATGTCCGCGGGCACTGGTGCACGTGTGCCGATGTCAAGCGATGGTGGTGGAGTGCGGGCTGGGTCTCTCTGGGGAGTTCCCTGCTCGTTCCTCTAACTGCATGTGTGCGGGGCTGTGGGGCACATGTGACTGCGTTCCAGATGGAGGCGGCGAAAAGGAGGGTAAGGAAGAGGGTGAGGCGCGGAAGTCTGGCGAAGATGGCGATGAGGATGACGAGCCTGAGGTAGAAGAGGACCTCGAGAATGACGATTACGCAGCCGGTGAATTCTTCTTTGCTGTGCGCGTAGTTTTCAGAAGGCTGACATTGGGAATATTCTCGTGCCTTGCTCTCGAAAGCAGCGTCGTGTTTTGGCCGAGAGGCGCAATATCACGTCCGTATATTTGTGTGAGTTGTAGTGTGAGAGACGACGGACTGACGGACCCACAGAGTTGCCTTTGTGTTGTGCACTGTAGCTTGCCGTGACGCCTCGGTCTGCTGCCCCTGCAGGTCAACATTGTGATGACGACGAGGACTTGGTGGACGAAGGAGGAGGGGGCTCGGATGATGAGGAAGCCCGCTATGGCACTTATTGATGGTGAAAGTCAAGTTGGGCCTCTTGTGCGAGTGATTATGCAGACAGGGTTTAGCATGCGCATTACAGGAAGGCCGGAAGCGCATGTTACGTGTGATCGGGGGTGTGGGACAGTGCTGAGTGATTACGCCTGTAGCCTGGAGTGGATTTGCTTTCAAGCTCTCCGTGGTTGTTTTTGGCGTGCGCACTGCCACTGCGCAGCAAACAGTTCACCCCAGATTATCACGAGTGGTTCTTGAAGCCAACAACCACAATTGTGGTACTATTATTTGCAGACGAACGGAGAATGCAGTAATTACACACAAAAAAGTGCTGGCCAGCTAAAACGCAAGCACAAGCATGTGCTAAACGTTCGTACTGATTCTTCTGCGGACCTAGATAGAGTTTTCGTTGACCTTCTCCCCTTGGCCCTTGATTATCTTGCGAGTTTTCGAGGATCATCATAGGAATCTGATGCGTCCAGGATGCGTTTTCAGGCCAGGGGTCTGAAAATGGACCTGCCTATCTTTTCCTCCGTCCCTCCCTCACTCCTCCCCTCCTCCCTCCCTCCCTCCCTCCCTCCCTTGATTGTCAAGAAACTTCTCTCTCTCTCTCTCTCTCCCGGCGCCTATCTCACTGCGTTTCTCAGCTTCTCTTCAAGGGTCTCTTTGTCAGCTTGCAGCGCCATTAATTGACGTTGCACCGTCGTCCGCTCTTCTATTAGTGCTTCTGACTCGGCTTTGTGCATCGATATCTCCATCATGTATTTTTTATTCTGGGCGCTCTGAGAAAGGCAAGGAGCGAAGCAAACGCAGGCACCGCCAACATCATGAGTCAGTTTACATTGATCGAGGTCAGCAGGTTGCGCTGCAGTCTCGGCAGTACATTGACAATCGGACTGGGGAGGGAAGTTTTGTCTGCAAAACCAATTCCATTCAGCAGTTACCAGTTTGTCAATTTCAGATGACTTCATTCTGACCGCCGTCTCGGCACCACGCATCGTTTCCTCGGCCTCCCTCATCACAGAGTCTATCAGTCTCTTGCGCTGCGACAACTCGTCCACCATGATCTCACGCTGGCTCAACAGATCCTTGATCTGCTCCTGGGCCTCTTTCAGTACCTCTGCATCGTTCGAAGCTGAGCCCGACGAATTTTGCTTGCCGCTGGCTTGCTCGTCGAGCTTGATAGAGTCTGCCCGTGCTCGCAGCTTTCCATTCTCAGCTCGGAGGCCATCGACCTCAGACGCGAGCTTCGATTGTTGCTGCAGCAGCTCACGCTCAGCGGCGTGTGCTGCTTCAAGGCGCGACGACAGCAGCGCGAGGTCCGCCTGCATAACACGTGTCTCCCTTTCGACCCTTGCTTTGTCATCCTCCCACAACTGCTTCATTTTCTGCATAAGCAGCTCTGACGCTTCTCCACTCTTGACCATCCTGGTTAACTTTTCATTTTCATCCTTGTAAATTTGAAGTTCGTTAGATAGTGCAGTATTCTGGCTCAGGACGTCAGTCCCGATAGCCGAGAACCGATTGACCTCAGATTGCGAAGCGCTGATTTGTTTCGCCAACGAATGATTCTCCTGCTTCAAACGCTCCATCTCATGCTGCAATTCACTTTTCTCTAATGCCAGCGCTTCGATCTGCATTTTCATATCTTCATGACGCTCTATCGAGGCATGCAGACGCATGGTAATGTTGCTGCTGTCGGACTTGGCAGCATGCAAGTCAGCAAGTAACTTCGCAGATTCGACCAGTTTTGACATCTTTTCCTTTGTCAGAGACTGAATTTCACTCTCCGCAGCCACCAATCTCTCATCGTGCTTGGCGAAGTCAGCCTTCTTGATCTCCAAAAGATCTTCAAGCTCCTTGATTTGCTTGCGCAAAGATATATTCTCAGCAGACAATTTGCTGATTTCTGCCACAGCCCTCTTATGTGAGTCTTCCAGCGGTTTTGTATCTAGAGATTGCTTCAATTTGGCCTCCAGCGTCTTCACCTCGTTTTCCAGGCGAGATTTCGAACCCATCTGCTCTCGTTTGGCAGCTGCAAACTCAGACTCGACTTTGCGGATTTCATCCTCGCGCAGGGACAAGTCTTTCCTGTGCCTTTCAACAGCATCTGTCCCTGCTGCTTTCAGCTCGTCGCACATTGATTTGAGCTCGTCACACTTTTGTTGCGACACTTGAACATCTCGAACAGATTTTTGCAGCTCTGAAGTTGATTTATCAAGCGCCTCCTTTTGCTGTGCGATGTGGGCTTTGAGGTTGTCTTCGCTTAGTTTCATCGCCTTTACCTGCATTTCGAAGTGCCTAACTTTATCCTCAAGGGCGTGCTTGGACGCACCCATTGCTTGCATCTCGCCAACTAAGTTTCTCTCCAGTAGAACTTTTTCGTCCTGCATGCCAGACACGGTGTCTGCGTATTTACGCTCCAGCGTTTGAATGCGATCAGTTTGCGCTTCTTTCTCGGCCTCGAGCACCTCGAACTGCGTTTTGACGTGTTTCAGCTCTGCTGTCAGTTGGTTGACCATTGTCAGAGCCTCCTCTTTTTCCTTGGCCAGCATTTCCTTGTCCTTTGAACGCTGCTCCATGGCCACCCGTTTCTCAAAATCAAGGGCCGCAACCTGCAATTGCTGCCTCTTAATCTGTTCGTCCAGCTCCTCGCGTGCGCCTGCGAGCTTTTGGCCGTTTGATCTCTCGTTGTCAAGGTCAGCAGTAAGCTTGTGGACACTATCCGTCAATGTCTGAATCAGCTCCTCTTTGTCCAATATCTGCTGTATTGTCAACTCCTTCATTTCCCTCATTTCAGCGTGGATTCTCGATTCTTCAGCTTGCGCTTTCGCGACTTCGGTCAACAGAACATTCATCTGCTCCTTCATACAATCACGTGCATGGAAGACGCCTGTCAAATCATCTTTCAACTCGCGCAGCTCTACATCCCGCAGTCTTTTTTCCTCTTGAAGCGCGTCGCGCTGGGATTGCATATCCCGCAACATTTCCTCAAGCTTGGTCACCTTTGCAAACATCTCATTCGTCATCTCTTGCATTTGCTGATCGGCCTTACTTTTTGCGTCTCGCAGTGCGTCCAAATCTGCCTGTAGCCCCTCGATTGTATCCTTGTTTTGCTTAATGAACTCGGACAGAGTTGAGTTCTGTGTCTGCAGGCGAGTGTTCATTTGCACACGTGCAGTTGCATCTGTCCTAAGCCCTAATACCTCGCCCGACAAATCACGTTTTTCGCGCATTAGCTTTTCCACAACATTCTCATATTGTAGCACCTTCTTCTGCTCTTCTGCCATTTCCTCCTGCAAGTTGGAGATTTCCTCTTTGTACTTTTCTTGCCCATCGACAGCTCGCTTCCTCTCGATCTCGGCCTCGCGCGACTTATTCTCAATCGCGATGTTCTTCTCAAACAACTCATCAAGACGCGCTTGCATGTCCGTGCATCTTCCATCTGCCTCCTCTAATCGCAACAGAAGGATCTTCTGGTCATGTCGCTCACTCTCTTGCGATCGCAACCGAAGGATCTTGTGCTCATGTTGCTCACTCTCTTTCGAGGCGGGGGATTGTTCCCGCGACTGAATCATCTCCGTGATGGCGCGCATCTCCATCCTCTCATCATCTATCTGCACTTGCCCCTGATGCCGTAGGCGTCTTTCTTCTTCAAGCTCCAATTGTAAAGAACGAATCTGCTCCTCGGCATGCCTGCAAGACTCTGCCGTAGATTTTATCTCCCCCAGCAGCTCATGCTTCCTTAGCGCAAGCTGATCCTGCCAGTCCTCCTCGTATTTCTCTTCATACATGAGCAAGTCCACTTTGAGTTGCGTGGCTGCATGCTCAGCAGCGTCTGCACGGCCTTTCTCATTTTTCAGCTGCATCTCCAATCGCGCCAAGCACACATCGCTTGATGCTATCATGTGTGCCTGATCTGCTCCTTGAGAGATGTCCCCAGTTGGTGGTGGTGGGGCAGACCGCTGTGCCCTGACTCCTTGCTTTTTCACACTGATTGGACTAACGTCGAGATCAGGCTTTTTGTTTGCAACCATGTTCTTCATAGCCTCGTATTCACCCTCTACCACGCGCAGTCGATTTTTGACCATAGCAAGCTCCTCAAAAGCACCTAGCTCACTTTCATGTATTGATTCCTGGGCTGCGCGTTCAAGACCTGAGATCTTAATACGCAAATCAGCTGCGACTCGATTGGCCTCCTGGAGCAGGTTTTCTTGCGCCATAATTGCGTTCTCCATGCGATCCATCTTAGTTTGCATGCTGCTCTTGGTCTGCTGCCTCTCCCTCAAGTCGGAGGTCAATTGGGCGACTGTTTTGTCTTTCATGTCAACAGAATGTAAGCAATCCTCAAGCTCTCGCGCCAAGCGCTGGTTCTTGTCTTGCAGTTCCCAAACTTGCTTCTGGTGAGCCTCGTTGTTTTGGATAAGATGTTTGGCTTTCAGGTCAATCTCGCGACGGCAATCATCGCGCACACGCTGAATTTCCACTTGCATTTTCTGTTGGTAAACCTTCTGCTCGTCCATTTCCATCGCCTGCGATTGCAGTTGCTTCTTCATTGCCTCAAACTGCACCAGCAATTCTGCATTTGCAGCGTCCTTGGATTGAATGGTCAATAGGTTGTCTTTGAGCTTCTGCTGTGCCTCTTTCAGCATCTTCTGCATGTTTTCCATAGCAAACGTCGCACTTGACGTCTGAGCCTCGAGAACTTTCTTTTGCTCTACCACTACCTCATCTTGTTGCTCGACTAGACGTTTCAGGCTGTTGCAAGTCTTGATTTTCTCCTCAAGATCTGCCTTCAGCTGAGCAATCTCCTGCTTTAGTTCCTCTTCTCCCACGATGAGAGCCTGCTTCTGGAACATGCGCTCGAATTCCATAGTCATTTCCTCTGCTTGCTTGGCCAAAAGCTTCTCGAACTCCGCCTGTTGATCATTCAGATTGATCTTTGCATGCTGCAACTCGGCTTCGAGCTGACGTAAACGGTCTACATCCACGGCGGCTGCTGGGGGCGGTGCGGCAGCTCTCTGCACCTTCCTGGACTCAGATTTTATCACCACTGGTTCTTTATTGCTGTCAATTTCCTTCTTCGCTCCAAGTTCAGCTTCGAGCACCTGAACCTGATCCTCAAGACTCTTGATGACGCCAAGAAAGTTGCTGTGATCTTGTCTTTTTTCTGCTTCTTCGGCTTCTTTCTTCTTCAGAAGCTCAATTTTGAGCTGCTGAATCTGGGCATCGCGTTCCTGCAACATGGAGTTTGCTCTGTTCACTTTCTCAGTTGCCTGTTGATGCAGTTGCGTAAGCTTACTCTTGAGCAGATCCATTTCGGCATCCTTTTCCTGAAAATCTGCTTCGAGATGCGCTAGTTCTGGCCGATGGTTGCGCTCGACAAGCTGCTGGGCTTCTTGTAGCTGCACACAGGATGGCCGCTTGTCAAGACCAGAGAACGCACGGTCATCGGGAAGCAGGCTCAGCGTGATGTATCTGGCTGAGCGCGTAGATATATGCAGCATATATCTGGCTGAGCGCGTAGCAAATGCACCTGAACATGCAAATCTCTGATCAGCGTGTCTTGCTCTGCCTGCACCGTTAACAGTGACTCGTTGATGTTTCGCAACTCTTCCAACTCTTCCGCGGAAGCAGAGCCCATAGCTGCATCTAGCAGCTGCTTTTCGAGTTCTGCCGTCTTACTTTCTAGCTGCTTCGTCAAGTTTTGCTGGTTCATCAATGCCTGAAAACATCCCAGAACAAACATGGTTCAGCCGTCGTAAATCCAGTATCGACATCCCCCCTCTTTTCCGAGATGCTGGCGTCCATGCACAAGTGTGTGACTGGGCAGAAGCTCTCGAGGCGAGTCCGACACTAGCAACTAGCGTGCATTGGCACGAGAACGTCCGTGCAGAAGACCAAGGAAGAGAGGAATTTTCCACTGTGCAACATGAATCTGCGGGGGTCGTTATAAATATCACGAAGGAACACAGAGTACATCACCTGCGCCTGCGTCATCGTATCTTCCTCCATGCTTGCGATCACCGACTCGAGCTGGCTGACCTGCTCATTCCCCACAGATTAGTCCAGGCATGAAACGTACCGTCATGAAAAGTGGAACAGCACGTCGCGATGTGGCAGGCGACGGGCGGGCAGAGGCATACGTTGCACACCTGCTCTTGCAGATCTCGGATTTGCTTGTGCAGGTCCTGAACATCCTCCTGGTAAGGTGATCCCTTCCATCCATACATTTCAATTCACGATGCAAGAGTCAAACTCTACCTGCGCATGCGCAGCTGCTCATGCGCATGCAAGCGCGCATCCAACCTCAGCATTGTTCTCTGCCGGCGACTTCGTCCAATATGGGCTCGAGATGTTGGCTGGCGGGCTTGCGGCTGCCAACGCACGCGAGGGCGCGTCAGAAGCCTTTGGCGGTTCGGTCAGAGGACTTTTCTGCATGACTTCGTTGCACAGGGACTAGAGACGCATGCAACAGAAGCAAGAAGATGGCCATCACACGCTCAGAGGGTACCGAAATTGCCGGATCTCGCTGATCCCGACGGCTGCCGTAGTCCCGCGGACATTCCTCCGTCCTTCCGGGTAGTTAGTTGTTCCCTTGCTTTTGAAAAGGTAAAAAAACAAAATCCCAGCAGGCCCGGGGGAGGCCACGGGGAAAACCATTATCTTTCACGTTTGCCTCCTACACCTCCTACACTACATTGTCATCTCCTTGAATCCTGTGGATGACACCGTTACCGCGCAAACAAAGACACAAGTCACAAGTCACTACAAATCCAGGGACTTCCTCAAAGCAACAAGCGGCAGCCTCCCCCAAGAACCACAGTAACCCAAATAGAAGAAGGGGACCGCAATGTCTCAATATCCATGCGCTGGGGGAGCAGTGGATCGAAGAAGTAACAGACGTGGAGGTAGTGCAAACATCCCAGGAGGAGTGCCTTGAGGCAGAACATCTCAAGTTCAAGGCCCATATCCGAGGATGGAAGACAGAGATTAGGAAGGAAAGGTGTCGACAATTGTTAGACAAAAACGACAATAATCTACGGAGAGCACTACTGAGACCATTGTGGAAAGACGTCTTGCTCATTCCCCAAGCCTTGTACCCCGAGCACAAGCCGAGGTATGAGACGCAAGGGTGGTGGTATGTACCGGCAGAAGAAATTCTAGGACGAGAGTGCAAATCCTGCAGTCGTGTGGTAGTTTTTGTTATTTAGCTGTCGTTAATTATGTTGTCACTGTAGATGTACATAGTAAAGGTCTAAGCGAGGTTGACAGGTGGAGGGGATGGGCCCACACGGTGGGGGGGTCGAAGATGAAGCGGCGGAGGAGCCTGGGCGAGTTGAAAGGGCGTCTGTTGCAGGCTGGGAAGGCACGAGGCGAAGTGAGAAACCCAAAGTGTCAGAGGAGGCAGTAAGGAGGAGGGGTGGAGGAGGAGGACCCATGGAACGGAGGATGGGCTAAGGATGGAGCGGCGGAGGAGCCCGCGCGAGTCGCGGGGACGTCTGCGGCAGGTAGGGAAGGCACAAGGCGAAGTGAAAAAGCCAAAGTGTCAGAGGAGGCATTATTAACCAGGAGTTCAAAGGCTAAGAAACCTATGAACGCCTGAGTGCATACTTACACGAAATCACAAACACCAAGCACACGGATACACGGAGGTGTAGAGGATACTAAATTGAGTACCAATAAACAGCACACACTCTCTCTTTGAGAAATGGACACAAGGGGGGAGTATAGGTTTAGCTCTCTTGTGAAGTAAAAAAAAATGGAAAAAATTACGCTGTCTCTTACTTCGAAAAAAGAAAAACATTCTTTATTTACTTATGATGTGATTACTTCACCGGAAAAAGAAAAACGCTTCAGACTCCACTACTTAGACCGTTTCAATTTTGTTTACTAGAGATAAGAATGAGATATCTGTACTTTTTCTGAACCAACCCAAAGTCAGCTAAAGTCCCACTGCCAAACAATTGCCCTCTTAGAAAATGGAGAATCTTTGATTTTGGTCCCGGCTTTCGAATCAAATTGGACAATGTGCAAATACCCCTCAACAAGTTCTGGTTTCTGTCGTTGGCCTGTCAACGTGCACCGAGCAGGAAACGTGATACCGGATCTGTCTCCTTTCCCCTCTGAGTAAGAGGGCGCGTGACGGAGACTAAGTTTTTCGAGCCTGAGAAAAAACCAAGCGCCCCCGTCTCCGAAATCACCATCCGGGCCCTGTGCGCTGGAGCCTCGCGGAGCTCAACAATCACCATACAAAGAGCCACTCTGCATGGCACACCTGACGTCAGCGACAGCCCTCAAATGTTTGGGAGCTATAGGTGCAGAGACCAAATGTCTGAAGTGGGGTCAAATACAGTATAAAAAGCGCGCTGTTGAAAATTGTGCAAAGAATCATCCTTGTACCTCGTCATCGTCAGACCGGTCGGGGTTTTCTCCGCCTGCCGCGAGAAGACTTGAGCCCACCAGGTCCATGGGCGGCGAAAAACTCCGCCCTCCGCGAGGAGACATGAGCCGACCAGGTCCAGGGCTGTCGCCGCTTCTTCGAAGCCTCACGTCCCGCAGCTCGCCTTTTTCAAAGGCCTCCTGCCGCAGCACAGAGACGTGTCAACGTTACTGCTTCAAGAAAAATCTCAATCTCTCGCTGAAAGCTTGACGCGTGCCAGACAACGCACCGCTTAGGGCGTCGCAACATCAAAAATCTCGCGAGGAGAAAAAAGAAAAGAAAAAGAAGTTCCAACAGCATCAAAGCTAGTGTAGTAATGTCCGATACCTGTGAGCGCGGAGAGAGAAGAGTCTTCACGCCGTTACTGACCCGCTCCCATATTCCCTGCCCACAGGGCGTTGGTGAGGCGGCAAGCCCGCGAGAGGAGACAAGTCAAGGCGCGTGAAGGGAGGGAGGGAGGGAGGGAGGGAGGGAGGGAGGGAGGGAGGGAGGGAGGGAGGGATGGAGTGAAGGAGAGGA
>Ga0315905_10005691_pt1 | contig 12692 bp, 8 predicted proteins | sample LakEriMetagenome_5_FD_203522 | JGI IMG/M metagenome (GOLD analysis project Ga0315905, IMG submission 203522) | Freshwater fungal communities from buoy surface, Lake Erie, Ohio, United States - Buoy 4 MA121 | ecosystem: Environmental > Aquatic > Freshwater > Lake | place: USA: Lake Erie, Ohio... | reverse complement strand
CCACACCTCTTGCGCCGTTTATACCGGTTTATTACAAAGCACACCTAGACGTAAAAGACGTAAAAAAAATCACCCCCGTGCGCACCATATTATTCTCTGTGTTTACAAAACACTGAAAACAGTGTGAATACACACTGTGTATGGACCTTTTGAATCAGAACAAAGTGTACTTGCGAGTGTCAAGCGAGCAAGGCGCAGGCGCTCAGACATGCCGGGGCTGAGAAGTCGAGTGCAATCACCAGAACCCTTTAGCTGGTCTGGGTAGTGACCGCGGAGCGAGGTGAGATGTTTTCCGGCGCACAGATATCCCTGTGTCCCATGTCCGATGATTTCATCGGCATCATCCTTGGTGCGATCGGTGCGCTGGATCCATGGCGTGACCGCCTGCGGATCGAGACAGATGACCTGTCCACCCTGATGGTCGGCCCACCGGAAATCCTTTTTCCGGCGATGCGTGACCTGTTCGTGGCAGCAGCCCGTACCGGCGTGCATTGCACGCTGCACGCCACTGTATCACGCGGCTGCCCAGGTGAGCCCGACGACCCGATCTGCACCCCGCTGGGCGGCCTGCCGCCCGGTGCGCCGATGGCCGACAGGATCGCAGCGGCGCGCGCGGGTGTGGCGGCGGCAGGCCTGACGGGCCAGCCTGTGGCGGCGCAATTCTCGCTTTATCCGCTGGGCCTTGGGCACCACATGGAAGAGATTTACGGCTGCATCGACTTTCTGAAATCATCGGGCACGTTCGAGCGATCGAAGAACTTCTGCACCAAGCTGCGCGGCGATGCCGGACCGGTGTTTGAAACCCTGTCGCAGGCCTTTACCGGGTTCGGCGCGCAGGCGGGCCATGTGGCCCTTGACTTGACCTTATCGGCCAACAGCCCCAGCAAGATCTGACCCCGCGGCCTCGCAGGCTGCCGCCTTTCATCCCTATAAGAAATGGAGGTTCCCATGCTTATGGCTGTCTGGACTTTGCATGAAACCCTGATCGTGGCCGTTCTGGCGCGGTTTTGGGGGGCTTCGTGGGACCGGTGGTCTGCACTCAGGATCCAAAGCGGCATAATGAGGGCCGGGCATTTGGTGGTGGCCCCCGGTACTGTGTGGGGATATTTGCCACAGGGGAGGTCCAGTGCAGCACCCGGCGTCCAAAGTTCGTCGGCGCGGCGCCGGCCGAAACACAATTTTCTGCCAGTGGGGGGGAAATCTATAAGGGAGCTTGCGCCGCAAACGCGCGGGCCTCGCGCCGCTTGCCCTGACGGGGCTTTAATTTATAAAAAAAATCGAATTCAAGAGGTGCGTCGCCACTGCTTCAGCCATGGTAAGAGTGGCGTAGGTATATATGTGTGGGGGGGAGAGAGGGAGTGTAAACGGGAGAGGGCGATGCGGGCGGAGGGTTGGCAGGGATGCGGCGGCCTGGCACGTCCTTGTTTCTCAATATTCCGTGCGATAATCATTCCTTTAATCGATATCTGCGCACACACTAGTGCCAGGCGACATTTTGCCTCCAATTGGATTCAAGAATCAACATACCTCCTCACCCCTCAAATAAAAAATAAAAACTCAACAAATTTCCATAGCTCGGTATGTACTGACAGCCCAGGATGCATATCCTTCGCGCGGGCTTGCCTGCCAATCATGACAACCAATTTGGTTGTCTCCTCTCACGCAAGAGCGAAGTGAGCCGTTGTGTGGTGCGCGCGGGGAAGCCATCACGTCCTGCCATCCATCACAGGAAATGCCTCTCTTCCTCTCAAGCAAGGAAGGGAAGGGGGTCGTGGTGCGCGCGGGGAAGCGAGGCCATCACATCCTCCTCCTTGATGAGCCCGCCGCGAAACGCCTCCTCGGACACGAGCTTTACCCTCTCGTTGCTACCGTAAAAGTGGAACTCGCGGGACTTCTCGTCAAAACGGAAGCATGCCAGCTGCCTCGGTCCAACGCCGCACTTGAGCATTTCCTCAGGGTTCCAGTCTCGCACACACGCCCACACACCATACTGCCCCTTGGCGTTACGCTGGGCCTTGTGTCCAAGGGTGCTGGAGAATGCCTTGCCCAACTTGACCAAGGCTGTAATGTCGGGCCACGCCAGCGACAGCTCACACCTGCACCCGGCCCCCGACACACAAGCACACCCATGCACGACACAGACAGACTTAGCAGAGACACCGACGGCGAGGGAAGCCTCGTTTGCATGCGCAGCGCGATACGAGCGTACTCACTTGCCGCGCTGGGCCTGGCTCGTGGCCCCATACACAAACACACACAACTTACAAGCCGAGGCTGCGCACAGCAGATGCGAGACATGCACACACAATGACACTCACTTGGCATCGCCGCAGAGGCCTTTGCCTCCGCCGCAGGCGCAACACTTCTTCGTTGCGTTCTTCATGTCCTCAGTGTCCAACTCGGGGCTGGTCCGCACTCCGGGGAATGTCAGCTCCGGATGCGCCTCACCATCGACGCACCATCCGTTCTCTGCATGACATGCACGCACGCGCGAGCACGCACACGCACACGCACACCCACCAACACGCACCCACATCCAGATAGTCAATGCACATGCTATTTCAAAGAGACAGCGGGCAGAGAGAGAGATAGATAGATAGGACGGGGAAAAAGATATCGGGGACAAGGCACCAGTGTAATGGGCGCAAACGCGGCCAAGACTGTCACGCCAGGGGTCTTCCTCGCACGCAGTCAGCGCACACCCCGTCATGCAATGCGACATCTGCTCCCACCGCCATTGCCCGCCCCAACCGTCAAACCCCGAGAGTGTATCAGAGCGGTCAGCCAGGCTTCAATTTGTGTGTGTTGGTGTGTGTGTGTGTGTGTTGTGTGTGTGTGTGTGTGTGTGCGCGCGCGCGCGTGTGTGTGTGCGTGCGTACGATACATGCATGTACATGTATGTATGCAACGCGCATAATCACATGGCAAATGGTCTCCACCCTGCCGCCTGCCTCTGACCTCGTCGGTGAAGAGAGGGAAGTCTTCCTCGGCCCCCAAGACGCCTTTGTCGGATTGGCGGCCGTTCTTGCTTGTCATCTCCCTCATTGCGTCCTGCGACGCCGCGCATCCCAAGACGTCCAGCTGCACACGTGAGCAACATACGCGTGGGGCGCGCGCGCACACACACATACACGTATGTTTACTCGCAGGATCATGTGGAGGCACGCACAAATACCGAGCGCAGCCTCTTTGATATGCTCTTCTCTCTTTTTCACTCGACGACCGCGAGTGTCTCCACAGCATGCTGACATGCTATCTCCTGGGTATACACCACACCTTGGCCCTGAGTTTCATCTGCTTGAAGGCTGGACCTTCCAGAACCACGAGCATCGCACCGTGCCCTTGATCCATGTAAGTGTATGCGTCTCCAGCACCGCATGTCGTGTTCATTGTCCAACTGGCTCGTGCCGACTCACTGCAGACACATACACACACCACCCCCACCGACACCGTTGTCAAAACATCATCGTCATCCCTCTTCCCCGCCACCGTCCCGCAGGCAAACAAACCTATGGCCGGCGTAGATGGAAATAGAGGACTCGTCAGGGAGACCCAAGGCAGTGATTTTGAGGTTGAGCATCTGAGCAGGATGCTTGCCAAGGCCGTTGGAAGACAGGATCCACTGCAGCATCTCTGAGACTCGTGTGTAGAACCTGGCGCCACCGCTCTTGTGCACGCCAATCTGCACCAAGCCTGTTCCCACAAGCGCCAACCACACACGCAGACAGATCACAGTGAGGGAGAGATCAGACACACACATCCGGATCAACATCACGTATTCGAGCACATGGCGCTCGCGCTCGCGCTCGCACACGCGTGCACACGTGCACCTGTGCTAGAGCCTTTCCACGGCACAAGAAGGGGCGTGCCTGGCAGCAGGGCGCCCTTGAATTTGGCGGGGGGTACAGCGCAGAGCATGTTGCTGCCACAGGCTCAAAACGTCAGCGCCATTGCCGAACAAACACACACATCCGCCACAGGCATCCACCCCAAGGCTGACTCTTGAAAAGCTCTACCGAGTCACCCTCTGGAAGCCCTCGCGCGCCTGCAAGTCAGCGTCGCACTCCTCGTTGGCCGTGGCGTTCAGCTGCATCGCGAGCGTCTTGTTGCCCTCTCCGATAACCGCCGCAATGTACTGGAGCGCGTGGCAATCGTTGTAGCCCAGGTCGCCCCCCTCGTAGATCTGCACCGGCGTCACGCTCGAGGGCGTCGCAAGCTCGATCAGGCCCACGTCGTAGTCGCCCCCATACTCGTGCCCGGGATGCACCAGTGTCCGCGCCATATCAATCTTTTCCGGGCAGCCTTCCGAGATCGCCAGCTCCACGTGCTTGGCGGTTGACGCGCAGCTGGCTGAGGTCAGCACCCAGCGCGGGTGGATCAGCGTGCCGCTGCACGTGTAGCCGCCATCCGTGTCATACAGCGTGGGCGTGAGGTCGCCGGGCTCGTCGGGCGTCCCGCCGCCACAGACACAGCATGCGCGCGATGCGTCCATGTTCTCATCGTTCATGAAGGCCAAGGTCCCCAACTCGCCGGAACGTTCGCAGTAGGCTTGATTGGCCGCGTAGAAGTCGCACCCCTCCCCTTCCGAGTCCTTGAAATTAGGCACGTCGAAGCACGTCTCGTTTGTGGTCTGGTTTTTCCCGAGCGTCGTCTTGTTTTGCCCGAGATTTGTTTCGTTTTGCCCGAGATTTGTTTCATTTTCCCCGTGCATCGACACAATTGTCTCGTTTCCTTCATCAACAGCACCGGATTCTGAACCGGATCCCTCTCCTTCGCCAGTCCCCTGATGTACTGCCGCGCAGTCAACGTAGAGACTCGCAACTGAGATGTTGAGGGTAGCTCCTTCTCCATTTCTGCCGTAAATGGCGTGCTGTCCATAATAATGAGCATGGCCGAAGAAGCCAGCACTGTCGAATGCATGTGCGTGCAATTTGAATGTGTGTGTGCGCGCGCACAGAGAGATCATTAGACATCGTTTTTCTGGCCACTTGACACAAACTACTTATACACGCACATATCTTGCTCGCACGCGCTCTCATTCATTGCGTCTTACACTCCTTTGCCATCACACACGCGCGCACAGGCACTTTCAAACCTCCATATGACGTCACTTTTGCGAAATTCCACGGGCACAATTTTAGTTCCGGCTGCACATTGACAAGTTTTTTGTACGTTCCATCCCGGATTATAATTTCCAAAAAATATATATTGATTACACGAAATGGTTCCAGTCACAACCATCTCTTGAGACCACGAGTTAGTAGAATTAGCGTCTCCAAACCTAACCTTGCCATTGCAGTAGCAATATCCATGTTCATATGCACAGTAATTCCAAGTGTCAATCTGGCTGTAGAGAGACTCGCGGCGATGTGTCCCCATAAAAATCCTCCTGAACCAGTACTCGCTGATGGGGACACTCTCGATAGTGATGACCTTTGAAGAGTCCATTCCGGGGGATTTGGGGTCTACTCCGTAGGCCTTAAAGCTGCACAAACACATTAACCATCATGAGCAGGTTGCAAGGCGAGAATATGCACGCGTGCGAGCATGTGCAAGGACAAATACATGCAATTACATCTTGTCGAGGTCCGGAGGCGAAGTGTCGTCGCCGAATAAGACGAGCATGGCCTTCATAAAGCTTTCGTACTCGGTGAAATTTACCATGCCATCTCTCAGGAAGGTAGGCCGTGAAGGACAATATTGTCTAACATCAACGTAACCCCCTGATGGGCACGAGCCGACGCACTTTCCAGCCTGGCCTGTATTTTGCGCCCAGTTCCATTGGTTTTGGTCCAGGCATCTTGCGGTCCAGACGCTGTAGCCGTTGCAGCTATAGGCTGCAATGTCGTTGCATCCGTCATATTGGCAGTCCGCATCCGACCTGCAGTCCTGGCCCCACGTGGTAGGGGGCGGCGCAGGCATATCAACCATGTCCATGTGCTCAGACGCCGGTATTGAAAAGGCAGTCTGCTTCGTGCAGCTCGTGGGGGGTGTGAAACAGCCACAAACCTTGGGGCGTGAAACATTGTGGGCGTTTTGCAGCAGTGCTCCGTCGGTGTAGCTTTCTGCGCCGGAGTTAAAGCTGCCGTTGTAGCTTGAGTTTGACTCTCCGTCCGAGTAGTTGCGCCGGTTGAATAAACACAATTCATACATGTCATCGAAGACAGCATGTTCAGTCAGACTCTTCCAGTAATCCAACTGGGACGCCGCAAGGTTCGAGGTGCAGCACCCCGTAGCTTGGAAGGTCAGGGTATACTTGTCGTCCGCAGAGTGTTTAAAGTGGTGTTTATAGAGTGTGAACTGGACGAGGCGATTGATGTCGTGAGGCGTGATGCTGCCACACATACGCACCAATACGCTCAATGCCGTGCATGCCATTTGTGCCCCCACCTCCCCTCCCCCCTCTGTGTCTCTCTTTGAAGTCATTGCACCAACACACACAGACACACACACAAACACACACACACGTGTGTGAGAGAGAGAGAGTGCGCGCGCGCGCGCGCGCATACACACACACGCACACATTCATGCATTCGACCTGCTAGCAAATTTGACCTCAGTCGAGTTTTCTTGCGCTGGCTTGACTGGCGAAGGGATGCATCTTCCTTGCAATGTGGGGTGGGGGTCCTTCATAACTTGGCACCCGCGCCGGCTTTCGCACATTCGATCTTGATTCCAATTGTAAAGTCCACACCCCTTTGCCATGCATTCCCGATACACCAATTGGTAATTGTTGTCGCAGTCGGTGAGCCCCTTGGGTGCGCAAGTGGCTTCACCGCCATACCCAGCGACGTAAATTCTATTGATCTCAGGCGGAACTTGTGTCTGATTGCTGCTTCGAAACTGAAGAGAACGATCCCATTTCGCACCCATCTGCTCCAGTGTCATGTAGGACCCTTTGACACCAAAGTGTTTCTGGTATCCTTGGTCTCCAGACCCCATATAAACCCTCACCTCGCATGCGGGGTTGCTGTGGCACAGCCCGGATACTTGGTCGTACGCATAAATCTGGTAGGCTCTACCGTTCCAAACTGCACTTTGCATTCCAAAGACTGGGAGCAACGGACACTCATTCTTCGGAGAAGCATCAGACGAGGTCAGGGACATAAAGCCTTTAGACGAAGAGAGTCCGCGTCCCTGACCAATCGGCCGCTTTCCGAAACCGGCTACCTTGGCAAAGTCGGCAGGAGTCATGCACGTCTCGTGCGGGCTGATGAGACCATCGCCATTTGAGTCCATCTGCCTCACAACCCTCTGCCCGACCGTCCACGGCAAGCCGCAGTAGGGCAATTGCGCCTTTTCTTTGTATTCTTTGGAGTAGTTCATAGCGAGGGCTTTTGAGTAGTTCATGGCGAGGGCGCGCAGCGTGCATCCGTTGAGCACGCGCGCCACAAAGCCAAAGTCGTGCGTGGACGCCGTCTCCTCCATGCCACTGCCCTGACCCCGGCCCGAAATGTATGAGACAAGCATGTCCGCCAGCTCGCGCGGCATTCCGACTTTCACCATGATCTCCATAAACGCTTCGGTGCTCACGGGCGCCTGGCCCAGCTTCTCCCGATACTCGTTGTGCATCTCCAACGCCCTTTCGATTCTCGCCGCCATCTCCTCAAGCATCTCAGGAAACATCCCAAACAGCATCACGTACTCCTCTCCCGTCAGATCTGTGGCTGTTGGTGGGGGATTCGCTCCTGACGCTACCGTATACTCGACACTCTCGATCTCGCAGACGCGAACTAGCGAACGATCGTATGAATTTGTCATATCATATAGGGACTGATAACAGTTGACAGGTTTCCCCTTCGCATCATAATAACACATATTGCCGTGCTGGCAGTAGCAGGACCCCTCTACCATTTCTGTGCCGTTGCCCTTGAATGTGATCAAGGGAGCATCTGGACATGTCTTCATCACCATCTTCAGACAGCCCTCGGGCCCCGCAGTAGATTTTCCAGCATATTCTTCTCCAAAAGTGTTGTGTCGATTGTCAAACCACCTGGTGCACACCAGCACCACGTCGTTTGCGCTGGACTCTGACGGCGAAGGTGCCGGCGTCTCGTAGTAGGTCACGTTGCTCGCGTTGCTGGAAAAGCTGACCTTCGCCGGCGTCTCGTAGTAGGTCACGTTGCTGTGCTGAAGGAGCTTGCGCGCGCCGTGCTCGTCCTCGGCCCGGTGCTGGACCGCACCCCAGGCTTGATCGGACGCGAGGGGGCTCGCCGCCAGCCACTTGAACTTGTTTTTAACCATCTGCCTCGCCTTGGCGAAAGCGCGCGACCTGCGGGCGGTCTTGCGCACGTCTTGGCGCCGCAGCCGCGGTGACGGTGGCTGCTGTGTGCCCTCCGTGTGCTTGTGCTCCATCCTGGCGCGCATCGAATTAAAGGCGCCCTTGAGCGACTGCCACACCTGTTCCGCGCTCCAGTGGGCCTCGCGTGTTGCGGGGTTCGCCGCCCCCCCAGAGTTTGTCTCGACTGCCCTGCGGTAGGCGCGCATGCCGAACTTGCCGAGCCGCCCGCGCGCCCCGCGAGCAAGGCGCACCGCCGACTGCTCCATGCTCTTGGACATTGCCCCTTCAAGGTCGGAACGGCGGCTGTACCCAAGCGCGCTCGACGCCGGACGCTTGCTGCGAAGACGCTTCAGGGCCTGCTGCAGCTGCTTGCTGCGGCGAGGCTCGGCGGCCTCGGCCGCGCGCGTCCGCTTCTTCACGTCATTCTGGTGGTATTTCTTGGCCATGCTGGCCTTGGCGTTGAGGTCTGCGCCCGACAGCGCAGTCGACACGAGAGGATGCATGTGGTGCCTCGCCACCACGTTCCGCAGGAGGTTGCGGGTGGCGAACTTGGCCTTGGGCTTCTGGTCACCGCTCTGGTGCTTGTCCCTCGACGTGCGCGAAGCGGCGGTGTAGGGGGACCTGAAGGCACGAGGGCTCTTTGGGGTGGTCTCGGTCTTGCCCATCTTGCCGTGCGCCAGCAGCCGACGCTTTCCGGCACCCGAGCCCACCATCTCGGAGCCCTTGTCGGGGCAGGTCGGGTCCTCCGACACCGCGTAGGAGGCAGGCAGGTTCCAGCCAGGCATGATGAGGAGCGAGCACTTGCCGTGGGGCATGTAGAGCGTCTTGAGTGAGATTTCGCCGAGCCTGTCCACCACCAGCACGTCCTCGCACGAGCTCACGTCATCGAGGGCGTTGAGGATGTCGTTAAGCGACAGCTGCTTGCCGTCGTCGCCGTTGGGCGACAGTGCCGAGAACAGGGCCTGCGGCATCGAGAGGAGCGCCGACTCGGCGCGCGACACGAAGCCATCGTTGTCGTAGTCGGCAAACCTGATGGCAAGGCGCACCGCCTCCACAACGGAGAATCCCTTGTCATACTCACTGTCCGCCCACTTGTTGCCGGCGACGGCAGCCACCATCCCAAATATGACCTTGCTGATGTCAGCGACCAAGAGCTGCGCGACCTGCGTCTGCTGCCGCTGCTTCTCGTGCTCCGTGTCCTCGGCACTCTCATACAGCTTGGGGTCCAGCGCCTTGGGTTGCCCACCAAGACGGAGCATCATGTCGAAATCTTGGCGGGTGCAACCGTATGATTTACGCGCCTCCTCCATGGAAAGCATGCCGTCCATGTTGTCGTCGCCCAGCAGCACAATGTGCGTCGCGGCTTCGAGCGCCACAGCACGCGACCACTTGAGTTCCGCGTCGCTCTCGCGGTGCAGCTGGTCCTGCACGAGCTTGTCGTGCAGGCTAAGCAGCAGCGAAAACTCGTAGGCGTCAAGTCCTGCCTTGCCGTCTTTCGTCACAATGTCGAAGTCTTCCCAGCGCGCGTCGATGTCGAGCAGATTCGTCTTCATGAGCTCTGCTCTGTCCACCCTGCCGTCCAAGTTGAGATCCGCTGCCATGAACTTGCGCTTCATCGCCGTCGCCTGTGCAGGCGCGCGCACACGTACACCCACGCTCGTAAGAGACAGCTGCCACCATCCATGGCCGCAAAATTCACACACACACACACACACACACAAATCTCTGTCTCTCACTTACCAACACCCACTCAACACACCGTACACAATCTCTGTCTCTCACTTACCAACACCCACTCAACACACCGTGGCCGCAAAATTCACACACTCACACACACGATCTCTGTTTTGCACTTACAGACACGCACTCACCACAACGAGACAGTCACCGCCATCCATGGCGGACATGGGCGTCATGCAGAGAGGGTCACACATGCGATCAGCGATCTTGTCGAGCGCGCAGCCTGGCGAGGCGTAATCTAGCTTCTGGGGGTCCTCCACGCCCTCCATGCACATGTCGCTGCCGCACGGTTTAGAGGTGAGGCATTCGAGATGGATCGGGGAACAGAGTTCAGGAGTTAGGGTTTAGTTGGGGGTTAAGAGGCAGAACAGTGATGCCTCGTATGCACACGCCATCGCGCCTGGTTTAGGGATTACGCATTGGGCAGCGATGGCGAAGTGGGCGGCGAGAGAAAATAAAAACACGCCCTCCTGCTGGTGCGCAAGCATGCCAAGAAGGACAAGGCAAGTAGACGTGTGTGCGCGTGTGTGCGTGTGTGCGAGCTCGTGTGTGTGTGTGTGTGTGTGTGTGTGTGTGTGTGCGTGCGTGCCAGCGAACGAGCGAGCGAGCGAGCGAGCGAACGAGCGTGCGAACGTGTGTGCGTGCGTGCGTGCTTGTGCATACGGAGCGCGCGTGTGCGCTTGCGTATGTGTACTTGCGGGGTCACCTGAGGCAGCCCAACGTGGGTAAAAAGGCACCAAAGCACTCATCCTGCAGCTTTATGTTTGGCAGTGAGGTGAGCATACACTGGTATAGCTGGGCGAAGGGCTGCGCGCACTGCATGCCCGTCGTCGCACAGTATTTCGCCGAGGGCAGTGCCTCTTGGAGCTTCGTCTGTCCAAGGTTCAAAGCGGGCGGCGCGAGTTAGTTGTAGCTTGTGTTTTTGGATCTGGATCGCACATTAGCATGTAGTATGTGTGCATGGATGTGTCTCGCGTGCAACCCCGACACCAGCGCCGTGCGCCCTGAGGCACCCCAACGCGCGACCTCTGTGGGTGAGTCACGAGCAGGCGACACTATAGACCAGCGCCGTGCCGCTTCAGCTGCCCTTCCCACCACCCTCGCGCGCACTCTCTGTTGCAGCCTCACCGTAGGGCAAGAGAGGCAAGCAGCAACGGTGTTTTGTACCTGCAGGGACTCCGTGTTCAGCTTGTTGCAAAGGTCTCCGTCACAGCATTCATATGCAAAGCGTCCCGTACTGGTGATCTTAAACCCCGGCCCGTCGCACACAATCCCGGTGTCTTCCGTTAGAGCAGCGTCCACACACATGGCGCTGGCGTTGACTAACATGACTTTGTCGGTGCCGTAAACCTTTGGGTTGGAGGCCTGGCATGAGCCATAGTTCATATACCCATACATATAGTTCATATACCCCGATATAAGATACAGGTAGTATGGTGTAGACTGGCCATCGACAGGGCCCCACGTGCATCCGGGCGTTGCCTCACACACATCAGACGCATTGCCGTAGCTCATTTGGCCGGAGACGCGAGCATCCTTGAAGTTATTGATGCAAGTGGCGGTGTTCTTGGGGACACACTTAGGAGGACTATACCTCTCAGGAGTGTAGAACACCTGACCCGGTTGCTGCATGCCATGCTCATCAAACTGCCAGATGGGATCTACCGTGCGGGGGTCCCTGTGGCCTGTCTGCCGGTGGGGGTGCGGCCCAAATGGAATCACGTGTGCCTTTAACCTCCTAGACATATAGTCAACCTCTTCCACGACGACCTCGCAAATGTCGGGATCGCACATGGGCGAAGCAGGGCCTAGTAAAGCAGGGCCACCTTGCATCGAATATTGGCCAGAATCTTCGACGGCAAACACGAGGCTGGTGCCGCACTTGTGCGCATTCTCGTTGACAAAGTGCCCCGCGGAGTGATTGCGCCCAGACGGTGCAATCTCGACGACGGTAACGCACGACTGCACGCCGTTCTGGCACTGCACCTCGTCGCTATCGCTTGTATAGCACCGCATCCGAGTGCACTTGGTAGAGCCCTTTATCGACACTAGACCGGCGGGGCATGCCGTGCAGTTCTTCGATCCCGAAGCCGGAGAGTACGTCCCACGAGGACACTGTCGACACACAAGACCGGCATGGCAAGACGTGCAGGTCGTCGATCCATATTTTGCTGAGTACGTCCCAGCAGGACACGGCTGACACTGATAGCTCGCGGAGGAGCTTCCTGACGCCGTGCTTTGACCGTCGGGGCATAACGTGCACGCCGTCGATTCATAAGATGGCGCGTATGTCCCAACAGGACATGGTAGACACTGAGCGCTTCCTGACTTCGAGTACGTCCCAGACTGACACCCATGACAATACGTGGGGCGTTGAGCGCCTCGAGGCAAGTACGTGCCCGCCCTGCAGGCTGTGCACTCCACTTGCCTTGGGCTCTGAGCATACTTGCCCGCTCCACAGTCGACACATACGCCGCCGGGACTCGCTGTGCCAGGAGGGCAATCTCCACACGATGTGGCGAAAATTCTGACCGCCTTGTAGTACCGACCGTTCAGAATGTTGCCGCCCACAAAGTTGGTGTAGTTGAACCCGGCGGGATAAACCATGTAGGAGGTCTGTGTGTAAGTGTGTAAGTGTGTGTGTGTGTGTGTGTGTGTGTGTGTGTGTGTG
>Ga0315905_10005689_pt1 | contig 12695 bp, 6 predicted proteins | sample LakEriMetagenome_5_FD_203522 | JGI IMG/M metagenome (GOLD analysis project Ga0315905, IMG submission 203522) | Freshwater fungal communities from buoy surface, Lake Erie, Ohio, United States - Buoy 4 MA121 | ecosystem: Environmental > Aquatic > Freshwater > Lake | place: USA: Lake Erie, Ohio... | reverse complement strand
GAAGTTGGCCATGGCAAATCGATACATGTGGGAAAGCTGCCACAGCTGGTCGACGAGGAAGTAGACGAGCGCGCCACGAATTGCGACTGGCCGATAGCTTTCCATAGCTGCTGCGATCTCCACTTCAGTGACAGCGGCAATTGCCTGCTTTCTTTTGATCTCTGCCGAAGTACGCTTACTTTCCTCAAGGCCTTCGATAAGGGCAATATCGTCAAGGATGTCGCCTTGCGAGTTGCTGAGCGAGTAGAGAAGATCGTCTTCCAGCTGCTTGAGCTTGATGTTGAAATTATTATTGTCTTGGATAATCTGAGCCTTGGCGAGCCCCAGGTCCTCGCGCTCCTTGTCCACCACCATGCCCAGCAACTGCTCCTCAAGACCCACAATGGTGATCATGAAGTTCATCAGCGTGGCTTGAGCAGCAACTTCGGGCTTGTAATGAGGGTTGTTCAATTTCGTCTGGAGGTAGAGACGGAACTTTGGGTCGTACTCTACCTCTTTGTCTCCCAATTTCAGAACGAGAGCACGACCCCTGCGGATTACAGCGCGCATCATCACGGGATCCAACACTGCGTCAATGTTTTCTCCAAGATTTTCAATCATGAGGGCTTCGCCGTTCTGAATGCACAGCTCCACGTGGTCAATGTAACGGTTCTGGGTCTGCTGCACCACTTTCATATCTTTTGTCGTCGTGTTCCATTCAGTAATGTTGCCGTCCTCGTCAACTGCACCCGGAACAGGGACCTTGATCTCTGTAATATTCCTATTCTTGATCCATTTTACGCCTTGCAGCTGCGGGTCGATCATTAGAGGCCAGCGCGTGCAGTTGGTCAAGATGGCGCCATTCTGCACGGATACAGTGTCGTTGGGCAGTCCTTCGGTGTTCCATCCAGCAATTTTAGCGATATCGCAAAGCAGATCCAAAGGCTTCACGCCCTCTGTCATGGGCATTTTTCGAGCAATCATGTCTTTGATCCACTGCTCATCTACCAGTTTCTCCCGGAACGGCAAGCTGAAAGCGCCGACATACGATACAAAGGCCGATGCAACCATAACGTCTCCCACGTAGTTCTTTTCCGTGATCTCGAACGCCGCGATTGATTCCGTCCATCTGCAGCAGTTGGGAACATTTCAGGTGCAGTCCCACGGCCAGAAAGGCAGGATTCGAAGAGATTGCACTTGTAAAGAGAAATACCAAATCAAAGCAGACCAATGCATGTACAACACACACATACACATACACACACCGGATTTTCTCATCAGCGAGCCCATTCACCAGACGATCAGCCATGTTGGCCTTGTTCTGCGTCTTTTCGGCAGCCGCAATAGCCTCGTTCTTCTCCGCTGTGGCTTCCTCAAATTGATGTGTGAGTTGTGCCAATTTCTCTTCGAGTGCTGCTACTTGTGCCCTCACAATCTTGAGTTTCTCATTGGCAGCGTCGAGCTTCGCGTTGGCTTCGCCTAAGAGTTTGCGTTTGGGCTCGACAAACTGGTAGATTCGGAAGTACTTGCAGATATTGACCACCCAATCACACAGGCCTGCTGCAGCAGAGGACTTGCCTTTCATGGTCTCGGGATTGAAGTAATCCAATACAAAGCAATTGTCCTCGACCCATTTGCATGCAATTTCCGGGGTGTTGTCTTTGTCAAAGGAAGCGAGCGCATTGAGGAACTGATCAACATTTGCCATCATTTTCTTGGCTGCATTCCAGCTTATATCGCCCGGCTTTTTCCCTTTGTTTGTCAGCCAGATCACGGCACCAGTCACCATATCAACACCAGCTGGAGGGGCAGTCAGTGACTTCAGGTTCGACAATGCACTCTTCTCAAGGCCGTTGAGCGCCTCGGCGGCAGCTTGGATGATGGGCTCTGCTGCTTCAAGATCCTTATCACACTGTGCTTTAAAGTCCATCACCTCCTCGGCAATGGTGGAGCACTTTTCCTCTTCGACGGCAGCTGCTGCTTTTTGCTGCTCTGCACTCTCGGTTTCCACGCCCACGACCTCGATCAGCTCGTCAGTTGCAGCTTTCTTCTGCTCAACAATGGCCATATCCTTGACCAGATTTTCTTGCAGCTCGGCCACCTGCTCAGAGGCGCTATTCATCTTCTCTAGACCGTTTTCGAGGCGTTCCTTCAAGACCTTGATGTCTGCCTTCTTTTCGGCAAGCATCTTCTTATATAGGGCTATCAGGTCGAGGAAGGACTTAGGAGTTGTATAATTGTAACGCCTCTCCTGCTGGAAAAATTCCGTGGATGCAATCTCAACAGACGTGTGGACAAAAGACATGTGCGAAGCAACTGTTTCTTGGAGACCCTCAATGCTGGTGATGCATTCAACATCCTTGACGAATCTATTGGCAACTTTATTGAGCGCAATTTGCGACCAGCCGAAGAAGTAGTCAAAGATTGTGTCGTTTACAAGCGCCGGGAATTGTCGTGCACGAATGCGGAAGGCGTCACCAACAGGAGAGAAGCACAGCACCAAATGTAGGTTCTTGCGAACTTTCTCGATGAAGAAGTCCCAGAGGTTGTCTGGGGTGTCCTGAAGACCCGCTTGCTTGCATTCGCTCCGGACAGCATTGCGGCAATTGTCTTGTTCGTCCTTGGGCATGAGATCTGCTATATTACCCGATGCCAAGAAATCGTTGATGAGCACCAAAAACGTCTCCTTGACAATCTGCCCGTCTGTGAGAATGAAAGCGATGCCGATGCCCTTGATTCCGCTCTTCTGATACAGCGTCATCAGGTTCTCTTTGAAGTCAGCCAGCCCGTATGAGGACGTGACGGTGATTTGGAAGCTTTCGTATCCGATGATGTAGGCAGCCAGTTTTGCTAAGCTCTGTTTGCCGGAGCCGCCGACACCCACCAACAGCGCATTGCCGCGGGGGAGTTCGATCACGCGAGTGATGCGGCAGACGTGCTCAATCGCCTGGTCGAACATCACCAGGTCCATGACAGCATTGCTTTCGTTGTACTCCCGGAGCCGGTCCTCGACAATCTTAGTCAGATCATTGATGTCATTGATGTTGGCGTATGGTTTATCCGAGTCATCGACACCAGGCACAGCAAACGTGGTGAAGAAGTTGGGTCTGAAGTTGAGTGCTTCTTGGTCCTTGATGTCACTAAACCATTTCTTGTTTGTTGCGTTGATCATGTCAATGAACTTTTCCTGGTCGTCGATGGTGATCAAACGATCTCCAACCACACGCTCGCACTCGTGATACCACAAACGCGCGATATCAACCTCGGTCTTGACCTTGTTCGGCGTAGCTCGCGAGACACCCATTATGATGTTGGCCGTCTCGCGAAGGTTGAAGTTGTCTGCACGTGCCGGTAGTCAGTGCGGTAAGAACGCAAACAAAAGCGCGCACAAGCACGAACAAGGATCGCGTAATCACGTCTGAGCATAAAGCGCTTACAGTGGAATTTGATGGCTGTTGGCAAGAAGTACTTGGCCACTTGGAGGTAGAGATCAACCGTCGCGTCGACGATGATTTCTCCCATTTTCTGCACCTGCGGGCTGAAGCCGACTGACAGAAACCCGTCAAGGATGGACTTGTAAATGAATTTGAGGACTTCATTGTTGGGCATCATGACAGAGAAGTTCATGTAGCTCTTTTGGAGGCGCGGATCAATGTAGAAGGAACCAGCGGTGGGATTCATGCACGACAGGAACTGACACTTTTGGAAGTCACGCGGCTGCAGCTTGAGACGATCGTACCATGCCTCGTAGTCAAAGGCCTGACGGAGCAGAGCAATTGGTTGCTGGGTGCCGTACTTGTCCACGGTGGGCATGTTGAGGTCATCGATGAAGTAGATCATCTTACGTGAGCCGGGGGGGCCAAACGTTTTGCCGGTCTTCTTTTCCAACACCGACTCGATGGCCATCTGGGCAATGTACGACGAGGTGAAGGAGTTGAAGTTGATACCCAAGAACATGAACTGCTCAGGGTCGCAGTGGCGTAGCTTATCCTTCATGATGGTGGTCTTGCCCGTCCCAGCGGCGCCTACAAAGCAAACGGGACGCCGGTACGGAACAACCAAGTCCAGAATAGCTGTCAGCTGCTGAGTCTCGAGCGAGTTCACGTAGAGGTTTCCGAAGACCGTGCCCGGCGAATGGACGTAGGGAGCAATCCTCACAGACCAATGCTCGAACTCAATGGTCTCCTGATTGACGACATAATTGAATACAAGGCCCTCCTCGGGGAAAAGACTCCCCTTGGGGAACTCAGCCCTGAAGAACTTGTCAAACTCTTTCTTGTAGTCACCGGATTTGTCGCTGGCGAGAGGCCCCCCAGCACCCCACACAACGGCATACATGAAAAGCATTTCGAAAAGCTTTTCGCCGTCTTCCTTGCCAAGCTGCTTCATCTTCGAGGCAAACGCCTCGCCGTTGCCGAGGATTCCTTCAAGGATGTACGCAACGGACATGGAATAGTTGATCTTCGGGAGGGGCACAATGGTCTTGAGGTTTCTCGAGATGTGGTGGAAACACTTCTCGCCGTACTCCTCAAAGAGTTTGGTCAGCATCTGCTTCTCCGACTCAATTTCGCGCTTCTGGATCCAGGACGTGATGTACGGCGCCCATCCCACGTCAGTGTCGTTGAGGAAGATAACACCGCCTCTTGAGACCGTAGCAGGCGAGGCTTCGCGCATGTTTTCAACCTCCAGCAACAGGCGCATGGGAGGGGTGAGCGGGATGCGCTCATTTGAAGCTAGCGTGAGCATCTTGTTGTCATCCATGACCGTATTCATAGACTCTATCCACTCCGCGTCAATGTCGCCGTCCAACACGATCCATTCGTGCTTGACAGTGGTGCAGTTTGCAAGGTCTCGGAAAATCTGACTGATGAGTCCGTCTTTCCATTCCCGAGTCGCAGGGTGCATGTAACCGTACAGCTCACTGCGATCGACGCCTTTCGGGTTGAGGTAGTTGATGGTGCTCTTTTCGCCATTCAAATTCTGAGCCTTGCTCAAAGTGCGCTCCATCTCTGACTTACCGGAGCCAGACGGTCCTACTACAAACACAGACCAGCGCACAACCAGAATCTCACGAAGCTGAGAGCACTTCAACGTAAAGAGAGCTTCCTTGTCGGATTGCAACCCAAGAGCATGGGCGGCATCCACAATGTGCTTCTCAAAACTGTGGTCCCTATTTCTGGGACAAAAGTCGAGTCCCTTGGGAAACAAATCGTTGAGCATGCCCATAAAGATATTTACATCTTCTGCCACCAACTTGCCAATGTTGAAATCACGCAGAGCTCTCAGAAGCACGCGGTCTTCAGGAGTATTCAGATCCAGACGACGCAGACCTCCTGCAACGCACAACGTCGTCTTGACGGCCCGCAGCTTCCAATCATAGTGACGCTGGGGCGAAAGCAAAGCCTCGCTCAGCCGGTAAAGCATCATGAATTTGCGGGCGAGGAGCTTGCCCGCGGCATAGCCCTCGGACATGAGCATGATCTCAGCAATGAGGTCCATATCTGTGGAATGGAATGGAGTACAGAACAGTTGGCACCACGTCAGTGACACCTTGCGCATGCAAATCCGGCGGACATTTTTTTTTCAACAAGTGCTTGCGCTCACGGAGGGCCCTGGCTCACCTGGGGTTACCATAGCGCAAGGACGGAACAGCGCCTTGACGGACTCAGGGAGTTCATTGCGACCGGCGTAGCCTGGATTCATGGTAATGAAAGCGCAGCAGTAGGGCGTAGCGCAGATCGGGATCTCCTCGTCCTCAAACGTGAAGCGAGGGCCCCCCTTGCGGATGGCGTCAAGCACGGCTTTGTACTGCGTGGAGGTGACAGAGAGCACATCCAAGTTGATGCGATTGAACTCGTCGAAACATCCCCATGCGCCAGCCTGAGACAGGCCCTTAAAAATTTGACCACATGCCTTGTAGTCCATCTGGTCACCGCAGTTGAAAACGTACACCATGATGCCGAGAGCGCGCCCAAGGTCCTTGGTCGTCTCTGTCTTGCCCGTGCCCGCAGGACCCTGGGGAGCGCCGCCCAGGATGATATTCATGGCTTGTGTGAGGGTGATGTAGCATCGATCCGTGAGGGGCGTGACGACCAGGCAGCCGCAGTTGCCAATGTACTCGTAGCCGAAGTCGCAAATATAGTCGCAGATGTAGATCTGAACAATGTGGGACTTCTCGTTCATGACAAACTTGAGCTGGCTCATCCAGGTGAAGTGCGTGTTGTTCTCAGCTTTGACCTCAATAAGAGACTCGATCACATCACGCGCGTGCACGTCCACGGTAATGATCATCACAATCTTGCGCCTGTCGTTGCTTGTCAGCTCACCGAGCACAAGCTGCACAAATTGACCCAGCTGCTCAACCTGCTTCTGGTTGTATTCTCGCATCGCGTTTTCGTTGCCCTCTTCCATCTGGTCAAAAGTGATGTTCACCTCTTCCATGTATGCAATCCGCGAGCACGTGCCTGCAACCATGGCGCACCAATCAAACTGAAATTCGGGCTTGGGCTTGTCCTCATACACTGACACCGCATCGTACATCCTGCTCAATGCAGCATAAGTGACCGTAAGCGATTGACGAAAATGTCAGACACATGCCTGCAGTTCTTGCACGCCAGAAGCAGATGGCAGTCTGTTTGAGCCAAGGCCAGCGCGCCCTCGCACAGGTACAACCACACACATACACAACTGACCATTGCTTGATGCACTCATGCGAGTGGACAGTCAAATTGAAGAGCCAAGTCTCGACCGGCCCCTCGCATGTGAATTTGTCATGCAGAGGTACCTTTTCGCCCTCACCAGAGAACATAGCAATAGCGTCTTTCGTTGGCGTTCCATCTTCGTTCAAGCGGAACTCCAAAGTCGCAATATTATCGTAGCACTTGGGCAAATGCTTGACAATCAGCTGCGGGTTGGAACCCTTGCTCAGAATGTCGAGTAAATCTGCGGGGGCAACGAAGTAGAAGCGGGGGAAGGCGAGACGTTTGGTCTCGAGATAATCTGCAAGGGCCTTTTCACACTTTTCGAGGCCTGCCATCTGAGCCTCAAGCCGGTCAATCCGACCTTCGAGGTTACAAGCCTGGACAGCATTTGTGAGGGTGGCGGCCTCCTTCATGAGGTCACCAAAGTCAGCATGGATGCCATCAAACCGCTTTGAGTCCTCCGGCAGCTGCACGCGAATGTCAGCGCTGCCAATGAAGATAGACTGCAAGGCATTCCACTTCTGCTGAACTTCCTTCCAAGTCGTAAGTGCCGAGTCCACGTTTCCAATCTTGCGCTGCCACGCGTTCACAATCTCCAGGAACGTCGCGTTGTTCTGCACATACTTGTTGCCCTGCAAGTTCCCAAGCTGAACGACGGAATCCTCCAGGCACTCCATCACTGTCTCATCCACCTTGAGCAGACACATTTCAGGATTGTCCGGGATCGGGTCAAAAGTCAAATTCTGCACCTTCCAGGTGTCGTCAATTTTCTTGAGCTGCTTTTCGATAGTCAGCTCCTTGGTAGCACTCGCGACAATTTCCTCGACATCATCTGCGAACTCGTGCAGCTTGAGATTGAGCAAGGAGCCGAAAGTGAAATTCTCATCCATGACGAACGTCTTGCCGCAGGTCTTCATAAGAGTCTTCCAGTGGCGGTCGCGCATGGCGTCGTTGGCGAGCATCGCCATCAGCGGAAGCGAGGTCTGCATGTTCTTGACCGCATCCTCGAGACCCTTGAAGGCTGGCCAGTTCTTCAGATTCTTGTTCATCGATTTGATGTTTTTGGCAAGCACCTTGCAGGCCTCTTGGTAGAATTCCACGTCAATATCGGCCCACTTGGTTTTATTCCAATCATTGAAGGTGTCGACGACCATGCTGATCATGTCAAACACTTCCTTGAGCATGATCGTCTCCTTCAGGCACTGCGCGCCCTCCCGATACTCGATTTTGATCAACTCAAAGAGCTCCTGCAATTCGTTGAGGCGCGCCGTGTCTGCCATCAGCTCTTTGATTGAGCCGAAGGAATTGTCCTCTGATTTCGGCTTATGGTGCATGGCGTCAATGATGGCGTAGGCTGCGTTGTAGTCTTCCGTATAGTGGAAGGGCATATTTGCTTTAAAATACACCAAGAAATCTGCAGAGCGCGTCTCGAAAAGCTTGGCATTGGCCTTGATTTTGTTTGCCTCCAGCGTCTGTGCTTCCGCGTGGATCTCTTTGGTCATAACCGCCTTCTTCTTCAGCGCATTCCACAGCTCAGGAGCACTCTCCAGGTTTTGAGTGATAGTATCGTCGATCGTGATGTTATACTTGCGGAGCAGAGTGCAGGTCTGGCGCAGCGGATCAAACATGGTGTCAGTCGCCTGCATCCTGTTGCGGATTTGCGTCAGGTAGCCCATGACCTCGAGCAGCGGATCCAGCTGGCCCTCGACTTCAATTTCTAGCTTCACGTCGACTTTCGAAACGAACGCAGTAATGTCCTCGGTCTTGAATTGCGTCTTTTCGAGCAGGTGCTCTAGGAACTTGTAGGACCACTTGGAAATGAGAGTTGCGAGCGAGCTCTTGACACAAGTTCTCATAAGTCAGTGCCCTAGTATATTGAATACATATAAGGTCACTATTAGAGCAAACTTTTGAGAATGCGTGCCTTGAGCTGCTTTGCGTCCACCCTCAGCCAGCCGATGGTCTTTGACGAGGGCATTTCTTTCACCTGCTCCTCCAACCGCTTGTACTTGACGATCTGCTTCTCAAACGCTTCAAGCGTGGGCTCGGTCTGGTCCGCTTCAAACTTGTCCCAACTGTGGTTTTCGGGGGGGTCTTCTCCCGCCAAAAACTTCTTGAACACCTCTTTCATGTCTTGGGCCCATAGATACTGATACTTGAGGTACTCTTTGCGAAATTCTTCACAGTCGGCGATGCTGATTTGGAGGTGCTGGTAGATCTGCGCCGTCACCAGCCTCACGGACGGATGCTCCTGCAAATCTACAAGGTAGTCGCCATCCTCCTCAGCCGTATCTATCCGGTACACCAGCAGCGAGATATTCAGGAAACCCTCTATCCAGGTCATCACCATGTCACTGATGCCCTTGCCCCCGGCCCGGCCAAGAGCGGGCTCGAAGACAGCGGATTTTCCCGACAGCTTCATGGAAACTTCAAGGAGCGGCATGAGCTCGTTTTCTTCCACCTTGATTTTGTCGATTTGATCGCGCAAGTACTGCGCACTGCGCACAGCGACGGCGACCAGACCCTCGACGACGATACTGTTGACGTAGTCCACGTAGGCCAGCCACTGCGCCTTGTTCCGCGAGACCCCGAGCACGACGTTGGAGGCAAGGATGTCCTTGTGCAGCTCTTCGCCGCCCTTTTCGATCGCCTTCTTCCGTGTCGTCTGCAGGGTGTTGGTGATCTGCATGAACTCCTCGACCGAGTACGTCTTGTTGGGCTTGCGGTCCATGAGGGGCGCATCGGCCCAGGTCTTGAGCGTGCCCTGCGTCTTGGAGACGTTAGCCTTCATTTCCGTGAGCTGTCGCTTGAGTTCCTTGACGCTGTCCATGCTCTCCGTGATGAAGTCGGTGATCTTTTGCGACCGCCAATTGAGTTTCTCCTGCCCGCGCTTGAGCGTCTTGTCAATGGCTTCGAGACGCGTCTGGATGAGGGGGCGCTCCACGTCCAGCACCGTCTCCAAGATGGAGTTGTAGATGTTGACGATGAGGTCCAAGTTTCCCGTGTACTGGCGATAGGTTTCGCCCATTTCGAAAATCTTTGTGGCGGATTCCGGCACGTCCAGACCCAGCAGCAGAAAGTACTTGGTCTCGCGCAGCAGGCCCACAAGAGCGGGATCAAAATTTACGTAGGCAAAGCCCGTGGTAGCGTCCTTGCGAAGCAGAAACTGTTTCAACTTTTCCTCGGACGTTGCGTCGATTTCCTGGACATTCTCAACCGTCAGTGCCCTAGCATATCTGCTCTTTGGATCTACTCTAGAGATTACATCTGAAAATTTGTGCCTGTGCCCATTCTTCGCGGTGCTGCTGCTCATACTGCTGGAGGCTGGCGAGAATGGCCGAGTAGGCACGCAGGCACTCCTTGCCCTCCTCTCCGTTCATGATTTGCGCGCTCATGCCCTGCAAGCAATTCATGGTGTCAGTGTGTGCGTCACACACCATATCCGGGACTGTGCGGCACAAATTATAAAACGGTCCATGAATTTGGTTGTACATACCCGGAAGTGAGAGAGGCAGAGGAGGGAGGGAGAGAGAGCGCGCGCGCTTGCGCGCTATCGAGAGAGGCACACAACCTGAAAGCGATCCATGGGCTCTTGCACTCGCTCCATTAGAGCGCGGACCCACGTCACAGCGCCCGCTCGCGGCGGGGCGTTATTATTTATTGGCGGCAGGTCCATGCACAGCATGAAAATCTCCTGCACTTGCTTGAGATCTGCAGCATACTCATTCAGAAGGTCCGAGTTCTTCTTCTCGAGGTCCGTCTGCACAACATCGCGCTCGAGAATGCCCTCAAACGCGTCCAGCAACTTGAAGCGCAAGAGCACCGTCACGCTGTCGTCGAAGGCCTGTGTAATTACTGACGCTAGACGCCGCTCCAGCTCCTTGATCTGGCTCTGGAAGTTGTAGAAGTCCGTGTCGAACTGCTTTGACTCTACGTCCATGTGATCGTACTTGGCGTGCTTAAAGACCTCAATTGCCTGTTCAAAGTCGACATGTGTCTGCCGCACGCTGGCTGTAAGGTCTTTACCTGTGTGTGTGTGCGTATGCATATGTGTATGTATGTATGTACGTACGTATGTACGTATGTATGTATGTATGTAGTACATACGTATATACATACGTACATACATGTTTCGTCCTAGTTAGCCCACCCATACCAAATATTTCGTCCTCACACAGTAAAAGACTTCGTATTTTGCGTCCTGATGTTTTTTTTGCTTCACATGAGAGCTACCCCAAGGGCCCCCCCTTGTCAAGACCTTAAAAAAAATTTCTCAAAGTAATCACATGAAATTTTCTTTAAATTTTATTTCATAAATGGCTTAAAGACATGACGCTTATATATAATACATAGATGTTAAGAACAAAACCACTTCATATTTTTACCATATCTTAAAATATGCATTTTGTAGATCTTAATGACGATGTAAAAATAATTATTGCAAAAAATTGCACAGGTGATTATTTTATTAGTCAATGTTTATGTCTAAACATCAAGACCTTCAAACAATATTATTTGGAGAGATTGTATGGATAATGATTTTCGTAAAATTAAAAAAACACAAGATGATGTAAAAGAAAACGATGATTCAAATAATGGTAAAATATATAAGATAAGTACTTCCATTAACTGCCTTGGAGAGCCGAAATTATTACCAGCTGAACCGCTATAAAATTTATGATTTCCAGCAGAGAAATAATCTTATTTCTGTATAACTTGATACACCGAAATCATAGTTCTCATTCTTTCAGCATACGTATGTATGTATGTATGTATGTATGTATGTATGTATGTATGTATGTATGTACGTATGTATGTATACATACGTATGTATGTATGTATGTATATACATACGTATGTATGTATGTATGTATATACGTATGTATGTATGTATGTATATGCTTATACGTATGTATACAGTAAGGTCTTTACCCTTTGTCCCGCCAATTTCTACGCCTCTGTCGCCGCCTAGTTTGTTGAAGTGCATGATCGTCTGCATGATATCCAGCACATCATGGCACCGCTCCAGGAAGAGGTCCAGCCTCGCAAAAAGGGCAGTAGTCTGAAAGCGCCAGGGGTTGGAAGGGCACTCGGTGGCCGCCTTCGCTTTATACTCAAAGTATGTGGTCTTGAAGGTGATGCACACCTGAGACGTTGTATTCTCAAAAGTGAATATATCGTGGCTTTATGTGAGGAATATGTCGATATGTCGTGATTTTTATATGAGGAGTATATACGACGGCGCTGACGTTTGAGAAATTGGTGGTGCACACCTTGAGACATTGCTTTAGACTTTGATTAGCAACACATGAGCAACACATGCGCAACACATTAGCAACACGGCGGTGCACACCTTGAGACATTGCTTGAGACTTTCGACCTTTTTTTCGGGCTCCTCTGTGTTCTCAAAGAGGGAGCCATCTGCCGTGAGAAAGTTCATCGCCTGAAAGATGATTGTGTTGCAGAGTTGGCGCATGATGACGACAAAGCGCGCCGGCGTGTTGTAGAACTTGCTGTTCTTCCAGATCAACAGCAACGTGTGCATCGTGGGACGAAACACCGGGATCAACTCCGCAAAGTCGTCCTGCAGTTTGCTAAAGTACCCAACTAGGGGCTTGAGGTAGACGATATTGTCATTGGCCTCCATTCTTGCCTGCGCCACCTCCTTGCACAGGCGGTTGAACGCGGGGAAATAGGTGCTCTTCGTCACTTCCAAGACCTTGACAACTTTGCGAATCTTCTCGCCGCTGAGCTGCGTGTGCAGCGAGTTCAAGTTGTCGGCCTTGTTGTCCCAGAACTCCATCTCCACCTCCGGGCCAGGGTGGCCGTTTTTGAGAGCGGTTTCGGGGTCTTGCTTTAGGATGCCCTTGATCTGCTTGGTCCACATGACCACGGCCGACTCGAGCAAGTGGATGCGGTCTTTATCCCGGCCGGAGTTGTCAATCAGTGCCGCGCCGTGGTTGGGCGGTAGAGGCAGAAATGTCTTGCCCTGCGTGTTGCCTATTGTGATGTACA
>Ga0315905_10005687_pt1 | contig 12698 bp, 16 predicted proteins | sample LakEriMetagenome_5_FD_203522 | JGI IMG/M metagenome (GOLD analysis project Ga0315905, IMG submission 203522) | Freshwater fungal communities from buoy surface, Lake Erie, Ohio, United States - Buoy 4 MA121 | ecosystem: Environmental > Aquatic > Freshwater > Lake | place: USA: Lake Erie, Ohio... | reverse complement strand
TTGCCCCCCTCATTGATCCCCCCTTTGGTGCACAGAGAGAGCGCGCGCGAGAGAGAGACAAGAGCCAAATTTCGAAATTTTTCGTTTACTTATTGGTAGCCACGAACTGGCACAAACAGAGCCTAATTTCGTACCCAGTTTAGTGACCTCTGTTTGATGACCACTACGGAGAGAGAGAGAGAGAGAGAGAGAGAGAGAGAGAGAGAGAGAGGGAGAGAGAGAGGGAGAGGGAGAGAGAGAGAGAGAGAGAGAGGGAGAGAGTGAGAGAGAGAGAGGGAGAGGGAGAGCGAGAGAGAGCGAGAGAGGGAGAGAGAGAGCGAGAGCGAGAGAGAGAGAGCGAGAGCGAGAGCGAGAGAGAGAGAGAGAGAGAGCATCCGTTTCGCGCGTTACATATCCCACAGCTCATAGCGGTTTAGTTAGGTTACGTTCTGCTCTTAGGTCTAGGGATTAGGGGTTAGGGTTTAGGGTTTAGGGTTTAGTTAGGTTAGGTTCTGCTCTTAGGTCTAGGGATTAGGGGTTAGGGTTTAGGGTTTAGGGTTTAGTTAGGGTTTAGGGTTTAGGGTTGGTTAGTTCTGCTCTTAGGTCTAGGGATTAGGGGTTAGGAATTAGGGTTTAGGGTTTAGTTAGGTTAGGTTCTGCTCTTGGGCTTGCCTCGTTAGCTCAACATCAAACAATACTCCTGTATATGTAAGGCTCTACAGTACTTTAGGGTTTAGTTAGGTTGGGTTCTGCTCTTAGGTTTGTCTCATTAGCTCTATATCCCTCTGTACTCTTTGGTTTAGGGTTTAGTTAGGTTAGGTTCTGCTCTTAGGTCTAGGGATTAGGGGTTAGGTAGCTCTATATCCCTCTGTACTCTTTGGTTTTGCTCATTAAATATCGCACAGTTCTTTGGGTCCTAAGAAGATTATTATAGAGAACATATTCTACATAAAGAGAACACATTCTATGCATTAAACATCGCACAGTTCTTTGGGTCCTACTTAGGTTAGATGCCAAAAGAGACTTAATATCGTGTCGAAAGAGACCTAATAGTGTCAAAAGAGATATCGCGGGTGCACTTGGATTTACTTCTCCTCAATCGACTTCTCTCTCTCTCTCTCTCTCTCTCCTTCTCTGCACCTCTCCCGAAAGAGACATTATATATAAAGAGAAAAAATTTGATTAAAGAGAACAAATTCTGTATATAAAGAAAAGACCTTCTAGATAAATATGTCTATGCTACACTGGTTTGTGTCATCGCCCAGCTTTCGAGACATGCAGACCCAGTTTAGGGTGTAGGGTTCGGGGGTTTAGGGTTTAGGGTTTAGGTTTTAGGTCTTGGGATTACCGATGATTTTGGAGACATGGAAACCTGGCTCATGCCCTGGGAGAAATTCTGAAAATTCAGTGAAATGGTATATTTACTGTGGAAGGTCACTGTAGAGAGCACTTTTTCACAATTGTGCCGAGCTGAGGCCAGACGCTTCATCACCGCCGGTCCGTGCGGCTGGCCGCCCCGGGCGCCCTGGTCCCGGTGAATACATGCGCGCATGCAGGATATATTGCTCACCAAAATGCATGCAGGTTGCGTGCACGCACATGCACATGGTGCGTGCATGATGACGTGCGTGCAGACGCCTGTGGACGCGTCTGAATATGCTTGATTTTTGGGTGTGTGAGCGCACACGTTCAAAATTTGCGTACGCGTGCGCGTGCACGCTATCGATCCCCTGCTCTTGTGCGTGCACGTCTGCGGCGCACCCATCAGCTTGATGCTCACGTGGATGCGCACGCGCACATGCTTTGAGCCGCCTAAAATTGACGAATGTAGAGGGGGGGCGATAGGTGGGCGCGTTCAGGGGGCGCACTGGCAGGCGTCGTGCTGCACCTGCTGGCGGCGGCGCGCCGGGCGGTGGCGGTGGCGCCGCCATAGCCAAGATGTTCACCTTAAAAGTAACTTAAAATGATACAGTGTAGACGAGTGTAGAGTGGGCACACCAAAAGTAGAATGTTTTTTTTTGGAAAAATCTCTACAGGCAGTTACAGGATTCCGCTGGCAATGTGTGTGGTCAATTTGGTACTCGCAACGGTATGAGTAGTGTCTCATACAAAGAGAGGCACCAGGGTCCACACACTGGGGGAAACCGGTGCGTGCACTTGCCTACCCGGCGTTGAGGCACGGTAGCCAAGGCGGCGCGCTACTCCTTGCTTGCAGGCGCGTGCCAGCCCCGCCGGCAAGGGCGCCGTGGGCTGCCAGTGCTGGGCGGGCAGAAGGCGGGATCGTGTTCCCACGCACGGTCCCAAAGCAACTCGAGGGAGCTCCTGAGCTGCACCTGCCAACCCAGTGCTCCAGCAGCGGTCCAGCGTCAGCGTGTGGGGCCCGGGGTGGGGTGGCAAGACGCGGTAGCATAGGGACAGGGAGGGTCTGACACGTGGCCGTGCTGCAGCTGAGAGGAGCGGGCAGGTCGTGGCAGAGGCGTATTTTTGCGGGTCGAGATCGATGTTGACGTAGGGCTCTCCGACCATCCACCTGCAGGTGCGCACTCCTTCCCGCCCCTTCATGGCCAGCCCGCGGAGAAAGGCCCTGCGCATCCCAGATGGGCCGGGGGTGGCGGACGGGGAGGCGAATGAGAAATATGTTGAGTACATGAAGGCCGTGCGACTCGTCCAGCAGAGGGCAAGGGTGGAAGCGAAGACGAAAGCGAAAGCTGATGCGATCCAAGGGGATGCAACGTCCAGTCCCGCTCCCAGCAAAGCCGCGGGAATAGGCCAGACGAGCGCGTCAGCCGCCAAAGTCTCACGAACCCCCACGCCGGGGGGAGTTAGCACGCCACTGAAGAGCTCCGGGGGAAGAGGACCTGCTGTCAGAGGCTCCTCTGCCTCCTTGCCCGTCAGTGGTAGGCAGGCGCGCCGTGTGCCGCAGGGGTCACTGGCTGCGCGTCCAGACTCTCCTGGGTCGGACTCATCCGACTCTATTGACTTTGAGGTTCGCTCTATCGGGCATGTTCGCAGCGTGAAGAACCCAGGCTCGGCTGCCGATACGCCCAGTCGCCCTGTATCGGATTCCGTGACCCGAGAGATCCGAGATTTGCAAAGGTACTTGCTTTTTTTTGAGAGCTGGCTGCTTCTGCATGCATCTTAGTTTGCCTTGCACGCATACGATCTTTTGGCTCTGTATGCGGGCAGAGCCTGGAGTGTAAAGCGCATGAGACCGTTGGTTGCGAATACACAGCGTGTTGCAGAAGTCATTAGCCGGTGCCCAGGGAGGATTGACGCATAGCCGTGGCAAGATGGGGAAGGATGACGGCGTTGAGCTTGAGGCTGATGTTGGGTTCAAGGATGGCAAAAAGGAAGTATTTAGTCCGCATGGTCTGAGTGATAGACAAGACAGCAACAGATCGTCGCATGTCGACGAAGACGCCCAGGTCTTTTCCTTTGGCCTTCCGCACATGTCGTGTTCCCAACTTCGGCACGCGGAAGGCTTTGAGGTGCATTTCTGTGCTGCAAGGCTTGGTTGTTTGGGGCTCTGACAACATGGCCCTGAAATTGTGGGGGGGGACAGGCAAAAACGGCTTCGAAGAAGATTGCGGAGCTAGAAGAACTGGCGAAGGAGGTCAGGACGCCTGGTGGTAAAGGCACGGACAGGTCCAAAAGCTTCCTCAGTGCCTCGGACCAGCTGAAGGCCTCTCTGTCTGCGTACAGGTCTGGAGTGGCCGTGTCCTCTGGGGACACTGAGCGTGCTCCAGATACGGGGGATGTGCGCGAAAGAGTACGTAACCAACTAAGCCAGATGCACAATTCTACGGCGAAGGTCTCTTCTCTGCTGTTTTTTGTGTTTCTGATGCGCATGCTCTGGTACCGCGAGCATACCAACTTCACATTGTGCAATGCAGAATGACGACGACGACGACGACGACGACGACGCTGATGAAAGGGACGCCTTGCAAACGCCGACTAAGTCTGAAAGCGGGGAGTCTGGGTGGAGCAGCAACAGGCAGCAGCTCCAAGCCAAGCTGCGAAGTTACCAAGCTCAGGTCAAGATTCTGACAGGCGGCAAGAAGAAGCAGGACAATGCCAGGAGGCCGGATAACGATAGCGATGATAATGGAATGGAAGCAAATGGGCAACTCTACCCCCACACAGGTGCGGGCAAAGCAGTACTCGAGGTGGGAGACGGCCCAATCTCCAAAGAAGACCGATACCAAAAACTTCAGCAAGACAATCAAAAAGTGCTCGACAACATCAAGCAGCTGGAATCCAAGAGGGCTGAAGGCAGCATTGGCGGATCGGCTGGTCCACTCCAAGGTGGCTCGGCTGCTCCCCTCCAATCACGCATATCAAACAAGGCCGACTCGAGCCCTTACGGAGGCGTGTTCCCTCAATCTGATGATCTCGATGAGGCTCCGATTGGTGGTGGCACTATGAGGTCAAAAGCCAAGACGGGAGAGCCACCCAAGCCTATCAAGCCAATCACTTCCGATGCCCAGCATGATGAAAATGGGTTCATAGATGAAGAGGATGCGGTGATGATCGTAGAAGAGAATCTGCGGCTGGCATTCAGTTACGCGACCTATTTTGCGTTCTTCACTATGTTCATCGCGGTGTGCTCCTTCATCTTCGGAATATTTATGCCATGGGGGTTTTCAGTCTGGGCGATTGCCGTGCCGTTTGGCTTGGCGTCATTCTTCTTTTACTGGAAGTGCACTCCATTGCCTGTGACGAGCGATAGCACAGTTCCGCAATCGCTCGTCTGGTTCTCCCTTGCTGTTTTCTCCGCTGGCGCGTTTTTTTTCTTCGCAGGAATTCTTTCAGCAAGTGCGTCTTTGTCCATCGCTCCGATCCTGGGAACGCCGTTGTGCACATCCGACCCAATTCCTCCGCCTGTGGACCTCTTTGCTCGCCCATGTGTGAGTCAGTTCGCCAGCCAGTTGCCGACGCAAGAGCAAGCATGCAGGGGCATAAGTGATTCGGCCCTTTGCACCTCGCTGGGCTGCACTCTGTCTCCCCAAGAGTGCGTAGCTCTGGACACCCGAATCGGATGCTGCCGATGGGATAACGGGTGCTTTCCCAGGACAAATCCGACGGAACTGTGCAACGATGACAACAAACGAAATTCGACAGGGACAATGAGACAGGGAACCACCCCCGCTCCCAATTCTCCGTCCACTATTCCTAAGGCCATTCGAAACACCCCCGCCCCCAATTCTCCGTCCACTAATCCTGAAGTGCACGAATTGTCGGGGTTGGACCCGGATACGCTGATGAAATTCGGCGCATGCCAAGGCTGGAATATGTGTGGGGGACTTCGACAGACACCAGACAACGGATCTGTGGGAATCAAAATGCTGACTTGCTCCCAGTTGAAGGGTCTCAACGACTGGAATGCCGTCTTCTTCCTCTTTTCTGCATTCCTGATTCCCCCACTGTGGATGTGGATCTACTACGTAATTACGATCCGACTGCAGGAGCACATGTTAGCGGCCACCAAGGCTCCCGTTGATGTGCTTGACTGCAGTCTTCCCGCTTGCTACATCCGCTTCAAGGAGATGCTGCAAGCCCCCTATCCTGGAACGGAACGCGAATGGGACGAGGAGGGTAACGACCCAACGGACACCAGGCCAAAGTTCACCGCTGATGGCCCATACTCATACTCAGGAGAAGCCAAGCTTGACGCAGGAGGAGTTAAGAGTGGATAGTTGGAATTGGATCATTTAACATAATCGGGTATCTATGGAAGCCAAGCCACGTTTTCTGTCTCTCCTGTGGCATCCGATACGCCTTGAAATATATGACGCGTTTGCTTGTCATAGTGGATTTGACAGCTTGAAGAGTTTGTGCTGTATTCTTGTCCCACCCAGTCTAGTGGAGCTGGGGCAAATTTGTTCAGGCTTCATTAAAAGCTTGACTGTTGGTACAGTAGGCAGCGACACAGTGCGGGTGTGGCATAGGACTCCGACGCTTTTTCCGAGTCACTTCGAAACTCAGTCAGAAAATTGCAACCATTACCCCCAACGCACAAGTCCACTCTGTGTGTCACCTTTTTGCTACGGTGCTGGTCTCACACATTCTCGGTCCACTCTCTTGTATCACATGTGCTAGTGGATGCAGTTTTCCATTCTCCGGCCAGTAAATTCGTTTCCCACGTTTTATCGTGTTCTTGTCGAAATTCCCGAGCATCCATCTGCTTCACGTTAAGGTGCCCCAGGTCTGGGTGCTGAGAGGAGTAGTTGCTGAATGATGGATTTTTTCTTGACAAGTTTAATAAACTTTAATTCACTCTAGCGTGAGTAGCGTGAGTAGATAAAAAATAAATAAATTATTTTTATAAAATATCCTTACGGAAACGAGACCGTTGTTGTAAGAGATTTTTTAATGAGAGGAGACACCAACAAATTATGATGAGGCTCATAAGATTTTTTTTTGAGATTTTCAAAATATATTTTTTTCTTTTTTGAGGCGGAGCCAAAAACGGCCAAAAGGGAGGTGGGGCGAGGTACTCTCGTCGTCTTCGGAGCCAGTGAAGAGGGTTGCCGGGGGCTGCGCGCAGAGACGGGCAGAGGTTGAACCGCGTGTGATCGAAGCCTCCTCGGTGAGCCCCAGGCCAAGGCCACGGAGGCCGCCGAGGGCTTCGAACTCGGCAAGTCGCAGGGCTCGTTCAAGGCCAACTCCAAGGCCCTTGCAGAGCTCGAGAGCACCGGCGTCGCCAAGTGCTTCTTCAACAAGGACACTAGCAAGGTGCTCGGCGTGCACATCATCGGCATGCACGCAGCGGATCTCATCCAGGAGTGCGCCCACGCCATCTCCGCCGGCACAACCGTCAAGGAGCTCGCCATGATGGTGCACACCCACCCCGCCCTCTGCGAGGTTCTTGACGAGACCTTCAAGGGCGATGTCGGCATGTCTGCGCACTAAGTTGAGGTAGCGCTGCCATGCGCTCGTGTTGCAGGAGGCAACGCCTCCTTGGTTCTTGGCAAAAGGATACTCAGAATGGCGCAATGCTCACTGTCAGACACGAGAACAGTCCCAGCGCTGCCCGCCCCGATGCCGACGGGGTTGGTCAGTTGCAAAATGATCCCACTTGGCTCTTGTGTCCGGAATAGAATGCCGCTCGCCGTGGGTGCACTGTCGACGAGCTCGAGACAGCTGCATGCGCGCAAGACGACGCCGTTTTTCTTCAGCACCTGCGCCACATCGCCCGTCAACGTTAGCGTAATTAAAGTCTCAGTTTCATTTCTGCAAGGGCACATTGACAGACATACAGACCTGGACTCGCTGGTTGCCATAGTCGCAGACAAGAATGTTGTCGTTGTCATCGAAGGCCAGCGCTGAAGGTCCGTCAAACTGCCCGGCTTGCCTGCCGCTACCCCCTATGGACATCTTCGGAATCGCATCACTTTGGATTAACCACTCTAACCGACTGCTCTTCCAATCAGATACCACAATATCGCCATTACCACACACTGCCACCCCCAAAGGATACCAAAAGTGAACGTGCACAGGCATGGAGGATGCGGCTGCATTGACTTGCGTGGTCCCTGTGAAGGACTTGAGCAGTTTCCCGCCACCTTCCCATGAAGACGAGGTACTAGAAAAGACGCAAATGCGATGATTCAAAGTGTCGGCGACGATGATGTCGCCATTGGCCGACACTGCGATGCCGTGTGGAAAGCAGAGCTGGCCCCTCGCTGTGCCGTATGAGCCCAACGCCATGAGAAAATTTCCATCCTCAGAAAAGACCTGAATGCGATGATTATGGGTGTCGCTCACAACGATGTTGCTGCTGCTGGGGTCTATGGCAACTCCCCACGGCCAGTTGAATTCTCCATGGCCCTCACCGAACTTGCCAAACGACCGCACAAATACGCCCGCTTCCGTAAACACCTGCATGCCGTGTGAATCACAAGCTCACAGTCCTGCAATCTGCAAACCTGTGTGCAGGTGTGTTGCTAGTGTGTTGCTAGTGTGTTGCTAACGTGTTCCTAAGCTCTCGCAAACCTTTCTTTCCGCAAGTATCTGCGATCATTAAGAAAAAAAACTATGTTTATTGATGGCGCATGTGCTCCATCTGTGTACGTGTCGCTGCTACCTGGATGCGTACACATGGTTGAAAGCTTTCCAGAAACACTTCAGGGAAAAAAAAACACTGTTTTGGTGGCTCCACACTGGCGCACATGTTGCTACCTGGATGCGGTGGTTGCCGCTATCAGCTATGATGACGTTGCCGCTTTTTTTGTCAAAGACAAGCCCCTTTGGATTCAAAAGTTGACCTGGGTTTGTTCCCGCACTGCCCCCAAAGCAAAATGAAACGAGCATTTGATCGAAACGAGCATTTGATCGAAAGGAGCATGTGATGACGTCATTGCCACACATGCCACTCACGTCATTGCCACATGCGTCCAGGCAAAGAAGCAGACAAAGAAGCAGACAAAATAAAACCAAGATATCTAAAGCAGAAGCCAGCATCCAGGAATCTTACCTATCGACTAGCACTTTGGCTTGCACAATGGGTGTCAGCCTGCTCTTGCCCTTTTGTAACAAGCCAATCTGGTTGTCGCTGCCTTGGCCTTCGGGTGACGCTGTCCCGTCGTCTTTGTGGCCATTACCAGACTGGCTTGCCTCTAGTTCCCCAGTGCTCCTGGCAGATGCACTCCTACCATACACACCAGCAGCAGATCCACTCCTACCAAACACACCCAAATAAATCCGCACAGACACATAATCAATCTCAGCAGCCCAGCTTCGGGCAGGACACCGCTGGTACCACCACAACACAAAACCAACTCCCACGAGGCAGGGGATGGAGCGCATTGACAGACTCAAAACCTGCTGTTTGATGCCCTTGGTGCGGGCATGGACACAGGCATAGCATAGCCTCTTGGCGAGGCCACACGCATGCGCCCAGCACTACCACGTCTGCGTGACGCGTCAAGACTGTGTGTGTAAGGGGAAACCAAGTGCTGACTTGTTTCTTCTTCGAATTGATGTTTGCCATTGGTGTTTGCAGGGGCATCGTCTTGCTGAGAGAAGGTATCAAAGGTGTTTCTGGTCGATTGTGTGCCACTCGTGTCGTAAAGTCCCAAAGGATCCTCGCTCCTGTAGACATACGTGTCGGCAGCTTTGGCATCAATCCTACCCTCTTGCATGTGTCCCACGATATTATGCTGCTCTCTATCTGTGATGGTGCGCGCCTGATTGGAGGCCGATCCAATTTGATGGATTCCGCTTGCTGCTACACTGGGCGCACCCTGTACGACAACAGGACATGAACGTCAAATGCGTATGCGTATGCGTATGCGTATGCGTACGCGCGTACATGCGAGCACGCAGCATCCAACGCGCTGCAAAGTGAGCAGGAGCAAAACGAGAAACTCACAGCAGCAGAGCGCAAGCCTTGGCCGATGAACCCCAATGTGCCTATCACAGAGCAGAGTGCTGCCTCAACTGCACCTGACCCGTCTTTCATCACCTGGTCGCCAGCAAGCTTGAGCAAGTTGCCCTTTGACCCAGGGCTCTTAATCTGTGACCTCTGAGGGCTCTTGACCAAGTGCTCGGGATGTTGAGCATCTGAATAACCTTCTTTCTTCACACTGACAGGCTGCTGTTCACCTTGGAGGAAGCTGACAGAATGCTGCTCGACTTGGCCGAGATGCCTCATCGAGTCAACGATCAAAATGCTGCTTCCTGTGGCTGTCTTGGGCGGCGCACGTGCCTCACCGCATGTTTGGTTCAATGCTTTAGCTCGGAGTCGCCAAGCTGAGGTTTGCACGGGACTCGGAGGCGACGGTGGCACTGAAGCGCGTGAAGCGCGTAACGAGCATGGACCAGCAGGATTCAGCGCCAGAGAAAGGAGATTTCCCTTTTTCTCGCTTCCGAACCCCAGCTCATCTAGCGCCCCCCCACCCCCGTCACTCGCGTCTTGCGTCACTTGGCCACTCGCGGCTTGCGTCACTTGGGGCCCCGTGTTCCCACCCGAGACTTTCATGTATGCAGAGCGTCCCTCATCTCCGGATGATGATGTGGTCCGCGAGTTGGCATCATCACTTGTTACAACTTGCTTGGACACGGATGGCGGTGAAGCATCTTTTCTGTGAGAGAGCGTGTGTGTGTGTGTGTATGAGTGTGTATTGGTGTGGTGTGTGTGTGTGCGCGCGCGCGCGCGTGAGAGGGAGGGAGAGAGAGAAAAAGAGAGAGAGAGAGAATACATACCTGGAGAGTTGATTAAAGAGCTCAACGGGGCGTGAAGGAGCTGGCATACCGCTGAGAATAGGGGCGCCGCGCGCCGCGCCTTTTTTGTTTTTAGTCAATCTTTTTTAAATTTGAGAAACGTGACAAAAGAAAAAAGCCAGTGAAAGAGCTGGCGTGCTGCAAACTTCAGCGCTTCACCTGCAGCTAGCACAAAAGGGGCTCCTTCATACGCCGTCTCCTCCGCTTCCTTCCCCTTCGCCGCCGCTGCTTCCTCCTTTTGCTTTGCAGTTGCTGCTTCCTCCTTCTTCGCGGTGTGCTTTTTGTCCGCCTCCTCTGCTTCCTTCCTCTTCGCCGCCGCTGCTTTCTCCTCCTGTTCCTTTTTCTTTGCAGCGGCTGTTTTCTCCTTGTTCGCCGCCGCTGCTTCCTCCTCCTTCTTCTTCATCGCCCCCTCCTTTTGCTGAGCAGCTGCTTCCCCGCGAACCGCCGCCGCGGCGGCGGCAGGATTCGCCTTGCTCGTTTTCGGAGGCTGATCCTCGTCATCTGCACCAGAGTGCATCAGTATCCTGTGCGCGCGTCTAAAGACAGAATTTCCTGTAAAGGGCCGCGTCTTTCTACCTGAGTCCAGGAGCCTGGCAAAGGAAGACGTCATCCGCTCGGCCCATTGCTTGGCTCGACCGCCTCGCTCCGCGTCCTCGACCATCAAGACTTCACCCGAGTGGTTTTTACTCACGGCCGAGACGTGCTAGGGCTCACGAACAGAAGGAGTAAGAAATTATTCCAAAAGAATCGATTTCAACCCATTTAGTCTGGCGCTAAGCGCTCCAGAACACTCGTCACGTGACTCGTGTGCGCTCGATGCAAGACCGCCACCTGTGTTCCAAGGACACTTCAAGTTTTCCGCCATCGAGTACCACGAGCAGGACCTGGCGATTGCAAAGGATCGACGCAGTGCCTGGCGACTGCATGGCGTACGGGAACCTCGGGTGCGCATTTAGTTCGCTGGGTGACTTCAGCAAGGCACGGGCCTGCGGCGAGGGCCAGACGGGAACCTGGGCACTTGCCACATGCACTTGAACGCGACAAAGCCGTCACCTACTTCAAAGCACAACATGCTCTGGCAACATTCGTCGTTCCTGAATGACAGAGTGCGTGAGGCGGCAAAGTGGCTCCAGGCTGCCTTCTTTGGTGGTCGTCCATTTACAAAGCTGCACCTGGCGCACGTCACCGTTGGGATGCGGGCCAAGAGGACGCGGCGCTGGCTGATCGCAAAGAGCACCTTTCAGTTGTCTGGAAAACAGATAACTTTCGCTGCCTGCACGCGCGCCTGCACTCTGACACCCGGTGTCCCCACCCCTCGGCTGCATTGACCGTCATTGAGCAGGTACATCCAGTTTGTCATTGACCGCGTGAAGATGCCGGCTCGTGCAACGGGGACGGGAATGTGACACTTAAACCGTGTGTGGGCAGACGCGGGGCGAGGACACGCCGATGCTCACGTGCAGCGGCTGCCGTCTTGCGAGGATTTGCACGCAGATCACCAAAAAATGGCTTCGAAAAAAGCCGCATTGGGCGGGAGTCTGACGACGGGACGGCACAAGGATATCTGCGGAGTGCTCAGCAAGTGGCGCAAGGTTGTCAAAGACGGTGTGGCGCCTGACTCGTGTACTGCGGAGCTGGTGGCGTTTTTTGCGATGAATGCGAATGCGTGATGCCCCGAGGACGCATCGTGCAATTTCTTTCTGCATGTAACATACAAATTAAATCCTCCTCCTGCAAATAGAATCTTACATCACCACCACCTCCTCCACCACCACCACCTCCTCCTCCGCCTCTGCCTCCCTCACGCTGCGTGAGTAGTACAAATAGGTTCGTGATCTTCTCGGACCGGGGCTGACTCCTTCTTGATTGACTCCTTCGTGTTGATTGACTCCTTGCAGGCCATCAGTTCCGACCACTTGCGAGAGCGCGAGCGAGCGAGCGAGAGATGTATTAGGAACAAGACATATTACACCCGATTGAGGTTGGGGTGCATTGAGAGGCATTCACAGGTACCGCATTCGCATTCACAGGTTGCGCATCAAGTCGGAGACAGCTTCCCCATACCGCATCAAGCTGTTATACAAGCCAAGGCCAACAATTAAGGGGCGAAACACACATCCCTTCAAGTTGCTGCACAGGGCAAACTGCCGCAGGCTCCACCTCTCCTATCTCCTTCCCTCGCCCCGTGCTACACCCTCCCGCCCCGCCCTCCTCCAGCTAATCGGGGTTGAGGCGAAGGTCGAGAGCTGGTACCCCATCGTTGCTCAAGCGCGCACTTGCACTTGAAGAGCTGCTGCTTGCACTGCGATCTATATAGATAATCAAGATCGTTGTTGTTGTTATCATTATCATTATTATTATTATTTTCACCACACACACACACACACACACACACACACACAAACACACACAAACACACACACACACACTAAAACACACACAACAACACAAAAACAAACACACACAAACAACCACACAAACAAACACAAAAGGAA
>Ga0315905_10005686_pt1 | contig 12699 bp, 6 predicted proteins | sample LakEriMetagenome_5_FD_203522 | JGI IMG/M metagenome (GOLD analysis project Ga0315905, IMG submission 203522) | Freshwater fungal communities from buoy surface, Lake Erie, Ohio, United States - Buoy 4 MA121 | ecosystem: Environmental > Aquatic > Freshwater > Lake | place: USA: Lake Erie, Ohio... | reverse complement strand
GCTCAGGACCACCCCGACACCGCCCTCGCCATCGCCGCCCTCCACGAACGCGAAGACAACCGCCCCGCCGCCATCGCCGCCCTCCGCCCAGCCCTCGACAAGGACCCCTCAGGCCGCGTCCGCGAACGACTCGCCCGCCTCCTCCTCAACAGCTCAGAACCCGACGAAGGCCTCCGCCTCATCGCCGAATCCGCCGCCGCCGCCACCCCGGACGGCCTCGAAAACCTAGCCCTCGGTCTCTTCCGCATCGAACGCCCCGCCGACGCCCTCAAACTCCTCAACTCCCGCCCTGAACTAACCAACTCCGACTACCGGCTCCGCTTCCTCTCCGGTCTCCTCCTCCTCGCCTCCCAGCAACCCGACGCCGCCGGCGATCTCTTCCTCGATCTCCTCCAATGCTCGGACGATCTCCCCGACGCCCGCACCCGAAAACTCACTTCCCTCTCAGCCGTCGCCCCTTCCTCAGAAGACGAGGCCAACGCCCAGCTCTGCGCTCTCTTCCCAGGCCACAGCGCCGCCATCTTCAAATCCATCAGCACCCGCTCCGCAATCAATTCCGGCGACTCTAACACCGTAAACCCGACCTATCCGCTCCCCATCTCCCTCGACGACCTCCACGACGCCGCCCTCGGCGGTCTCGCCGCCGCACTCGCCGCTTCCTCCGACTCGTCTCACCAGGACTCATGGCTCCGCCGCACCACCGCCGCCGGCTTCCCATGGATGTCCCTCATCCCCGCTCTCCCCAACGCCGACCCGTTCTCCCAGAACGACTCCGCCACCCCATGGAAATCCATCATCGCTAAACACCCGGATTCCCTCGACCTCCTCGCCGTCGTCGCCGCCGCCGACGCCATCTCATGGGACGGCACCGCCGACCCAGCCATCGCCACCCTAGCATGGAACGCCTTCCACAAATCCCACCCGCTCTTCGCCCTCACCATCGCCATCCCTTCCATCGCCCGCGCTCCGGAACCACCGCCATGGGAAGCCATCGCCCTCACAGAAGCCGCCGCCCTCCAGAACCCTCAAGGCCTCCTCGTCTACGCTCTCCTCAATAATCTCGAAACCGAACCCACCTCAATCCCCGATTCCCGTCTCCCCGCCCGCAACGCCCTCGAAGACGTCCTCGCCACATGGCACCCCAACCTCAAGGCCGACTCCGGGCTCCTCCGCGACCTCAAACCCATGGTCGCTAACGCCCTCGCCGCCTCCGCCATCCGCCGCAGGGACGCCGCACGTCTCGTCACCGTCCTAACCCACGAACTCAACCACCCGCTTCCCCTCACCTATTCCACCCCAGGCTCCGCTGCCGACTCCCTCGAATTCCCCCCACCCGAACTCCCCGGCGTCTCCTCCATCCTCCTCGAACTCTGCACCGACGGCCCCCCAGTTCGTCCAACCGATCCCTTCGAAGACGCCGATTTCGTCGCCGACGCCGCCGCCCTCACCAATCTCCCGCTCCTCCGCGCCCTCATGACCATGGCCGTCCACGACGACTCCAAGCGCGAAGCAGCCATGGAAACCCTCGCCACCTCCGCAGGCACCGACCCCGCCTCCCTCGTCCTCCTCGCCTCATGGTTCCTCGAAACCAGCGAGTTCCCGCGCGCCGCCGACTTCCTCATCCGCGCCTCCGCCGCTAACCTCCCCCGCGAAATCCGCTCCCTCGTCGACTCCTCCCTCGCCCAGCTCGGCACTGATCCCAACTTCCCCGAATCCGCCGCAGCAGCAGCACGCGACGCCGCCCTCCGTCTCCGCCGCGACGCCCACTCCCCGCTCCAGCGCCAGACCCTGGCCGCCATTCTCCGCAACCTCGGCCTCGAAAAGGAAGCCCTCGCCCTCTCACCCCTGCCACCCGGACTCGCCTCCCATGCTAACGTCCGCCCCGCCGCCAGTCAGGGCAATCCTCCCGATTCCTCCAAAGACTCGCGCTTCTCCCCAACCCGCATCAACGAACTCATCGCCGCCGGCAACCAACCCGACGCTATCAATCTCCTCGTCTCTTCCGCCCTCGCCGACGCCACCACCATCACCGCCGACCCCGCCACCGCCCCAGGCTTCTGGAACCGGCTCCCCGACCCCATCCTCGCATGGCTCGCATCGGTCTCCGACCACGGCCTAACCTCAGAGGTCTCCGCCGCCCTCGCCGCCGCCGACTCCAACCCGCTCGCCCGCGGCACCGCCCTCTCATGGCTCCGGCAGGACGCCCTCGCCAAACCGCTCCTCGAGAAAGCCCTCTCCGGCCCGCCGTCCACCCTCGAATCCGCACACGCGAAACTCTTCGCCTTCGCCATCCACCAACTCGACGCCCCCGCCGCCGCCGCCCACCTCCTCGCCATCTCGGACGCCCACCGCATGAACGCATGGGTCCTCGCCTCTTCCCCCGTCAATTGGAAACCGACCGACCCGAAACGCTACGCCGCTGCCTGCCACGAAACGCTCCGCCGCATCATCCCTTCCCTCCCGCCCGATTCCTCGGAATGGATCACCGCCGCCGTCTACTCAGTCGTCGATTTCGACCCCGAAACCCGCAACGCCGTCGCCCGCGAACTCTACCCGCTCGTCTGCCGCTTCCCCAAAGCCGCATCCCGCGCCTTCGGCTTCCTCTCCTTCCGCCACCCGCAAACCTCGGCCACGATCCTCGCCGACGCCGCCGTCGCCGCCACCATCGCCACCGCCTCCGTCCCCCAGCCCCCGGCCAAACCCGACGAGTCTTTCTGGCCAGTATGGCCCCTCGACCTCATCGGCTGGCGCTACCCAGTCACCTCATGGACGTCCCTCGCCGCCGCCGCCATCCGCGAATCATGGCTCGATAACAAAGCCGCCTCCCTCGAGGTCTCCCTCGCCTCCAAAATCGCTTCCTCCGGCCGCGCCGCCGCCGCTCGACGTCTCATCGCCCTTTACACCGCCGATCCTGACAACTTCTCCGCAGCCTGCCGCGACTTCCTCTCCGCCGACCCCCATCCCTCCTCATGGTCCATCGTCGCCGTCGCCGCCTCCGACCGCCAGATCGTCCCCGACCTCTCCTCCGCCCTCGACGCCATCCTCAACCCTCCCGTCGACAGCAACTCCTATCCACTCGCCACCACCGCCGCCGCCGCCCTCGCCTCCATCACCGCCACCATCAAAGGCCCCGAAGCCGCCAACGCCTTCTTCGAGTCCCTCGCCCTCCGCCTCCTCGGCCCGCCCGACTCCCGCGCCTCACGCCTCGCCACCGTCCGCTGGAACCGCGTCAATAACACCTCCACCACACCTCGCCCGGAAGAAGCCGGTCCCTTCCTCTTCGTCTCCACCCTCGTCCGCTGCACCAAGGACTCCGCCGCAGCCATTACCCCAGCCCTCACCGCCCTCCACAAACACGTCACCCCTCTCGTCCCCGAAAACATCCGCGCCATCTGCCTCAAGCGCTGGTCGGCCGACTTCGATGTCCTCACTGAAGCCGTCGCCTCAGGCGATCCCAACAAACTCGCCGCCACCATCCGCCGCGCCGGTTTCCTCTCGGATTCAAGTCTCACCATCTTCCCGGACACCACCCACCCCATCGATCCCCTCCGCGCTCTCCTCAACGACCAGAACAGCGACTACCTCGCCGCCACCAACGCCCTCCTCTCCAGCGATCCGGATTCTCTCGCCCGCCGTCTCATCGCCGCCCTCCTCTCCGACGACGACTCCGCCACCACCAACGCCCTCGCCGCCATCGCCGCCGCCCAACCAGGCTCCGCCACCGCATGGGCCCGCATCTTCAATGAATGGTCTATCTCCACAGACGAAGCCACCGTCTCCCCCGAAACCAAGGCCTTCCTAGCCTCCGCACGCCAGATCGCCGCCGACGCCCAAACCGCCGCCAGCAATTCCTCCCTCACAACACTCCGCAACCTCAAATCCCCGCGCGACATCACCGCCGACGACGCCTCCTCCGCCATCCGCGACATCCTCTCCGCCGCTGTCCTCGCCGGCAAACCCAAGGTCGATGAATCCCTCGCCGTCTGCCTCCACGCCGCCTCCATCATCGATTGCCAGATCCTCGACGACGCCCTCGAAGACGCCCTCACCACCCCGCGGGACCCCGAACCGCGCGCCCTCATGCTCGCCTGCGTCGCCCGCGCCGCTTCCGCTCCTGATTTGCGCTTCTCCCACCGCCCGGATCCCGACGCCATCGCCGCCTTCCTAACCACCACCGCCTCCAACCCGGACTCCCCATGGCTCTGGAACGGCTCGTTCCCCGGCGCTGAGTTCCTCACCAATCGCGGCGACCGCCTCGCCCTCCTCCCCGCCGCGCTCCAGTTCTTCATCAATTCTGATGACCGGCCCCGCTTCCAATCATGGTTCACCGGCACCGATTCATGGGAATCCCTCCTCGCCGACCCCTCCATCGCCCGCCACTGCCGGCTCCTCGCCGCAATCGCCCTGGCCGAATCCCCCTTCACCTCCCCAGCCATCCCCAACCACGCCGCCGAACTCTACCTCTCATCCGCCGCCAATTCCCCCGCAGACGCCGACCTCGCCGCTGCCATCGCCCGCATCGCTGCCCTCCACAGGCTCCCATCAGAGCCCGCCCGCCGTCTCCTCCGCCAAATCACCCCGATCCTCATCGACTCCGGTAACAGCGAAGACGCCGATCTCGCCAACGCCTTCAAAATCGCCCTCGATGCCAACGAACTCGGCCGCGCCTCCGCCATCCTCCGCCACGTCAGCGACGAAGGCGCTGCCTCCTGCGCCGCCTTCGCCGCCGCCGCTCGCAACGCACCGCTCCTCAAAGCAGCCCTCTCCGAATGGTCCTTCTCCAGCTCCCTCGCATCGCTCCCCACTCCCGCCACCACCCTCGAACCCGATTCCCTCGCATGGCTCGCCTCCGCCATCCCCGATCCCGCTCGGCGCTGGCACCTCTCCACCCATTGGGCCGCCGCCGCCGCTACCTCCAACCCAGCCGCCACCACCCTCCTCTCTGATCTCGCCTCCCGCTGGCCCGAAGCCGCCCTCACCGCCCCCTCCGACCGCCGCTTCGCACTCTCCCTCTTCGCCGCATGGCCTCCCGCCCTCGCCCTCCTCCCCGACGCCGCGCTCCCCAAATCTCTCGCCGCCCCGGCCGCCGCTCCCAACCCCGGAAGCAGCGCGGACGAAAGGGCCTTCGCCACTCAACTCCTCGAACTCTCCATCCGCATCGCCCGCGGCAACCTCTCCCTCATCGACCTCTCCAAAGACACCCTCGACCGCATCGACTCCCTCGATGACCAGCGTGCCCCCCGCCGCTTCCTCGCCGCCGTCCTCTTCCACTTCCCTAACCTCCCCGCAGACCGCCGCGCCGCCATTCTCGACCAATGGGTCTCCCTCAGCACCACCCCGCCCGAAGCCATCGCCCTCATGCGCGCCCTCAACCCAGACGACCCCGGCACGCCCCTCTCCTCCGCCCCACGCCAAGAATCCACTCTCGCCCTCTGGCCCTTCCCGCTCCCCGATAACTTCGACCGCCCCGCCTTCTCTTCCCGTCTCCACAAAATCCTCGCACTCCGCGCCGACCGCGACGCCATCGACGAATGGATCACCCGCCAGCTCGCCGCCAATCCCCCCAAACCCTGAAACATTCCCTCGACCCTCACATCCCCTCACTCGTCCCTTCTCAACCCCGGACGGTCCGGGCATCATCTACCGCACACTATGAACAAGGAATCTCCTCACGAAAAAACCGGTAAAGACTTCACCGGCGGCGGCATCCTCGCCCTCAGCGGCAAACGCACCACCACCGGCGACCCCGCCTTCGACGCCCGCGTCGACCAACTCGTCAAAGACTGGGCCGGCATCGCCAACCCCGATCTCATCGAGGAACTCATCATCTCCGCCCTCCGCCTCGCCCGCCACGATGTCAGCGTCGCCGAACTCAAACTCCTCAACCGCTCGGTCAAGGAACTCCGCAACGCATGGCGCGTCTTCCGCCCGTTCACTAACCGACGCAAGATCGCCGTCTACGGCTCCGCCCGCACCCACCCTGACGAACCGGAAGCCAAAGCAGCCGAACGTTTCTCAAGGCGCATGGTCGAAGAAGGCTTCATGATCATCACCGGCGCAGGCGCTGGCATCATGGGTGCCGCCCAGAAAGGCGCAGGCGCCGACAACAGCTTCGGCCTCAATATCCGCCTCCCCTTCGAACAGGACGCGAACGATACCATCGAAGGCGACCCCAAACTCGTCCCCTTCAACTACTTCTTCACCCGTAAACTAACCTTCGTCAAGGAATCCGAAGGCTTCGCCCTCTTCGCCGGCGGCTTCGGCACCATGGACGAGGGCTTCGAGGTCCTCACCCTCATCCAGACCGGCAAAACCGCCATCCTCCCTCTCGTCATGGTCGACGCCCCAGGCGCTTCCTACTGGAAAACCTTCGACGCCTTCCTCCGCAACGAACTCCTCTCCCGCCGCCTCATCTCCGAAGACGACTTCGCCCTCTTCCGCATCACCGACGACATCGAAGAAGCCGTCCACGAATTCAAACACTTCTACCGCGTCTTCCATTCCTATCGCTTCGTCAGAGACAAACTCGTCATCCGCCTCCAGCGCCGTCTCAGCGACGCCCACATCGAACGCCTCAACTCCGACTTCTCCGATCTCGTCAAATCCGGCACCATCACCCAGGGCACCGCACTCCCCCAGGAAGCCGACGAGGAATCCCTCACCCACCTCCCACGCCTCATCTTCACCCCACACCGTCGCAACTACGGCCGCCTCCGCCGCCTCATCGACGCCATCAACGACTCCGCCCCTTCCTGACCCTACCCCTCGCCTAACTCGCACCGGGCACGCGACGCTCCGTACGCGCGGCTCCCCACAGGCCCATCTCAAATTTCAAATCTCAAATCTCAAATCCCCTCCCCCCCTCCGCACCTCCGGGGCTTGCATCTTTCCAGACCACGCCATCGTATCCGACCTCGAATGCCGATGCCCGTCACCCAGCCTCCGACGCCGCCTGCCCTCCGCTCCACGGCCCAAGGCATCACTGCCCTCCTCCTGCTCGCCTTCACTCCCGCCCGCGCCGCGGAATTCGCTGAGCCCCCCCACGACTACTGGAACCGGAAACCAGCCGACCGCTTCGCCCGTCTCAATCAGGACATCGAATCCGGTAAGCTCGCCATCGACACCAGCTCCGAAAAATCCCTCCTCGCCTCTCTCCTCAAGGCCCTCGACATCGACGACAGCACCCAGCTCATGGTGTTCTCCGCCACCAGCCTCCAGAGCGGCATCGTCAACCCCCGCAACCCCCGTGCCCTCTACTTCAACGAGGACACCTTCGTCGGCTTCATCCCCGGCGGCCGTCTCGAAATCGCCAGCTTCGACCCCGACGCAGGCATGGTCTTCTACATCTCCGACCGCAGCCGAGTCGCCGACCGACCCGCCTTCACCCGCTCCACCCGCTGCATGAATTGCCACGCAGACACCCAGAGCCGCCACCTCCCAGGCCTCGTCATCAGCTCCGTCGGCGTCACATGGGACGGCTCCACTCAGGAAACCTACCGCTACGACGAAATCGGTCACCACGTCCCGCTCGCCGATCGCTTCGGCGGCTGGCACCTCACCTCCACCGGTTCCTCCCTCGCCCCCTCCCACGCCAACAAAGTCGGCCACCTCATCCCCGGCGGCTTCAAATCCGACCCCAACCCGCCCGGCAAATACTTCCCACTCGCCAATTACCCGCGCCCCACCAGCGATCTGCTCCCGCACCTCGTCATGGAACACGCCGCAGGCTTCACCAACCGCGTCACCGAAGCCATCTACCAACTCCGCGAAAAACCAGACGATCCCTCCCTCGTCGACAAATTCGCCCGCGAACTCACCCGCTACCTCCTCTTCGCAGGCGAAGCCTCCCTCCCAGCCGGCGGCATCAAAGGCGACCCCGACTTCATCCGCGACTTCCTCAAACGCGCCGAAGGCAAACCCTCCGCTCCCTTCCGCCAGTTCGACCTCAAATCCCGCATCTTCCGCCACCGGATCAGCTTCATGCTCGATTCCGACGTCTACCGCGCCCTCCCCACTCCCGTCCGCCGCTCCATCGAATCCCTCCTCGCCGACGTCGCCGCAGGCAAATCCCCATGGAAAGATCTGTCCGTCGATCCCGATGGACGGAAGGCTCTTCTGTCGTACCTTCTCCCCGTACCAGCAGGCCCCTGACCCACCCCTTTCCCCCAAGCTTTCCCCACAAGGAACCCAATCCGCCGTCTCCGTAAAACGAGGCGGCTTCATCAACAAAAACCCAACCCCACAAAACATACCATGAAAAAAATCCTCGCCCTCCTCCTCAGCCTCTTCGCCGTCGCCAATGTCTTCGCCGGTGAATTCCCTGACATCAGCGTCGCCGACCTCAAGAAGGCCATCGCCGACAAAAAGGCCGTCGTCATCGACGTGAACGGCAGCGACTCGTGGAAAGCCGGCCACGTCCCAACCGCTCTCGACTTCGACGCCGTCAAGGAATCCCTCAAAACGAAGCTCCCAGCCGACAAGAAGACGCTCATCGTCGCCTATTGCGGCGGCCCACGTTGCAACGCCTACACCGCCGCGGCCAATGCCGCCAAGGAACTCGGCTACACCAACGTCAAGCACCTCTCCGCCGGCATCTCCGGCTGGAAAGCCGCTAACGAAAAGACCGAAGCCGGCAAGTAATCCGCCAGCCACCGGTCTCCTCCGGTAATCGCGCCGGACCGCCCCCCAAAGGGCGGTCCGGTTTTCTTTTGCCCCCTCGTCTGCGCTCCACCAATCGCCTTGCTTCCCCTCCACTCCCGGCCCCACTCTCCCTCCCCATGGATCCCATCGTCCAAATCTCCCTCGACCTCACCAGCATCGACGAAGCCCTCGAAACCGCCAGCATGGCCCTCCGCGCCGGCGTCGACTGGCTCGAAGCCGGTACGCCCCTCCTCCTCGCCGAAGGGCTCCACGGGGTCCGCGCCCTCCGCAACGCCTTCCCAGGCGTCCCCATCGTCGCCGACCTCAAAACCATGGACGGTGGCTACCTCGAAGCCGAAATGATGGCCAAAGCCGGTGCCACCCACGTCGTCGTCATGGCCCGCGCCCACCCCGAAACCATCAAATGCGTCGTCAAGGCCGGCCGCGACTTCGGCGTCAAGGTCATGGGCGATAACATGGCCTGCCCGGACATGGTCGCCGCCTCCCGCGAACTCCAAGACCTCGGCTGCGACTTCATCGTCCACCACATCGGCTACGACGAACGCCGCGGCATCGCCGCCGCCGGCCACCGCATGCCCAGCCCCCTCGACCAACTCCGCGAGGTCGTCTCCGCCGTCTCCATCCCCGTCCAGGCCGTCGGCGGGCTCTCCCTCGAACAAGCCGTCCAATGCCCGCTCTACGGCGCTCCCCTCGTCGTCATCGGAGCCCCCCTCACCGTCGACAGCGACTCGTTCCGCACCGCCGGCGGTGATGTCGAATCCGTCCTCCGCGAAATCTGCCGCCGGGTCCGCTCCGCGTCCTGACACTTCCTATCTTTCCATTCTCCCGCCCCCATGCTCGACGATCTCAAACAGCAAGTCCTCGAAGCCAATCTCCGGCTCCCCGCCTCCGGCCTCGTCACCCTCACATGGGGCAATGTCAGCGGTCTCGACCGCGACCGCGGTCTCATGGTCATCAAACCCTCCGGGGTCCCCTACGACCGTCTTCGCTCCGAGGACCTCGTCGTCCTCGATCTCGCATCCGGCCGCCGCATCGAAGGCTCTCTCAACCCTTCCTCCGACAGCGATACCCACCTCGAAATCTACCGCGCCTTCCCCTCCGCCGCAGGCGTCTGCCACACCCACAGCCCCGCCGCTACCGCATGGTCCCAGGCCGGCAAACCGCTCCCCTGCTTCGGCACCACCCACGCCGACCACTTCTACGGCGAGGTCCCCATCTGCCGCACCCTCACCCCCGAAGAAGTCACCGCCGGCTACGAACGCATGACCGGTCTCGCCATCGTCGAAACCTTCCACCACCTCCACCTCAACCCCGCCGCCGTCCCAGGCGTCCTCCAGCACGGCCACGCCCCCTTCACATGGGGCCCCCACGCCCTCGCCGCTCTCGACAACTCCATCGCCCTCGAAATGTGCGCCCGCATCGCCCTCGACACCCTCACCCTCAACCCCAACGCCTCCCCGCTCCCCCAGCACCTCCTCGACAAACACTACCTGCGCAAACACGGCCCCTCCGCCTACTACGGTCAGGGCAATCATTGACCCTAACTTCCCACAATGCGAAAGTGACACGGGCATCTTGCCTGTGACCTCAATGCCCATGCCTCAGTACAAAAGCTGAGCCGCTCAATCGTCCTTCCCCCCTCACTTCGCCTCCCTCCGCACCAGCTTTCCGTAAGCCTCCGTCTCCGCCTCCCATCGCGCCGCCAGTTCCTTCACCTTCTCCGGCTGCGTCTCCGCCAGATCCTTCGTCTCCGCTCGGTCCTTCGCCAGATCATAAAGCTCCCACGCCCCACCCTTACCAGCCGACACTAGCTTCCAGTCCCCCACCCGAATCGCCCGGTTGCCTTCATGCAGCCACCACAGGCTCTCCCGCTCCACACTCCCCGTCCCCGCCAGCGCCGGCAGCAGGCTCTTCCCCGGCGCAGCCGGCACCGGCGCACCATTCCACTCCACTGGCGCACTCACCTCTGCCGCCGCCAGCACCGTCGGCACAATGTCAATCACATGCCCCGGCGTCGTCCGCAACGCCCCGCGATCCTTCACCACCGCCGGCCACCGCACAATCATCGGCGTGCTGATCCCGCCCTCATGCACCCACGTCTTGTGCTTTCGAAACGGTGTGTTCGCCATCGTCGACCACCCAGGCCCCAGACTCAGAAACGTCGCCCCAGTCCCGCACTCGGCATCCAACTTGTGCCCGTCCCCCCTAACCATCATCTCCGCACTCGCCCCGTTGTCCGACAGAAACATCACCAGGGTGTTCTCCACCACCCCCATCTTCTCCAGCTCCCCCAGAATCCGCCCGATCTCCCGGTCCATCCGGTCAATCATCGCCGCATGCACTGACATCTTCGCCGCCTGAAACGCCCGCTGGCTCCCCGTCAGTCCCTCCCACGCCACCGGCCGGTTCACTTCATCCGGCCCTAGCTTCTCAATCGCCTCCGGAAACGCATACGGCGGCCCCTGCCCGCGCTCAAACTCCGACAGCACGCCTCCCCCGACCCCCGCAGCCTTCATCCGCTCCCACCGCTCGTCCCTCAACCGGTCCCATCCCGCCGCATACCGCTCCCGGTACTTCACAATGTCCTCCTTCGGTGCCTGCAGCGGAAAATGCGGAGCCGTGAACGCCACAAACGAAAAGAACGGCACCCCGGCATGCTCAGCCCCATGCTCCTTCAGGCACTTCACCGCATGATCCGCAATCGCCGTCGTCGCATAATAACCCGTCTTCTCCTCCACCGGCGGCAATGGCTTGTCATCCTCTGTATGTCCATTCGGCGCAAAATAACGATCGTGATCATTCAGCACATACGATCGCTCAAATCCCGTCGCTAGCGGCCGGCTGTCCACATGCCATTTCCCCGAATGATAGGACCGATAACCTTTCCCCTTCAGTAACTCCGGCAGCAGCCGCGCCCAGCCCGGCCTCACCCCCTGCGCCCCACCCTTCAACCCCGGCAACGCATCGCGCCTCACCTGTTGCGCATAGTACCCCGTCAGCACCGCCGCCCGCGTCGGCCAGCACCTCCCCGTATTGTAAAACTGCGTGAACCTCACCCCGTCCTTCGCCAGTCCATCCAGCACCGGTGTCGCAATCTCGCTCCCATAACACCCCGCATCCGAATACCCCATGTCATCCGCAAGAATCACCAACACATTCGGCGGCGCTCCCGCACCACGCACCATCGCCACCATCTGCAGCAACCCAATCAGAATAACTCGCTTCATCCCGCCTCTCTGCCACCTCCCCCACCCCCAACGCAAGCCCCGTCACCATCGCGTCCACGGTCCCGAAAATCACTTCACCATCCCCACCGGCCGGTTCGCCTCTCCCTTCACCCCCGTCAGCGAATCCCCTAACTCCTTCCGCGACCGCTCCGCCGCCGCAAGCAGTCGCGCCACCTCCGCCGGCCGCTCCGCCGCCACATCCCGCTTCTCCCCGGGATCATTCTCCAGATCATAAAGCTCCGGAGCCGTCACCTTCGCCATCCGGTACTTCACCGGAATCCCCCCCTCCGCTTTCTCCTGATCCCCCAGCGTCCGGTAAGCATGCGGCAGCACCAGCTTCCACCGCCCCGCTATCACCGCCTGCAATTCATTGTCCGCATAACGAATGAACAGCTCGCGCTCCGGCACCGGCCCGCGTCCCTCCATCGCCGCTCGCACATCCACTCCATCCAATCTCCCCGCTGGCAATTCCGCCCCCGTCAGCGCCGCCACCGTCGGAACCAGATCAATCGTCGCCACCGGCTCCCGACACTCGCTCCCCGCCGGGATCACCCCAGGCCATCGCATCACACACGGCACCCGAATCCCTCCCTCCCACGAGGTCCCTTTCCCCTCCCGCAATCCCCCCGTCGTCCCCGCATGCTCGCCGTAACTCAACCACGGCCCGTTGTCCGACGTGAACACCACTAGCGTCCGCTCATCCAGCCCATTCGCCCGCAACGCCCCCAGAATCTCCCCCACCGACCAATCCAGTTCCTCAATCACATCCCCATACAACCCAGCCCCCGACTTCCCCCTGAACCGCCCGCTG
>Ga0315905_10005685_pt1 | contig 12702 bp, 15 predicted proteins | sample LakEriMetagenome_5_FD_203522 | JGI IMG/M metagenome (GOLD analysis project Ga0315905, IMG submission 203522) | Freshwater fungal communities from buoy surface, Lake Erie, Ohio, United States - Buoy 4 MA121 | ecosystem: Environmental > Aquatic > Freshwater > Lake | place: USA: Lake Erie, Ohio... | reverse complement strand
AGGCGGAGGATTTATTCGCATTCAATGATACTCTAGGGGGACCCAGAGCGCCTGCGGTCACGGCAGACAAAAGATAAGAGAGAGAGAGAGAGAGGCACACAGAGTGGGCCACCGAGAGACAAATAGCCCCGGCACGCATTCAGGGCCCAGGCTGCAGGGGGGAGGGGGGGGCAGAGAGAAGGACTCACAAGGGCCAACGTTGACATGGTGCTCCCCAAAATAGCGATTCCAGTGCATAGGTGTGCACACGATATTAACCAATGACCTGCGTGATGTTGTGAATGGAGAGAGAGGTTTAGTGGGTTAAAGGGGGGGAAGGAAGGAGGCATGGAGCTCACACAAGTAATCATTAATAATATCATTTTTGATGGGAAAATGTGAGCGATGCTGAGAATGGGGGCGGCAGAGCCCAAACAAGGATGCGCCGTCGGGAGGTACAAAGACGCCATATTCAAATGTGGAGTTCACGTATTCTCTCGCGCTCTCTCCCCCTCCCTCCCTCCCTCCCTCCCTGCGACCTGCGCCAGGAGCGTGTGTGAGCTGATAAAAGGGCCATGAAACAAACCCCGCTAGATGCCTGGTCGGGGTCCCGGTAAGGGGATTGGTGGCGGCAGAAATGTGGGAGATGCGCGGAAGGGTCTGTGAGACCGCAGAACATTCGCAAGGACAGGCAAGCGCGCACGCAGACGCGCGGATAGTTGAAGGACAGGCGAACACCTGAAAGCGTGGAAGATGAAGAATATGGACAAGGGCGCCGAGACTCCGGCCAGCAGCAGCGAAAAAGCCCATTCCGTTTGCTCTTGCCGCCGCTGAAAGCCCTGGATGACTGTGCGCGTGCGCCAAGATCGGAGCGCGGACCATCAACGTTGTGTGGTAACATTCAAGGACGAGAGTGCGCGCATGCAGCACACCTGCCTCCTGCTGCTCCTCGTCCACCGGACCGTCAGCCATGGCGGTTTCCCCTTGCACGTCGAGCGCGCGGCGCCGTGCCATTCTCGTACTGGGGACACTGGACCGCGGCGGGAACTTTCCTGGTTCGGTTGAAGACCTTAGAAACACGTCCCGTTGGTGATAGATAAAGATGAGCCGGATAATACAGTCGTCGGTGCGCATTGCAGCGAGATTGCAGACCAGGGTGCGCGTTCTGCGGCTGGCGAATTGCGATATTGCGCCACGCGCTCCGTGGATCAGGCCTTCCAGCCCATGCTCTGGCTCCAGGGCTCCCGGCATCAAGGTAGGCAGTGGAGCAGCAGCCCCGCAGATGCCTCGGAGCATCTGCGACGCGCGGACGCGAGCGCACGTGCAAGTGCGGTTTTTTTCTGCCGCGGCCACGGACGAGAAATCGCTGCCGACTGAAGAGTATGATTATGTGATTGTCGGCGCTGGGTCTGCTGGTTGTGTTCTGGCGAACAGGCTCACCGAGGTAGCTCTGCGCAAAAGTTGAAGTCCTTGTGTTTGCATCCGCGTGCTAAATGTGTGTCACTTTTCGTGGGCTAGGATGGCAAGCACTCCGTTCTCCTTTTGGAGTACGGTGACAATGATCGCTCAGACCCGCGCGACCTCTTCCTGCACATGCCCACCGCCCTTGCAATCCCAATGAACATGCAAAAATACAACTGGGGCTTCGAATCCGAGCCTGAACCGCACCTGGGAGGTCGTAGGTTGCATTGCCCGCGCGGCAAGGTGCTGGGGGGGTCCTCGTCGATTAACGGCATGGTCTTTGTTCGCGGTCACGCCCGTGACTTCGACCATTGGCAGTCGGAGCACGGGGCACGGGACTGGGGATTCGCTCATTGCCTCCCCTACTTCAAGAAGATGGAGACGTGGCATGAAGTCCAGTCCGGGGACGCTTTCCGCGGCGCGCAGGGCCCTCTGGCCGTGCGAAACGGGCCGTTTGCAAACCCGCTGTATTCAGCCTTCGTCGAGGCTGGCGCAGAGGCTGGCTATGGAAAGACCCCGGTTCTGGGGTGTAGGGTTCAGTGTAGGGTTTAGGGTTTAGGCTATGGAATATATTAGGGCACTGACTTTTGAGGTTTTGTGTCAGGACTATAATGGATATCGGCAGGAAGGGTTCGGAAAAATGGCGATGACGGTTGGAACCAATGGCGCGCGCGCAAGCACCGCTACGTGTTACCTGCACCCTGCTAAGCGCCGTCCCAACCTCACCATTCGCTCCAACGCCCTCGCCCACCGCGTGGTCTTTGACAAGGCCTCGGGCAGCAGCAAGCCCAGGGCAAGAGGCGTCGAGTTTGCCGCTTCTTCCTCCAGGTAAATGAGATGAAGAAATAAGAAGAAAGAAAAAAATAAAAAGCCTAAGGCAAGGGGCGTTGAGTTTTCGGCTTCTTCCTCCAGGCAACAGAGATAATAATTCTGAATATATATCCCTTATATTGTATACCTGCTATGAGAGGAACTAATATTAAAAATAATTTACCAGGACTCCGCGCCTCGCTGCAGCGCCGCGAGGTCATCCTCTCAGCCAAAAATAAAAATAAAAAAAATACCAGGTCTCCGCGCCTCGCTGCAGCACGCCGTGAGGTCATTTTGTCAGCAGGCGCCATTGGTTCACCACATCTGCTGCAGCTGTCAGGGGTGGTACGCAAAGTGTCAAAAGAGACCTAGAAATAGACCTATTCAGGATAAAGGAGACCTACTAACTACTTGACATACACTACAGGGGCCGAGGGAGGTCTTGGAAGAGATTGGCGTGGCCCCTGTCCTCCCTCTTCCAGGGGTGGGCGAGAATCTGCAAGGTAGATATTCTGAAATGTCCTCGAATACTTCACTACATAGTGGCACTGCGGAGCTGACTGACAGTTGCGGGGTTCGTGGCTTTTCTTCTGCATTGCGGTCTTCTTTGCTTTTCTTCTGCAAGCTTGGAGCTTTTGCTGCTTTGCAAGTAGGGGTTAGTTGAAGTAAGCCAACTAATTTTTTTTTCTTTTGCAAGACCATTTGGAGCTTCTGCTGCAGTACAAGTGCACGAAGCCCGTCTCGCTCTATTCCTCCATGAACCCGCTCGGGAAGCTACTAATAGGTGGGAAAAAAGAAAAGAAAAAAACGATCAGTCACCTCAAGCACAACTTTGCATTCAATATGCTTTTGACAGTTTCACCATTGTAACGGCCTAACGTCTTCTAGCAGCCTAACGTCTTGTACCCAACGTCTTCTAACAGCCTAACGTCTTGTACCGGCCTAACGGAAGATCCCTATGACAAGAGGCCTCCGCTGAGTTGTTAGCTTTTTTTTTTTTCATGCCAAGTACACCCTTGTAACCGCCTAACTACCGCATGATCCCTGTGACGATATCGTCATAGGCCTCCGCTGGATGCTCCTACGCGACGGGCTCGGTGCCACGAACCACATGGAGGCCACCGGATTCATCCGCTCTGACAAGGGCATCGAGTACCCGGACATCCAGTACCATTTTGTGCCCCTCGCCATATCCTACGGTGATTGTTTTAGTTATTTATTATTTTGTTATTTGTTTTTATTACCCGGGCATCCAGTACCACTTTGGGCCCTCGCCATATCCTACGTTGATTGTTTTATTTTATTTTTTATTTTTCCAGTACCACCTTGTGCCCCTCGCCATATTCTACGGTGATTTATTTTACGTCATGTTTTATTTCCAGTACCGCTTTGTGCCCCTCGCCATATCCTACGGTATTGAATATTGGGATTATAATTATAAATACAATATTTTTATTGGGATTATAATTATAAATACAACATTTTTTTGTATGATTTTGTGCCCCTCGCTATGTATACGGTGTTGATACTGCTGTTCTCAATCTATCTGTATAAATACCTGTTCATCACGGCTCATGTAAATACGAATCTTGACAATAGATAACTAATTACCAAAGTTCAACTATTTGCCAAAGTTCATGCACTCAAATATTATGTGTATAATCGTAATAATAATAACTAATCTTCACAATATAGACGGCAATGCCACCGTGGAGTCGCACTCCTTCCAGGCGCATGTCGGGCCAAACCGGAGCAAGAGCCGCGGACGCTTGCGCGCGAAAAGTGCAGACCCCGCAGCGCATCCCATGGTACACGTCTTTTTTTGTTTTTTTGGTGCACCAAAAAAACAAAAAAAGTGACTCAGTACACTCAGTACACCAGTATAGCAAACGAAAAACAAGCTTGTTAGCTTTTTTTTTTTTCATGTTAGGCGGTTACAAGGGGTGTATGAAACCCTTGTAACCGCCTAACTCAGTACACCAGTAGAGCAAACGAAAGACAATTCCTCTCTACAGAGACTTGATACATTCCTCTCTACAGAGACTTGATACATTCCCAACAGTCCTCTCTCGACGACAGATTTTACTGCTTTTACTGCTGGTAAATAAATACACGAGCGGGCGCGCTGACTTTTGAGAATCTGCACCAAAGCTCCTTTTTAACTACCTCTCGCACCCCGACGATCTTCTGGAGTGGCGCAAGGTGGTGCGCCTTACGCGCGAAATCATTGGCCAGGTGTCTTCACTGTGTGTCCCTATGTGTGTTTCTACGTGTGTTGTGATGGCCTTAGGCACGAAATCATTGGCCACGTATGTTCACTGTGTGTTCCTATGTGTGTTCCTAAGTGACTTCCTATGTGTGTTGTGATGGCCTTACGCGCGAAATCATTGGCCAGGTGTGTTCCTATGTGTGTTCCTATGTGTTCTCCTATGTGTTCTCCTATGTGTGTTCCTATGCGCTCCTATGTGTGCTGTGATGGCCTTACGCGCGAAATCACTGGCCAGCCGGCCTTCGACCAGTTCCGCGGCGAGATGATCGCCCCCCACAATCTCGACTCTGATGAGGACATTGACCGCGCTGTCAGGGAACGGTATGTCTGTGCGTGCGTGAAAGCGTGTATGTACGTATGTATATACGCACACACACGCACACACACACACACACGCACACACACACACACGCACACACACACACACACACACACACACACACACACAGGGTTGAGAGTGCCTACCACCCCTGCGGCACTTGCAAGATGGGCTCAGGGAAAGCGCCGATGGATGTGGTGGACTCTGACCTGCGCGTGGTGTGTTCACTATGTGTTCCCATGTGTGTTCCTATGTGTGTTCCTATGTGGTCGACTCTGACCTGTGCGTGGCACCAAAAATTCGCAAAAGTCAGCCTACAGTATAAACATTGCCGAGCAAATACTTGAGGGCACCGACTCTTGAGTTTCCCCCTCTTTTTCCCCCCCTCCAGTGCGGTGTGGATGGGTTGCGTGTTGTGGACTCTTCCATTATGCCGAGGGTTACCAACGGCAACCTCAACGCGCCCACAATCATGATCGCCGAGAAGGTCTCTCAATCTCTCGCCACCCTCCCGCTCATTCCTCCCCCATCATCCCCCACTCCTCACCACCCCGGTCATTCTCCTGTCCGTCGTGTACTTGTACTGTCAGAATGTGTCCACACAGGCAGGTGAGGAGGAGGAGGAGATAGGGAGGGAGGGCGGGAGGGAGGGAGGAGAGGGAGGAGAGGGAGGAGAGGGAGGAGAGGGCGGGAGCCGCTGCATTGTGGCGCCTGGAAGGGAATTCGACGCCCCCCAAAAAAAACAGTACGAGCAGCGCGAGTCTGCCAGAGAGGGGCGGGGCGGGGCGGAGAGAGAGAGAGAGAGAGAGAGAGAGAGAGAGAGAATGAGAGAGAGAGAGAGGAAAGAGAGAGAGAGAGTTTACTAGGAACAATACTCCATAACGGGGTCCAGTGCGTGAGTGCATGCGTCGCGCATTGCTCAAACCAAGGAGACTAAGACAGACGTGCGGGTGTGGGTTTGATGTGAGGGAGCAGGCGGCAGACAAAATCTTGGGCAAGCCCGCGCTTGCTCCGCTGGAGCATGAACCGTGGATCGACCGCCACTGGCAAACCAGACAACGGGAATCGGCCCCTGTGCGGTCGCTTCCCTGATGCCCGAAGCCCATTTGTCTAGCAATGTCAAATGGTAGTGTTCTCGCACGAGGGCGCGCAAGCCGCAACTCCCATTCCCAGTCCCCCCACACTTTTGTCTGGTGCATCCTCGGACTTCTATGCGTCACATGGACAGTGAAGAATAGAATCTGACAAAAGGTTTTTTTTAATGCTAAAAGTGCACTGCAAGAATGAACAGAAAAAGACCCCGTAAGAGCCCCGTGGTCAAAGGAGAACACTAATTGAATGCGGCTGCGCCTAGGCACGCGCGCCACGCACGGTGCTCACGGACAAGTCTGGTGTTTTTTGGTTTTTGTCCTTGGCCTACAGAGGCTGACGCTGTCATAGACGCGTGTCCACTCTGTGTGCCAACGACAAGACGCTCAGGAAGGAAAAACAGAATTAAGATGGAAGGTGTATGCGCCGCGGCTTGAAAGGCTAAGGCTTAAAAGTCGCTTTACATGCCGCCGGCCCTCTTCTTGGCCTCGGCGTCGGCCAGCCACTTAGCCATGCGCGCTTCGATCTCATCCTTCTGCTTTGCCTCATCAGCGGCGCGTTGAGCGCGTTGCCTCTCGATCTCCGGGTCCACCTCCATCCTCACGGACTCCTGCAAATCGTCACCACCGCCATCATCAGTCCCACGCGCGTGACCACACGACCACGAGGTCCGCCACAAACGTATACATATTGCTACATACGTATTGCTACATAGCATGTGTAGGTACATCCTGCATACTTTACTTACGTACACCCAGAACAATACGCAGAACACACACACACACACACACACATGAGAAAGACAAATATACACATCACACAACGCCTTCCGATTCTCTAGTCACCTGTTGATTGTCAATAAACTCCTCTCTCTCTCTGTCTTCTCTCTCTCTCCCCCTCCCTCCCGATGACGAGAAAGGGGGGTTATAGTTGAGGGTTGAGGGTTTACCGACACAGGCTTCTTTTCGAAGATGTCGTCGATGTTCTCCTTCTTCGCCTCCTTCGGAGGGCCCCAGGTTCCTGCCTGAATAGCGTGCATGCATGTCATGTGTCATATGAGGAGGAGGATACATGCATGTCATGTGTCGTATGAGGAGGAGGCCTCCTTCGGAGGGCCCCAGGTTCCTGCCTGAATAGCGTAGCTGGGCTTGACGTTGTCGATGACATTCCCCTGTTCACGTGCCAGCCAACACGCGCGCGCGTACCGGCAACCGCGCGCACACACAAATCGTTGTCAGAGGAGACGGCACACACAACTAGCATATCTTCATGAAGATGGAGGCCGAGTGTATGCCTGGCGCACTGAATCGCAACTGTATCATCGTTTGTTTTAGGTGTACATGTGTGTGTGCATGAGTCATGTGTGTGTCATGGTGTGCACATGAGCATGTAAGGTCTAAATGCGTGCGTGCATGTGTCACGTCTGTGTCATTTTGTGAACAAGCAACCGCAGGAAACTGGGAGCGTCTACACGATACATGCACGTACACATACATATCACGTGCACACATTGAGAGCCTTCCCTAGTTGCTCGTTTCAAGTTTTAGGGTTCAGGGTTTAGGGTTTAGCTAGTCTTTGCGAGTTTTTCGCAACCACCTTCTGAAACAGATCTTTGTCTGCAAGAGATCAAGTCAAGAGCTCTCGACTCGCACAAAACCCCGCACAAAACCCCTCACAGTAAAGTCCCCCACTGAAACCCTCAGACCCGCACCGCACAGAAAAACTTAAGCCCTAAACCATAACCCCTCAGACCCGCACAGATCATAGGCCCTCAAGGCCCGCAGAGAACACCTCTCATTGAGAGAACACCTCCCATTCAGAGAACGCCTCCAATATGCCCTCAAGGCCCGCAGAGAACACCTCCCATTCAGAGAACACCTCCCATTCAGAGGTGTCCTCCCATTCAGAGGACACCTCTGATTGAGAGAACACCTCCTATTGAGAGACCACCTCCCATTGCATAATTGAAATCTTCCAATACTTTTTACATCGCGATGGAATGACCCTCCATCCGGCGTGAATGAATAGTTTCAGGATATCACGCGCAGGATATCACGCGCTTCACTTTCATGACCCAGGACAACAGATCAAGAAGCCTTATGTAGAATGTGACATATTTGTTCTAGTACAAAGACATTCCATATAAAGAGAACACATTCTATACATCTGCAGGCCCTTGCAGAACCCCTCATTGCAGGCATTGCAGGCGCGGCACAACACGGCCGACACACAGGGACCACAAGGTCACAAAAAAATCAGACGCAGATCGTGATGAGATCCTTGGCCTGAAAATAAATAATATTACAATAATAACAACAATATTCAGACGCAGACCATGAGATCCTTGGCCTGGCCGCCCTCCTTGGCCGCCCGCATCTTGAGATACTCCTCCCACGTGCCTGGAGCGCCCTGATCCTTGGTTGGAATCTTGAGCGGATCAAGGATGAGGCGACCACTCACGGGGTCTCTGTCGCCCTCCTTGAGGTCCTTGCGACCAGCTGCCAGGCCGGAGACCGAGCCGTAGCCTGAACAGCCAAACACCAGACACAAAACCCGCACACATCACGCACACACGGCAACCATTCCGAGTCACGCCAGGCCCTTACACTGACGCCAGGCCCCTACACTGGCGCCAGGCCCTTACATTGGCGGTTGTGCCTGATTCAATCGGCGCGGCATCGCAGATGAGGCAAGCGCCGAGTAAACAACGCAGTGTGCAAAAGTACACAGCAACAGCAAGTGCACGGCGCACGGCATGCCCTTGCATCGTCTACAGAATGCTCTTTCACGTGTGTGTTTTCGCTGAGTTCTGCAGGTCACGTGACATGGGGTCTGTTATAGACAAGACGCACTGCAGACTGGACCCATTTTCCCACCCCCACAAAAAGACTCACTTTCGCCTGCAATTGTCAGCATACAGTGCGCGCGGTGGGGTGCAGCGAGCGAAAGAGAGAAAGACGATCGAGAAAGTCGATCGAGAAAAGCGAGTAAAGCGAGTAACGAGGGTAACGAGGATGCAACCGCCAGATAGCCAGCCACATATGCCGCAAACAGAGAATGACAAAACAAAACCGGACGCAACATGGAAGAGATAGTAGCGCCATCGGCGCGAAATCGCGACAGCCGCCGGTTAGCGTTTATATCCGCACGCCAAGGCAGAAGCGGACAAGTTTAGACACTCGCATCGTAGTCTAGTGGCGCAAAACGTGTGCGCCCGAGTCCTGGAATTCCTAGTTCGAGTGCATACCTTTCTCCTGGGCTGTCTTTTTGGCGTCCTCGAGACGCTGTGCCGAGCGGGCACCGATCTCATCCGACCTGTTGATCTGCAGGCAGTTGCAGAGTAAGACTCACGCGACAGAGAGAGAGAAAGGGAGAGGAAAAGGAAGAGGGAGCGGAAACAGGAGGAGGAGAGAGAGACAGAGAGAAGAGGGAGATGGAGAGAAACAGGGAGGAGTCGCTGAAGAATCTGGAGGTGCAGAGGCTGGAACGATCGCAGTGCCGCGGCCGCGCTGCAACGTCTGCCAGCAGCAGCATGCGCAGAGACCTGGCCACGCTCCTTGCCGGGGCCGTCGTACTCGTCCTCCTCCTTTTTCTTGTCCCAGTCCCAGTCCACCATCTTGATGCTGGTGCGGCCGCTGCGCAGAGAGCGCAGGCCTGGCGCGTCGCACGGCAAATCGTCAGAAAAAATTGGCTCGTTTTTTCGCGGCGCTTGCTTCGACGCGGCGGACGTCGGCAGCGGGGCGGCTCACCCGAGGTGGCCTTTGCCAGGGCCGGGGCGGAGCCGACGAAGGCGCCCGGCATGAAGGCTGCGGCCGAACCGGCCAGGGCGACCAGCATCACTCGACGATGCATTTTCTTACTCCAGGTGGGGTACGACTCCAAATGGCTTATGTGTACGGGCTTGTTTTGATGAGTCTTTTCAGAATTTCGATTTAAGGGGTGAGGGTTAAGGGTGTCTCAACGCTAACGGGAGCGTGGAAAGACAGGAGAAGAAGCTTGTGAGCCTGGTGGTGCACACGGCAGCAGGGCAGGATGCCAAAGGTGCGCGTTCCCAGCGGCCGTGCTGCGGCCGCGCGCGGCCCGGCAGTTTGCCAGGCGGTGGGGTGTGCGGCGCAAGTGTGCGCGCGGGGTGCCTGAGGGAGAACCGATACTGCCAGCAACCGCGCATCTGCCCGTCGCTCCTAAGCCGCCGCCGCGCTGTCCTGTGCGCTGTGTACGCCTGCGTGCTTGCTGCTCACCGTGGTGTCTACACCGCCCCATGCCCATGCGCCGAGACGCCCATTACAGAAAGGCGGGAAGGGGGGAAAGAAGGGCAAAGGCAAGGGAGAGGGCGAGGAGGGCGTGGAGCTGACGCCGGAAGAGCGCGAGGCACGCGCCAAGCTCAGGTGTGAGCATGCCGCGCGCTGCATCCCGCTCCATTGAGCGTGCTGATGTTAAGACCAGTGCGGGTTGTGGCCTTTTGTGCTGCCGTAGTCCGCAGCACCAGGTGACGCTCTAACGTGGGGGCAGAATCGAGGCGCTCGAACGCGAGCTTGTGCAACGACAAGATGTGGTCAACCGCGCGCTGCAGTCGCACAATGACATGCGCCAGCGACAAGCTGAACTCCTCAAGGACTTTGAGGTCGTCCACTTTCCCAAATCCCCGTGTCTTCTGTCCAGCTCACATGGACTGGACTCACAATTTGTACTGCACCTAAATTTACCGAGTATCGCAGCCTGCTGTGCATTGCAACGCAAAGTGACAACAGCAGCAATTTCCGATGGGAAACTTCGAGGGGTCTTGTCGCTGAGGCTTGAAGTGCGGCAATTTGTCCTCGCGCGACCCAAGCAGAGCTTTGCGTTTGCTGAATGGATGCCACCAGAAGAGACTCGAAGCGTGCTGAATGGACAAGGGGAGAGCAGAGTAACGTGAAGGATGGATGTGCAGGACGAAAAACAGACAACGTTTGCCATCACTGCGGACATGACGCGCCAGTACAAGAGCATGCAGGAAGAACTCATGAAGCGGATCAACACACTGGAAACCACCATTATGGAGCAAAAAGACCAGCTAGAACTCGCGCGCCAGGTCATACAAACCTCTTGTTTCTTTCACGTTGCACGCGGTGTGAACAGCCCATACTGTCAGGGTTGAGCAGCGTATGGACACGTTCCGACGCCGGACAAGTTGGGAGGACGGGTTTTTTCGCGTATGGGCCTTCAAGGCCCAAAAGCGCTGAGCCTTGAGCCTTGCTGTCCATCACTCCCTCCGTTTTGACACGCCATTATCCCCGTATTTTTATCTGCAAATAGGCCAACGAGGAGCTGACCAAGCAGAAGGACCAGGAGCTCGCTCTTAAGGATGCTACGGTATTTGCATATGTGGGTGTTGTGAGCATCACCAATCGTGAGACCCGGTCAGCTCCGGAGGCAGCGGCCATGTGTCCGCTTGATTTGTATGTATGCAATAACACAAATCATGCGCGTGTGCGAGAGCAGATAGCAGATTTGAAGATGAAGATGGAGGATATGTCGCAAGAGTTTGGTGAAATGCTGAAAGAGACACTTGACAAGATGAGCGAAAAAATCGAGGCTACCAGCAACGAATGGGAGCAGGACGCAGGAGGCGGCGGCAACGTTGAAAAGAAACTTGAGGAGTTGGGTGTTGCCTCTCAATGAGAGGCAGAAGCCGTGGAGCGCTGTGCGCCCTGCAGCACGCTGCGCCCTCTGTCAACCTGTTATGTCAATCAACCTGTTGTGCCGACCGGACCCTGGTCAATTTAGGTATTTCTGCACGAAAGAGCCCGTGCCTGCAGGTTGCCATCGAGCCCTTTGCTGGCACCCTCTCGGAAAAATTACGAATGCAACAGAACATACCACATGTACATAAACGCATCAGCAAAGAGACATGAGGGTTGGGCTCGAATCCTCGAAAAGCTTACGATCCTTGGGAAACTGCGCTACCTCCAGAGGTATTGTTTTTCGCTTCTGCCTCGCGGGACTGTGCTTCGAAACCACCGCAGTGGGGCTGCGTCGTTTGCGCCCCGAAACTCGGGAGCGTCACTGTCGGAACGAGCTGACCGCAACACGGATTTGCCAAGAAAACTGGAAGAAAACCAGAGCGTAGGACCTGACAGTTTTACGGCTCGCCCGTGACCGTGACGCTCTGGTTGTCCCCCCGATTTTCTAGGCAGATCTGTGTTGCTGCTCGTTTCCCACGATTCCATTCAAAATTCAGGGTTGTTGCCTGTTTCTCAAGATCCGAAATACTCGGATTACATTTGCATAAATTTAATTACACTTGAAAAGCGAACTTGCATCAAGAATTGCATCAAGAAAGTCCTTCTGGATCAGTCAACCCTGGGATAACTTTCCCGTTGTTGCCTTCACCGTCGTCCTCATACAAAAGAGACAAAGCTATCTCCAGCTGGAAGGTAGCTCGTCTGACACTCTCCTGAATGTCAGCAACGTGGTGATAATCGCTCTCTCTTCCTTCGGGGATGCAACTGTCGCCCTTTGGACACCCAAGTGAGGTGGCATATCTCGTTTCAGACGTCGACGCCCCAACGCCATCCAGGCCAGAGGCATCCACACTGAGGCGCGGCCCCTCGTCCAGGAGCTCTGTAGCGTTGGCTCCCTCCTTCCCCTCCACCTGCTCATCGCGGTGCGCATGCTCCTGTTGCTGGTGGTGACCAGCATGTGGGTTTTTTTCGTTCCTCCCGCTCTTACGCCTGGTAGCACACGCAAAAAATCTTGCTGTCAAACGAAAAACACACACAAATGGCCGTGTCCGCCG
>Ga0315905_10005684_pt1 | contig 12702 bp, 10 predicted proteins | sample LakEriMetagenome_5_FD_203522 | JGI IMG/M metagenome (GOLD analysis project Ga0315905, IMG submission 203522) | Freshwater fungal communities from buoy surface, Lake Erie, Ohio, United States - Buoy 4 MA121 | ecosystem: Environmental > Aquatic > Freshwater > Lake | place: USA: Lake Erie, Ohio... | reverse complement strand
AGCTCTGGCAGATCCAGCGGCGAGGCAAAGAGCACGCCGTCGAACACCATATCCTCATAGACCTCGTCCGAAACGATCCAGAGGTCATGGGCAAGGGCAAGCGCGCCCAATGCAGCGATCTCATCGGCGCGCAGCACCGCACCCGTGGGGTTGTGGGGGGTGTTGAGGAACAAAACGCGGGTGCGGGGCGTGATCTTGGCCGCGACATCGGCGGCTTGCAGGCGGAAACCTTGTTCGGGGCGCAGGGCCACGGGAACCGCTGTTGCACCCGTGGCGGCAATCAGCCCGTCATAGGTGGCATACATCGGGTCGGCCACGATCACCTCATCCCCGGGGCCCAGAAGGGTGCAGAGCACGGCATAAAGCGCGGTCTGGGTGCCGGGCAGGGTCATGATGTTTTCGGGCCCAAAGGCGCGGCCGCGCCGGGCGGTGTAGCGCTGGGCAATGGCCGCCAGCGTTGCGGGTTCGCCATGGCCGTTGGAATAGCCGGTGCGCCCGGCCTCCATCGCGGCGGTGGCGGCCAAAATCAGATCGGGCGGGCAGGGCACGTCCGGCTCGCCGATGGTCAGCTCGATCACGTCGCGGCCCTCACGCTTCATCTGGCGGGCCGCTGCGTGAATCTCCCATTTGGCACCGCCAAGCCCTTGGAGGCGGTCGGTCAGGGCGGAATATCTCATGCGCTGGGGTCTTTCAGAGGAATGGTGAGGATGGCTGAGACGGCGGCAAGGCCGATGGCCTGCAACTCGCCCGAGGCAAAGCCTTGCGGCAGGGCAGACCCTTCCAGCCAAAGCCCGTCGATCACCGCGTTGCAGGCGATGGCGTCGCGGTGGCATTGCGCGGGACTGACCTTGCGCGGCAGGGCGGCGATCAGCCCTTCAAGAATGTCGCGGTAGGCGCGGTAGCCTTGTTCGTGGATCTGGCGCATCTCGGGGTCGCTGCGCAGACTGTTCAGAAACCCGGCCCAAAGCCCGAGGCGATGCGCGTCCACCACCGGCGGGCGGAGCGATGCCGCGACGAAGGCGGCAAGCCTTGCCGTTGGGTCGTGGCCGGCATCGCTCAGGGCGGCGGCGCTGTCATCGGTCAGCATCTGCACGAAGCGGCGATAGGCGGCGCGGGTCAGTTCCTCTTTGGTGGCGAAGTAATGGCGGATCAGCCCCGGCGTCACGCCCGCGCGGGCGGCAATGGCGCGCACGGTCGCCGCCTGTGGCCCGCCAACCGCCACGAGCTCGAGCGCGGCTTCAATCAGCGCCTCGCGCCGGGCTTCTTCGGGTTCGCGGCGATAGGGACGGCGATCAGTGGACATGCGTGTCTTGTTATACGAATGGATAATTCACGCGAGAGTGCGGCCAGTCGCCGCGCGATGCAAGAGATATGGGCAAATTCGCTGAAAAAAGTGGCAGCTTGGCAGTGAAAAGCTTCAGGTCTCGCCCACCACGTCCTTGTGGATGATGACATCGGTCTGGGGATAGGCGTTCAGGATGGCGCGGCGCAGGCCTGCGCCTATGTCATGGGCTTCGCGGAGGGTTTGGCTGCCGTCCAACTCGATATGGATGTTCACGAAGATGCGGCTTCCAGCGGTGCGGGTTTTCAGATCGTGATAGCCATGCACGCCCGGCCAGTCGGCGGCAATCTTGCCGATGCCGGCAATGATGGCCGGATCAGCGCGGCGGTCCATCAGCGCATCAAACGCGCCCTTGCCGATACGCAGGGCACCCAAGGCCAGCATCACTGCCGCGCCAATCGCCACAACCGAGTCGATCTGGCCCATGCCATAGGCCGACGAGGCCCAAAGCGAAACGATGGCCCCGATGTTGGGCAGAAGGTCGCCCAAATAATGCAGCCGATCGGCGGCCACGACCCGGCTGCCCGTGGCGCGCGCCACGCGGCCTTGCCACCAGACAAGCCCCAGCGTCAGCACGACGGAGAGCGCCATGGCCACCATGCCGCGCCCTTGCGCTTGGAGTTGCGGCGTTGACGGGTCCAACAGGCGCTGGGCGGCGGCAAAGGCGATGACGCCAGATGCGATGAGGATAAAGATCGCCTGACCCAAGGCGGCCAGATCCTCGGCGCTGGTATGGCCAAAAGCGTGGTCTTCATCGGCGGGTTTGGCGGCATAGATCAGCGCCGCCATCGCGGCGAGCGAGATCATCAGGTCCATCGCAGAATCGGCCAGCGAGGCCGCCACCGACAGCGCCCCAGTTTCACCCAAAGCCCAAAGCTTCAGCGCCACAAGAAGAGCGGCCACCGCCACCGAGGCGACGCCAGCCGTCAGGTTCAGGCGGACGGGATGCGGGTCGGACATCGGATGGTCCTTTGCGACAGGTTCAGCGCGCTTTAGGCGCGGTGGGGCGTGCGATCAAGCGCTGACGACAATGCTGGCGCGATTATTCCAAAATCTCGCCGGGGATCACACCCCAAAGCGCCGATTTCTCAACCCAGCCGCGTTCGCCTTGCACGTTCATCCGGCACCAATCAGGCGTGCAGGCCAGAAGCCTGCCGATCACACCCCGTTCGGCCTGAAACCTGACGGCCGAGGCCGGGTCGGGTTGCATGCGGAAATCGGCAAGATCGGCGGTGAGAATGGCCGAGCGCACGCCGGACAGCAGCGCATAATGCACCCAGCCGCCCAAGCCCTCGGCATCCTCGACGCGCCGCCAGTTTTCATGTTCGGCCGTGACGCGCAGCGGCATGCCGGGGGTGGTGAACACCCAGTCAATGCGATGGGTCAGGCTGGGGCCGCGCCGGGCGTTGCCCTCATTGCCCTTGAGGCTGACAAAGCGTGGGATCTGCAGGTTGGTGACCGCGCCTTTAGAGGGGTCACGCGGGGGTTTGGCTGGCTTGGCTGTTGGGGCCGGAGTGGCAGGGGCGGCTGCCGGGGCAGGGGCTGCAGCGGCCTCGGGCGTGCTTTCGAGCACGGGCTCTGCGATGGGCGCTGCGGCGGCATGGATCGGGTTGGGCTTTGGTCGGGGCGAGGCGGTAAGGCCGCCTTCGGTCGGCGCGGCCACCGAGACCGTGCCGCCTGCGCTGACCTGCGCTGCGGCGGGCAGGGTGCCCCATATCGTGCCGATGGCCAGCATCATCCCGATGCCCACAGCCCGAAACCCCCAAAACCCTGTCATTGCCCGTGCCTTTCGCGACATTTGGGGCTGGATTGTCGCCCCGCCTGCCGCCGTTACTGCTTGCCGGGGCTTGTGCCTTGCCCCGCTTGTCGTCACTTTGCCATTCTGAGATGCGATTTGGAAGTGCAGGGAGGCCCCTTATGCCCGCAGGACGTCTGAGTGTTGTCGTGACGCGACGCTTGCCCGAACCCGTCGAGACACGGATGAAGGAATTGTTCGACGTCGAACTGCGCGACGATGACCGCCCGATGACCCGCGAAGAGCTGGCAGCGGCGATGGCGCGGGCCGATGTGCTGGTGCCGACGATCACGGATCAGATTGATGCGGGCCTGATCGCCAAAGCGGGCGAGCGGCTGCGGCTGATTGCCAGTTTCGGGGCTGGAGTGGACCATATCGATGTGGCCACCGCGCGGAGCCGGGGGATTTTGGTGTCAAACACCCCCGGTGTGGTGACCGAGGACACCGCAGACATGACGATGGCCCTGATGCTGTCGGTGACGCGCCGGATCCCGGAAGGGCTGGCTGTGATGCAAGCCGGAAGCTGGACGGGCTGGACACCGACCGCGTTTTTGGGCGGGCGTCTGGGTGGACGGCGGCTGGGCATTCTGGGCATGGGCCGGATTGGCCAGGCCGTGGCGCGCCGCGCCCGCGCCTTTGGGCTTCAGGTGCATTACCACAACCGCAAGCGCCTGCGTCTCGAGGTGGAGGCCGAACTGGATGCCACCTATTGGGAAAGTCTGGACCAGATGGTCAGCCGGATGGACATTTTGTCGATCAACTGCCCGCATACCCCGTCAACTTTTCATCTGATGAACGCGCGGCGGCTGAAGCTGATGAAACCCTCAGCCGTCATCATCAACACCTCACGCGGGGAGGTGATCGACGAAAACGCCCTGACGCGCATGCTGGTCGCGCGCGAATTGGGCGGCGCTGGCTTGGATGTCTATGAGCATGGTACCGAGGTCTCGCCCGCGTTGCGCGCGCTGCCGAATGTGGTCTTGCTGCCCCATATGGGCTCGGCCACGCTTGAGGGGCGGCTTGAGCAGGGCGAGAAGGTGATCATCAACATCAAGACCTTCGCCGACGGTCACCGCCCACCCGATCAGGTGGTGCCGGGGATGCTGTAAGCCAAGGGCCCTGTCCCCCGGTCTCAGGCGAACCGATTGGGCAGGTAAGGCGCCATATCCACCGGCGGGGCCTTGCCCGCCACGAGTGCCGCCACGATCTCGGCTGTGATCGGGGCCAGTGTCAGGCCAATATGGCCATGGCCATAGGCGTGGATGACATCCGCGCCTGCGCGCGAGGGGCCGATGACAGGAACGGAATCCGGCATCGAGGGGCGAAAGCCCATCCAATCGCGTGAGGGTTCGGGCAGGTCGGGGAAAATCGCCCGCGCGCCTTCGATCAGTTTCGCAATCCGGTGGGGCGAGGGTGGCAGGGTTAGGCCGCCAAGCTCTACTGTGCCTGCCACACGCAGGCGGCCCGTCATCGGGCAGAGGTAGAACCCACGCGAAGTCGGGCAGCTTGGCCGCGTCAGGCGCGGCGTGGCCATGTCCCACTCGACATGATAGCCGCGCTCGGTGTCCAGGGGCACGGGGTCGCCCGCTTGGGCCGCCAAGGCGCGCGAATGGGCGCCCGCTGCAATCACCACCTGACGCGCGCGCAGCCGCAGGCCGGGGCCTTCGACGATGATGCCGTCCAGCTGGCGGGTCAACCGGTCAGCCCGGCATTGCTGATAACCGGCCTTTTGCAGCACCCTGAGCGCCAAAAGCCGCACCATCTGACCCGGATCAGACATGAACACAGCCTTCGGGAAAAACGCCGCCCCGCCTTCGACCGGGGGCAGGCCCGGCTCCATCCGGGCAAGCTCATCGGGGCCGATCAGATCGACGGTGATGCCATGGGTCCGGCGATAGGCCATGTCCTTGCCTGCCGCGCGATATGCGGCGGCAGTTTCGTAAAGATATAGGCAGCCACGATGCTGGAGAATGTCGGCACCGCCGATGCGCTGGGCCAAGCCTTGCCAGAGCGGCGCGGCCCCGGCGAGAAGCCCGGCAATGGCCGCGGCATTGCGCGCCGTGGGGCCGGGCAGCGACTGGCGGGCAAAGCGCAAGAGCCACGGCATCAGCGAGGGCAGAGCGGCGCGGCGAATGGCAAGGGGGGAGTGTTTGTCCAACAAAAGCGAGGGCAGGTTTTTCAGTACATCCGGCGTGCCGACGGGCATGACCGCGTAATCGGCGATGGTTCCGGCATTGCCATAGCTTGCGCCCCTGCCGGGGGTGTTGGGGTCAACAAGCGTGACCTCATGACCTTGGGCCAAAAGCGCCTCGGCCACGGCAAGGCCGACAACGCCCGCGCCGATGACAGCGATTTCTGTGGTGATGTGCTCGGTCATCCGGGCCCCGCGAAGGCTCGTCGTTCGCCGTTCCGGCGCTCCTCGCCAGAAGGCGGGGGCGAAGAGTGCCGGAACGGCGACGATGAGCGATGGTTTAGAGGCAGGCTTTGAACAGCGCGAGGGTGTTTTCGCGCGTCATGGCCACCGGGTTGCCGCCGCAGGACGGGTCTTCCAGCGCCATGTCGGTCAGCTCATCCAGATTGGGGTTGGTCACACCCAAAGCGGTGAGGTTTTCCGGAATGTTCAGCGTCTTGCGCAGGTCCATGATCGCGGCGCGGAAGCCGTCGAAGCCGCCCTTGATGCCAAGATAGGCCGCGGCTTTTTCGATGCGGTCCTCGATCGCGGCGCGGTTCATGTCGAGAACCATCGGCATGACGACAGCATTGGTGGTCCCGTGGTGGGTGCCATAGACGGCCCCGATCGGGTGCGACAGCGAGTGGATCGCGCCAAGGCCCTTTTGGAAGGCGACAGCGCCCATCGCGGCCGCGCTCATCATATGGGCGCGGGCGTCAAGGTCATTCGGGTTGGCATAGACCTTCGGCAGGTTTTCAAACACCAGCCGCATGCCTTCCAGCGCGATGCCTTGGGACATCGGGTGGTAGAAGGGCGAGGAATAGGCCTCAAGGCAATGCGCCAGCGCATCCATGCCGGTGCCTGCGGTGATGAATTTGGGCATGCCGACAGTCAATGCAGGGTCGCAGATGGTGACTACGGGCAGCAGTTTGGGGTGGAAGATGATCTTCTTCTTGTGGGTGACCGAGTTGGTCAGAACGCCCGCGCGGCCCACTTCGGACCCGGTGCCAGCCGTGGTCGGCACGGCGATGATCGGCGCGATTTTGGAGCCATCGGCGCGGGTGAACCAATCGTCGATGTCTTCCAGATCCCAGACTGACAGGTCTTTGCGCTGATGCGCCATCAGGGCAATCATCTTGCCAAGGTCCAGCGCCGAGCCGCCACCAAAGCAGATCACCCCGTCATGGCCACCCGCCAGATAGACGGCGATGCCGTCGGTCATGTTTTTCTCGTTCGGGTTTGGGTCCACTTCCGAGAAGACGGCGGTGCCAAGACCTGCGGCTTTCAGCACGGCGACGGCGTCCGCCGTGATCGGCAGGGTGGCCAGCGCCTTGTCGGTGACAAAGAGCGGCTTTTTCACACCTGCGGCGGCGCAATGCTCGGCCAGCTCAGCGATGCGGCCGACGCCGAATTTGATGGCGGTGGGGTAGGACCAGTTGCGGTTGGGAACCGAATGCGAGGTCATGGGATCAGACTTTCTTGAGGTGATAGGATTTTGGCCGGGTGACCGAGTGGAACCCGAGATAGGAGAGCGAACCGCCACGGCCCGTGTCTTTGCAGCCGGTCCAGCACAGGGCCGGGTCAAGGTAATCGGCGCGGTTCATAAAGACGGTGCCGGTCTCAATCCGCGCGCCGATGGCGGTGGCGGTGTCGTAATCTTGCGTCCAGATGCTGGCCGTCAGGCCATAGGGGCTGTCGTTCATCAGGCGGATGGCTTCTTCGTCATCCTTGACCTTCATGATGCCGACGACGGGTCCGAAGGATTCCTCCATCATCACCCGCATGGAATGATCAACATTCACAAGGATTTGCGGGGCAAGGTAAGCGCCGCCATCATCGGCGGGGAAGTTTTTCGGGTCAATCAGGGGTTTCGCGCCCGCCGCAACAGCCTCGGCGATCTGGTCGCGCACGACCTTCGCGAACCGCTTGTTGGCCATCGGGCCAAGGGTGGTTTCAGGGTTCAAGGGGCTGCCCAGCTTCATGCGGTTCACCCAAGCCACCGATTTTTCGACAAAGGCGTCGAACAGGCTTTCGTGGACGTAAATCCGCTCAATCCCGCAGCAGCACTGACCCGAGTTGAACATCGCGCCGTCCATCAGCGTATCGACCGCCGCATCGAGATTGGCGTCGGCGCGGACATAGCCGGGGTCTTTGCCGCCCAGTTCCAACCCCAAGGGGGTGAAGGTGCCTGCCGCGGCGCGCTCAATCGCCTGACCACCGGCGACCGAGCCGGTGAAGTTCACAAAGTTGAACGCGCGCCCGGCGATCAGGCTTTCGGTGGTGGCATGATCCAGCACAACGTTTTGGAACACATCGGCGGGAACGCCAGCCTCATGGAAGGCCTGGGCCAGACGTTCACCGACCAAAAGCGTCTGCGAGGCATGCTTCAAAACAACCGTGTTCCCGGCGATCAGGGCCGGGGCGAGGGTGTTGATGGTGGTGAGGTAGGGATAGTTCCAGGGGGCGATGATGAACACCACGCCCAAGGGATCGCGCGCGAGATACCGGCGGAACTTATCGCTGTCCTCGATCATGTGATACGCCAGCGTCTCGGCCGCGATGTCGGACATGTAATCGGTGCGGGCGTTCACCCCGCCCATTTCGCCCTGACCATAGCGGATCGGGCGGCCCATTTGATGGGACAGCTCCAGCGCGACGGTTTCCTTCATCGCGGTGAGGCGGGCGACCCCAGCTTTGACAAGGGCGATACGCTCGGCCAAGGGGCGCGCGGCCCAAGGGCCTTGGGCCGCACGGGCGCGGGCCACGGCGGCCTTGGCGGCATCCGGCGAAAGCGGCATGCGTTCGGCGTAAACCGAGCCATCGACGGGGGAGATCAGTTGGATGGGTTTCATGGTCGTTACCTTGTAGGGTGCGCATTCATTGCGCACCGCGTCTTGGGGTCAGGTGCGCAATGAATGCGCACCCTACGGAGTTACGCGCGCTCCAAGAGGCGCTGGAGTTCAAAGTCGGTCACCACACGGTCGGTTTCCGAGATTTCCCACTGGGCGGCGTGGTGGTAGTGGTCCACCACATCATCGCCAAAAGCCGCCCGCAGCATGGTGGACTGGTTCAACAAATCCGCCGCTTCGCGCAGGTTGTGAGGGATTTCGCGGATGCCTTTGGCCGAATACATGTCGCCTTTAAGTTCCGGCTCTAGCTCCATCTTCTTTTCGATGCCGTCAAGCCCCGCAGCCAAAAGCGCGGCGCAGGCGAGGTAGGGGTTCACGTCAGACCCCGGGATGCGGCATTCGACGCGGACCGCCTTGGTATGCTCGCCACAGACGCGGAACCCCGCAGTGCGGTTGTCGGCAGACCAAACCGCCTTGGTGGGCGCGAACATGCCGATGGTGAAGCGTTTGTAGCTGTTCACATAAGGGGCGAGACAAGCAGTGATGTCGCGGGCATGGGCAAGCTGGCCGGCGAGGAAGTGCTTCATTACCGCCGACATGCCATGCACATCCTTGTCATCGGCAAAACTGGGTTTGCCATCCAAGGACCAAAGTGACTGGTGGATGTGGGACGATGACCCCGCCTTGCGGTGGTCATACTTGGCCATGAAGGTCACGGATTTGCCCTGCGCATGGGCAATTTCTTTGACCGCCTGCTTGACGATCACATGGTTGTCGGCGGTGTCCAAGGCGTTGGAGTATTTGTAGTTCACCTCGTGCTGACCAGAATCCGCCTCGCCCTTGGTGTTTTCCACCGGGATGCCCGCGCCATAAAGCCCGTTCCTCACGGCGCGCATCAGGCCCTCTTCCTTGGTGGTCTGGAAGAGGTGGTAATCCTCGTTGTAGCCCGAGATCGGCTTGAGATCGCGCATCCCACCATCGCGCAGGTTTTCATAGGCGTTCTCAAAAATGTAGAACTCCAGCTCGGTCGCCATCATGGGTTCGAACCCCATGGCGCGGGCGCGGGCGACTTGGCGTTTCAGAATGGCGCGGGGCGAGACGTCAACCTCTTCATGGCTGTGGTGATCCAGCAAATCGCCCAACACCAGCGCGGTGCCGGGCAGCCACGGCACCAGCCGCAAGGTGGACATGTCGGGGCGCAGCACATAGTCGCCATAGCCCTTTTCCCAGCCGGTGGATTTATAGCCGGGAACGGTGTTCATCTCCATATCGACGGCGAGGAGATAGTTGCAGCAATGGGTTTCTTTATGTCCGCCATCGCAGAAAAAAGCAGCGTGAAAACGTTTGCCCATCAAGCGGCCCTGCATGTCGATGCAGGCCACGAGGACAGTGTCAATCTCGCCCTTGGAAACAAGGGTTTTCAGGGCGTCTAGGGTCAGGGTTCCGGGCATATCAGCCTCATCAGTTCGGGTTTCGGATCGCGCGAGAGGGCGCGTGGGTCGGGCTGTGGCTTTAGCCGCGCCCGCCGCCGAATTCGGGTTTTCTGGGCCAGCAATCGCAAATCTTGGTCATCATAGTCTCCCTTCGGGGTTACCCCCCACCCCATCCCTCCCCCACGAGGGGGGAGGGAGGCGCGTTTTCAGGCAAGGCGGGCATCTCCCGCCTTGCTCACCGATCAGCCAAAGCGATAGGGACGCCCGGCCTTTTGCATCACATCGTTGTACTGTTTGAAGATCGCTACGACCTTGGCTTTCACCTCGGATTCGGCGGCAATTTCGTCCCAGAAGGCGATGGCGGCATCTTCGACGGTTTTCCACTCTTCGTCGGGGATGGTGGTCAGTTGCAGCTTTCCACCGTTCAGGCGCAGATCGGCCTCACCAGCCCAGTACCAGTGCTGGCGGTGATAGTGCGACTGTTCAAAGCAGGTGGCGAGCATTTCCTGCAGATGCGGCGGCAGGGCGTTCCAGCGGTCCATATTGGCAAAGAAATGGCCAATCCAAGCACCCGAGATGTTGTTCGTGAGGAAGTAGTTGGTCACGTTAGACCAGCCCACGGTGTAAACCTCGGTGATGCCCGACCATGCGATGCCGTCAAGCTCGCCCGTCTGCATGGCAACTTCGATGTCTTCCCACGGCAGGGTGACCGGCACGACGCCGAACTGGGTCAGGAAGCGGCCTGCGGTCGGGAAGGTGAACACCCGCTTGCCCTGCAGATCAGCCAGCGAATTGATCGGGTCTTTGGTCGCAAAGTGGCACGGGTCCCAAGCGCCGGCCGAGATGTGCTTGACACCGACCTTGGCATATTCCTCTTCCCAGATCGCCTTCAACCCGTATTTGTTGAACAGCGCCGGCACATCCAGCGAATAGCGCAGGCCCAAGGGGAAATAACCGCCGAACACGGTCACTTCGGTCGGCGAGGCCATGCTGTCATCATCCGACTGCACGCAGTCGATGGTGCCGTTCTGCATGGCTTGGAACAGCTCGCCCGTGGGCACCAGCTGATCGGCATAGGCCAGTTCAATCTCCATCTGGCCTGCGGCCATGCGGTTGAAGGCATCGACGGCGGGCTTGACCACCTGTTCGCCCAAGGCGGACCCGGCATAGGTCTGCATGCGCCATTTGATGACCTCTTGCGCGCGCACCACGGTGGGCGCGGCAAGGGCCGCGGCGGCACCGGCAAGGGCGCCTTTGGTCAGGAAGGAACGTCTGGTTGTCATAGCTCAAACTCCTTGTTGGATAGGCGGGGACGGTTTGGCCGCCCCGCGGGTGGTTCAATCAGGATAGATGGTATTGGGCAGCCAAAGTGCCAAGTCCGGCACAGCCATGATCAGCGCCAAAGTGGCAATCATCACAAGTACAAAGGGGGTGACAGATTTGTAGATGTCGCCCATGGAAATCTCGGGCGGCGCAAAGGCCCGCATCAGGAACAGGTTATATCCAAAGGGCGGGGTCAGATAGGCAATCTGGCAGGTCATGGTGTACAAGACGCCATACCAGATCAGCACCTGATCGGGCGGGATGCCGAGATCAAGCCGCGCCACCAAGGGCACATAAAGCGGCGCGACGATCACCAGCATGGCGGTGTCGTCCAGGAACATGCCCATCACAAGGAAGGACAGCTGCATCAGGATCAGGATGGTCCAAGGGCCAAAGCCCAGCCGCTCGGTGAACAGCTGGTCAATGGCCTTGACCGCGCCAAGCCCGTCAAACACCGCGCCAAAGGCTAGGGCGGCAAGGATCACCCACATGAACATGCACGAAATCCCCAGCGTGTTGCGGGTGGCGGTTTCGAAGACAGTCCAGTTGAAGCGGCCCTTCAGCACGGCGGCAGCGACCGTGGTCGCCACCCCGATGACCGAGCTTTCGACAAGGCTGGTCCAGCCATTGATGAAGGGGATCATCATGGCGGCAAAGATCGCAAAGGGCAAAAGTCCAGATTTCAGGGTGGACATTTTCTCGGCCCAAGTGATCTCGGCGCGCTCTTCGGCCGAGAGCGGCGGCGCGAGATGGGGCTGCAAGGCGCTCCGAATGCCGATGTAGGCGATGAAGAAGGCGGCCATCAGGAGGCCCGGGATCACACCGGCAAGCCAAAGTTCCGACACCGGGGCGCGGGCGATCATGGCATAAAGCACCAAGACGACCGAAGGCGGGATCAAGATGCCAAGTGACGATCCGGCCTGAATGACCCCGGTCACCATCCGCTTGTCATAGCCGCGGCGCAACAACTCGGGCAGGGCGATTGTCGACCCAATCGCCATACCCGCAACTGACAGGCCGTTCATGGCAGAGATCAGCACCATCAAAAGGATTGTGCCAATCGCCAAGCCGCCGGGGATGCGGCCAAACCAGACATGGAACATGCGGTAAAGATCGTCCGCGAGACGGCTCTCGCTCATCACATAGCCCATGTAGACGAACATCGGCAGCGACAAGAGCGGATACCATTTCATCAGCTTCATCGCCGCCGAAAAGCCCATGGTATGCCCGCCCGTGCCCCAAAGCGCGATCGAGGCGACCACGGCGACAAAGCCGATCAGGCCAAAGACCCGCTGCCCCGTCATCATCATGAGGAGCATAGTCGAGAACATCAAAAGCGCGATGAGCTCCTGCGGCATTTAGAGGTGCACCCCCCGCAGCGTGGCCATGTCGCGGATCAGCGCCGAGAGGGCCTGCAACAGCATGAGCGTGAAGCCGATCAGCATCACCAACTTGATCGGCCAAAGATAGGGTCGCCAGGCGGTGGCGCTACGCTCAAGCCGGCCGATCTCGGGCAAAAGCCCGTCCTCCCAGCGCAGGCCAAGGGAATAGCCAAAGCTTTCCGCCGCACCCCAGATCATGACGCCCAGATAGAAGATAAGCGCAAAGACGGTAAATCCGTCCCAAGCGGCGCGGGTGCGCGGCGACTGCTTGGCATAAAAGAGGTCCATCCGCACATGAGACCCCATCTGCATCGCATAGGGCCCGCCCAAGATGTAATAGGCGACCATGACGAACTGGGCCATCTCCAGCGTCCAGAGCGAGGGGTTGAAGAAGGTCTTGGAGATCGA
>Ga0315905_10005683_pt1 | contig 12702 bp, 15 predicted proteins | sample LakEriMetagenome_5_FD_203522 | JGI IMG/M metagenome (GOLD analysis project Ga0315905, IMG submission 203522) | Freshwater fungal communities from buoy surface, Lake Erie, Ohio, United States - Buoy 4 MA121 | ecosystem: Environmental > Aquatic > Freshwater > Lake | place: USA: Lake Erie, Ohio... | reverse complement strand
AAAAACCCAAAACCATAAACCCTAAAACCAAAACCCAAAACCCAAAACCCAAAACCCTAAAACCAAACCCATAACCCAATGGGCCGCGGGGCACCCCCCCCCCCCCCCCGTCCCCCCCGGCGGCGCTCGCGGCCCGCTCCCCGCCGCCCCGTGCGCTTGGCCTGCGCTTACTTTTAAGGCTCCGCCGCGCTGGACGGACACGTCTTGCAATGGCCGGCTGCTCCCGGGCTGCGGTTGGCGCGCGCGCCGGTGGGTGTGGTGGTGCTAGCTAGCCCGCGACGATTCTGCATGGGCATGCGGCGGCGCAACGGCGGTCAGCGTCTGGGGGCAGCGCCCACGGTCCGCGCCCCGGGCCGCGGTCGCGCCCATGTATTCACCGTTCTGGTGCAATCGCTTCCATCCGGTCACATTCTCGAAATCGGACACGGGGCCCGCGGCTTGACCCGCGCCAGGCGCGATGCGGCTTCCCTCGTCCCATCCCCGTGCATATCATCATCTCATCTAGTGTACGTTGCTATAGGCTGCAGAGGGGCTGATGCAGCCCGAATTCGAGCATCCGCGCGCTCGATCTGGCCCTCGCGCGCCTGCTGCCGATGGCGTCGCCTTGCCTGCTGATGTAGACACTATCAGGTGTGTTGTGACCTTGTATACGGCCTCAGCCCGTGGCATTCACATCGCAGGGCATCGGTTACAGAGCACGGGCATTGAGCGAGGTTTCCACTTAGGGTTTAGGGTTTCATACTTAGGGTTTAGGGTTTTTCACTTCGGGTTGTTTTTTTCCTGGGGGTTCCTTACGTCAATATTGCTGACATCAAAACATTTCTGGCCCCACTTGGGCCTAGGCCTCAATCGAATGCCCGGTTGCAGTTCATGCAATACAAAATTCAGTGCTTGGTTGAACCTAGGCTCCAATCGAATGCCCGGTTGCAGCACATGCAATACAAAATTTAGTCCCTGGTTGGGCCTAGGCCTTAATTGAATGCCCGGTTGCAGTACATGAATGCCCGGTTGCAGAACATGCAAATTTAATCCTTGGTTAGGTCTAGGCCTTAATTGAATGCCCGGTTGCAGTACATACAATACAACCTAATTTGATCCCTGGTTGGGCCTAAGCGTCAATTGAATGCTTGGTTGCACTTCATGCGATACAAAGATTAGTCCCTGGTTGGGCCTAGGCGTCAATTTAATGCCAGGTTGCAATAAATGCAATACAACCCAATGTGATCCCTGGTTCAGGATCGGCCCTGTCTATGGTCAAATAAAAGTACGGGTGGCACATCCTCTACATGTAGTACATACGCTACAAACATTGATATGTGCCGATTATGTGCGTTTGAAGTTGATTCGCACCTGGCGTCACGCAGTGCGGCCACCAATCACACAGCAGCACGTTGTTAAATTTACAAAAAAAGCACAAAAAGTCAGAAGGAGCTTAGTAATCCACAACGGGATGAATAAATATGCAAAAATTCCAGCAACATGTATAACTAAAATACAGGTGCATATGGGATTTGTTTTGGAGTTTCCTTGCATTGTCAGTGCAACGTGTTTCATGCATTGTCATGCACGATACCCTTATGCAACTCCGGGTTTGTGCTCGTGAATGTTGCTTGCAATCCATGTACATGATAGGCTTATCAGCAGCCTAACGCGCAGAATGCGTCCATTGACATCGATCACTGTCGCCAAACACGCAGCGCTGCAATTGATCAAAGCAACAACAATCACAGAAAAAGTCCAAATGAGCTCGGTAATTCATTACACCACTATATGACGTGCAACAGACCGCAAAATGCATATCATAAAAGTTCTGGTACATGTTGGCGTCGTCTTGGAGTTCTTATGCATTGTTTGGCACGGCACCCACATTAGGGTTTAGGGTTTAGGGTTTAGGGTTTAGGGGTTTAGGGTTTATGCCACTTTGGGTCCGTGCGTCTAAATGCTGTCACCACGCCGCCTAGTTTCGCTGGCCTAGCCTAGGGTCTCGCGGAACGCTTCACTCATCTAGTGCCCTCGGCATGTTTACTGGTGCGCACGTTTGGTTCCAGAAATCCGGCTGCAGCCCCTCTGAGCGGCGGCCGTTTCGGTCTTGTACACGCCGCCGCCTCCAGCCCCGCCCCGTGGGCCCTCTATGACCACCCCGCAAACCTGCCCAGTCCCGCTAGTCAGGCGGGCTTCAGAGGATGCTTCTTGTTGTCTACACACATTAACTAATGCTGAGCACGCTTGATGATGCCAACGCATTCGACACCCTGCCGTCAAGCACTGCTACTTCTCTGCATTTCAACCACAACAAATAAATGGGACAATCCCACAAGGCAGCATAGCATTCCCCCGGTCTTCTTTGCAGCATGTGGTCCGGCTCTGGAGTATTTCCAGCGCCCTTGACAAACAGTGGTGCGTTGTGATTGCGCATGCCCCCTGATTGCGCATTGCCCCCCCCCCTGGGGTTGGTCACCTCAGAGGGAAAATGCCCTTATGCACATGCGCCCCCCAGTGACGGGCGAATAGTTACTGTGACGCCGCGTTGTTTATAACTACGACTAAGGGGAGGGGGACAGCGTCAATGGCAGGTCAATGCGGGTCGCGATCAGCTGCCAGCCCCGAGCTGTGCCCTGGCGCTGCGTGCTGCGGGGATCGCATAAGTCTGCTGCATCTGGATGAAGCAGCGGCAATCAGCGTGCAGAGGGGGGGTTGGCTTCGGGTGCCTGGGCGCCCTGGAGCCCGGGGCGACCAGGGGGCTTGGCTAAGCTAGCTGGCGCATTACTGGACCAAATGGGCCGCGATTTGAGCCCATGTGTGTCCCAGCATACAAAAAAGCAGCTGCCCTGCACCCGGGCTGCTGCCACGCGTTGTACGGGGAGCAAACAAGCATCAATCGCATTTGAAGCACCGTGCCCGAGGGTTCAAATCAGCCTTCGCCCCTCTAACGCCGCGAGTGCGCTCCCTCAGCCAGCCACCGACCGCCCACGCGTAGCTTGATCACTGGGACACATAATGCAGCAAACAGCAGTGCAATCGGTGCAGTATGGCGCCGCTCAGCGCTACCATCAGGGCGAGGCAGCATCGCCAGCCGCGCCCCCGTGTGCAGGCGGATTAACGATGCCTCGTTCATGTGCACCACACCGATGCGTTCATGGCAGCGTGCGGCGCCAGGGCATCTGCGCGAGGCGGGCAGCTGGTCGCGATCCGCTTGACCATCGTTTTGTCGATGATTCAGCCCCCGGTTTGCAGAGTATATCGTAAATGGTGCTAGTAATCTATAGGCGTGCTCGCCCGCGCGCGCTTAGGTGCAATTGTGCACACTCTGAGAGGTGACCAGGGCGGCCCCCCCCCCCCCCCCCCCCCCCCCACCCCCGCGGCCGGCGGGGGGGGCGGCCCCGCCCCACCCCCCCCCCCCCCCCCCCGACACACACAGGCAGGGGCGCTGGCGGCTTGGGACGACCCACCGGCCAGCCACTACTCCGAGCGCCCTGACCTGCTGCCCCGCCGCATGTCGAGGTCCCGGTTTAGGGTTAAGGGTTAAAACCCTAAGACCCACCCCCCATGGGGGAGAGCACCCGCCCTCTGCCGCCGGCACCCCATCCCGCTCCGCTGGCCTGCGTATCGCGACGCCCTTGCCGCTTCTTGCCGTTTCGGTGCTGCCCCCCTCCGCCACCCCCCCCTCCCCCCCGGACGTGCCGCCGTTGCGCGTCGCGGTCCCCAGACGAGCCTTATTACAACACGGCATCTGCCGTACCAAGGGGGCCACCGGCACTGCTGCCAACTGCTGCAGACAGGCAACGCGCAGCGCACGCATGCGTGCACCCCTGGCGTGCATGCTCATCATGACGCAGCACCAGGGCTGCGCTGCTGTGCTCATCCAGCGGCGCTCTGCCGCCGCTGCTGCAGCCATGCCATGATCTTGGCCTTGAGCTCCTCATCCGGGATCAGCTGACCGACCTCGAGCGGAGCGCGCGTGAAGGGGTCGTTGGCCTGCAGAGCAGCAGCAGGTGCACGTGTGGGGAAACCTGGCGTGAAGGCTGCACGACTGACTGCACTCCATCCATCCCCTGCAGGTCGGGCGGCAGCAGCGGCGAGCTTGCGCCATGGCATCCCCCCTGGCAGCAGGGCAGCCGTCCTGCCACACGCACCTGGTTCAGCAGGTGGCGGGCGATGGTTGCCATGTCCACCGTCACGCGGCTGTCTGGCAGGATCACCGGCTCCTCCATCAGCTGCGCGGCGCGTGGCGGCAGGCGGGCCAGCGGTGAAGGGCAATGAGCGGCAGCAGCGCATCCAGGGCAGCACCGGCGCAATCAGCAGGGTTAAGGCCATGCCAAGCCCGCCACCCATGGTGGCGCCAGGCGCCCATGCCGCCCCACCTGTGCAGTCAGCGGGTCCAGGAACTCGTCAGGGACGGCCTGCTCCATGGCAGCGTCGCCCACACCACTGCTGGCCAGGCGCTGCGCCTCCGCTTCCACCGTGCCAACCAATCGCGTCAGCTCGGCAATCTGGGCTGCGAACACTGGCCCGACCGCCGGCGAGGCAGCATGCTGCGAGGATGGCGGGCCACCATCGACGTCCATGGGATCGCCAGGCGGGAGGCTGGCAGTGCGAGGATGTGCTGCGCTGGTGCCGGCTCCGGCACCACTGCGCAGCAGGCAGGCACCAGATCTCGCATGAGAAGGGTCAAGGGTGCAGGGGACAAGGGGGAAGGCTCACAGCATGTGTGCGCAGGCGGGCAGCCGTCACCACCCCGCTGGCCTGGAGCTGCTGAGCACCCCCCGCTCAGCAGCTCGCACCGTGGCTGCAGCGCGCACCCCACTTGCCTGATGCGCCGCGACCAGTCCACCACGTCCGCGCGCAGCTCCATGCTCTCAGCCAGCATGAGCTGAGACTGCGCATCTGCCAGCGCACGCGGGGTCATGAAGTGGGCGCGTGACGCCTGCAGCTGCGCCCAGTCCAGCAACAGCAAGTGCTGCAGACGCGACAGCTGGATGGTGTCGCCAGCAGCTGCGAGCCGGGAGATGAAGCTGCGCTGACTGCTGGTGGTGTTGCTGGCTGGCGCTCTCTGCTGCTGCTGCTGCTGCTCTGCTGCCAGGGCAACCAGGATGCCTGAGATGGGAGCCAGCACTGCCGCCTTCGCAAGCCGCTCCGTGCCGGCAGGCTCTTGCGCGGATGCCGCACTGCTGCTGGCGCTGCCGCCTGCTGCTGCTGTGTCGGGCACACCCGGGGCAGCGCCGCCGGCTGGTTGCTGCGAGGACGCGTGAGGCGGCGGCGGCGCCGGTGCTTCGGGTGGGTGGAGCTGCTGCTGCTGCTGCTGCTGCTGAGCTGGGTCCACGCTGCCTGCTGGCTGCCCTCCGGGCCAAGCTGGCGGCGGCGCGATCTGGAAGGTGATCACGCCGATGCCCGGGGCGTTGATGCGCAGAGTTGTCTGCGCAGCCATGCCCTGGGCTGCGGCGGCTGCAGCACCACCATTTGCCGCTGCATAGGCACCCATGTTGGGCGCCGGTGCCGGCGCCGCCAGCTGCCCGCCGCTCCTGCTGCGGTGGCGCAGCAGCTGCTCCAGGCGACGCGCGTCTGGGCCGGTCGTGAAGTGGCTGAGCACGAAGCCCAGGACCTCCAGCAGGCGGTCCATGTTGAGGCGCTGGTCAATGGTGGTGCCCAGGAACAAGGTGGGCGCCTGCGGCACACAGCACACAGAGACCCGCATTGCGCGCCCATGCTTGCCAGGGGCCAGCCATCACAGCCGGCCTCATCAGTCCAGCAGCATGTCGCTGCCCTAGCAGTAGCGCAAGCGCATCGCACCAGTGTGACGAACGACTCCAGCAGGCGCAGCAGGGCGATGGTGACGTCCAGCAGGGCTGCAGCGCGCTTGTACCGCTTCTGCAGCGTGGTGTTGGACAGGCGCGGCGGCGCAGGCGGGCGCGGCTGACGGGCAGCGCCGCCGCCGCTCTGGTCCCCTTCTGCTGGCAAGGGCGCCGCCGAAGCCGCCGCCAGCTCGCGCTCAGCAGCAGCCTCTGCCGGCAGTGCAGCCGCGTGCAGCTCCACCACCACCGTCTCAAACTCGGTGACAATGGTGTTCAGCGTGCTGACAAGCTTGGCGAGGAACTGGCTGACGGCAGCCGGGGCGTCGGCCGCGTAGCTGCGCAGAATGGCACGGAATCGGTCGCTGCCTCCTGCAGGCCGCCCGCCCGCCTGTGCTGCTGGACGGGGCAGCTGCAGTGGGGGCACCACCCCGCTGCCTGTGCGCCCAGATTGGCTGCTGCTGCTGCCTCCGCGCACCAGGGCGCTGGCGGTGGCCAGGCTGCTGCTCCTGCTGCTGCTGCCCTGCGGCTCTGACGCGCTGGCCATGACGGCCACGATGGCGTGCGCCAGCTGCTGCTGCCCCTGGTGGCTGGTGGGCGCGTCACCGTTGGGCAGCTGGTACGCCTCCAGCAGCTCGCCAAAGCCAGCACCGCCCACCAGGCTGCGGCCACAACATGCCAGCTCGGGGTGAGGGGCGCTGGCTGGCCAACGGGGAGAAATGCACGATTGCAACACGCCCGCACACTCGCCATGAAGGCCTGATGAGCAGTGCCAAGTGCTGCACAGCAGTTGCGACAGCCAAGCTTCGCAACAGCGTGCTCCTGATTTAGGGACAGCCAAGGCCCACAGTCAAGCGAACCTGGGAGCAGGGGCTGACTGGCTGCCCACCTGAGCATCACCTCCACCAGGCCTTGCCAAGACTCGTGCTGTACGCCGCGGTAGGCCTTGAGCAACAGCGGGATCAGGTGCGCCACAGCATAGGCGTTCTGCTCAAAGGCTGGCAGGCAGGAGGGGCGGTCCAGTAGGCCTGACAAGCCGCGCAGCACGCCCTCCTGGATGTCTGCACATGCCAGGTCAAGGTGGGGGGATGGTGGGGGATGCAGGCCTCGAGTGTCAACCAGGTATCGCAGCCTGTGAGCAGCCTGGCATGCCTCGTGCCAGGCGGCCCTGCGGCCGCCAGGCGAGCTCATGACCGATGACATGCAGGACCTGTGGCGGCGCAGCTGCCCCAGCCTCCTTCTCACCTGGGTGCAGGATGCGGGTGTTGCCCAGGCAGCGCACCACAAAGCTGATGAAGGTGTGCATTTGCTGCGCCGGCACGGGGGCTGCGCTGGCTGCAAACGGACTCAGCGGACCATGCAGCACATCCAGCAGCTGCAAGGGCGCCTGCAGTAACAGGGGTGCAGGCACAAGAGTGGTGTTGATTGGAGTTGTGAAAGCATTGTGGAAGCCACAGCCCGCCAAACGCAGCGAACAAACATCGCAGCGGCCCCAGGCCCGCGCAACGCGGCAGGCAGCAGCCACCACAGCACACCAGCAGCACCAGCGCACCTGCACCCATGCCATAGGCACGTAAGATAGCACCTGCGACTGCTCGTCAGCTGCCAGTGCACTGACCACTGACGCCATGAATGCTGAGGTGGCCAGCATGCCCGCCTGCTTGCGGCTGGACAGCAGCACTGCCTGACACATGGCCAGGTACCTGGATGCAGCAGGTGGGTGGCAGTAGTAACTAGCGTGCCATTCATGCTGCACAGACATCTATGCCACTTTCGCCTGCAGCGTGCAGATCCTGGCCACTGCAAAGTTGCAGCATGGCTGAGGACACCCCACAGCCAAAGCCTGCGGGGCCGCCGGCCCTGCCTTTGCAAACATCCGCAGCTGCCCACCTGATGTTGTTGGAGACCTCGTGGCTGACAGCCCGCTGAGCATGGCGCGCAACATCCATTGCGCTCCCTGCTGCTGCTGGTGCTGGTGCTGCTCCTGGTGCTGGTGCTGCCAGGGGGTTGACGGCTGCAGCGTCTGGAGCACTACCTGCCGCCGTGGAGGCTGCACCACCTGCTGCTGCTGCGGCTGGCACTGCTGCTGGTAGCACTGCTGCGGGTGCTGCTGCTGGCACTGCTGCGGGTGCTGCGGCTGTCTGCAGAGGTGGCTCGTCGCCGGGCCGCGCACCCCTGCCCAGGACGGCATTCATCAGCTGACTCAGCATTGACGACATGTCTTGCTGCTCAGACAGGTTGTTGTTCAGGACACCTGCAGGCAGCATAGGCAAATACAGGTTCGCTCACCAGCTGAACCTGCACTGCGCAGCTGCTGCCGCTTGGCAAGCCCCGCTTGCTGATGCATGCCTGTGGTGAGCACGCGCGCCTGCATGCTGCTGCAAGCGCGCACGTGGCGCACCTGCCATATTGACAGCACTGCGCAGACTTCCAGCAATGCGCCAGTCGAACAGTGTTGCGATCGCATTCAGCAGCTCCGGCAGCGCCACGTCTGGCACGACCGGCGTGCTGTGCTGACTGCTGCTGCCCTCGCTGCTGCCAGCACTGCGGCTGTCGGGCAGCTGGACGCCCACGCGCCCAGCAGCCTCGTTGTTGCTCAGGGGCTGATCCCTGGCCAGCGCAGAGGGCAGACCGCCCACGCGCAGCAGGTCGCGTGATGGCAGGCGCCGCTCTGCAGCTATGAGCCGCCGCATGCAGGTGCCGGCGCCGTCCGCCATGCCCACGCCGCCAGCAGCCACCGCCTGCAGGTGCGCACCCACGATCCTCCTGGTGGGTCATACAGTTGGTTGAGCGGCATGCCTACAGATGCAGCTAGCATGCCGGCTGGCGATGGCGTCAGCGCTGAGCACAAGCCGCCCAAAAGCACAAACGTTCCCAGCAATCTCCTGTACTGGCAGCAAGCCCTGCACCGCATGCAGGCGGCAGTCCCAGCGCCACCTCACCTCTGCTGGCAGGGCTGCAGTGGTGCTGCGCCCCTGCACAAACAGGGGCCCTGCAGGGAAGGAGCCCAGGCTTGGGGCCTCCCGTGCACCATCCAGGTAGGGCTGCACCAGGCCCACAAGCAGGAAGTAGGCTGATGTGAGGACCGTGGGGTCTGACAGCCCCGGGGGCCGCGAGTGCGCAGCGATGTCTCGGTTCTTGGCCAGCATGTGCCGCACAAACGCCAGCAGCGGCACCTCCAGCTGGCACACCAGCGCTGCCATGCGCCCAGCCTCCGCGTCTGCAGCTGCCGCTGCCATTGAGGCCGCAGCGCCGCCCGCATCAGGTGCCCAGTCCTCCAACAGAGCTGCCGCCGCCATGCGCATGTGTGCAGCCTCCAGCGCGGCCATTGACGCTGTCAGCTGCTGCATGTCCAGCTGGAACTGGGCGAGGTTGGCCTCGGCGCTGAAAGAGCTGGCACGGCCGGCTGCAGGGGGCGTGCCTCCCGGGTGCACAGGGTCGGATGGCATCACGGGCAGCCAGTCCGCAAAGTCGTCGTGTGTCAGCAGCTTCCTGCAAAGCAGCACACAGCGTGTTGTTGAGGGCCGCAGCTGCTGTTGGGACATGCAACAGGCGCTTGTGACCGTAGCCCTGGCCAGTGCGCCGCCCGCCTTGACGCCCACTGCACACCTGGTGAGCAGGCCCTCAAACCAGGCCATCCAGTGCTTGTCAGCAAAGAAGGCGTGGCGTGCCTCTCGATGCTCCAGCACCGCTCCAGCCAGTGCCATGTATGGGTAGGAGCCTGCAGCAGGCGGATGGCGGCTTGAGAAGCGGTTCAGGGTGCAGGGTTGACGTTGATCGTCGCCTGTGGGCCGCTGGCGGCCTGCTGACCAGCTGGGCGCACGGCCAGGCACAGGCCGGGGTTGCCATTGCTTGCAGCAGCAGCTCTGAAGCAAATCAAGCCCGAATTAATGGGGTTGGCATGAGCGTCTGCCCGGCAGTGCAGATTATGCAGGGCAACCAGACTCTGCGCACCTGACAGGGGCATGGGTGTGTCATTCCTGGATGTGGGGCGCTTGAACGCGCTGAAGGTGACACGCCAAGCCAGACCACGCATCAGGGCGCTGACGCAGAGCCGGAAGTCCCGATCAGGAAGCGCCAGTGCCAGCAGGCTGAGCACCTGGGGATGACAGAGGGGGGTCGGCAGCGGCGATGTTGATGCAGTACCATGCACGTCTCGGGCATGTTCACCGACGGCTCACACACCGCTGGATGTGGCAAGCTGTGTGAGGTCGTCCCTCCCACTCCCCCCTGCTGCTTGCCTCCAAACACCCACCTTGTGCACCATGCGTGGGTTGTGTGCGGCTCCAGACCCATGCATGTCCCTGAAGCAGGGCACCACGCAGGTTTCCAGCCACCAGGGGCTGGCACACAGTGCAGGCAGGTGCGGGGCCAGAATGGATGCCACCAACGCAAGCTCCTGCCACCCAACCTGCGCGCCCAGCAACACAGGGGTGAGTCACAGATGCCCAGGGCGTCTGGGCCTTGTAGGCAGCACAAGCAGCCGCTGAGCACGACGCAGGCCATGTGCATGGCTGCAGCGCTTGCACAACGATTAATGGATGGCTGCTGGACCAACCTGCTCCGCCAGCTGAGCCAAGCTAGGCGGGGAAGCACTGCCACCAGTGCCTCCCTGAGCGCTGGGCTGCAGCGGCGCGTCAAGCACCATGGGTGCGCTGCCGTCTGCCGCCATCTGCTTGTCCACCAGGCTGCCGGCTGCGTCATCAGCTGCATCCAAGGACATGCCGCGCCCTGTGTCCAAGCGCTGCATGGAGCTGGGGTCCTCCCAGCTGGCAGCTGGCATCAGGCCGCCCGTGGCGGCGGCCTCCACCGCACACGCCAGGCGGCCGACACGCGCCCAGGCCGCCATAACTTTGCGGCCGTAGCTCTGCGCCGCACGCGGTGGGGGTGCCTGCAGCCAGCATGTGCGGTCGCTGCCTTTTCACATCAGCGGCAGGCAGAACGCAGAGAGCTGCTGCTGGGCAACGCGTCTGCAGGGCGCGCCGTTGCACCACCAGCCAAACATGCAACCACCTTCAGCATGGCTGACTGCTTACCTGCAGCGGCTTGTAGCCCTTCACAGGGTAGAGCAGCGGCCGCGCACCGAAGTTGAGCTCACAGCGCTCACCCTGCAGGCATGCATGCGACCGATCACCGCATGGCATGGCAAGCGCCTCGCTCGACTCACGCTCGAGCAAGCAAACCAACGGCTGTGGCAGCAGCAGCAGCGGGGGACGACCCACCTGTGACAGCGACACCGCTGGGAAGTAGGCCAGCGTGGAGCTGGCAGGCAGAACACGCACGTTGCTGAAGGCGGTGCCCAGGCTCTTGCCATTGCGCCAGAAGCTGATGCGCCCCTTGCAGTAGGGCCCGCTGCGCTGCTCACTGCTGGTGCTGGAGCGGCCGGCTGCTGCTGCAAACAGCTGCTGCAGCGCGTTCAAAGGGCCGCCCGCCCCTGCTGGTCCCTGTGGCTGCTGCTGGGCAGGCGCCTGCTGCTCCTGCTCCCCCGGTGGCACTGGAAGGTCTGCAGAGGCCTGCTGCTCGGGGTCGCCGGCGATGGGGTGGCTGGTGGGCGGCATCTGAGAGCTCACGGCTGGTTCCACTGCCTTGTCGCTGTCCGCCTCGCCGGCTGCGGCCGCGACAGAAGCTGGAGGCCCCAGGTCAATGCACACGGTGATGACGTCCCCGGCTGCCCACTGCTTGCCGTAGGGCTGGGAACCCTGCGCCCATTTCCTGCAGCGCTTGCCGTCGTAGGCGTACGAGTCGGGCGCGTCCCCCACCCCATCCTGGTTGGTGAAGGGGCAGTCCAGCGTGCACCAGCCCAGCTGCTGCACACCTGCACAGCGAAAGCACGGAGGGCCAAGGGTGCAGTGTGAAACAAATAAACCCGCGCGGGGCAGTGCTGGGTGCAAAGCGCTGTGTGCAGGTGGATGCAATGCGGGTCGCGCTGGGCGCCGGTCGCGCGCTGGGCCCTGGCGCAGGTCTGCCTCCATGCCATGCCCACAGGGCCCGCACAAGGCTGCAGCTGGCACATGGCTGCTGGCGTGCTGTTCCGCTGGGCGCTGCTCCCCGCTTGCTGCTCGCCTGGCGTCCTGAGGATGACCTCGTACTGCCACTTCCCAGCAAAGACGGCCACGTCAGCACGGACACTGCTGAAGCCGCCGCTGCTCTCAAGTGTGATGGGTGACATGGCCTCCTCTTCATGCACCAGTAGCATGGGCGAAGCCGACCCCTCATCCAGCCCGACCTGTGGGGGCAGGGCAGCAGCTTGGGGTGGCTCCGGCCATTCGGCGCCCCACCGCCCCATGCACACACAGATCGGAGGCGGTCAGCACACCTGGTACGGCCCCAGCCGGCCTGTCTCAGCACCGCTGGGATCATGTGCGGCCTGGGATTTGCTGTGCTCCCGCAGCATCTTCTCCCGACTGAGGGACAGCGAGCTGTGGGCGCTGGAGCCGTCCGCGGAGTGGCCGCGGGCCCGTTTGCTGGAGCCAGCAGAGCTGGAGCAGCTGTCCGGCAGGACGTAGCATAGAGCCGCTGACAGCGGCTCGCTGCTGGGTCCCGTCATTGATCGGTTGTGCTCTCAGGATCAGGCTGACCGCTGCTCTTGCCCGTGCGGACACGTGCGGCGCGAGTAATTGGTTCACAGTTTATCAGGGGCACTCGCTGCGGGGGTGGGCCAGCAGCCAGAACAGGAAGTCGCCCCAGAACAGGACCTCCCCTGCGCCCCGGTTTCCGTCCTGGGGCAGGGGCGAAACAGCAGCTCGCCGCGGCTGCTTGGTGCTGGTCAGGTGCACTCGGGCAGGCACCTTGACTGGGCCATTGACACAGCACAGACAGCATTGGAGGCGGGCGGGGGGGGGGGGGGGGGGGGGTTGCAAACGCTTGGCAAGGCCCACCCCCCCCCCAGCGAACCCCCCCCGCGGCACACACAATC
>Ga0315905_10005682_pt1 | contig 12704 bp, 11 predicted proteins | sample LakEriMetagenome_5_FD_203522 | JGI IMG/M metagenome (GOLD analysis project Ga0315905, IMG submission 203522) | Freshwater fungal communities from buoy surface, Lake Erie, Ohio, United States - Buoy 4 MA121 | ecosystem: Environmental > Aquatic > Freshwater > Lake | place: USA: Lake Erie, Ohio... | reverse complement strand
TACCTTAACTATACCAAAGTGGGCCCTGTCGGGATCGAACCGACGACCCACAGATTAAAAGTCTGTTGCTCTACCGACTGAGCTAAAGGCCCCAAGTGCGAGGGTATGAAAAACCTATATCTAGGCCCAAATCATAGGCTGCACCGCATGCGCATCCTATCGGAGTTTAGGGGAAATAATTGCAGGGTGTATTTGCCATTTTATTTAGGCTATTTATTGCTTAAATGGAAACATGACTAGTGTGGCCTTTCTAAACTTATATCTTATTTCATGCCCATGAAATACTTAAAACACCTTTATGTGCGTTAGATTTATCTATGCTCCTAGATAATGTCACTTATGTAACTTCCCATGATCAACTAGCTGGCACAGTTCAAGTCCTTGTTACTCGCTTGGGCAGCACACTTATTGGTTGCGGTGTTTATCCGTGTTTTAGTTACTGTAACTTCAAACTTCGAATGTCATGACGCCTTGTGGTGTTATGTGGTTGGACTGAACTTGCCAGCTAATTAACTAAAAAAGGGAATCGTAGCCATGTCAGAAAATCTAGATAACAATGATGGTTACGTCGGCACGCTTGCATTAAATAGAAACGAACTACTCCTTCCTAATTATAACAAGTATATTACAAGTTTGATAATTTCAATATGGCTTAAATACCGACAACAAATGGAATCTAAGGAATATCAAATCCTTGATTTTGGCGCAGGATTAGGCACAATAAGTATCGAATTTCAATCCAAAACCTCAAACGAAGTGCAATGCTTTGAAATTGACGATTTTCTAGTGAGAACTTTGAAGGAAAAGAATTTACAAACATTTACCCAGATCGAGGAATTAAAGTCAAAATACGATCTTATTTATTCAAGTAATGTCCTTGAACACATCGAGGATGATATTAATGCACTCAAATCTATAGCAATTAAATTGAAACCAAATGGAAACTTAATTCTATTTGTTCCGGCATTTAATTTACTTTTTTCTAAAATTGACACCGAATTAGGACATTTTCGCCGTTACACAATTTCTGATTTAACAGCAAAAATGCAAACTGCAGGATTTGAAATTCAAGATGCCCGATATTGTGATTCGATGGGGTTTCTAGCGTGGTTTTCTGTGAAAATTCTTAAAATAGGACAAAAAATGGATAGACGGGTTTCATTAGGAATGAAGATTTTTGATAAACTTATTCTGCCAGTCAGCATAAAAATCGATCAAGTTTTTCCGAGAATCCCCTTTGGAAAAAATTTGTTAATCATTGGTATCAAGAAGGAAGTTTTGCCCAAATGAATGTTAAAAGATTCATTCCGAAAAGATTAAAAATATTCCTTAAATCGTGGTATTCAAATTTAATTCCAGAGGAGAAATACCTAAATAGATCTTTTACGATAACAATACCAAGAATAGACTTTCAACTTACAAAAGCGCAAAATGAGGAACTATTAAAACAAACATCGCAAGTTTGGGAAAAACTTGGGGCAGAAGAACCTCATTGGTCTGTTCTCACCAATTCAAAATTCATGAAAAAGAATTTGGATAAGAACCGCAGCGAATTTAACAAAACCGGCTACTCTTCAACAAAGCAAATCCTTGGTGCTCTGAATCAAATTGGGATTCCACTGCAATCTTTAAATGAGCTAACAGTTTTAGAAATCGGGTCGGGCGTGGGCCGAGTGACCATCCCTCTTTCCAAAATATTTAAAAAAATTATTGCTACAGATGTTTCGCTGCAACATCTAAGTATACTGGAAAAAGAAATAGAAGAAGGAGAAATAAACAATATATTGATCAATCAAATAACAAAGTTAGACGATTTTGGTATCCATAAGAATTATTCAGGGATATATTCTGTAATTACTTTGCAACATAACCCCCCTCCTATCCAGTTAGCGATTCTTGAAATTGTATTGAGAAATTTACAGCCTGGCGGATTCTTCTTTTTTCAAACTCCAACATACATACCAAATTATGAATTTAATATTGTAAAGTATCTAAAGAGTTCGGGAAGCCAAATGGAAATGCACCCTGTTCCAATGCCGGAGGTATTTGAACTTCTACTAAAGAATGATTGTGGCATCAAACTAACTCTAAGAGATGATTGGACAGGTAGAGAGTACGATTCTCACACATTCATTGGGGTAAAGAATATTGCTAAATAATATTCAGACTACATCACCTAGTAAATCGACAAACATTAAATTTGTGCTATTTGCCAATTTTGTGTTTTTACTAAATAGTATTTGGTATTGGAAAAATTTTGTTTTCAATCCATTAAATTTGCTACCAGGCGACAATGCAGACGCAAGATACACTACTAGTTTATACGAACATTGGTTCCTGTTTTTCTCAGGCCACGTTGATTTAACAGAAAACTATTTTTTCTATCCAGTTGAGAATAGTATGTCATTTTCGGATGCCTATTTTTTACAAGGAATTTTGCATTCAATTTTTCGTTTTTCCGGGGTGAATATAGTTAATGCCTGGCTATTTTCATCAATTCTAATCCATCTAATTGGTTCATACTCTGCCGTCTTAATTTCCAAGAGATTAAAACTAAATTGGATTGCAAGCAGTGTGCTAATTACATTCTGGGGATTCAATTCAGTTATTTGGGTTCAACGAGGCCACATTCAAAATTTAGCTTATCCACTTATTGGATATGTTGTATTGCATTTTATCAAAAAACCTCAATTTAAAAACCGTAAATATATTTTAGAACGTTGTGCTGCTCTGAATTTTTTGATTTTAATTGGCTTATCATCAGCATATCCATTTGTGTTTTTTATTTTATATTCGACAATCGGTTTTTCTACTATCTATCTGCTGCAAACAAGTTGGAAACTAAAGTTGATTTCACTGTCTGTAAAATTTAGAATTATTACATTCAGTAATTTAGTATCAAGAATCAGGAATTCAATTAATTTAATTCCTTTGTTAAGTACAATTCCAATTGCATATCTTTTTATCCATATTTATCTACTGTCTGCAAATAGAGTAACTACTCGGTCGCCAGCTGAAGCTTCCTACTATTCGCCAACTTTTTCAGAGCTGCTGGAGACTCCCCCTTACAATCGTGTGTACGGAAAAATCACAACATCGTTATTTCAAAATAGTTTTCCGCCAACTGGTGAGCGTTATATGGGATTTACACCAGTTTTCTTGATGTTGTTCATTTTTGCTGCATGGAAAGTCTGGTTAAAATTCAAATCAGATAGAAGTGAGAGGAATCTTTTTGTTTGGGCTCTTGCGCTTACTGTAATTATTGTTGAACTTCTTGTACTTCGGGATGGACGGGGTTTCAATTTTTGGTATTTAACCGGATCTAGAATTCCGTTTTTTGAAGCAATCCGAGGAATGTCAAGAGTTCATCAAACACAATATATGTTTGGGGGCTTACTGATAGCTCTTTATTTAAATAAAACAGTTAACTTAAGTAGGATAAATAATTCCTTACGATTCGCAGTGGGGTTATTACTGGCATCATTCATTTCATTGGGTTTAATTTTGCAAGAATCAAACACATATTACGGGAGTTGGACGGCCGATGATATGACTCCTATTTCGAAGAATATAGAAATACCAAAAACCTGCGACTCATTCGCATTGATTCCAACTAAACCAATTTTTGAAACTAGGCCGTGGTATCTGTACCTGATCGATGCCCAAATAATTGCGACAAATTCGAGGATTCCCACCATTACCGGATATTCTGGAGGCACTCCCTTACGATACAACATTGATTTTTCTACAGAAGAAAAAGCAAGCAAAACCACTTTAGATTACATTAGGGACCTGAATTTATCGAATGTTTGCTTAGTTGAGTTAAGAAAATATCAAGGAAAGATTGATTGGAAGATAACAAATTATGAACGGTAAAAAAATTCTGTTATCTCTGGTATTCTCAAACATAATTACGTTAGTCATATTGATTTTATGGCGAATTATGAACTCGACTAATTTACTTTTTGATCAAGTTTTTGCACTCACAATAGTAACATTTATTTCTTCATTGTTTCTGTCAAGAGTCAAATCATTAAATATTGCTGTTTTAAAATGGGAAAGAGTATGTGTTAGTTTATTAGCTGCCTCCCTTTTCTATATTTTCGGAACTGCAGTTTTGTTAAACGTTGATAGATCTCGTTCTATATACATTTTTGCATGGGTTAATGAGTGCGATCGCTCTCTAAATTGTATTGAAGATTACGTATCAGACAATTATGGCAAACGTGGATGGGACGAAGTTCTAATTAGACTAAAAGAACAAGATTCTCGCGGGTTAATGAATGTTTCTGATAGTCAGGCGGAATTAACAATTGCAGGAAGATTAGTTCTAAATTCGGCAAGGATCAGTGCTCAATTATTTAATTTGGAAGGATTCAAAAATGAACAAAATTTCAAGAACTGATTTCACACTACTGATTCCAGTCTATAATGAAGAAGAAACGGTAGAGAATGTTATTGAATCTACAAAAGAAAGTTTAGATTATATCAAGAGTAAGGGATTTTCAGTAAAAATTTTATTCGTTAATAATGCAAGTACTGATAAAACATTAGCGATGATTCAGAATGAGAGTCAACTAGATAAAAGTATTGAAGTTATTAGCTGGATCAGAAATTATGGAATTGGAGCTAGTGTCTACAATGGGTTAATCCAAAGTAACTCAAAAGTAACAATGGTTTTTGATTGCGATTTGCAAGACCCACCAAACTTAATTAGTGAGTTTTTTGATTTGTGGCAACAAGGAAATAAATTTGTTTACGGAGTTAGGATTCAAAGAATTGAATCAAAACTCACAGGAATATCACGTAGAATATTTCGAAATCTGGCAAGATTCGTCGGTGGAAACGGTTCAAATAAAGTTGAATCAGGAACCTGGTTATTGGATGAAAAAATTATTGAAGATCTAGCCGCAAATCCACCTACCACAGATTACTTGGCGGGGTCTCTGGCTAACCGAAACTACAATTCTGTATTTATTGAATACCAAAGAAACGAACGGCTAGGTGGAATTTCAAAATTTAATTTTTGGTCGTATTTGAAGTATGCCGTGGGCGGATTGCTTGGAGATAACTTAAGACTTCTACGTTTTTCACTAGCTTTAGGTTTACTTAACTTACTCATCGGAAGCTTTCTACTTCTATTGGCAATCATCGCTAGGTATTTACTTTCCATACAAATCCCTATGGGTTTGTTGAGTACTTTAAGTTTGAATTATTTATTCGGATCTGCAACTCTTATAGCGCTCGGCTTGCTTGGTGAATATGTTGGGCGAATATTCTTGTCAACTTCTAGAATTCCCCGAGCGATATCAGAAGATTAACTACAAATTCTCCAGCACTGTCAAAACTTCATTCATTTCTTCATCATCTAATTGCCGAACGTTCTGCAACTCTTTTGACACACTAAGACGAATTCTTTGAATAACCATGTTTCGCGGCTCGGTTACATATTCTAATATATTTCTCCTTAACTCAACTATTTCCTTAGTCATCAAACAATAAGTACTCAATTCAACAAATGGAAAAAGTTTCCCATGTGACAAAAAATTTAAAATAATTGGGATAATCATTTTTCCAATTCCATACAAAGTACAGAATTTGATAGGCAAATCAGGATTAACTAACTCCAGAGAATGATTATTATTAATCATCTTTTGAAGATCAGTAACTAGTCTTGAACTTTTGTTTTCTTTTGATAACACTAGAGGAAGGTAAATAATTTGATATTGATTTGGTTCAAGAAGCAAAAATTGTTCGTCCCCAATTTTTTTTGTTAACTTATACTGATCGCGGTTTAATTGATTATTTGTTTTTAAAAGTTCTGTAGATAGATGTATAAGCTTGATCATTGGATTTTTTTGAATAGCTTTAGATATCCGTAAAGGAATTTCATAATTTGACTTGAGCATATCTGGGAAACAATTATCCGAATCAAGCCTAGTTAATCCAATGCAATTAATTACTAGTAAGGGGGTTTGTGTAATCGAAATTTCACTAATTGCCTGGTCTAAAGTTAGATGTTTGCTATAAATCCCTCCTTGTGACAAAATTTTTTCAGACCCACGGAATACACAAAAGTGATAAATTTTTGAGACTATAAGTTGTTGAGAAAGGCTCGTTCCAATAAGCCCACTTGCTCCAAATACATAGACTTGAACTGGGCTCATGTTAGTATCTTTCTGTGGATAATTCCGCAGAAGTAATCATACTTGCCGGTGGGCTAGGGACACGTTTGCAAGAAGAAACGACCTTGAAACCAAAACCTATGGTGAAAATTGGTCGCTATCCCATGCTTTTGCACATAATGAGCATATATATAGATCAAGGATTTTCAAATTTTATAATTTCTGCTGGCTATAAAGCAGAAGTGATTAGAGAGTATTTCAGAGATTTTGAACTACATTCGAAGGACGTTGAGGTCACTCACGATAACCATGGTACCATCATCTCAAACTACACGAAAAACAAAATCATAAATTTAAAAACTGAATTGAGTGCTCTATCTAAACCGTGGCATATCAACATAGTAGATACCGGAATTCAAACCACTACTGCCGGACGCATCTTAAGTGTAAAGCAATTTATAAAGTCGGAGCATTTTATGTGTACATACGGCGATGGTTTGGCGGACATTAATCTAAAAAAATTAGTAGATTTTCATTTAACCCAGAATACGCTTGGAACAGTAACAGCGGTTCATCCACCAAGTCGTTTCGGTGAGTTACAAATTCAAGATAACGGAACCGTGAGTAGTTTTCAAGAAAAACCCTTGTCGAACTCTTACATTAATGGGGGATTTTTTGTCTTTAAAAAAGAAGTTCTAAATCAAATAGACGATTCGAAGACCCTCGAAGAAGGTTTACTTTCCGACTTGTCAATTCGACAACAGCTTTCAGCCTACATTCATAATGGTTTTTGGCAAAATATGGATACTGTTCGAGAAATGAACATATTGAACAGTCATTGGCACAGCAATGCGGCGCCCTGGACAAATTTAAAGTAAATCTTTAAAATGCGAATTCTAATAACTGGACACACTGGTTTTGTCGGTACCTGGCTCGGAACTTACTTAAGCAGATTGGGCCACGAACTGTATGGTTATTCGCTACCACCCCGTGCAACAAGTTTGTTTGCGAGCGACACAAGATTCCCGGGAGTATTTAAAGAAAATTATTTTGGTAAAATTCAACAAAGAGAAGAGTTTGTTGAATTCGCCCAAAAAGTTCAACCCGAAATAATTTTTCATTTAGCTGCACAAGCTATTGTCAAAACTGCCAAAGAAGATCAGTGGAATACATATGAAACGAACGTTATGGGTACCATTTCTGTTATGGAATGCGCTGATCGAGTTGAATCAGTAAAATCAGTTGTTCTAATCACTACAGATAAAGTGTACAAACAAAATACAGAAAGAATTTCATTTACGGAGGAGGCTGAGTTATTCAGTAGGGAACCATATGGGGCATCTAAGGTGGCTGCAGAACAAGTCATTCAAGCATATTATTCAAATCTAGATAAACCAAAATTTGCTTATTCGATAGCACGCGCCGGCAATATAGTTGGTGCAGGAGATGATGGAGAAGCAAGATTGATCCCGTATCTGATGATGTGTGCAAGTACAAGCACGACTGTAGTTTTGAGACATCCAACTGCTACTAGACCATGGACATATATTATTGACATCATTAATGGATATTGGAAACTTGCCAAACATATTAATGGGAAAAAGGGGTACCTTGGGGCGTGGAACTTTGGAACAAATCCTTCAGGAAGATTAACAGTCCTTGAAACCACAAATTTGATAATGCAAGAATTAGAGATCCCTAAACCAAATGTAAAAAATTCGCCCGAAACATTTTACGAACAAGAATTTCTTGAACTAAATTCCTTGAAATCGCTTCGAGAATTAAACTGGAGGCCAAAATTCAGCGCTGAACAAGCAGTTAAAACTGCCGCAAAAAACCACTTTCGTTTTATTAAAATTGGAAACTTTAACGCAGTAACTGAATGCTTGGACGAATACGAAATTCCTGAAGAACAAAATGATTAGATGAAACAAAATCAGACAATAAAAGATTCGCAATCTCCTGAAGGTAAAAAGCAAATACTTAAAGTTGGTTTGTGCCTCTTAATTTTCATATCTCTAACCGGATACTTTACAAAGTTTGTAAGTCCCGAAGCGGGAGGGTCTGATTCTGCTGGGTATCTGCTAAATGCCAAGATAATTTTAAATAAATTTGATGTAAGAGATCAAATTCCAACTCCCATTGATGAATTAAATTGCGGAACGTTGGACGAAATGGTAACTTCGCGGATCGAAGTAGAAGGAGATTGTGAAAGCTTTAATCGATTAGCATCTTATCCAATCGGATTAGGGATTATGCACGCCGGAGCAATCACGATACTAGGAGATAAGCCGTTTGCACGTCAATTGAGTATGGCTGTATCTCTTGCAGGTATCATCTTCTTAGTTTTCTTTTTTGTATTAAGAATTACAAAAAACAAATTATTAGCCATAATTGGTTCTGGCCTTTTTCTCTTCTCTAAGCAAACAATCTTTAGTACAACGGCAAATATAAGTGATTTGCCCGGGGCATTATGGGTCATACTCACCACTTATTTGTTTTATTTATTAGATCAAGAAAGGAAAAACAAATCAAATATATTTTTAGTTTTGTCTGTGTCGGTGGGAATATGGATGACATTCTTAACGAGAGAAGTTAATATTATTCTCCTACTTCCATTGTCATTATTTTTTTTCAAGCTTGAACTCAAAACAAAATTAAAGATAATATTGATGGTAATACTCCTAGGCATACCATTCATGTATTTAAGATACAAAGTGAACGGTACTCTCCTAACGCCGTCTTACGGAAGTAGTGTTTTTGAATTGCTTGATTCAAAATGGATAAAAACAAGTACGAGTGTAGAAATTTTCACTATCCTTTCATATATAGGAATTATGATTATTTCAATAATTCCAAGCAGGAAGAATACGTACTCAAGGCTAGAGATTGTACTTTCACTACAAATTTTAGGTTCTTTGCTATTCTATGCTTTCTATCAGTTTACGGGCGAAACTTGGTGGTGTGGTCGCTTGATTATTTCTTGTATACCCTCATTTTTGGTGTTGGTTCTTCACAGAACTCACAAATATTTAGAAATTGCAAGAGAGAATCTAATTCGTCAGGGAGTAGAATATAGATCAAAAGAAATAACGAGTTGGGCCACGATACTAATTATCAGCTCGGTAGCAATTTATGTGAATGTGGCTGATGAGAAATATCAAGCCAGCACTTATCAATACCTCTTGAAAGATGCCCCAAAATTTCGAACAGTTGAACCTACAATTAAATCTATGAAAGAGATAATTCCGCAAGGATCAATGGTTGTAACAATGGATTTTTCTGCCGCGGGCCGTTATTACTTCAACAATTATTATAAATTCCTTTGGAAACCAGGAATGGAAACACTCTCCATAGAAAAAATTAAATCAGAATTTCCTGTAACTTATTGGATATACAATCCATCTTATACGGAGCCACCCAAGGAAATAGTCGAACAGTTGGAAATTATTCGAAGCAGTGATCCGCCATTTGTAATTGGCATACTAAAGTGAATAAAATTCAAAAAAGTTGTGTGATGCTTGACCAAATAATTCAGAAACACCAAAATACAGAGTTCATAAATAAACTCTCAAGCCCAGCATTTACTTTACTAATTCACTCAATTGTGCATTTAAATCGTATACCAAGCGAACAAGAGTGGGAATTAATTAAAAAAATAACCCATTTAAATCGATTCGAACACGCAGACTGTCTATTATGGAAAGAGTATTTTAATTTAAATTTAGATGATTCGAAAGTTTCTTTTCGATTTATTTCTGGGATTGGAGTTGATTTTACTAAACTCAAATATGTTCATGATAAATCAGGAATCTCCATAGTAAGTTCTGTCTTAATTGATGTAATCAGTAAACAATTCCCCACAAGTCTGCTGATTGATCTAACTAATGGTTTTAATAATATTGCAAATTTTTCTGAGAGTAAGGCCAGTCTATTTTTGCTAAAAGATAATTCAGGTTATAGAAATAAAAATCGAAAAATGCGAAATATATTATTATCTGGGATCTATGCAAGTATTCGTGAAGTCAAAATTAGCATGCCAAGAACATACTCATTACTTTTACGAATTATTCCAAAAATATATCTCAAAAATAGATTAAATAGAATAAATTTCGAAAAAAAAATTATTGAATTACCTTTAGATTTTACTTTAGTTAGTACGTATCCGATTATTGACAAAAATATTCTCTATCACTTGAAACTTTTTTTTGAATGTGGTGTTATTCAAATTCTTCCAATTATACATGATGTTTTGCCAATAACTCATCCAGAATTTTTTCCTGATAATTCCTTTGAGGGCAGCTATAATTATTTGGGTTTAATAAAAAAGCAAAATAATGTTTTTTTTGTTTCGACAACTGTACGTGATGAATTTCAAAAAATCTTTCCGGACAATTCTATTAAATCTAAATATATTTTTAGTTTAACTAATTTGTTGGCAGAGGACATTATGGAAAGAGGCAAGAGTGATGACTCATTACAAAAATACCAAGGAGATCCTTACATTCTTACAATATCCACGATTGAACCTCGGAAAAATCACCTGAATTTATTATTAGCAATGCGGCATATTTTCATTACGCACAAGAATTTGAAGCTTATTTTGCTGGGTGGATACGGTTGGAAAAATGATTTTATTATGCATGTTATGACTAACAGTAATTTTACTTCACGAATTGAGGTAGTGCGAAATATCTCGGAAAATGAAAAGATAAAACTAATCCAGCGTTCGTTATTTACCGTTTATCCATCTATGCATGAGGGTTTTGGTCTACCGATTCTCGAGGCATTATTGCTTTCCAAGAGAGTTCTGTTGCATAATAAAAAACCGATGACAGATTTTGAGAATTTGCCAGGGGCAATAGTAATAGATATGGACGATATAGATCTATTACAAAAAACGCTAGTAGACGAACTTGATTCAAAAATAGTTTTAGATAATTCGGTTCACATCCAAGAATGGCTGAAAGACCAAAATAACACCGAATTTTTTGATTTATTGACTAGATTAACCTCTTAATCAAACTTATTAAACTAAGCCTTGTCCAACTTTGATTTGAATTTGTCTTGGACGTTTCCACTGCTGCAAGAAGGTGCACAGGATTCATTAATAGGAGCCACGTACGGGGTGTAGCTTAGTTATTTGGCTCCGGTAGTGTTTATTAGTTCTGCTTCATTAAGGACTATGATCCTTAGGTTATCGAATATTGTTTCTATACAACTTATTAATCAGTATGACTATAAGTATTGGAGTTCAAATTACGAAATCAAATGTGTAATATTATATAATATTAGTTTGTGATATTTGGAGTAGATTACTCAAGTTACACATACAAAGAAATTTTGATATATTTCTGGTAGCCTAGATTTTGAACAGTAAAAGCAATAGATAGTTACTTAAATTTAATGAGTTGCTGAAGCTTTTTGTAGTCGATCACATATTGCAACTGCAATATCATCTCCGTCTGGCGCAATTACAAATAACCTATTCAGCTTTTTACTATCAGCGAGACGCAGTGCTTGGTATAAAATCCTTGCATACTCTTCATTGCTCCCTGGAGAAGCCAATCTAATCACACCGGATGGAGTCGAAAATTTACTAAGTGCAATAAAGCCATCACCAGAGGATGGTATGCCGGAAAGATAAACTTTGGCTTTTGGTGAGTAATGTGATTCTAGTGAACCAGATACTTTTATTTGATCACTATCATTTTTTGCAGAAACCTCAATTTGAATACCGAGCAAATTATTTATCATGGTAGCTGTTATTCCACCCGGTCTTAAAATGCTAGGTGCAATATTTGTGCAATTTATAATAGTGGATTCAACACCAACTAATGATGGACCACCATCTAGAACCAAATCATTCGAATTTAAGTAACCAGATAGCTCTGCCATAACATCATCAGCACTAGTTGGTGAAACTTTACCAAATTTATTGGCGCTCGGGGCTGCAATACCGTACCCACCTTGGGCTTCAAACTCTTTCAGTAGGGATAAGGCAACAGTGTGTGATGGCACTCTGATACCAACATTATCTTGGCCGCCGGTAATAAAATCTTTGGCTAAATCTGTTCTAGGTAAAATTAATGTCATTGGCCCCGGCCAAAAGTTTCTTGCAAGTTTTATTGCATACTCAGGTATATCTTTTGCCCACTTATCTAGCTGCTCTATTGATGAGATATGCACAATTAGTGGATGATCAGAAGGTCTGCCTTTGACCTCATAGATTCTGGCCACTGCTTTTTCATTACAAGCATCTGCCCCTAACCCATAGACGGTCTCAGTTGGAAATGCCACAAGATTTCCAGCCATAAGGGATGCAGCAGCATCTTGTAATGCTGAAGCTGTGCAGTTGGAGATAATGGCCATGATGGCCAATTGTCGCACTATCAACCTAAGAGAAGATATTGCGCCTATTTTGTTTATTAGTTTTGCCCTGCTTAATTCAACCGATACCCTTACCTCTCCACTGTCCCCATCGTCTAGTGGCCTAGGACGTCGCCCTTTCACGGCGTTAACACGGGTTCAAATCCCGTTGGGGACGCAAAAGGAAAGGAAGAGATTCCTTTCCTTTTA
>Ga0315905_10005681_pt1 | contig 12705 bp, 7 predicted proteins | sample LakEriMetagenome_5_FD_203522 | JGI IMG/M metagenome (GOLD analysis project Ga0315905, IMG submission 203522) | Freshwater fungal communities from buoy surface, Lake Erie, Ohio, United States - Buoy 4 MA121 | ecosystem: Environmental > Aquatic > Freshwater > Lake | place: USA: Lake Erie, Ohio... | reverse complement strand
ACAGAGGATAAGAGGCTTCTTTCATGTAAGGGAAGCTCTCGGGGAAGAGGTCCTCGAGGGTCATGATTCGTTCGGCCTGAGCCTCTGGGAAACCCGCCACGGGGTTGTTCAATCGCTTGGCCGCTGGTGGTTCCGAGTCGATCTTCGAAAGCGCCCTTGCAAGCACCACGGGGCGGAGTTCCTCCAGCCCATAACGAAAGATTTGCTGGAGGTAGTCTTTCCAAAGCAGCAACTGCTGGTCTCGCGGCTGGCTTTCGATGAACCCAAAGACGCGCTGCTCGGTCGCCTTGGACCAAGCCGACTCACCGATCCTGCGGAACAGAGCCTGGAATCGCACGACCTTGGTAAAACCTTTGCCCTCGGCGACGTTCCGATCGAGCCAATTCGAGACAGATTTCTCGGTACGCACGGCGAGATCTTCCGACTCGAATAAAGGATCGATCCGGTTATGGAGAAAGTACATGTTCATCAATTCGACCGGCGCGTTGTCTTTGAGATTTGCAAAGACCGCTTCGGTATCCCCGGTGAGCAATGCCAGTTGGGTCGCAAGCACTTGCGATTCGATCTCTTTTGGCGATGTACCTCTGGGCAGAGCTCCTTGTGCGGATGCTTTTGCGGACGCTTTGCGAATCTCGTAAAAGGCTTTCGCCTCATCGTGCCGATCGAGGGCCTCGAGGATCAATGCGCGGGGGAGTTCCGACCAAGCCGCCGAGACGAGACTCAGGCGTGATGGGTCCAGCTCGAGCCATTGATTCCAGCGACTGTTCCGAAGGAGCAGTTTCTCAATCGCCTCTGGCCGACCAGACTTCTTGGCCAACGCTGCGGCTTGGTCGATCTGGCCTTCGCTCTCCAGAGCGATCACCTGCACATCGGTCGATTCGAGCGGCACGGAGATTTTCCAGGAGTCCCCTAGGCCGAGCGATTTCCAACGGCGATTGAGTCCAACGCGCATGGGATGAGGAGGGATCAGCGCGTCGAGCATTTTCGGAATCAGATCGGGTCTACCCAAGGCCCAGGCTCGATCGAAGATCGATTGCAGCCCGTTTTCGCCCTTTGCGAAGCTATTTTGAAGGATCGCATCGAGGCTGCTTCGGGGCAGTAGCTTGATCAACTCCATGAGCATATCGAGCTTGCCCTCCTGGGCATAGCGCTCGACGACCTTCATCGAGCCTTGAGCCAAAGCTGGATAATCGCAAGCTGCATCGAGTTTTGCATCGAGAGGACCGGGCAAGGAGCGGATGCGTTTGAGCCAAACCAACGTCGCCTCGACATGTGGATCCTTAGCGATGGCACCCTGAGTGTTGCTCCAACTATCCAGGTCGACCGCAGGATCGCAAAGATTCAAAAACGCGCGTCTGCGCTCCGCATGGTTCGGGGCATTGAGTTGTTCAATCAAGCCCGCGATCTGCTTGGAATCAGGGGCTTTTGCGAGCAATGGATCTTCGGCCCTGGATTCCCCAAGCATCATGCAGAGAATCATCACCATGCCCGAAACAAGGATGCTCTGAGGCTCGATCCAACCCAACGCTGCTTTGGCCTTGTGAGTCATTCCTTTGAATCCTGCTGAAATCCCTTGGCAAAACCGTACACGACCAGCCCGCTGAGGAACGTCCCGATGCACAGGTAAAACTGCTCTCGCTTGACGATCCAAGCCCCTGCGATCAGCAGCATCGCTCCCCCAATATACACGGCCAGCGCAAGATGCTCCCACCAAGCGATGGCTCGGCGAGAGTGCATGTCCTTGTAAGCGATCCAAAGGGTTGCCGTAGCCATCGCTCCACAAAGCGTCAGGGTCAGCCCCAGATAGCTGATCATCTGAAGAACGCTGGCGCTCCATACAATGATGCAGCTTGCCAAGGCCTGCAGGCCGATCGCTAGACGCGGGGTACTGGGGGACGAGTCAAGTGGGTCTTGGCCGGAGAGAACGCTCGGAAGTAGCCTGTCTTTGGACATTTGAGCGATCACCCTTGGACCGATCGCGAGCATGGCCAATACGCTCGTAGCCGAGGAGAGTGCGATCGTGATTCGCATGACCCACTGCAATCCAACTCCTCCGACATTCTTAGCCACCCCCGAGACAAAGTTATCTTTGCCCGCCTCGATCGATTCCTTGGTGTCGCACATCAAAAACAAGGTGTTGAGCAACAGATAAGTCGCTGTGACGAGGATGCAAGAAAGGACCATCGACCGGGATACCGATCGCGAGGGGACTTCTCCTGCAATGTAGATACTCGCATTGAATCCGGTGTACGAAAGCGCGATGAAAAACAACTGGACCAGCAGGACCTTGAGGAACTCCGGCTCGCCAAAACGGCCCCAGTAATCCGAGGCGATCCAAGGTTGGTTCAAAGCCGGGGTAAAGCCAATTGGGGTAAAGCTTTCGACAGGACTCAGCCGCATGAGGAACATCGCGCACGCGAACACAAAAATCGTAAATCCAAGAAACTTCATTGCGACGACAGCGTTGTTAAGCCAGGCGCCCGTCCGCAAATTCACGCTGTGGAAAACCGCGCATATCGCGATCCACAACGTGGCCAACACACGAGCTTGGACCGTCGACTGCGGAGCGCCCAAGATGGTTTCGCCAAAGACCAAACCCGCTGCCGCAATCGGGGCGGTGAACCCCGCGATGATCGAGATCCAACCGGCCATGAACCCGACCGATGGATGGACGAATCGACTCAAAAAGACATACTCGCCCCCGTTGAGCGATACTCGCTTGGCCAGGGCCGCATAAGCGATCGCGCCGCAGATCGCATGCGATCCTCCGATCGCCCAAGCGACCATGACTAGGCGGGCATCCCCGAGGGCTCCGAGCGCATAGGAGGTCGAGACGTAGACCCCCGCGCCGATCATGTTCCCAATCACCATGCAGACCAAGGAGACCAAGCCGATCGATCGATTCGCAGGGGTGGATTCCACGTTCGGATAGCTCCTTGCGATTGCCGCTATTGCGTTGAAGTCTGCGTTGGTATTTGCGTTGAAGGCAGCGTTGAAGGCAGCGTTGAAGTCTGGCCGCCCAAGGCCATCATGCTATCGAGGAGCCCTTGCGCATGGCCGGGCGTCTCGAAACGCAGGTTCTTCTGCTTGCCATAGCCGCTGACGAAACTGGCTGCTTGCATCGCCGACTTACCCGCCAGTTGGAGGACCTCCAAAACCAACAAGCCATCATGGGCAACGACTCCCACCCACTGCTTGGGGTGTTCGATGACCAGGGAGGCTTCGAGAGCCGAATCGCTCCAGAGGACCTGGCCAGGGGTCCAGCCAAGTTCGGCGATTTTTGCCGGATCGATCGCTATGGGCTTGGCCCGATGGATCACGGTCCGTATCGATTTGGCCTGGGAAGAGTTGGCCTGGGCTGAATTGTCTTGGGATAGGATCAGATTGCCAAAGACGCCGGGCCAAGGTTGCAAGCCACGGATTTGGCGATCGATCCAAGCGATGGGGTAGCGGAAGTCGAGTTGCCCATCACTTTTCTTCAACCGAGGAGCCTTGGTCGTCTTTTCCGGGTCCTGTTCGATCCCGGCTTGTTCATCGCCGCGTGCGAGGGTTTCGATAGCCAGCATGGTCGGCTCGACTCCGAGTTGGCTCAAGCGAGCTTCGAGCTCATCGGCCGACTCGTCGGGTTGAATGGGTGTTTGTCGTTGCTGGAGAACCGGTCCTGCATCGAGCTTGGTGGTCATGTGGATGACGCTGACCCCGGCCTGAGGGTCACCTGCTAGGATGGACCATTGGACGGGCGCGGCCCCACGATGGCGTGGCAGAAGGGACCCGTGGAGATTGATTCCGCCGAGGCTGGCCGTAGCGAGCGCTTCTTTCGACAGGATTTGTCCGTAGTCGCAGACGATCAGCAGATCGGCTTGTAGTTGCGTTAGCCATTCGATGGCGCCCGGGTCGTTGATCGACGCAGGGGTAACGATTTGCAACTCGGCTTGGCGAGCCCAGGTCAGGATAGGGCTCTCGGGGGGAGCCTTATCGCGGGATGGGTTTTCGACCGGTGGCTTGGTCACAACGGCCAGGATCGTATGGTGCGATCGAGCGATTTGACGAAAGCTGGGGAAGGCAAAAGGGCCGGTCCCCATGAGCACAAGTTTCAACGGACGGTCTGTCATGGGCGCATCGGTGAGCTACTGAGGCTTGACATCCTGGTTTTGAGCCGAGAGGTACTCGATCAAATCGATGAACTCCGACGGAGCCACGGTGGCGGCGGCCCCTTCGGGCATCGAGCTTTGCTGGAGTGTTCTTCGTTGCTCGATTTCGTCCTTGGCGATCTTGCGTGTCTCTTTGCCGTCGAAGATCTCGACGCCTTGGTCGGTATCCGAGACGAGCAAACCGGTCACGACCGAACCGTCATCGGTGACGATTGCCGTCGATCGGTATTTCTCGGCGACCTCGGCGTTGGGATCGACGATCGACTCGATGAGTTTGGCTCGGATCATCCGTTTGGCGACCCCGGCCAGATTCGGTCCGAATTCCCGACCGTCTCCGTTACCGACTTTGTGGCAGGCGGTGCAGTTTCGGACAAAGACTTCCCGGCCTCGGTTCACATCCCCTGCGATTTGGGTCAAAGCGGTCATCGCTTTGTTGCGTTCTTCGGCGGGTTTGGGTTCCTGGGACATAAGGACCTGAAGGTGGGGAAGGGCCGCGACCCCTGTGGCGTTCGAGGCCATGAGTTGTGCGACCATCTGCTTACCTCGCTCGGAGGCTTCGGGGATGTGTCCTGCGACGAAGTCACCGATCCAAGCGCGTTCGTTGGGTCCAAGGGCGTGTTGGATGGTGTAATCGCGCCAGTAGTCCGCCGGTGCATTGGTCATGGCAAACAGGGCCTTCATCGCCGGCTTGGTCGGGAAGAAGCTCAAGCCGCGAGCGGCTTCGGTTTGGACACGAGGGTGGCTATCGGCGGCCGCAGAAATGAGCATCTCTTCGGCTTGGGGGATTTCATCGCGGGTATCGGCCAGGATCCTAACGGCTGCTGCGCGAGCTTCGGGAGCTTTGGCCGATGTGAGGACTTTGGCCAGGAGATCCAGGTCGATCCGATGATGCGATTGCTGAACCCATAATGCTTCGCAGCAGTATCGGTCGTAGTCGGCCGACGTGGGGTCTTTGCTGGCCAACCAAGTTGGGATCGCAGCGATGACTTCGGCTTCTGGTCGGTCGCGCAATTCGCGTCGGACTCGGTAGCGGGTTCGCCATTCGTATTGGCTGAGTTGGTCGAGCAATTCCGGAACGGACTTGCCGTGCTGAATCGCTGGTTGGACCAAGGGTCGTTCGGCATAGACCAAGCGATAGAGTCGACCTCGAACGTGATCGCGATTCGGATCGCGCTGGCTGTACTGCATGTGTCCGACGAGGGCGTTGGCCCAGTCGCCGAACCACAGAGCGCCATCGGGTCCGATTTGTGGATCCGCAGGTCGGAAGTGTTTATCGCTCGAGCGGATCAAATCGTCGGGTGAGCCGTCGGCGTTTTTGATTCGTCCGCCGCTATATCCTCCACCGTCGTCATTGATGGTAAAGCGAGGCATTCCGTTCATGTTGATGACGCATGCGTAAGTGAACTGGCCTTGGACGCTCTCGGGGAAGTTGCTGCTCACGAGGAATTCGCATCCTAGTGCCGGTCGCATCCCTTCGTTGTTGAACACAAAGTTCAGTCCTTGACGGCCCCGGAACTGGGTTCCCGAAAGAGGGGTGTCCCAAGCGTGGTTGGCGGTCGTGCCGTCTCCGACGATCCCTTGTCCCCATTGGTTGAAGACGTAGCACCACATGTTGTACTGGCCGGGCAAAGCGAACTGACGGATCTTCAGGGTGCGGGGGTCCATGACGTAGGCCCCGCCGTCTCCTTTGCTGCGGTGGGGTCCCCACGGGGTCTCGAGCGTGGTGCTCGTGGCGATCCCTTCGAGCATGTGGAGCAATCCGCCGTTGTTCCATTCGAAAGCGCCGCAGGTGTGGTGGGTGTCATCGGTTGCCCAGCCGTCCATCAGATGGATGACTTGATCGGCTTTGTCGTCTCCGTCGGTGTCCTTGAGGAAGAGCATACGAGGCTGATCGACGACCAGCACACCGCCGTCGAAGAATTCAAAGCCCGTCGGGCAATGGAGTTTGTCGTAGAAGACTTTGGAAACGTCGGCTTTTCCGTCGTTGTCGGTATCTTCGAGGATCACGAGTTTGTCACCGGGTCTGGGGTCGCCGGGTTTCCACTGGGGGTAGGTGGGCATGCAAGCCAACCAGGCCCGGCCTCGGTTGTCGAAGTTCAATTGGACGGGTTTGGCGATATCAGGGAACTTGGTCTCATCGGCAAAGAGTTCGATTTTGAAACCTGGGGGGACTTGCGTCTGAGCGATGAATTCATCGGGGCTCAGGTAGCGAAGTTCTTCGGCTTCGGAGTACTTTTGCCTTGGGTCTCCGAATCGAGTTTGCGGAACGAATAGCTCACCGGTCTGGTCATCGGCAGGTGTGGTAGGAACCGATTTGCCTTGGGCGATATCCCAGCAATACTGATCGCGAAGTTGGGCCATGCGCCGGATTTTGGCGTACTCGAGCGGGAAGGTTTCTTTGTCCCAAGTGCGACGACCGCCGTAGACATACCAGCCATTGAGCATGCGATAGTCTTGAAGGTGTACCCAGCTTTTATCGTTGATGAGCGAGCGGAGTTTTTCAAAGCGGTTCTTTTCCAACTCGGGTCGATCGTGGGACAGTTTCGACGGTTCGATTTGGAAAAGCTGTTCGACCATCAGTTTTGCAATCGCTGCGTCGCCCGACTCGTTCAAGTGGCAGCCATTGATAGTGTATTGAAGCGCGGGCTCTTGGCAAAAGAGCTTGAGCGTCGGAGTAAACAGATCGATGAATGCCAAGTTCCTCTCTTTGGCGACTTGGGCAACCGCAGCCGAATAGAGGGCCAAGCGTTGGTTCTCGTCGGTCCCTTTGGGAAGGAATCGCGAATCGGTCGGTTCGAAAGCGATCGGAGAGACCAGAACCATGCGAGGGGTGGGCGAGGCACCGCTTCGAGGGTATTGGCTTGCAAGCTGGTCGAGGTATTGGTGGTACTGTTTCTTGAAATCCTCGATGGCTTCGGCACCTTGGTAAGATTCATTGAAACCGAAGAAGCACAAGTAGGTATCGGCCGAAAAGACCTTCATCGGATCATCGATGACCGTGTAGTCGGCCGATCGCTGTTGGTTGTTGACCGCTTCGGCAGGTCTAGCGAAATTTCGCACCACCAGATTTCGTTCCGGGTTGAGCAAATGTAGGTACGTCTCCAGGTTCCCGAAAAGGTTCATCCGTTCGGCAAGGGAGTTTCCGACAAGGGCGATTTTTTCACCGCCGACAAACTCAAGCGGCAGGACGCTCGGGGGCAGTTCCGTGCGGCTGGGCGACGAGACGCTTGTGGTTGCCCAGAGGGCACCAAGCGTGCAGCATCCCAAGAGGGCCAACAGGATTGGGATCGAGCGAATCGGCTTGGAGGCACGCACTGGCCAATGGCGTCGGACAGATTCAAATCGAGGCATGGGTTCGAACAGCTCCGGAGGGAAAGTCGCTGGGGGGGATTGTCGATGATGGTCGATCAAGGGGAAGCGTTAAAGAGTATCATAATTCGATTCCTGTTTTTTTTCCATTCGCAAAGTGCCCTCTGCGAGCAATCCAAAGCTGTTCGCAGAGCGTTTCGCGTTTGTGATACACTTGGAGCCCCAATCCGCGATGGCTTCTTGAATAAAGGGACCCGAAATGCGAACGATTCGAGCTGCAGTCCTTTTACGGGGCTTTGCCCTGGCCTGCGCAGTCTATGGGGCTTATACGACCTATGGGACTTATACGACCTATGGGACTTATACGACCTATGGGGCTGATGCGACCCATGGGACTCAAGCTCATGAAACTCACTCAGCTAATGCGGACCAGGGGGAATCCAAGCCCAGCATCACCAAGCCGAATATCATCGTGGTTTTCTGCGACGATTTAGGATGGGGGGATTTGGGCTGTTTCGGCAATCCGACGATCCGCACTCCGAATCTCGATCGGATGGCAGCCGAGGGGCAGAAATGGACGCAGTTTTATGTGGCCGCGCCGGTGTGTACCCCGAGCCGAGCGGCGTTGATGACCGGACGTTATCCGATTCGCAACGGGATGACCAGCGCCAAGCGTGCGGTATTGTTCCCCGACTCCGGGGGTGGGCTCGGTCCCGAGGAAATCACACTCGCAGAGATGCTCAAGCAGGTCGGATACACCACGGGGATCATCGGCAAATGGCATTTGGGACATCTTCCGAGGTACCTTCCGACCGAACAGGGCTTCGATAGCTATTTCGGAATCCCTTATTCGAACGACATGGATAAAACCGGGGGGCCGGGATACATGGCCGAGGTCCGCAAGGACGCGTCGTACTACCCACAGATCGAGCACTACAACGTCCCTCTGATGCAAGGGACACAGATCATCGAAAGGCCCGCCGATCAGAACACATTGACCCAGCGGTACACCGATCAAGCGGTGCGATTCATCGAAGAGAACCAAACGCGTCCTTTCTTTTTGTACCTCCCTCACACGATGCCTCATATCCCGTTGTTCGCATCCGAAGCATACCGGGGCAAGTCACGCCGTGGCTTGTACGGAGATGTCGTCGAGGAGCTCGACGGGAGCGTCGGCCGAATCCTCGATACGCTTCGAGAGCTCAAGCTCGATCGCAAGACGTTGGTGGTCTTCTCATCGGACAACGGACCATGGCTGTCCTTTGAGACCCACGGAGGATCCGCAGGTCCGTTGCGTGCTGGTAAGGGGACGACGTTCGAGGGAGGCCAGCGCGTGCCGACTCTGTTTTGGTGGCCAGGGGAGATTCCGCCTGGAACAAAGCACGAACTCGGTTCCACTTTGGATTTGATGGCGACATTCGCTTCGATCGCTGGGGGGGAGTTGCCCAAAGACCGCAAGCTCGACAGTTACGATTTGTCCGGGGCGTTGTTTAAGGGTGAAAGCAGCCCGCGTCAGGAGATGTTCTTTTGGACCGAAGCGTCTTTGCATGCGGTCCGACAGGGACCTTGGAAGTTGCATGTCAAAGCTCGAGAACCGGTCAACTACGGCAAGCAAGCCGTCTTGGCCAAGCCCGAGCTTTACCATTTGGAACGAGACCTGTCGGAGAAGTTCGATGTGGCCGACAAGTATCCAGAGGTCGTCGAGCGACTGATGCTCCAGATGCGCGATCACCAAGCCGACATCGAGCCTCACGAGGATATGCTTGCGATTCCAATTAGCAAGTGACAAGCTACCCAGTCAGCCGCTTCATACCGGTGCGCAAGCTCGGGCACTTCTGATACAATTCGGACGACCGACCTTCCGAATTTTGACATCCTTAATTCAATCCTCAGGCGATGATGTTTAATCGATCCTCTTGTTGGCAACTTTCGCGGACCTGTGCTTGGATGGTCCTGTGTCTAGCGTTTATCGGCATGGTACCTAAGGCATGGGGACAGGAACGATGGAGCGTCGAGCAAGCGAAAGCTTGGCAGGAAAAGCAAGGGTGGTTGGTCGGCGCGAATTACATGCCTGCCTATGCGATCAATCAGCTTGAGATGTGGCAGATCGGTACCTTCGATCTAGAGCGGATCGACCTGGAACTCGGCTGGGCAAAGAGCTTGGGTTTCAACTCGATGCGGGTGTTCCTCCACGATCTGCTCTGGACCGGGGAAGGAAAAGACCTCCTGGATCGCATGGAGCAGTTCCTGAGTGTGGCCCAGAAGCACAAGATTGGAATCGTCTTTGTACCGTTTGATTCGGTTTGGGACCCACAGCCTGTGGCAGGTCGTCAGCGGGAGCCCAAGCAAGGAGTCCACAACAGCGGTTGGGTTCAGAGTCCAGGCGCATCGATCCTGGGCGATCCGAACAAGCATCAACTGATGAAGCCATATCTGCAGGGCATTTTGAAGCGATTCAAAGACGATCCTCGCATCCAAGCTTGGGATCTGGTCAATGAACTCGACAACGACAACGCCAATTCCTATGGCCGCAACGGAACGAAAACCGAACTTGCCAACAAAGCTCAAATGGGTTTGCTTTTCGCAGAACGTTGCTTTGAGTGGGCCCGTCAGATCCAGCCATCGCAGCCGTTGACTTGCGGCGTGTGGATCGGACTCTGGGAAGACGAATCGAAACTCAGCCCAGTTGATAAGTTCTGCTTGGAAAATTCCGATATCATCACCTTCCACAACTATGGGGATGGCCCCTCATTGAGTCGGGCGATCGAATCGCTCAAGCGGTACGACCGTCCGATCGTATGCACCGAGTACATGGCCAGAGGCAACAACAGCCTTTTTGACCCGAGCCTCAAGATCCTCAAAGAAGCCAACGTCGGAGCCCACAACTGGGGATTTGTCGACGGCAAAAGCCAAACGATCTATCCTTGGGACTCCTGGCAGAAGCCTTACAGCAAAGAGCCTGAGTTGTGGTTCCACGACATCTTCCGTCGAGATGGGACCGCGTATCGAGCAAGTGAGGTCGACTTCATACGATCGGTAACCGGCGCGAAGCCTTAGGCGGACCTTTGATGAATCGAACGAAGTTGGCAAGCGGTTTGCATCGATGGCTTTTGGACTACCGCGCCGTGATGTTCTCGGCCTGCGCGTTCGTAGGTGGACTGCCTCTTTCGGGTTGCATCCAACGCAGCGAAAAGACGGCGACGATCTACTGCGCTACGGATCGTGAGTTTGCAGCGCCGATCCTCGATGCATTTGAACGGACCGACAACGATATGCAAGTCGTACGGGTTTTCGATGTTGAGGCGTCCAAAACCCTAGGCCTGGTCACTCGGATCGAGCAGGAGTCAGGCAATCCGAAGTGCGATGTTTTCTGGAACAATGAAATTCTGCACACGATACGTTTGCAGAAAGCCGGATTGTTGGCGCCACGGCGATGGTCGATTCCGGACAATTGGCCTAAGGAGTTTGCTGCTTCGGATCGATCTTGGGTGGGCTTTGCAGCAAGAGCTCGGGTCTTGATCGTCAATACAAAAAAGTTGAATGCACCCGATCAGTACCCTGCGCGCGTCGAGGAATTGGCCGATCCAAAATGGAAAGGTGCATGCGGCTATGCCAATCCAGTGTACGGGACTACGGCAACCCATTTCGCAGTCTTGGCTTCGCATCCAGTTGCGCTCAGGGACCTCCAATGGGAGCAATGGCAAACGAGCATCCAATCCAATGCAGTGATGCTTGCAGGCAACAAGCAGGTGGCTTTAGCGGTTTCCAGCGGCGAATTGACTTGGGGTTTGACCGATACCGACGATGCGTTGATCGAGAAGGAAAAGGGGATGCCTGTCGAGATGATTTTCCCAGACCAGCAAGAGGGCGGGTTTGGGGCGGTGTTTATCCCCAATACCGTGGCGGTGATTCGGCGGTCCCCGCATCCTGTTTTGGCGGGTCGCTTGGCGGATTACTTGGTCAGCGAGAAGACCGAATCACGATTGACGATGAGCTCCTCGGCGCATTTCCCATTGTGGCCCGGTGCAGCCGAGCAATCACGCATCGAAACTTTGGGAATCCGACGCGCGAAAATTGACTATGAGGCAGCAGCAGATGCATCGGTGCGAGTCGCCCAGTAGGCGTCGGTTCCGTAGTAAGCACTAGGATATGAAGCGTATCGATTGAACCCTGACAGGCTGGAAGCCTATCCCACGCTCAAAGGCTGGAAGCCTATCCCACGATTGGCTGGCTGGAAGCCTATCCCACGCTCAAAGGCTGTCAGATGGGTTGTCTTTTACCTGTTGCATGCTAGAGTGAACCGTTGGCCTGTGCGAATGTAACCTCTGTTGCTTCATTGCAATTCGGCAAATCTTCGCAATCCGCTTTCGCTTTCGTCGAAGATGCTCTTCGATCGACAAATCGCAGCAGGTCTTTTTGTCTCCAGTGGAGACTCCCGAAACAAGGGGACTTGCTACATGGTCGGTTTGGAAAAGACACCCCACTACGTCCTGAAGGCTGGGACATTGACTCACGAGCCTTCTCTCGTTCTATCCGAGTCTGGCTCCGCGACCTACGCGATCTTCGGCTTCTCGGATAAACCTCAGTACGATCGATTTATGGTCAACGCGGCCGAAGGCCTGACTCCCTACCCATTGGTGAAGATCTTTCTTCAAGATCAACTGGCCCAAGAGGGAAAAACCCTGAGACTCGTCATTCTCGATCCGGTCTCCTTCGATGCCTTGGAATGGAAAGCCGCGACGTTCGAATCCGTTTTGGAGTCGATCCAATCGCGATCGGAGTTCGTCAAGCCGTCCCATCGGCTAGTACGCCAAGAGTCCTCGGCGTCCTACCGGGCCCTACCGTCCGAGTTGTAGGACCCAAGTTCTGCCGCAATGATCTGATCGACATCAAACCTTGTTCGTGCATCGCATCGGATTTCCTCGTGCTCGTGCTCGTGCTCGTGCTCGTGCTCGTGCTCGTGCTCGTACTCAGCGAAGCGGTACTCGTACTCGATGGATGTTTGAACTGCGGCGATGCCGATCGTTGATCGAAGCGGTTCGCGGGAACTTGCAGACCTATGGGTCGAATTGCTATACCAAATCTCTTCGAGCACGAGCACGAGCACGAGCACGAGCACGAGTACGAGTACGAGAAGAAGCACGAACCATGTGGTGCACCAATGTCGCCATCGGTGACCACGGCGATCCGTCCGATCCGTCAGCTAGCGCACGCTAGCTGGCGGATTTTCCGGATTTTCAACGCT
>Ga0315905_10005680_pt1 | contig 12706 bp, 11 predicted proteins | sample LakEriMetagenome_5_FD_203522 | JGI IMG/M metagenome (GOLD analysis project Ga0315905, IMG submission 203522) | Freshwater fungal communities from buoy surface, Lake Erie, Ohio, United States - Buoy 4 MA121 | ecosystem: Environmental > Aquatic > Freshwater > Lake | place: USA: Lake Erie, Ohio... | reverse complement strand
ACTCTTCTCTCTGCAACTCAAGTTTGTCCTATCTAGTGGAGGACGCGACGAGCGGGTGCGATGCTGCTGCTCGTGCTGCTATTCTGCGTGTGCGCGCACACGGGTTTGCGGGGAGCCAGTAATCTGCGGCATGGCGCTGCACCAGGTTTGCGCTGCCTTTTTCAAGTGGAAAAGAGACACAGGAAAATGGCAGCGCCGCAGCTGCGGGGGACAGTGCTGGAAAAGAAACTGCTGGAGTGCCTGGGAGTGGAGGTGGTCGACGCGCTGGCGTACCGCGTCGAGGACGGGGTGGCGATTCTCTCCCTGGGCGGCGACGACCCGGACAGGACAACCCCGTGGGGAACACTTGTTGCCGAGCACCGCCTCGAGCCGCACCTGGTCCTGTCGCTCTTTGGGGCGCTGGACGCAATTGAGCAGGACGAATCTGCGCAGGTGTGGATGTATGTACTACTATGTGCCAGAAATGTGACACGTGTACGTCTTGATGCGCATATGCACGTATCCGTGTACAAACCTTGCTGTGGACACATACACACACACACACCACACATGTATACAAATGTTCGCAGGCGCTCGTGTTGACGGCGGAGGGCAGGTACTGGTGCAATGGCTTTGACCTCAAGTGGATCCACGCGCACCTCGAAAACGCCGACGAGCTGCAGCAGGCAAGCGAGCTTCTCCTGGCCCGGCTCATGCAGTTTCCCATGCCCACATTTGCGGCCGTGAATGGCCACACCTGCGCCGCCGGGGCGATGCTCATGCTGGCGATGGATTTCAGCATCATGAACGAAGACAAGGGCTTTGTATTTGTGCCGGGAATAGATCTCGGGCTCGCGTACTCCCCAGGGATGAGCGCCCTCATGGCCGCCAAGCTCCCTATTTGGCTCCATCGGGACTTTATTATTTATGGGCAGCGATACACGGCCAAGACTCTCTCGCCTCACGGCGTCGTGGAGGCCGTGCCGGCAGGGCGCGTGCTCGCGCGAACCCTGGAGCGGGCGCAGAGCTTGAAGGGCAAGTCCAAGCACGCAAGCACTATGGCGAGGATCAAACAGACGCTATATCACGAGGCGCTCGCGGCGTTGCAGCATCACCCCGACATCATGTTCCTGCAGCCAGAAAGCAATCCCATGGGCTTTGAAAATCTTGCGGTTGGATGCGACCGGCCAACTCGGGAGGCATCTCAGGATTTTTTAGTCCGCGCCTCAAGCGCTGCATCCTCAAGCGCTGCATCGAGCGGGTGGGACGCGCTCTCGGCAGATAAGCTAGGTGCGCACAAAGCTGCGCGGAGCGACCGCATCGCCGGATTGCGGAGGCTCTCAGTAGTATCAGTAGCTGAGACCATATCAGGTCTATCCATACCCCCTCGTGTTTGATTTCAAGGACATCTCTTCGGCCACACACACACACACGAGACATCAACCAAAATGGCTTTGGAGGAGAAAATAGTACAGGACATAATTCGTGGCCTAGGGTTTTTTGCGGAAGACCCGAGAATTCGTCATTTGCAGATGTATCACCTCTCAATGCCACCAAGCCTGAGACATCAACCTCTGGCAAATGTGGATCTGAATACAAACCTCCTTCGTCCTCCCCATCCGCTCCTGCTCCTCCTCCTCTGTGCTGCAGCTCCACATCAACCGCGGCATTGTCCATAAATATAAAGAAATATTTTTTTTCCGGAGAAGTAAAAGACATTCCCTCCCCGTTTTTTTCGCTTCATAAACCCGTACTCCCCCCTTCATAGTAATAGCCCCCTCATCCGATGCATCAATAAAAGACGGCGACATACGTATGTGAGGCTCCCTTCGGCAATTGCACTTCCGGCCCATCGTGGGTGGAAATGGAGAAGAAGTGCACTTGTACGTGCAAGCGAGAACAAGACTCTGAGACTGCTTACACTTACCACCTCACTTGTAGCCGTTTGATTTTCCTTCTACAATTTAGTTTACAAACATGTACACTGCGCTATAGTCTGAGCTTCACTCGCTGAGGGTTGACACGCTCGACAGGGCGCTCGTGGTTGGACGGCTGCGACTCTTCGATCTGCGGCTCTCAATCGCTCGGCGGCGTTTTTCATTTAGCTTCGCGCGCTGCTGGGCTTTGATCGGATCGAGCTGCTCATGCACACACCAAGTCATCTCTTGTTCACTCCCTTCCTCTCCCTGCCCCTCCCTGCGCTCCTCTGTCGCTTGCTCCCTCCCTCCCGCTCAATCTCTCTATGTGCAGCCAGTTGCACACTTGGGGGCAAGCCGTGCCCACCAACACTTCGGTGCTGCCGCAAGGTCGGGACGGGAGGGAGGCACAGTACTGAAGCCGGCGAGCGAGCAGGCGATTTGGAGCTCATACCTCATCTTCGGCATCCCCGAGCATGCGGACGGGATCGAAGTCGAGGCGGCCAGGCGGCGAGCACGCCCCTCCGACATTTGACAAGTCAAGCAGACGTTCTTCATCCATCTCGACATCATCAATCTGCGCTCACTCCCAATCTTCATCATCAGATTGGCACAGAGCGATCATGCGGACACGCATGCAAGAGCTGGCACGCAGCGAGCGCCACTGAAGGAACATCACCTGAATATCACCAGCGGCCTTCTTGGCGAAGTGAGCGTGGTGCATCCGTGCGGCGGGCAGCCAAGACTGGGCAAAGCCAAGGCTCTTGGTAATGTCCTTGCTGCCGTAGAGGTCCGGCGGCATATCAGCGGCCGCCCGCGCTTCCTGGAGCTGATACTCAAAAAGGCGCCGTCGACGGCGAGCAATGGGCTCGAAGTTCTGCTTCTGGAGCTGCTTGAATGCATTCTGCTCTTTGGTCTCTGCGCGGGATCTGCGCTGCAGCTTCTTGGCCCACACAACTGCCAACATGCCGCTCTTTGATGTCTTTTCCTCGACGTGCTTCAGCCCCAACGCACCTTTGGTTGCTGTCGCTTCACGCACGCCACTCAAGTTAGTAGAATGTCAATATACGCTGGGCATACAAGTACACCCGACATTTACTCCGGGGTTATCCGGTCTATCATGGCGGTATATTGTTTTGCCTCTAGGAGCGCTCAAGAGCAGGGGGCGCAGGGGAAACAATACTTGTGACCGACGACGCCACAGACAAGGACGTGGATGGTCTTTTGCTGAGATCGTTTTCTTCCTCGTGAGCATCATCGCCACCAGATTCCGCAGAAGTCGCCCGCGTGATGTTATCGGCATCGTCGTCGCTAAACATCGTTGCAGACAGGGCTGTGCTGCCTCGGGACGTGTCACCGAAACCTGTTGCAGCAGAGAGAGTTGAATCGGGCCGAGCGCCCTTGAAAGTCTTGATAGATGAGTCAGGCTGAAGGCGATCTTTCGAGGTTGACTCGACGGAGCTTGCAGTGGTGGAACGAATTGATGGTAACATCCCGGCGGCGGAGTCTGTGGAACGCCATGAAGCAGAGATTCGCCTCCGGGGTCTTGGGATTCCCAGCTTCTGGGCTCCCGGTAACGAGTTTGTGTACACATTGTTCAAGGAAATGCACATTGGGTCCTTGCCTGTGGGGCTCGCCACGCCAACCGGCACGATCAGAGGTGTGCAAGGAAGCTCTAGATTGGCCTGTTCCCTGGGACGCCAGAAAGTTGGCGCTGGTCCATGATGACTTTGATCGAAATATTCTGCACTCAGCACTTGCCATTCCTTTCCTTGCTGCAGGTCATACGGTTTGTCAGGTATGGGTGTGGCGCGAATTTTCTTTCCCTCGTGAATGATATACTTAGAGGCCTGTTTGGCAGACTCGCGAGCTGAACGCCTTTTAAGCTCTTCCTCTTTTGATTTCGATCGACGAGCTTGCTCCACAGCTTCTGTCGCCCGTACCGCTTCAATTTGTGCAGCTGCCCCGATTCGCGACCGCTCTTCGATTGGGTCCTGCAACTTGTCGCCTCTATATCGTTGGCGCATCATCTCCCACAGGTCCAGCGACTGTACCGCTGCTATTTCGCGCTCTGCTTTTCCCCTATCTTTTGCAAGAGCCTTGGCGACTTCTGGGTTGTTTTTTGCTTCCCATTCGTCCATCAGATCTTTCCAGTCCCGAATTTCGCCCTCAATTCCCGATTCTGCCATGACACGTTTGATATTCTTCTGGCGCCACTTGTTGTACAGCCCTTCTTGCTCTCTCGACCACTCATCAAGCTTGTCTGGCCCAGTACGGGGGCGAAACCTTTCAAACAAATCCTTGTCATTGGCGGTCTTTATCTCTGGGCGATCAAGAAAGCTTGAGCTCAGCCTGCTTGGTCCACTGCCGTCGTCCCATCCCCGCTTCATCCATGCTGTGATAAACGGGGGAACTTGTGGCAAAAATGTGCCGTCAGTACGGATCAGCTGAAGATCAAGTGGCCTTAGCTCACCAACGTGCCGCGGCTCTTCGCCGAAAGCTTTCCGTGTCATGAGCATTTTTTGTCTAACCCCTGTTGTCACTGGCTTTTTGGTGTGGTTGAGTGCTGAGGTCACGCCTCCGTTGACGCTGAAGGTCGACTCCGAGGAGCCAAGAGCAGAATCAACCACCCGAAAAAAGGCGCTGTCAACTTCCACCCGGCTATCCTGTCTCGAACGAACCCGGATCTGGAAATTGTCGCCTAGCAGCATGTTTCTGGGCATCTTATAAATGATCACGCCAAGATTGGGCATACATTCAGCTACTGTGGCTACTTCGACTCCTTCTGAAAGAAGACTCACCCGCACCGTGTGAACCCAGCCTTCGTTCATCCACTTGATTGTCTGCTGCGTCCCAACTGTCCACACCAAATTTGAGCCCTTTGGGAATAGCATACGAATAGAGGCATTGGGATTGGCGCGTCGAGTTTCACCCTGCTCTTTTGGCGGCGGTTGCACTATGAAGAAATGAGTAGAGATACTCTCGATGTACTCTGGGCCTTGTGCGACGAGTGGCGTCTTTCCGTCGTGGAAAGTTTTGACACGCACACGGATTTGGTACTCCGGCTCCAGAAACTTCAAGATGTCGGATCTCTTGAGAATATTTCCTTTGGCATCACGCAGCGAGCGCTGCATTTCAAGGCGCTTTTCAAAGTCACTGATAATTTCGGTACCGCCGCGCAGCCAAACCCCCTCCTTGTATCCCCTCGACTGCCTAATCTGTTTAGAAACGTTCCAGCAGTAATAACCAACGTCAGGCATTTCCCGTGCTATCACGTGATAATCCTCCCCGCCGCGCAGCAGCATTATCTCCACAGAGTGCACTTTCTGGACACCATCGTCGTTGACAAAGCTTGACATTCCTGCAGATGACTTCCACTTGATCTTGATTCCACCTTTTTCTTTGGCCCAAATGTCACCATAGAGCGATGGCTCTTCCAGAGACAAGCTTGCTTCCAACGTGTAGTCGCGAGGTTCAAAACCAGAGGGATTCGGTCCTGCCCTGGCAGCCATTCGAAGCAAGGTGGTAAGAGACAGGCCTTCTTTAGCCACAAGCGGCTGTGATGAACCCTTTTTGGCGTCCTCTTGACCAGGTGGAGTCCATCCAGGTGTGCAGAGGAGGGAAGGTTTAACACCACCGACTGTGCTCGACACCTTGAGAGTCGGGTGTCTCGGGGTATGCACCGTGAGTATAATGACACGACACAGCACGTCGTTATCGTCACGATATACACGCCAAACTGCCGGCAGGCAATCTCCCACTTGTGACCAAATTTCCGCGGATCCGTCCGCCTCTATATGTACCTGCCATTCGATTTCGAAAAAGTGTTAGTACATGTTTCCGGGGTCTTTATTTCCCAAAAGAGAGCAAGTTAGTCAAAGGTGAACTGAAAAATACCCTGGTGCCATGAGCCTCTTCGATGGCCGTGAGCTGCACACGAACCTCTCGGTTGAGCACCAGCACCCTGCGAAGCGTGGGGTCTGCTTGAAATTCTGCCTCGATGGCATCCTTCTTCAGCTTTCGTTCCAGTCGAGCAGCAAGAAACTTTTTCCTCTCACGGTATCCGCGCCAGAAGTGCTGGATCTTCTTTGCGGCCATCTTTCTGTGCCACATCAACATCTGTGCCTGTGTCACCTCCTGATAGTCCCATCCCCATTGTTCCCTTATTTGCGACCGTGCTAAGTGTCCTCTGTAAACGGCCTGAAGCTTTCGAGCAACTCTTCTGTTAACGTGTACCGAACTGCCAACCTTACCAAATGGACTAGACGGAGTAGACAATCGTGACGTGCGGCCATCAGATTCATCCTCAGATGCCGCCCTCGAATCTTGCTCATCAGAGGCTGCCTCATGAGCCTCGGCCAGTTCTTGATCCTGAATCACCAAAAGGTCGTACTGTGATTGCTCTACAGCTCGCCGCTTGTCGCGAATGCGCCCCAGCACCAGCGAATAGCTGTTATGCAGCGTTATGGCCCATTCTCTGCGTGCCAGACGGCAACGCCAGGCTAGCTGCACCTTGCGAGCGGATGTCTGTTGCTTCACCTCAAGTTCAATTTGCATCATGACGAACTTTGACAGGACATATGTTCGCAAAGCAATGCGTGCCCCATGACCGCGAAACACGCGCTGCACCTTAAGAGCAGCAACTGAGTTGATTGCGAAGGAGGGAGGCCATTCAACATCAAGTTCTCGAGTCCAAAATCGCCTCAATGCTAGATACACACGGCACTGGGTCTGGATGATGATTGCGTTTACAGTTTGGATTTCCCATTCTCGCCGGCGCTCTCTGAATTTTTCCCTTTCTCGCATGCATCGGAACGCCAACTGCAGCATAAGGGCTGCGTCATTGCACTTCGGTGTGTCCCACATCAGCACCTTCTCCCTGGCAAGATAGCTTCTGAAAGCACATTGGATCATAATGGCAGATTCGTTGATGAAGTCGTCGTACTCCTTGAGATTGTCGCGATACATCTGAGCATCCGGCACACGGATGCATGATTGCAGCTTTGCAGCTGCCGCATTCTTCTCTGAGAACCTAAATGACGCCGCCATAGACTGAATCAAAATGGGAGCTGTCATATCAAGTCCAATGTCGTTCTCGAGATTGTCGATCTGGTCAAATCGCGTCCAAAAAATCAGGCGGGCTCGATTGCAGCGGAAAGAACGACCGATGACGTCGGCAGCCCAGTCTCGAGTGACCTTTATGCATGTGGGCTGCAACGTCTCGTCGAGCAACCTCTTGAGGATCTCCCTGGCCATGATTTTGTACACCTTTGTGTGTTGCTTGGCAAACTTCATGCGCTGCAGCTTTCTACGAGCCAAAGGAGCTCGCCAATTGTTCTTCAGTATGCGCACCAAAGCCCAGCCTCGTCTGTAGTAGTCTATGGCACGACGTGCCAAAAAAAATTTCGCAGCTCCTACGATGATGTTTGCTGGGCTCTCGAGCTGCACAAAGCGCTCATTCTTGTAGATTGTGCGTGCGACATGGGATCGGTAGCTTCTCTGCAGGATTCGACTGCCCTTCTCCTCCCGCGCTTCCAAATGCAGCGCAACTTCCATTTGGGTCTGATGGAACTCTCCAACTTCTTCCTCCACTTGCTGTGCCTGTGCGTGTGTTGCGCAGATGTGAGTGCAGGCGCAGGTCGCAGGGCACCGGCTATGGGCATATTGCAATAGACATGCCTCCTCACCTGTGCCGATGCGGCATCCTCATCAAGTAGCAGCACGGCTGCGGGCTGAAACCATTTGCGCTGAGCAACAGCATCGCTCTGTACAGTTGCATAGTCTGGTCCTGCCTCGTTTTCGTCCTGCCCCCCTGAGCGCAAGCCCACTCGCGCTATTGCCGCCGACGCTCGCTCCCAGAGTGATGACTTGCGCGCTGGCTGATCCATCTCCCCCTCCGAGCCTGTCCTGGGGAGCCCCTGAAGCTGTCCCGGAGTGCGCGCGCCTGGCAGGGATGCAGAACGCTGGATCCCGTCGGGAGCTCTCAATTTGCGCTGAGCAACAGCATCGCTCTGTACAGTTGCATAGTCTGGTCCCGCCTCGTTTGCGTCCTGCCCCCCTGAGCGCGAGCCCACCCGCGCTATTGCCACCGACGCTCGCTCCCAGAGTGATGACTTGCGCGCTGGATGATCCATCTCCCCCTCCGAGCCTGTCCTGGGGAGCCCCTGAGGCTGCCCCAAAACAGTGTGCGGGCGCTGCTGGCCGCATTCGGATTGCGGGAGGCCCGCAGCGGGATCTGCTGCTTCATTGCCCCGGTCTTGCTGAGCTTCTGCTTCAATTCCCCTTTCTTTATCTTTTTGGTCTGTGCCGGCGCCAGACGGGCTACCCTGCTGCATCTCGTGCGGCACAGGGTCCGACCGCGGTGCCCGCGGAACACGCGCTGAATCAGCGCTGCCGCAGCGCCCTCAATTTCAGTCGCGTTGCTGTTTTCATGCTGCAGTGCACAACCACAGTATCAGGGGGTAGGTACGGGGAAAGTGCATTGCGCTGGATTCGAAGGGCCTACCTCGGGCACGTCACGGCACATATTTGGATTTTGCGCAAACTCATAAAGGAATTAAAGCTTGCGTACAAGAGTAAAAGAGAGTTGCGATGGCGATCGTGCTCGACCGTTTTATGTTTCTGCTGTCGCTGGCTTGCCTCTGCTGCACCTGCGCCTCGTCGGACATCGACCTCGCAGACTGGGCGTCAGGGAGTTGGGGCGTGACTGTGGATGGGGTCATGGGTAAGTCGCATGCTGGCCTGCATACTAGTAGTTTTCGTGTTTCAGTGCGCGCGAAACAGCTGCCCGCTTGGCATCCGAAAAAGGAGAATCGGCCGCGCAACACCTTTACACACGTGCGCTCCAACACAGGGGGCAAATCGTCTGGCAAGTTGAATCTGCTGGCGGGCGGCAAGGAAGGTGTGTTATTTAGCGGGGACATCAATCTAGACGGCGGCGGGTTCTCATCGATACGCCGCTCGTTTCGCTCCAAAGACCTCTCTGGCTACGCCGGTGTCTTGATCGAGGTGGATGCAATCGTCGCAGATGGCGGAAGTATTGCTCCTCCGCAAGGGATCACGTTTCAGCTGCAGCAGAAAGCAGCAGCGTTTGCCGTGCCGGTGGCGGGGACGGTTGCCCGAGCGACGATCTTCCTTCCCTTCTCAGCCTTTCAACACATAGTTTACCGCGGCACCCCAGGTCCCTTGGACACGTCTTCAATCTCATCCATGGATGTCTACATCCTGTATCAGCCTGGACCCTTTTCGATCACGCTCCGCAGCATTGTCGCAGTTAAGAACAGCGCAGATCAAGCAGCTGTGCCCCGCATGGACATGACCGATAAGCAGGTGGAGGGGTTGATTCAAAGTACGATTAAGCGAGGCTCCACCGCCTACAACAAGGACCAGATCCAGGTCTGCGGCGCGATCTACCAGAGCACGATGCGCACCATTGCACAGGCCTCTGGCCCCGCCCCCGAGGTCAAGGAAGTGGCGACCACGGCGCTTGCCGTCGTCAGCACCAAGCAGTATGATTTCAACTGGGGCGACCAGCCTGCTTGGATCTATCGAAAGGGGTTCGATGCCATTCTCGCCTTCTACGGCGCCAGCGTAATGCCTTCAGATGAAAACTACCCCGCCTACGCGGCAGGCGCCTGGGCGAACGACGCGATGTCCTGCGGCACCAAGAAGACATGCGGCGCACGTACTTCAGCGGAAATGACCGACAGCACCGCCGCTGCTACTGCTTCGTACGCGTCCGCAGCCTCTTCCTCTGCCTCTTCACCTCAGCAGCCCCTTGTCGGCAGCGACTCAGCTTTGCCCCCGTCGCCCTCTGAGATGAGCGCAGCTTTGTTCGTACTGGTCATTGTAGCGGTCTACGGCCAGGGTCAACAGGCATGAGGCCTGAGCCCCGAAACCTACAACGTCTTGGTCAATGGGTGCGATATTCCGTGACAATAGATGGTTCACCTCAGCTTCGTTTACCACGGGGGCGCTGTCAAAATTGGAGCGGTATTGGGATGGGGATGAACGACCATGGCGCTGAGGGTGCGAAGCAGCTGGCGCTGGCGCAGCGCGTCAATGCCACCCTCCTGGAGGGTGGGACCTTGTTCATACATTGGGGGGGGGTCCTTGTTTAGCCTTAAAAAGATACTATAGAGGGCCTCGACGGTCCTCTATAATATTAGTCCATCTCCTTATTCACATTGGCAAAACTACGCCGCAGCACTTAGGTCTCGAAATCTTGCTCCTAGTACACATGCACGCCCGCACGCACGCACGTACGCACGCGCGCAGGGTGGGGGGTCTGAGAAAAACAAAACTGGACGACGATGTCCTCTCTCGACGAGGTCGAGGCGGCCTGCGACGCAGACCTGGCCTGGCGCGACTACTGGTAGAGCTCCGTGGCCAGCTGTTCCGTGCCCTCGGCGCCAGATCCGGACATTAGTAAAATAGAGCCTCGGTATATACCGCCTGGCCCAGGGATCCTGGAAGATAATTATCTGTTTGCCGGGTAAGGCGCCATGTTGTTGGCGGGTGGTTGTTTCCGTAAGGGACTGGAACCTCGTGCCTTAGAAATGAAAAACCGACACACACCATATCATGACACCATAAACAACTGACGCAAGGTACCCCCACACACTCCAACTCATGCTCGCCCACGACGCTGAAAATAGGAAGGATGGGAAGAGAGGGATTCTGGGTCAGGGACTACCGGTACGGTGAGCCCCGTGAGGGGCTCGGCTCGGTGACCTTAAATAAACAATCAACACACACGGGGGGGATCCAGGTAGGACACCCTTTCGGCGCAAGTCGAATCTGTAACAGAATAGCCCCGTAAGGGTCACGGTGAACACTTGCACACACCCGCGGGTGCCAGTGGGCCCGAGGCCGGGGGATAGTGTGTGGTGAGTGTTTGTTTTTAAGTTCACCGGGCCAAGCCCCTTACGGGGCTAAATCAGCGTGCCCCTACCCCCCCCATAGTCCCCATCCAGAATCCCTCGCTGCCCAGGCGGCCCAGACTGGGGATTTGTAACGGTCTAAGAGACCCTTGAAAATGTTTTAAGGCTCTGTTTACGAATAAGGTTCGGTGTTTCCGGATTTAATACATCTTTCTACAACCCAATGGCTTTGCCCCGCTGATCGCCTCGCTTTCTCTCGAGCAAGCGCGAGACGTGAAGTCCATCGGCCCCGCACATGCCTCACGCCTCCGCGTCCGCCAATCAAGGGGTTCCCAACTCTGACCCCTCTCTGCTACCCCTAACCCGCGTCCATCGTCGGGGTAGACACAAGTGCCGAGGGACGAAACGGAGCAGACGAGCGCCGGCGGCGGAACGGGCTCCGGCCATCAGTTCTCGCGCTCGACAAAGTTGTTGCGGTGCTCCAGCATGTACTCGAGGCCGTCGACCAAGGCGTTCATGGAGGCGGTGATGATGTTGCTGTCAGCCGAGGCCGTGGTCCACCTGCGCCCGGTCTGGGTGTCGATGAATTCGATCATGACGCGCGGAATGGCGCCGGTGGCGGCCTCATTGTCCAAAATCCGCACCTTATAATCGCTGAGCTCGACAAACTCGAGGACGGGAAAGAGGGGGAGCAGCGCCTTGACCAGACACTTGCCCAGCGCATTCACGGGACCATTCCCCTCAGCCACCTCCAGCAGCTCAGTGCCCGTCTGCTGCCCACTCGAGGCCATCGAGGCAGCCAGCGACGCCAGGTTGGCGGCATCCGACGCCAGGTCGCCCAACTTACGCAACTCCTTGACCACGTAACGGTTCACCACCTGCTGCTCTACGCGCAGTTTGACGGTCGCTCGAGCCTGCCCCATATCCCGCCCGTACTGTTCCGGCCCCTCGTCCCACACCAGCACATGGTAATCGAGGATCTCGAAGGGCGCCCGGTACGCGGAAAGAGCGCGCCGGAGCATGAGGTCCACGGATGCGTCGGCTCCCTCGAAAAAGTAGCCCTTTTGAGAGAGCTTTTGCACCGTGCGCATCACGCGAGTGGCGTTGGCGCGTATGTCCTCCTCCTGGCCGTACTGGGACAGCGACTGGAGCGTGAGCGGGCTGATCACTACGCTCGAGGCATCGTCGCCCAGCAGCAATTCGTTGGAGGAGGGTAGCATGAAGTAGCAGTTGCCCACCTGATCTGGCCGCATGCGGTATTCGACCGCGTCGGTTTGCGGGCTGGCGCCCGGGAAGCAGTTTGTTTTCGCAAACGCCGCGCCGCCGACGTATGCCGCTGCCTGATTGCTTGGCTGGTTTGCTTGCTCGTCCACGTAGCGAGAGAGGGGCGTAAGCCCCGCGAGAGTCTGGCCACTGATCGTTGACGCCCGCTCCATCGCCTCAGAAAGAGTGGGCAGGATCGATATCACGTTGGCGTTTCCCGTGCGCTCGCCGTAGCCGTTGACGGTGCCCTGGATGAGGGAGGCGCCGCCGCGCACGGCGGCAAGGGAGTTGGCGACGGCCATTCCCTGGTCGTTATGGCAGTGTACGCCGATCTTGACGCCGGGGAATGCCGCCCCCACTTTGCGCGTCACCTATTATAAGCAATATATATACATATATACATATACATACGTATTTAATTAGGACGCAATATGTATATACATACATGCATACGTATGTCGAGAAGTTTTCAATTAATTCAAAATTAACATTATTTAAATAAATCATATTGTAAAAATTTATTCATTACGTTTATTTTTGATCTTTTTAAACTTAGATAAACATTTTTTTAATGTAGTACATGTGCTACCAATACATAATACATCACTGATATCTTTATAGATCATATATATTCTACCATTATTGAAATCATCATCATCTTTTACA
>Ga0315905_10005679_pt1 | contig 12708 bp, 5 predicted proteins | sample LakEriMetagenome_5_FD_203522 | JGI IMG/M metagenome (GOLD analysis project Ga0315905, IMG submission 203522) | Freshwater fungal communities from buoy surface, Lake Erie, Ohio, United States - Buoy 4 MA121 | ecosystem: Environmental > Aquatic > Freshwater > Lake | place: USA: Lake Erie, Ohio... | reverse complement strand
CAAGTGCTGGCGCAGCTGGACCACCCCAACGTGGTCAAGTACCACGACTGCTTCTCCGACGAGCAGTACATCAACATCGTGATGGAATACTGCGATGCCGGCGACCTGGGCGATGTGATCAAGGCAAGCGGCCGCCCGCCCCTGCTGGGTGGCGACCCCTCGGCCGCGCGCATGCTGGCAGCTTTCAGCGTTGTTCAGGAGAACGAGCACCCTCAGCGCCGTCAGTGCTCCACCCAACAGCCCATGCCATTGCTGGTGGCATGCACGGGGTGCTTGCCTGCAGCAGGAGGGGGGTGATGCAGGCGTGCGGGCAGGGGGCCCGGGGGTTGCCCGCCTGGCTTCCAGCCGACGGGGCAGCGCCCCCCCCCCCCCCCCCCCCGGGGGGCGGCTGCGGACACGGAGCCGAGCGGCGGTCGCGGCGGGGCGGCGCGCATCTGGCGCTCCCCGAGGCTTTTCGGGTGTCGGGCTCGCGCGCGGATTCGGGCGAGCTTTCCGATGCCCAGGCGCGTCAGGCGGGTGCGCGTGGGGGTGGGGCGTGCCCTTGGTGCGACTCTGGGCGATTGGGCGCAGCGGGTGCGCGCGCGCGCGTGCGGCTCGCGGGGAGCGCCCACCCCGCCCAACCCCCGGCTCTGTGCCTCGCGCTCACCTGCCACAAGCTGCTCGCCCGCCTTGTCCCCGCCGTCAGCGCGCAGCTTGTCGATGAGCTGCTGGACTAGCCCGTCATCGCTCGCCCGCTCCTTGGGCGCCTCCGCCGCGTCCTTCTTGGACGCCCAGAGCGACGCGAGCATGGCTTCACGGGGGGCCCTAGCTCGTCGTTGCTGCTCTTTTTTTTTCTCCGTCGGGTCGACCGCGTAGCGTTGCAAGAGAAGTCACTTGAGCTGGAGATTAAACAAGCGTGGGGACCAATTGAGTCGGAGTGATTGCCGAAAAGCTGCTGCGAGAGGTGCTTTTGAGCTCGTGTGGAGGGGGGGCGGGCGCGCGCCGCAGGTGAAGGAAGGCGCGCGCTCCGCGACGACGACGACGACCGACGCGGCCGTCATCCATCCGGCAGCGGCCGCGGGCTGCCGGTCGGGGCCCAAAACAAACAATGGGCTCGCGGCCTCCTCCTGCAACATCGACGAGCAAAGCAACGCCGAGGTCCGTCTCTTGTCACTAGTACCCGCATCATAGGCCCGCATCTCGCGCACGCACGGACTCGACGCCCGCCGAACCCCCCAATCGCCCCCACCACCACCACTCCAGCCGCCCCCCTTTTGCGCGCGCGCGCGGGAACGAGCACCGACAAGCCCCCGATGCAAGCGATGCGCGCTGCGCAGCTCGGCGGCCGATCGTGCCGCTGCGCCGTCCTGCGCGCCGCCCGCGCGATCGCCGCGCGCCCCCTCGTGCCGCCGTCGGCGCTCGCGGCGGCCGCCGCCTCGTCGCCGGCAGCGGCGCGCCCGCTGGTCGCCCGCATCGGCAGCAGCAGCATCCGCAACAGCGCCAGCAGCAGCAGCAGCAGCAGCAGCAGCCTAGGCACCCCCAAAGCCAGCCCCCGGAGTCGTCCGGCGGTCGCCGCGTCCGCAGGAGGGCCCGGCGGGGGCGTCGCCGGCGGCAGCAGCGGCGGCGGCGGCGGCGGCGGGGGCGGCGGTGGCGGGAGCGGCGGCGGCGGTGACGGCGGGCGCGACGAGAACGATCGCGACCAGCAGCAGCAGCAGCAGCAAGAGCAGCAAGAGCAGCAAGAGCAGCAGCAGCAGCAGGACCCGGCCTACTGGTCCTTCCTCGGCCTGCGCGTCAGCAAGGACGACGTCGTCACCATCACGCTCGCCGTCGCCATCTCGTACGGCGTGCGCTGGTTTGTCGCCGAGCCCCGCTTCATCCCGTCGCTGTCGATGTACCCGCTGTTCGAGGTCGGGGACCGCCTCATCGCGGAAAAGGTCACGTACCGCTTCGCCCGCCCCCCGGCCGTCGGCGACGTCGTCATCTTCCGCCCCGTGGAGGGCGTCATCCCGTCGCGCGCCCCCGCCGCCGACGGCGCGGGCAACCCCCTCGTGTCCCTGCTCAACGCGGCCGCGGGCGACGACAACGTGTTCATCAAGCGCGTCGTCGCCGTCGAGGGGGACACGGTCGAGGTGCGCGACGGCACCCTGCGCGTCAACGGGGAGGGCCGGCGCGAGCCCTTCATCGCCGAGGCGCCGCGCTACGAGCTGGCGCCGCTGGTCGTGCCGCCGGGCGACATCTTCGTCATGGGGGACAACCGCAACAACTCGTACGACTCGCACGTGTGGGGCCCCCTGCCGCGCGAGCGGGTGCTGGGGAGGGCGGTGCTGACGTACTGGCCGCCGCAGCGCGCGGGGGCGCTGCCGGACTGGTCCTTGGAGAAGCAGCGGCAGGCGGCGCTGTCGGCGGCGGCGGCGGCGGGCGGGGCGGGGGGGGCCATGCGTCCCGCGCCGGCGCTGACCGACTAGACAGAAAGATGGACGCCGCGAAGCATTTTTGTTTTTTAATCCGTCCTCCTTCCTTTCTTTACCGTCTCTCAAGGCGAGAACACGTGCCGCACGACGTCGCCCGGCCCCACGAGCGCCGTGCCGCCGACGACCAGCGCGGGGCGGCGGCCAAAGCTGTGGCGCGCGAGCTCGCGGCGCAGCGCGCGCAGCTCTGCGGGGCACACCCCGCCGACGACAAAGACGACGACGGCGTCGTAGTCGGACGGGTGGAGGAAGGCGCCCGAGGGGCCGTCGGGGTCGTCGCCGTCGCCGTCGGGGCCGGCGCGGCCGCCGCCAAAGCCGCCGGCGCCGCCGAGCCTGCCCAGGCCCGTCTGCAGCAGCCGCGACAGCTGCGCCGCGCCCGCGCGCGCCGCCTCGCCGACGGCCCCGGCCAGGGCGCCGCCGCCCTTGCGCCGCCGCCGGCCGCCCGGGGCCAGGTCGCGAAAGTCGCCGCGCAGCAGCACCTTGGCGAAAATCTCCTCGAGCAGGGGGACGGGGCGCGGCGCGTCGACGCCGGCGCCGCCGCCGCCAGCGCCGCCGCCGCCCTCGTCGCCATCGTCGTCCCCGCCGCCGCCGAGGGGCGGGGGCGCGAGGACGCGGCGCGCGTCGCGCAGGGCCGCGCGCTGCGCGGCGGCCCAGCGCAGGCGGCCGAGGCCGGCCGAGACGCGCGCCTCGATCAGGCGCGCCAGGGCAGCGGCAGCGGGCGGGGGGGGCTGCTGAGGGGTCGAGGACGCGTCGGCCGCCGCCGCCGCCGCCGCCGCCGCCGCCGCCGAAGCCGCAGCAGCAGCAAGCATGCCCGCCACGTCCGGCACCGCGTCCGCCACCTCGGCCGGGGGCGACCGCCGCAGGGCCCCGGCCAGCGCGTCCGCGAGCGCCAGCTCCCCCTCCTTGTAAGCCGCCGCCCGCCCGGCGCTGCCGCCGCCGATCCCGCTGCCGGGAAAGGCGAGCGGCGGCCGAGCCGCCGCCGCCGCTGCCTGCTGGGGTCGCCCACCCCCGCCCCGGGCGCCAGCAGCTCCCTCCGCCCGTTGCCGCACGAGGTCGGCGCTCAGCGCGTAGCACGCCACGACGAGTGCGAGGACGTCCTGGAGGGCGAGCGGGGACTGCGGGGCGGCGGCGGCGGCGGCGTCCGAGGCGGCGACCGTCGCGCGCCCGAGCGCGTCGAGCAGCATGGGCAGCAGCGCCTCGGCCGCGGGCGACGACGACCCGCCCAAGCCCGCCCCTCGACCACCGCCAAACGCCCCCGCCCCGCCAACCTCCTCCTCCTCCTCCTCCTCGGCCGCCTGCGCCAGCAGCGCCGCCACCTGCCGCTCCACCCCGCCGGCCGCGCGCCACCGGTCCGCGCGCCTGCCGGCGCCGAGCGCCGCCGCCGCCCCGAGCGCCAGCGCCACCAGCCCCTGCTGCCGCAGGCCCGCGCCGCCCGCGTCGGCCGCGAGCGCCGAGGCCAGGGCCGACAGCTCTTCGGCGGCCGCACCGCCGAGGGCGCCAGGCGCTCGGCCCGGCACGCCTCGCGCAGCCAGCGGCGCAGGAGGAGGCCGCACTCCTTGCCGCCCCGCTTGAGGCGCAGCTGCTCGAGCTGCGAGAGGGCGCGCAGGTCGCTCGGGTGGGAGAGGGCGAGGCCTAGCGGGGGCAGGGGGGAGGGGGGGGCGGCGACCGGCGGCTTGGCGGCGGCGGCGGCGGCCTTTTCTCCGCCAGCTGCCGTCCCTCCAGCGTCGCCGCCGCCGCCACCGCCGCCGCCGTTCTCCTTGTCCTCCGCCTCGCCCGCGACAAGGTCCGCCAGGGGGTCGAGCGCCGCAAACCCGGGCGCGCTCACGCGCATGTCGGCCGGGCGCCACGCCGCGCGCCCCGCCCCCGCTCCTGCCGCCGCCGCAGCGCCCCCGCCGCCCCCGCCGCCGCCCGTCCGGATCGGCGGGCGGCGCGGGAGCATCTCTGGCATCGCGTCGAGCGGGTGGTCCGCGTGGAGCGCCGGCGTCGCGAGGTCGAGCGAGCGGTCGACGAGGATGAGGGCCGCGCGCGCGGGGCCGGGGGGCAGGGTGCTGCCGCCGCCGCCGCCGCCGCCGCCGCCGCCTCCCACGACGCGCAGCGCGGGCCCGGAGGAGGAGGAGGAGGACTGGGGCAGCGAGGACGCGATCAGAGCCCCCCCGACGCCGCCGCCCTGCTCCTCCTCGCAGACGCGCTGCACGCACCGCGCCACCCGCCGCGACGCGGGGCCCAGCGCGAACGCGTCGAACCGCAGGCCCAGCTGCGCGCCCGCCCCGGCCAGCGCGTGCGCCAGCACCCCCAGCCCGCCCTCGCGCGCCTGCCGCTCGGGGTCGTCCTCGTCGTCGTCGTCCTCCTCCTCCTCGTCGCTGTCGTCGTCGTCGTCGCTGCTGCCTCCTCCTCCTCCATCCTCTTCCGCCGCGTCGCCTCCGCCGTCTCCAACGAGCGGCCGCCGCCGCCGCCGCCGCCCCGCGGGGCCGTAACCGGCGGGCAAAGGGCCGCCGCAGCCCGCGAGCGCCAGCGTGGCCGCCGCGCTCGCGGCGGGCAGCACAAACGCGCTGCCGTCGAGCGCGGCCATCGCCATCGGCACGTGCCGCACGGCCACGTGCCGCAGCGGCGCCGCCGGGGGTGTCGTTGCCCCGGCGCCGCCCGAAAGGGCCGCCCGCGCCGCCTCGGCGTCCGCGCGCAGGGCGCGCGCGCAGTCGTCGTACGCGCCCAGGCCCAGGTGCGTGGCCGCGCTGCACGCGTGCGCCGCCTCGGTGACGCCGCACAGGACGGTGGCGCGGGGGGCGCGCGGGGCGGCGAGCGACAGGGCGCGGACCATGGCGCCGTGGGCGTCGGTCAGGAGGGACGTGATGAAGAAGACGACGGGGAAGGACGCGGAGGAGGGCGGGGCAGTGGGGCGGCCGGCGTCCGGGGGCGGCGGCGGGACGGTGGCCGCCACCATCGCCGGCAAGAGGGCGTCGTCTGGCGACGGGCAGTCCAGGTCGCAGACGGCCGCGGCGCCCAGGCCCGTCAGGAAAGCCGCACCTCCCCACGACAGGGCCGCCACCTCGGCCGCGCCGGCGTCCAGGTAGACGAGCGCGCCGGCCAGAGGGGTGGATGATGGTGCGCCGTTGCCCGCTGCGCCGACGCCGCCGCCGCCGCCGCCATTGTCGGGGGCGGTCGCGGCGGCGATGACGGCGGCGCGCGCCGCGTCCGGGACCGACTGCGCGAGGGCGAGGGTGGTGACGAGGGATGGCGCGGCCATGGTGGAGATGTGTCGTTGCTGATGGCGGGGCAGGCGCGATCGGGTATTGGTCAGCGGGCGCGCATCGTTTTTTTTCGGGAGAGAGACAGGGGCGGTTGATCAAGCCGAGTAGTCGTGGTTCGTTGTTCGTCCGTCGCACGTCGCGGGTGTGGCGCGAGTGTCGCGTTTGTGGAGAGCGCCGACGCCGTACCCCACGTCGAAGGAGGTTTGTGCGAAGACGCCGAGGCGCGCGAAGCCTCTGGGAAAATCGATCGAGCGCACGACGCCGCGACAGAGCGCGCCGCCCGCGAGGCGGCTACACGTGCGTCGGCGACGTCGGCGCGTCTCCCCAAATCATGCGCCGCGCGCTCGCCTCGCAGTCGACCAAAGGACCAGCGCGTACGCGAGCGCCTGGTGCAAGGCCTAGCCTCGACACCAGCGAAGCAATCGGCATCGGCGCTTGTCTCTGGACGTCCGCTTTTCCCGAGTGTGTGCGCGACGCACATCAGCACACCCCGACCTCGACACGCCCGCGCGCGAGCGCGCGCGCGCACAAAACGTCGACGTCGGCCCCCATCCAATCCTCAATCATGCCCCTGCGCATAGCCGCGCTCGACCGGCTCCTGCTGCGCCGCGCGGCGTCGCCCGCCGCCGCCGACGGCCCAGCGCCCGGCTCCCCCTGCGCCGCCGCCGCCGTCGCCGCCGCCGCGTCGGCGTCCCTCCACCCCCACCCCCACCACCCCCACCCCCATCGCCGCTCCCCGCACGCCCACGCCCGCACCGCCGCCCCCCACGCCCGCCCGCGCAAGCCCCGCCGCCCCCCTCCCCCGGGATTCGGCCCGCGCGACGACGCCCGCAGCTTCTTCTGGGGCACCGTCGGGTTTGGCGCGCTCGCGTACGTCGCCGGCGCCGCGCCCTGGGCCCTGCACCTCGTGTTTCTCGCGTTCTTCTTCCTGGTGCTCCCCCTGCGCGCCGTCTCGTTCTGGCGCCGCCGCTGGCAGTTCTTCCTCATCGACTACTGCTACTTCGCCGCCGCCGCCGCCGCGGCCTTCCTCCTGCTCGCCCCGGACGACGCGCGCGCCGAGGCGGCCGCGTACGCCCTCACCGAGGGCCCGCTGGCGGCCGCGCTCGCCGCGTGGCAGTGCCGCCTGCAGTTTGGCAGCCTCGAGCACACCGTGTCGACGCACCTGCACCTGCTGCCGGGGCTGGCGGTGGTGGCGCACCGGTACGCGGCCCCGACGGGGGTGCGCGGGTGGCGCGCGATCGCGGGGCACCTGCGCGCGACGGCGCGCGAGGCGGGGGGGGTGGCGCTCGAGCTCGCGGCGGCGCGGCGGCGAGGCGGCGGCGGCGGCGGCGGCGGCGGCGATGGCGGCACCGGCGGCGGCGGCGACGGCAGCCCTCCCCGCCTGCTCCCGCGCCAGCAGCAGCAGCAGCAGCAGCGCTTGTGGAGCCCCTGGACGGGCACCGTCACGGCCAACGGCGACGGCGACGACAACCCGCTCTTGTTCTTCCGCCTCTTCCGCCCGCCCGACGGCCCGCTCCCGCCGTCGCCGGCGCCCGTCCCGCGCCCCGTCCTGCTCTGGCTCGTCGGCGCGCCCGTGGCCTTCTACTGCGCCTGGCAGCTCGCCTACTTCGTGATCGTCCAGCTCCTGTGCCGCGATTTTATCCTCCGCGAGCGCTACGACACCTCGTACACGTGCCTGGCGCGCCGCGCGCAGAAGAACGACAACGTCTGGAACCGCATCGTGCGGCGCGGCGGCGCGCTCAGGCGCTGCGCCGCGTACGGCGCCCTGCAGCTCGGGTTCACCGTCGCGAGCGTCGTCGGCGTCGCGGCCCCGGCCTACCTGCTCGGGCCGCGGGCCGGGTGCCTGATGCAGCTCGTCAAGGTGGCCGTGCCGCTTTGGTACGGGGCGCGCTGGCAGTGCGAGTTCGGGGCGCCCAAGCGCGCGTTTGACGCGGGCGCGAGGTGGCAGCGGCAGCAGGAGGAGCGGGAGCGGGAGGGGGAGCGAGGCGGCGCAGAGGGGGACGGCGCAAGAGCGGCCGGCGGCGGCGGCGGCGGCAGCACGCTCGAGCGCGTGCTGAGCGACGGCGTGCTGATGGCCGCGGGGCTGGGCAGCGGCGACGGGGCGCGGGACGCCATCGCTGGGGCTGCGGCCGGGGCCGACGAGGACGACGAGGCGACGAGCGGCCCCTTGAGGGTCGGCTCGCGGCGCCTCCGGGCGGCGGCCGCGTTTGCGCCGCTGCCCGAGGAGGCCGGGGTCGAAGAGGCGCGGGGGGCGCGCGCCTGGGGCGGCGGGCCGATCTCGCGGCTTCTGCGCCGGCGGCCGCGGCAAGGCAACGGGGCGTGAGGTTTATGACTCTGGGACAAGAGAGACGATGGAAAAAAAAAATCGACCGACAAAGTAATCACAAAAGCAGCTGCAGCACGGCGAGGACGTGTCTCTCAAAGTCGGCCGCGACCGCCGCCTTGCCGCCGCCGCCGCCGCCGTCGCTGCCCCCTGCCGCCATCCCGGCATCTTCGCACGCCCCGACAAACGCAAACGCCGCGTCCGGCCTGCCCCCGCCCCCCGCCAGCGCCGCCGCGGCCTCGGCCAGGCAGCCGCCGGACGCCAGCAGGCCCGCCGCGCGCCAGGCCCCCGCCGCGCCGGCCGACGGCAGCACGCCCCGCTGCGCCCAGCGCCGCAGCGCGCGCGCCCGGGCGGCCGACCCGGCGGGCAGCGCCCGGGCGCACAGCGCGCCCGCGCGCGCCCACATCCCGGCGTCCTGCAGCGCCGAGACCGCCTCGGCGTGCATCCCCGCAGACGCGTCCAGCACCGCCCGCAGCAGGCCGTCGCCCGCGGCCGCCGCGCTCGCGCCGATCAGCTTTGCGGACTGGAGGTGCAGGGTGGCGGCGGAAGAGGACGAGGCGGCAGCGGCGCCCTCGTCGCCCTCGTCGCCCCCGCCACCGCCTTGGGTCTGCGCGGCGAGCGACGCGCTCGCGCCGAGCGCCAGCGCCTGCACGGACGATCGGTAGAAGCGCGCGGTGGCCTCGGGCTCGGACGCCGACAGCAAAAAGGCCACGGCGCTTTGGAGGTCGCCGACCGCGACGAGGTCGAGGAGGCGGCGCTCGCGCTGGCCGTCGGCGTCGGCGACGGCCGAGGCGTACGAGGCGGCGGCGGCGGCGGCGGCGGCGGCGTTTGGGGCGAGGGGGGAGGAGGAGGAGGAGGAGGAGGAGGAGAGCGAGGAGACGAGCGCCGCGGCGTCGGCTGCGGCCGCCACGGCGGCGGCGCCAGCACCACCACCCCCACCTGCGCAAAAGGCGCGGGCGGACGCGGCCGACGCGACGGCGGCCGCCTCGGCGGGCGACAGCGCGGCCGGCCGGGCGGGCGCGGCGGGCAGCGGCAGCGCGTCGCGCCAGGCGGCGCGCTCGCGCAGCTCCTGGAGCGCCAGGCGCGGCGGCCACAGCGTCGGCTCTGCCGCCGCGGCCACCGACGCCAGCGTCGACGGCAGCAGCCGCCACCAGCGCGCCTCCTCGGCCCCGCCGTCGCCGTCGCCGCCAAACGTGAGCGCGGCGGCCGCCATGCGCGCGGCGGTTTTTCCGTCGCGCAGCGCGGCCGCGTAGGCGCGCCGCTCACCGGGCAGCAAGAGCCGGCCGCCGCGCAGCTGGGCGACGGCCGCGACGGCGGCGGCGGCGGCGAGCGCGGCCTGCTCGGCGCCGACCGAGGCGCTGCCGATGCCCGCGGCCGGCGACGGCGGGCTGGCCCCCAACGACGCCGCCTCTGGCAGCGGCGGCGGCAGCGAGCCGTCGACGCTCGGGCGGGGGCTCAGCGCGGCGCCGAGGAAGCCGCTGCCGCTGCGTCGCGGGCGGCAGTAGGGCGACGCGAGCGCGCGCCGGACGGCCGGCGGCAGGAGCGACAGCGGCGGCGGCGAGGACGACGACGAGCCGCGCGCCGCGCCCCCGCACCCGCCCTGCGCTGCCAGCTCATCGAGCGCGTCCAGCGGCGTGGCCAGCTGCATCAGCAGGCGCGCCAGCAGCACGGGTGCGCGCGGGAGGAGGGCCGGGGAGGCGAGCGGCGGCGGGGGCGGCAGCGGGCAGCGGCTCACCGTGGCGCGCAGGGCGCGGGCCCGCCGCGCCGCGGCCAGCGCGGCGTCGGCGCGCGCGCGGCGGCCGCTGACGGCGGCGTCCTTGTTTGCGGTCGCCGGCGGCGGCGGCGGGAGCGGGGCGGCGTCCAGCAAGGCGATGCAGCCGTCGGCCGTGACGGCAGAGAGGATGGCGCCCGCAGGCCCTTGCGGCAGCGCGACCCAAGCGAGCTGGAGCGCTGGCGCGCCCGCGGCCGCGGCCGCCGCGCCCGGGGGCAAGGCTCCCCCAGCGAGCAGCCGGGGGAGCCCGCGGCCGCTGCCGCCGTCGGCAGTGGACGGAGGAGGGGTCTCAGCGCCGCTGCCGGGCGGTGCTGCCGCTGCCGCCTCCACCTCGAGCACGGCCGTGTCGCCGCGCGCGGACAGCACGGCGGCGCGGAAGCGCAGCGTGCCGGCGGACGACGACGAGGCGGCACCCCCGGAAGAACGACAGGAGGGCGCGAGCGCAAAAGCCGCGACGGCCGCGCCGGACAGGCCCTGGACGGACGCGGCGCAGCACGCGCCCGTGCGCGTGTCCCAGGCGACCAGGACGCCGCGCTCGTCGCCCAGGAGCACCACGTGGCCGTAGGCGGCGACCGCCGTGGCGGCAAACTCGCCCGGGCGCAGCGCGACCGAGGGGAGGAGGAGGGCGTCGTCGCCCCCGCCGCTGCTTGTCGGCGGGGGGGGGGTCCCGGCGGCGCCGAGCAGCAAGCCCTCCTCCGCGCCCGGAGGCGGAGGGGGCGCCCCAAACGCAGCCGCTCCTGGGCCGCCGCCGCCACCCGAACTTCTGGGCGCCGCGGACGGCGGGGGCGCGGGCGCGAGGTGCGGCCGGGTGTCGGCGACCTTGCGGCCGCGCACGCTCAGCACGCCGCAGCGGCCGTCGCGCAGCGCAAAGGCGAGGAGCTCCTCGGGCATGGGCGGCGGCGGGGGCTCTTCAGACGGGGCGGTCGCGGCGGGAGGCGCCGAGGCGGCGGCGGCGGCGGCGGGGCCCGCGGCCGACAAAAAGTCGTCGGCCGAGGCGATCGCTGCTTCCCCGCCGCCGCCGTCGCCCCGCCCCTCGCGATCGCCGCCGGCAGCATCGGCAGGCACCGCCACCCACTCGGCGGCCGTGAAGGCCAGGTCGAGCAGGCGCAGGCGAAAGGGCGCGGCGGCGGCGGCCGAGGCCGGGGCGGGGGCGCCCGTGGCGGCCGCGGCAGCTGAAGGCACGGCCCACAGCTCTGCCGGCGCGCCCTTGAAGGTGAGCAGCAGCTGCGCGCCGCTGGGCGAGGCCGCGACGCCGGCGAGCGGGGCCGCCTCCGGCTCGGCCTTGACGCGAAAGGGCAGGGCGGAGCGCGAGCCGAGCGCGTCGACGAGCGACAGGCGGTTGCGGAAGCCCGTCGCCGTCGACGCCGCGGCGGACGCCGCGCCTGCGGACGACGGCGGCGGCGACGGCGCGCCCGCGCCGCCTGCGCCAGGCGGCGGCGGGGGCGCCGCGCGCTCGCTCGAAAAGACGACGACAAAGGCGGAGCTGCCGATCCATCGGACGCCGCGCGCGACGACGTGGGGGCCGGCGGCGCGTCCTGCCGTGCCGATGCCGGCGGCCCCTGCGATCGCAAGCGCGCGCGACTGGAGGAAGCGGGCGGCCGAGCTGCTCGCGCCAGGGCGCGCGGCGGCGGCGGCGGCCGTCGCGCCGTGGGGAGCGGCCGAGGCGCCCGCCGCCGGCTGCAGCGGCGGGTGCACGCTCACCTCGGCGATGACCTCGGCCTCGAGGGCCTGGGCCGCGCCCCGTCCGACGGACAGCAGCGCGAGGGCGCCGTCCGCCGTCACGGTGGCCGCCAGGGGGGCGAGGGAGTTGGTGGTTGCTGCTGCTGACGCCGCGCAAGCCTCCTCGTCCTCGCTGTCGTCGTCGTCCTCTGGCGGCGGCGGCGGCGGCGGCGGCGGGAGGATGAGGGGCCGCGGGTGCCACGCGACCGCCACGGCCGCGGAGGAGAGGCCGTGCGACACGCCGACGAGCCGCGGCAAGGGAAGCGGCGGCGCCTCTGCGGCGGAGGAGGAGGAGGAGGAGGAGGGGGCGCCGTCGCCGTAGTACCCCCCGGCCACGAGCGAGGGCGGGGCGCGCGGCTGCTCCCACACCCAAGCGCGGCCGTCGGACGCGGCGGCGGCCGCGACCAGCCCGAGGCGCGGGGGCCCGAGGCCGAGGGGCGGCTCCGCCTCGCCGCCCTCGCCTTGCCTCGAACCCCGCCGCCCCTCTCCTCCTCCTCCGCCGTCGTCGACGGCGACGACCACCGCCGCGCACGCCCCGACCATCGCCGCCGCCCCCGACGACGGCGGCCCCAGCAGCTGCCACGCCTGCGCGGGCTCGTACCTCAGCGACCCCCACCGCCGCCGCCACACGGAGAGCTGCCCGTCGGCGTGGGCGAGCGCGACAAAGTCGGTGCCGCCGGCGTCGCCGGAGCCGAGCGCGACGCCGCAGCCGTAGACGGCGAGCAGGTGAGAAAAGGGCGCGCCGGACAGCAGGGCCGGGGGCGGGGCCGGGCTGCCGGGCGGCGGCCGCTGCCTGGCCGCGGCCGCCGCCGCCAGCCCGGGCGCGCGCGGAGGGGGCGCCGCCGGGAGCGCGGTCGACGCCACGGGCACGCCCAGCTCGAGGTCGAAGACGAGGAGCTCGCGCGGCAGCAGCACGTACAGCAGATCGCGCGCGGGCGCAAACCGCGCCTGCAACGAGAAACAAGAGGAGGAGGAGGCTGCGGCGGCCGGCGCCCCGCCGCCGACCCTGTATCGCCGCACGCGCACGCGCCCCGTCGAAGGGTCGTCCAGGTCGAGCACGACGAGCGCGCCGAGCGAGCCGCACAACGCCAGGCGGCGCCGGTCGACGGGGTCGGCGCACGCGCCCGTCAGGCTCTCTCCGCCGCCGGGCGCCGGTGGCGCGGCCGCGTCCGGCCCGCCGCCGCCGGCCGCGGCCGGGCCGCC
>Ga0315905_10005677_pt1 | contig 12708 bp, 9 predicted proteins | sample LakEriMetagenome_5_FD_203522 | JGI IMG/M metagenome (GOLD analysis project Ga0315905, IMG submission 203522) | Freshwater fungal communities from buoy surface, Lake Erie, Ohio, United States - Buoy 4 MA121 | ecosystem: Environmental > Aquatic > Freshwater > Lake | place: USA: Lake Erie, Ohio... | reverse complement strand
AAGCCATTTTGAACTTCGCAGGCTGCGTCGTGGTCATCACCCACGATCGATGGTTTTTGGATAGGATTGCGACGCATATATTGGCCTTCGAGGGAGATGGCTATGTCCATTGGTGCGAAGGCAATTTCCAGACTTATGAGGAGCAGCGCAAGGAGCGGCTTGGGATTTCAAGCGACGAGCCGCAGCGTTTCCGATATCGAAAATTGACCAATTGAATCGACCAATTGAATCTTGGGGGGGGATCGATTCCCGCTAAAACGACGGCTACTGCTAAATCTTCTGCTACTTTGGTACAATTTCAACTTCCGGTTTGCTCACAACCACTTCTCTCTTTGTCCTCTTGAAAGGCGCAACGAACATGAATCCATTCGATATTCTCACAGAAATACTCAACGCTGGTGCCGGCGCGCAGCAACCCCAGGGGGGCGGGCAACGTCGCCAGGCTCCCTCGGGTGCTGATATTTTGAAGGATATTCTCGGTGGCGGTCCAGCCACTGGGGGCGGTAACTCGACCTCTGGCGGTGTTCAGTTCCCTGGCGTTTTGAAAGAAGGCCGGGGTGCCAACGGCAAAGCACCCTCGGCATCCGAATTGGAAGACATGCTCGGTGTTGGGAACAAATCGGCCCCGGCTCCGACCCAGCAGCGTCAACAAGCACCCTCGGGCGGAACGGGCAACTCGGGCGGATCGACCGACATCTTTGGACAACCCCAGCCCAAGCAAGCTCCTCCCCAGCTATCCCAAGACGAGCAAGAGCAGATGGTCTTTTTGATCCGCGCGATGATCTATGCCGGAAAAGCCGACGGCAGGATTGATGCGAAGGAGCAGCAGGCGATCCTCGAGCGAATCGGCAATACCGACGAGTCGACCGTTCAGTTCCTGCGCCATGAATTCGCCAGCACGACGAGCGTTCGCGATTTCGCTTGGACGGTCCCTTTGGGGATGGAAGCTGCCGTATACGCATCTTCGCTCTCGACCATCGATGTCGACACCAAGGAAGAGATCGAGTACCTTCGCGAACTGGCCCATGGACTTCGTTTGCAGCCCAAGCTCTGCAATCAGATCCATCAGCAGTACGGGGTCAAACCGATTTTCTAGTAGTCGAACCAGCATCATTGCCTTATACCCAAGTCAAGCATCGTGTCTCATCCAGCGGAAAACCCAGATTCTCACCACCACAAGAACTTCATCGAAACCGAAGTTGAAAAAGACTTTGGTACCAAGGAGTCCTTACAGGGTAGGAAGATTCAGACCCGTTTTCCCCCGGAACCCAATGGCTATCTGCACATCGGACATGCCAAAAGCATCTGCTTGAATTTTGGGCTCGCTCGAACCTACGGTGGCCAGTGCAACCTGCGGTTCGACGACACGAACCCTAGCAAAGAGAGCCAAGAGTACGTCGACTCGATCCAGCGCGACGTGCGTTGGCTCGGCTTTGATTGGGACAATCTCTTCTACGCTTCGGACTACTTCCAACAGCTCTACGATTGGGCTTTGCAGTTGATTCGCGAAGGTCATGCCTACGTGTGTGACCTCAACGCCGATCAAATGCGCGAGTACCGAGGCACCCTGACCGAGCCTGGCCGAAATAGTCCTTTTCGAGACCGCTCCGTCGAGGAGAACTTGGACCTGTTCCTCCGCATGAAGAACGGCGAGTTTGCCGAAGGTGCCCGAACGCTTCGAGCAAAAATCGACATGGAAGCGGCCAACTTCAACCTGCGGGATCCCGTCCTTTATCGGATCATGTTCGCTCACCACCATCGGACTGGAAACGACTGGTGCATCTACCCAATGTACGACTGGGCTCACGGTCAGTCCGATTCGATCGAAGGAATCACGCATTCGATCTGCACTTTGGAATTTGAAAACCATCGTCCCTTGTACGATTGGTTTTGCAAGACGCTTCGGATTTTTCATCCGCGACAAATGGAGTTCGCTCGTTTGAATCTAAGCTACACGGTGATGAGCAAGCGCAAACTGCTTCAGCTCGTTACCGAAAAGCATGTCGATGGATGGGACGATCCACGCATGCCTACCATCAGCGGATATCGACGTCGAGGATACACACCGGAGTCGCTCCGCAATTTTTGTGAGACGATCGGAGTGGCCCGATTCAACGGAGTGATCGACGTTCTGGTTTTGGAAAATGCGATCCGCGAGCATCTCAATAAAACGACTTCGAGATACATGGCAATCCTCGACCCAGTCAAAATCACATTGACGAACTATCCAGAAGGCCAGGTCGAAGAGCTCGAGGCAGTCAATAACCCGGAAGACCCTTCGGCGGGCACTCGAAAAATCCCGTTTTCCAAAACCCTCTTTATCGAGCGAGAGGACTTTATGGAAACTCCTCCCTCGAAGTTCTTTCGGCTCAAGCCAGCTGGAGAGGTCCGTCTACGCTACGCCTACATCATCAAGTGTGAAGAGGTCATCAAGGATTCGGCTGGCAATATTGTCGAGCTGCTGTGTACTTACGACCCAGAGACAAAGAGCGGCTCTGGACCTGCTGCCGAGCGCAAAGTCAAAGGGACCATTCACTGGGTCAGCGCCACGACGGGCCACTGTGCCGAGGTCCGCCTCTATGATCGATTGTTCCTATCGGAATCCCCCGAGAATGCCCCCGAGGGAAAAAGCTTCCTCGACAACATCAACCCTCATAGCAAAACCATTCGGCACGCGGTGATCGAGCCTGCGTTGGCGCAAATCCAACCTGGAACCCGTGTTCAATTCGAACGCAATGGGTACTACTGCGCCGACGAGGTCGACTCGCAACCTGGGGCTCCCGTTTTCAATCGCGTGGTGACCCTCAAGGATACTTGGGCCAAAATCTCGGCTAAGGAATAGAGCCAAATCGTTGGAGGTTCAACTCATAGAACCACAGATCGTCGTTGGGCACGTCCAAGCGTATCGATTCGGCGTTTCCTTGTGCATCGAAGACAAAATGGGCCGAACCGGAATCGAACCATGCAAAGGTCTTGTGCCATCGGATGGCGAACGTGTCGTAATGCATCAATTCCAAGTCGGCTTTAAGCTCTGGGTACGCAAGCAATTGCAACTGGAGTTTGCCATCTTGGAGCGTGGTTTGTGCATCGCCGTACATCGTGCATCGGAACTTACCAACGTAGCTTTCCAAGGGATGGCTCGGTGCATCGGTGGGTTTCACAGGCAGGGTTGCTTTTCGGATCCGTTCGGCAAAGGCTTGTCGACTACTGCGGAATTGATCCAACCCCTCTTGGCTACGATCCCCCGCAGTCACCTTTAAAAATCCATCGATGACTTGGTAGACGATCGCATTGCCGATCGGGGTCATGCTGTTGGTCAATACCACGACACCGAATCCGAGTTCAGGAATCATCAACTGCTCGGAGTACATTCCATCGTATCCTCCTCCGTGTCCAACGAGTTTCACTCCGTGATAGTCGGCCAACGACCAGCCTAGACCATACGCGCGGAAATGGGTCGATGGGATCCGCTGCGATCGGTTCATCGATACCGGGATGATCGAATGGGGTTGCATGGTTTCGTAGATTCGAGCTTTGCTCACCAACACTCGACCTTGGGAATCCACCCCCTGGCGCATCTGAAACTGCATCCAGCGAGCCATATCGGAAGCGTTCGAGAGGATCCCGCCGGCTGCGGCCATCGAATCCCAGTTCATCCATTCGATGGGATCCGATCGATCCAGATAGGTCTTGTGGGGGGTTGCTACATTTTCAACTCCACCGATCTGCTTGATCGACCATTTCGATCCGGTCATTTCAAGGGGGTCCAGGAGTCGGGTTTGAATGAACTGCCCCCAGGGCATCCCGGATATAGCCTCGATGACCTCGCCGGCGGCCAGGAACATCAGATTGGAATAGCCGTAGTTGGCTCGAAAAGGGAACTCGGGCTTTAGCGATACAGACCGCTGAAGAATCTCTTTGGGGCTATAAGGGGTTCCCCACCAAAGCAAATCTCCGCTGAAGGTCCCGAGTCCACTTCGGTGGCACAAGAGATCCCGGACCCTGATATCGTTGCTTGCAAGGGGATCGGAAAGACGGAACCAGGGCAAGTGCTTCTGCACCGGGTCGTCCCAGGTGAGTTTTCCTTCGTCGACCAAAATTGCCAAGGCATCGGCGGTGAATGCTTTGGTGTTCGAAGCGATTGCAAAAAGGGTTTGATCATCGACGGGTTGTGTTTTTCCTAGTTCTCGGATCCCGTAACCTTTGCTTAGCAGTATTTGGTCCTGGGCTACAATCGCCACCGAGAGTCCTGGTACTTGCCAGGTCTCTCGGGTTTGTTCGATCCATCGATCCAAGGCGTCGATTTGCTCGGCACCGAGTTCGAATCGTTGAGCATCGGTAGCTTTTTGCAAGCCCACGGAGTTGTCTTGGGCGTAGCCCCAAGGGCAAGGCGCGAGAGTTAGGAGGCCGGCGAGCACCCAAGCGGATATCGGTCGTCTTTGGATCGCGTTTGATACGAGCTCTTTCATCGTCGCTCCTTAGGTTGATTGCAATGGACTTCAAGTGCGGTTCATTTTCTTGCGAATGATACGATCGGCCAGACTCGGCCAGATCGCCATCATCAGGGCAAGCAAGCGAGCTTTGGTCGGCACAATCAATTCCGATTTCCGGTCGCAGGCTGCTTGAAGTATTTTCTGGCTCAACCAATGGGGATCGAGTCGATTGAGTGCGACGCCTCCGCCTGGGCGTTGGCTTGCCGGATCGAGACCGCGAGAATGAACGACATCCGCATACCGATCTAGCGTATCTTCGCGTTGGATCGGACCGGGGCATACCAAAAGGAAATGAACACCGCTGGAATCTGATTCGATTCGCCATTGGCGGTGAAGTCCCACCAGGGCATGTTTTGACATCGAATAGCCACCCATACCCGGCCCGGGTACGATTCCTGCAAGCGAGGCGATATTGACAACGACACCGCGGCTTTGGCGTAGAGCCGGAAAACAAAACTGAGTCATGGCGTGGGTTGCCAACACGTTGAGTTCGAATTGCTCGGTCAGGTCGGCATGGGTCAATTGCCCGAGCAAACCACGGTCGGACTTGCCGACGGCATTGATCAGCAAATCGCAGCCTTGGACGGCCAGGATATCGCGGAGGGATTCGTCGGGAGCAGGATGGGTTGCGGTTTCGATATCGGAGAAGGCTTTTTGGCCGACGGCCATCTGACGTACATCCAAAGAAACGACGTAGACGCTCTGTGCGCCGGCATCCAGACACTGCTGTCGAACCATGGCCAAACGGTCCTCATCGCGGCCGATGATGACGACATTGGCCGACTGTTGGGAAAGGGCCAAAGCCAGCGCGCGGCCAAGGCCGTTGGATCCTCCGCTGATGACGGCTGTTCGGTTTTTCCAAGATTGGCGCGATCCCATGGGAGGCTTATCGAACCGTCCGTTGACGCACCAAGTTCAACAGGATTGGGATCCTCAATTCGGACGGTTGGGACAATCGGCCGCGGAGCGATTGGATCTCGCTTTGCGTGGCCGAACGGCCAAAGAGGTTGCGGTAGATATCATTGATGTACAGATCCATGTTTCCACGGAAACGGTCGGAGTACTCGGTGCTTGCAAGGAAGGTCGCATAGATTTCGTCGAGCGATTTGCCCCTGGCCAGTTCTCTTTGCCATACAGTGCTCTCTCGATCGGTCATCCGACGACCCGCGAGTTGCTCGTACCAAATTCCAATCTGGTCGATGGGGCGTATGTCGGGGTTAATCCCGCCGCCGGATCCTGAGTTTTGCCCTGGAACCAGTGTTACCGCGACCCTTGGTGATCCGTTAGCAAGGTTGATCGCAGAGGGTGAATTCATTTGCAGGATCGGGAAGCCTCGTTGGACGACCTGCACATCCAGGGCGTATCGGTGATTGGGGCGTACCTGGGAAGGATCCAAATCGACTTGGAAGTCGATTGGCCACCTGCCGGTCAGTGGGACTTGGGTCTCCCCGAGCGAAACGTTCTGCCATTGAGGATAGGTGGTATCGACGACGCGAGCGACGAGCATCATGCCAGCTTGGGCCGGTGGGCGAGAGGCGGTATTGGCGCTACCGAAGACCGAGATCCCGAGGCCAGGGACGTTGCCGTAGAATTGGACGGGGATATTGACCAAACGTCCATCGCGGTGATTCCGTACGAGCAACAAGACTCGGCCTTGCGCATCGACACGTCTTGCGAGTTCTTCGGAGATATCGAACGTGCGACCGTTGATGATTCCAACTTGGTAGCCACCGACGGCGATGACGATGTCTTGGGCTTCGATTCCCGATTGCTGGGCCACTGAGCCGGGATTGACGCTTGTGACAAGCACGCCGGTGTCGGTGTTTCTCGAGTAGATTCCCAGCCGGAAGTTGGTGGGCGGACGCTGGCCTGGCGGCAGGTATCTGCCTTGGGCCATGCCGTCGGGATTTCCAGCATCGCTAAATGGATCGTTATAGGTTCCGTCGCGATCGCGGTCTTCTTGAGCCAAGCAATTCGAGAGGCTCGAGGTACAGAGCATCATCGATATCCAGAGCAAGGCCATCAGGCGATGGAGCTTGGGGGTGGTCTTGAGTTCGGAGAGCAATCTTTTCATGTTGGCCTACTGTTTCTCTGTTGTGCTTCTATGATGCGCTTCTGAGTTGGGTTTTGTGTTTCCGGAAATCGGTGGGGTTTTACACCGATAGGTTACTTGAGCGTTTCCCAACCGAGCCTTTCTTGTTGCACGGCGATATCGGAACGGTCCAAGGGCACAAACCCGTCCTTGATGAGCGTTTCCTGTCCGGCCCGACTGAGGATAAATCGGGCCCACTCCTCGACGACTGGCGGCAGTTTTCCATTGTCATCCAAGGCGACAACGGCATTGAGGTTGCGGAGCAATGGATAGCCCAAGTTGACCGCTTGGATATTTCTTGGCGAGACGATGCGTTGGCCCTCGACTCCGATCGCAAGGGCACGAACCGAATCGGCCATCGCTCGGTTTGCGCTCACGACGGCGATGGCCTCAGGCATCGCAGCGACGGCGTCGACGATATCGAGCTGATTTTCTTTTTCGATGGTGATTGCTTTCGGACGATCTTTGAGATTCAAAAACCGCTCGGCCACCGACCGCAGTCCGTGGGATGGGACGATCATTACATGGGTAAGCGGCTTATCGCCCAAGGGCCCATCGATGCCTAGATCTCCCCATTTTTCGATCGATTTATCGTTTGACAGGCTCATCGGTGAGTTCGTTTTGGGGTTCCAGGCCAACGCGCGAAGTGGATTGTCTTTATGGACGATGATCGAGAGAACGTCGTATCCGACATCGATGGCGATGAGCTTCTTTTTGACATCCTTGCTCCATTGCGCGAGTTCCTCGGGCGTGACTTCCCGGCTGAGCAGGGCGATGGTTGCCGAAGCATCCGAAAACTTCTTAAACGACTCCTCGGAGCCTTGGCAGTCGATCTTGCTCGAGACTTCGGGATGGATTTTCGCGAAGTCTTCGGCCCACATCGTCGCGAGCGATTGCATCAGTGTTGAGCCGACGAATTCGAGCTGACCGGCGATGGGTTTGTCCGGTGCATAAGCAGCGGCTTCCGAGAGCGCATCGGCGCTCAAAAGGACCGTTTCGGTCTTGCTCGGTTCGGGGACTTGAGGGTTCCCTGAGGTGCTATCTTGGCACAGGGCGTAGGTCGAGGATCCGAGGGCGAACGCTAAAAAAAGGAAAACCCGTGCGAGGCTTCTGCTGGTTTGTTCTAATACTCGGATCACTGATACGCTTCCTTATCCGTCGAAATCGAAAACTTAAGTTGCTTTTATCATCTACGATTTAGCAATGCGTGGCAACTGCCCTGAATACGGCTCTGACTGAATGTCGAGGCTGGGCAACAAGGGTTCATTGATACTTATAGATACTCACTGGTAACGGTCTGGGAAAAGCCACATCAAGATTCGGTAGGGCCAGGGTTGGGACCAAGGGTTGGCCCAAGGGATCACCGCCGAGACGATGCCCAGGACGATGGCAAGATAGACTAGGCCGCGGAAAAAAGGCTTCGAGGCGCATCGATCCAGAGCGGGAATCGCCAACCAAATCCAACCTGGTATGATCCAAAACAGCCAGCGAAATCCGCTTGAAACGCCGCCGTAATTGCGGTCCTCAATCTCCCGCGAAGCGTAGAAAACCAAGCAAGCCAGCGTAACGCTCAGAAGGGCCGCTGCAATCCCACGTTCGCTGAGCAACCAGGCTCGAATTCCCTTGAGAGGATTGGTATCGAGAGACTCGGTTCGGTAGCCTGTTGATCGGCTTAGCGCCTCTGGGCCTTGTATGAGCCAGAACATCGAGCCACAGAGCATCCAAAACCAAATCGGCGTGAGCGAAAAAACCCCATGATGACCTACCAAAAGATGGACCACATAGTTCCATCGATCCGGCTCGCCCAAATCGACCCCTTTTTTGCTTCCTGGCAACCAATACGATTTGGGATAATCGTACCAATCGTCCCACTCGTAGATTGTCCACGTACCCTTGGCAGGAGGATCTCTCGATGGGGGATCCGAGACGGCCAGGGCGACTCGGTAGGAAGTCGATTCATCGATGACCTGGTAGACCCCATCGAGACGGGCTGGAATGATCCGAGCCTGATCGGTAAGCATCGCATGGGTGTTTTGGGTTTGCTCGCGGATCGTGGCGATCCAGTTTTGCTGCTCGGGCAATTCCTTGATCGCCTTGAGATCGGCTTTCGCTTCGGTGGCCTGATTGAAGCTCGATAGATCTAGCTCTACTTTGGCGATACTAGTTCCCAAGCCGCGATGGGAGTACGGAGGTCGCCAATCGCCGTGCGCCCAGAGGTTGGTTAAGAGAAACGCAACTGCGATCGATGCGGAACCCAAGCCGAAGCCGATCAGCATCCGTTTGGGGTCTGCCAGCAGGACGATTGCTCCGATGGCTGTGGCCCAGGCCAAGGCGGGCAGTTCACAAGCCACGCACAGAGCTGTTGCAATACCGAGGCTAAGCCAAGTATTCCACGGGGCCGACGTTTGACTTTGTGCGGCTCTTAGGATCTGCCAAGCTAGGGCAAGGCTGATGGAAAAGAAGATCGCTCCGTGCAGATGGTTATTGAGCGTCACGACAAAGGTTGTCAAAAAAGTGCCCCAGATCGCAAGGGATAGAACTGCCATGCGAGTCCAAGCTCGCGGCACATGGGACTCCAACCAACGATGCAAGGAACACCACCAGAGTGCAAGCGGGACTAGGTTCACAAGGATCAAAACGAGTCGGCCGACCAAGTAGGGATCTTCGGTCAGGGATTTGCCTCGAAACGCATAGGTCGCCATCATGACCGGTTTGGTGACGGCTGCGAGCATGAGAGTTAGCAAGGGAGGCTTGCTTGAGTAGCTATGCTCGATGCCGTCGGAGCCGCGGTGACGGACCATGTCGATGGTGTTCCAAAGCTTGGACTTTCCCTTCGAGTCGAGAATTTCGACGATGGAGTCGATTTCCCATCGCCCTTCTTGGGTCAGCGCTGCGATCGCACTCCAACGCGATCGATCGTTGGCACTGAGGAACGGGACCTCGTTGTTCACTGCGGTGATGCCCAGGATTCGAGCGACTTGGACCGCGATGGCCAAGGTGATCATCCACCAGCCGATCGTGCGTGTCGAGATGCTCGGGGAACCATTTTCGAAGTCTTGGGTCATGATCACTAGCCTGTAGAATTCAACTCATCGTTTTTGCGATCCAGATCGGTAATCAGCACATGGATCAACTTGGGGGATCGACCCGCGCGGCGATCGAGTAGACGCGTCGAGCGGGTTGAGCATTGGCCACGAGCAGTTCTGCGATCAAGCCGGTGGCAAATGCTTGGATCCCCACAACGATCAACAGGATCGAAACAAAGAAACTGGCTCGCTCATGCAAGTGCAATGGGTTCTCGTAGCCTGCAAGTCGGGTCCAGATCCAGATACAAATCAGCAGGCCGAGCATGCAGGATCCGACGAAGAAGAGCGCTCCGCCGAGTCCTCCTAGCAAATGCTGCGGTCGGTATCTAAATCGGGTTAGGAAAACGACCGTTGCAAGGTCGAGAAACCCTTTTGGAATTCGGGACCAACCGTACTTGGAACTGCCAAACTCTCGGGGGTGGTGTTCGACGGTGATCTCTGCGACTTTGAACCCTCGCGCTGCTGCCAACACAGGTACAAATCGATGCATTTCACCGTACAAATCGATCTCTTCGAGAACCTCTCGACGGTAGGCTTTAAACCCGCAGTTGAAATCGTGCAGGGGGATTTTGGAGAAGTACCTTAGGATCGCATTGAAGACCAGCGAGGGCCAACGTTTGTGCCAAGGATCAAAACGATGCTGTTTCCAGCCGCTAACGACATCGTAGCCTTCACCGAGTTTCGCAACCATCCTTGGAATTTCCTTGGGATCATCTTGCAAATCCGCATCCATGGTGATGATGATCTTGCCGGTCGCTTCTGCGAAGCCCGCAGCCAATGCTGCCGCTTTTCCAAAATTCCTTCGGAATCGCAATGCCCGCACCGAGCCGCGCGCTTGGGCTAGCTTCTCGATCGTTTGCCAGGATTCATCGGTCGACCCGTCGTCGATCAGTACGATCTCACAGAGGTCCTTATCGCTTGCAGCATCGATGCGACGCACGAGTTCGATAAGGGTTTCTTGCTCGTTGAGCAAAGGAATCACCACGGAAATAGGATTCATTGCAACTCCTCGATTCGCAATACCCTGGCCAGCAACTGGCGGACCCCCTCGAAGAGCAATATCCCCATGACTAGTCCGAGTCCATCGACAGCCAGATCCATAAGTTCATAATACCTGCCGACCAAGGGTTGCGTTAGCTCATCGAACCAGCCATAGAGCAACCCAAAAACAAAGGTGGGGATAACATAGGCATACCAACCATAAGATCGAAAGCGAAGTTGTACGGCCAAACTCAAAAGGAACCCCAAGACCAAGAAAGCCGAAGTGTGCAGCAGTTTATCCCCAGCCAACCCCAAGGTCCTCGGAATATGCTGTTTAGGCAAATGGGTCATGATGAACATAAAAACAAGATACGACAAAGCCACGAGGGTTGAAAGTTTCTTGGGGATGCTGCTAGCCATGAAATCTTCCGTTTCAATCCGGTACTCGATCGAGAGTTCTGGTCATTTGGCGTGCAAAACATCATGGCGTAAATAGCAAAGAGCCTCGCCGAAAGCGAGGCTCTTTGGTCATGAACTTATTGTAGCAAGGGATCTGGGTTAGTCCCACCACCACTGATCTTCGCGCAGATCGCTCGGGGCAGAGAGTTTTTCAGCCGAAGCATCGAGCGTGTTGTCGACCTTCGGATCGTTGGCCAATTTGCGAGCGGAGATGTGTACTCCGCCGATCGGGGTGACCAAGGTTCCTTCTTTCCACATGGCGTTGACGGCAGGCTCCACTTGCGAGATCCCATTGTTGATCTTTGTGGAGAGCTTTTCCTCGTCGGCAAAGACCCCGAGGTCCCAATTGGCTTTTCCATAAAAATCGTTTTGCTGCATGAATGCCGCGACGATGCTCATGTCGAAAAGATTGCGCATTTGACTGAACACAGGCATGACCTCACCGAGGGCTTCAAATTTCTGGGTGAACTCCTTAGCAAAACCCACCGATGCGGCATCGCCGGCCCCTGCTCCTCGGGTTCTTTCTCCGGTCTTGGAAAGAAATTCCTTCTCGCTGGTGAGCTTGGCACCCTGTCCTTGAAGGTGCAATGCAGTGCGGTCTTCGTTGGTCGCTACCGTGCCGTAGTCGGCTTCGAAGTACCATCGTTGAAGGGCGCTAGCATTGGCTCCGGCTTGTGTGCGAGCAATCCATGGTTTGAAGGGGATCACGGTGTTTTCCAATCCCAGACCGATGAGCTTCATGCGATAATCGGCTTCCACAAGCACACGGGCGAAGTTCGTCTCGCGAGGAACCCCCTTGATAATCACGTTTTGATAGCCCAAGGCTTGTTTCATACCCGCCAAAACAGCCGGATTGATTTGATTGGCCCGTCCTCGGAATTGGTCGTTGTACTGATTCATCCGTTTGATCCCTTCTTGGGTCGGCTCGATCGAAACGGCAATCGATCCGATCGCTTCGTTCGAAGGAGCATAGACTCGAAGGGCTACGATCAAATCCATCAGGCTCAGAACCGATCGCCCAGACTTCAGGCCGACTCGGTTGCCGTTTTCCGTCACGTGGATCTTCTCGGCTGGACCTGCGATTACGATGTCGTTGGAGTCGGGTAGAAAAAAAACATACTCGATTCGGGTCAATCCGGCCAATCCTAGGACTTCATCGCCGAGTTCCTGCTGCTCGGATACTCGGTTTGCAACCAGCTTTTCCAAGCGGTTCAGGGAAACCTTGCGCATTTCCGACGCTACCACATCGGTATTTCCGACGGTTTGCAAAGCGGCTTTTCGGACCCGCAAGGCCAATGTGTTGTCGACGGCGCTGATCCGCAGAACGCCTTGAGGATCGATTTCGACCCCCCCACCGTTTCCGGTGTCGCCGTTGTTGTTATTGCCGCCGCCGTTGCCGCCGCCGTTGTTGTTGTTATTCCCTTGGGAGAATCCCAGGTTCGCCAAGCTCGCGACGAGCGCCATGGCGGCTATGAATCTTGTGAGTCGATGGAACGGTTTTTGGAAAAGCATCAGCATTCGCCTTGTACTACGTTTCGCGGTAACGGATTTAGCGTATTTCAGTTCGTGGCCCGATAGGCTATCGGATAGGCTATCG
>Ga0315905_10005673_pt1 | contig 12710 bp, 13 predicted proteins | sample LakEriMetagenome_5_FD_203522 | JGI IMG/M metagenome (GOLD analysis project Ga0315905, IMG submission 203522) | Freshwater fungal communities from buoy surface, Lake Erie, Ohio, United States - Buoy 4 MA121 | ecosystem: Environmental > Aquatic > Freshwater > Lake | place: USA: Lake Erie, Ohio... | reverse complement strand
GCTCATCCTCCACGACTAAAACGAGCTCATCCATGTAAATAAGCTGCCTCACCCAAAGCGGCAAAAAATATGAACACCGAATGAAATCATAGAAATGTTTATAAATGTTTATCTAAAGAAACATCTTATCGATTTCATCTGACAGAATTGTTACAAAAATTCTTTTATATTTCTGTGGATAACCTACAGATTCCTCCATAGTTGGCTAAAGCTTTATGAACAACTACCGCTTACGCCAATAGCTCTGAAAGATATCGTCTTTCTCAGGAACTCCAACGGGTGCCACTGCCTGCTCGGCCTCCTTGAGCTTGGCCTGCTGAGTGGACAGGGTGGCATCGCGCTCAAGTTTGTCACGATAGTCGTCAATCTCGTTCTCTAGCTTCACCCGCTTTAGTCCAGTAACCGGCTCCTTTTCAAGGATTGCCGTCATACACGACTTTTCCTTGTAGCGCCTTAAGATGTCTTCGGCGGTTTTATTCAAGCTAACGTTTTTTGTGTTGCAGCTTCCAAGCTCTTGAGTCCGTAAACCGAGCTCACTAAAGTAGGTTTGCCGTTCCTGTTGAGTCTGATCCAGAGTTTTTTGCATGTTTACAAGCCTAGCTTCACGATCAGTTAACGAGGCTGATAAATTTTGCAGTTCTTGATTTCGTGCTGATAACGATGTCTCGCTTGCTGCTAGTTTTTCAGCCAATGCGGCTTTATCTTCTCGCAAGGCGTTAAGATCTTTCTCCAACGCCGATCGTCTACGAATAAGAGAGGCCGCCTGTGCCTTAGCCTTATTAACTTCCTCACCCATTGTGCTCAGCGTGGCTTCAGCGGCCGCTTTTGCCTGTTCAGCGCTCCGAGCGCGCTGTTCTGCCCGCCGTATCGCCGATTTACCACCATCACCCTTGGGCTCGGCCAGTGCAAGTTGGGACAGAAGTCCACAGGCGAGAGCTAACCAGCCAGCGCGCAGAATTACCCTCAAATACCAAAACATGATGTGCTCCGAATCAGAATCGCTTTACCGGTTAGACAAACAAGACATCGGCGGAGCCCATGGTTAAGATATTCAGCACTCGGCGTAGGTACATTGTTTTTTATAAAAAGTATAAATTTAATCAGCACCATAGTGTTCAAAGCCAGCCACAGGTGATCGACAGGAATCCGAAAATAAGTAGGAGGAAATTCGACGAATGATTGATTTCAGCTTCCTCTGTAATTTTGCAATTTAACTAATGCGTGATAACAAATCGCTAATTTTCTAAAACATACCTATAAGAATCTATAGTTTAAGAAGAGTATTTAACGTTTTAGTTACATTGGCACCCCAATCAATTTTTCAACAGCTCTAAGGGGCTAATTGTCGTTGCATTCGGGTCTGTTATCTTCGGAGAGTCTGGAGGAGGTTCGAGAAGTTCAAGCGGACTAAAAGAACTTCTGTCAGCACGGCGCATTGCTACTTTTGCATCCACTCGACGTGACTGATTCGCAGTGAACACCCAATCCCTGTAAGTCACCAGCCCCGACAATGACTCAAGCTGCTTTGGAAAATTACCTGACTTGAGAGGCGCAGCGTCAGATCGACTATACACACCATAAATGCGCTTAGTTTGCGGATCAATGACAAGCCCCCAGTGCGCACTACCCGTTACCGGATCACTATAAAGCTTGCGTATATGCCTTACAGCACCGGGGAAACGGGGGTCACGCAGCAGCTCTTCCAGCGAAGCCGGTTGATCTGGCATGCCTTCCGGCGTAACGGCGCGGTAACTCGAGAACGCATTCGAAAATTCCTGTCCCGCGTCAATCAGTGCAGCCTCAGCCTGACGACGAGCAAACGCCTCCCCTAAACGCACCAAGCAAGCAGCCGCTACACCCGTTGCAGCTACAAAAAGCAGCAGCGCAATCAACGCCATACCCTTTGGCTTTCGTTGAAAATTCATAGTGACGAATAGGGTATCCCTTGGCTATTGTTTCCTTGTGCACCGCTCTTGACGTTGTATATTTTCCCCTGAGCGCTTTGTTTTAGTGGCGGTATAAGTATCCACGTCGTTGTGCTTTCTGTGACTGGATCGACCGGCAGAGCCCGCAAGTAGCGCATCTCTACCAATTGCTCTAGCGAATCCGGATAACGGCCTTTATCGCCATAAAATTCATCGATCGTTGATCGCAACCTATTCAGGTTATTCTCGAGCACTACCTCCTTCGAACGATCAACACCATGAAAGTAACGTGGTGCTGCAAGCGTCAACAGAGTCGCGACAATGGCTAGCACCACCAGCAACTCAATCAGCGTGAAACCGGCTCGGATAGCGCCCGCTTCCTTATTTTTCATAAGCTTTACCATTTCGAATACGGAACACCATTCAACCCGGTTCCCCGCGCTCGGGATATAACGTCGTATACATCATCACCTTCACGCGGCGCAGAAGCTTCACTCGCATAACTTCGCAACTGCCAGTCCGCCAAATCTCCAGCAGGAACAAATGGGTCAAGTGGTATACGCCGTAGGAATTGAAGTTTACGCTTTGGATCACGCAAGTCTGGCACACCATCAACTAGCACCTGCAGAGATGCTGGATAACCAGAACCACCGGCACGCTTGGTAATACGACCTTCATCACTAGCTGTCTTGTAGTCATCGATTGCACGCCTAATTTCGCGTAGCGCATCGCGTAACTGCGCTTCTTTCGTTCGCTGTACCTGCAACTGCACAACCGAGACCAACATCGTTGCTAAAACACCTAGTATCGCAAGCGAGACGAGTAGCTCGACTAGTGTAAAGCCGCGCGATCGTGGCGCTGGTCTCACTGCTCAGAACCTTTTTGCGCGGGCACGACAACTCGCACCGGAGGCCGCCGCAAATTATTTTCAGAGCCACTATCGAACTCTGCCACATCAGCATCGGGCTGCGCCGCAGGACGCATTAGTCGTGGCGTGATAGACAGTACGATCTCGCTCTTTTTACGGTTTTCAAGCTGGCTACCAAATAGTCGGCCCAACAGCGGCAAGTCGCCAATGCCTGGCAATTTGTTCAGAGTACGTCTGTCCTCGTCGCTGATTAAACCAGCTAAGACTTGGTTCTCACCATCCTTAAGACGAAGCACAGTCTGTGCCGAGCGGTTACCTATTGTGTAGGCTACTGTGCCGCCCTTACTGACTAGCTTATCCACGATATTTGTTACCTCGAGCGTGAGGCGAATAGCAATCTCGCCATTGGCGTAAATTGTGGGCTCTACATCAAGCTTAAGACCAACATCAATGTAAGTAACCGCCTCAGAAGTGACCGGCGTCGTAGAAGCGATAACCGACGAAGTGAAACTGGGTACTTTGTTACCCACAGTTATCCGTGCCTTTTCATTATTAACGACTCGAATTCTCGGGTTAGCAAGAATGTTCGCGTCAGTGTCAACAGCACGCGCAGAAAGTCTTAACGGATCCACGGCGACCGAAGTCGTGCCGCCCGTGAGCGAGCGCAGGTCTGCAAGAGTCACCCCTGAATTCGCTCCACTACCTATCGGTGCAAGGCTAGCAGTACCAGGCAGCTGCACTCCGAGTTCTAAAAGCCGATCACGACTTACTTCAAGCACTTCGACCTCAAGCATTACCTCTGATTGCGCGATGTCTTGTGCCGCAATCACACGTTCGGCAAGCCTAACCATCTCAGCGCTCTCTCGAACTATCAACAGATTTAACTTCTCATCAACCACAATGTCTTTGAGTTTCAAAAGAGTGCGAACCGAATCAGCAACCACCTTAGCGCTCGCGTTTTGCAGTTGAAAACTACGCACAACGGTCTGCTGATAATCTTTTTGTTTTGCGCTAGTGTTCGGGTACACGAGCAAGGTGTGTGAATTCATTACTTGCTGCTCAAGCTGATTAGTTAATAGCACGTAATACAACGCCGCTTCCACCGTACTATCCTTCAGCAGTATCGACGTTTTGGCATCAAGCTTGATGTCCTTATCAAATACAAAGCTCAGGCCAGAGGCCTGCGATATAGCATCGAATAGCTGTTTCAAGTTCACATCGCGCAACTCGATATGAACAGGCTTACGATAGGTATCAGCCAGGATTTTGTCGTCCACACCGAGTACATCTGGCAACTCAGCCATTAATCGATTGGCCTCGACATGACGAGGGTCCTCGCGCAGTATTCGCGACAATCGACGACGCGCCTGCTGCGGATCGCTCGCAGCGAAATTGCGTGCATCGGTAAGCAGTAATTCATGACCGCGCTTTCGCTCAATAACTCGCACTCCGTCTGCTGCAATCGCGTTACCGGGCGCAACCGTTAGAACCCGCTGGTAGTGCCGCAGAGCACTCTCAGGATCATCGCGCAACAAGCTTTGAGCCCTGAGTAGCTCGGCTTCAATCAATCGGTCGCGCGTACTGATAAATGCAGCACGGTATGCCGCATTAGTGGGCTCAGCACTCAATGCTTCACGAAATTTTTCCAGCCCCGCCTCTGGCTGGCCGCCTGCAATAAGTCGCTCGCCCTCATGAAAGGCACGTTGGCTTGCACAGCCTCCTAGCATCGCAGCAAGCACACAACATGTTAGTAGCGCTGATGCCAATCTTCGGTGTGAGGTATAAATATTTTTTTTCACTCAAATGATCCAATCGAAATCTGGTTCTCTTGTTTGAGGGGAAGATAGGTAAGCCGCATAAGTGGAGGCTTAATCTGATCAACTCGCCAGGCGCCATCAAGCACTTCGCTCTCGCGCGCAATCAACACAGCATCGCCTTTACTGAGGAAGACCTCGACTTTGCCGGAGACCAGGGTCTTACCGAGGACAACGTAGGGAACAGGAACGATGGCAGGCGCCGATGGTGCTGCCGCAGCGACTGCCTCGGCCGCCTCGGCCACTGCTTTTGCAGAGGGCGTCGGCACATTCGCTGCGAACAAAGTGCCGGACAATAAAAAGGGTTCAAGACGCGGTTTTAGTTCGAGAATCTCAACCGAGTTCGACTCATTCGAACGTGCTCGAGCAGCTGAGGAAGTCACCGATCCACCCACTCGCGAAGCCGAAGCAATCGGCAGAGCGGGTTCGTCATCACCTGGACCAAAAAACGTCAACACAAGTACGACGATCAGCGCGCCAGCTAGCAATAATTTGCGCTTCATTTTGCCGGCTCCCTCAGCAAAAAAATACTGAGCTTCAATGAGGCCTCGCCTTCAACATTACCCGTCTCTTCACGCCGAAAAGATAATTCATCAACAGAGAGAAACGGCATCGTCAGCAGCGCATTGCCAATAAAACTTCGAATAGCTGAATAACTTCCCTGAACGGGTAGCCGTAATTGCAATCGCAACAGAGGTGCAGCGTCGCTGCCACTGCGAGAGTATTCAGCTTGCGATAGTTCAAGCCCCTCGTTACGAGCCAGCAGAAATAATTTTTTAATCTCGCTCTCGGCAGAGTGCTCAGATGGAAGTATTTCTTTCAGTGCGCCCATCCGTTTGAGAGGTAAATCAGCCTCTACGACCACCTCGCGCGATACCGCCGGCGCACTTTGCTGCGCGAGTGCTACCTCCGCAGCAAGCAATCGCCGTTGTGCATCAGCAAACCCAAAGCCAACCAACGCTATAACAACGCCAAACGTGCCAAAAAGTAGAATCGACAGGGGTGAAATTCGCGATAAAAAGATGATCGCACGCAGCATCATGCTACCCGCAGAAATCGAAAAATTTAGACTGTTACTCACCCGATGGTTCCTTCCAAGCCGCTTCAACCACGAAACCGATCACGTTACCTGACTTGGTTTCTTTCGTTTCATGTCGAACCATCGATACCGCTGAAAAAAAACTATCTGTATGTAACTTCGCTACGTAGTCAAGCATAGCTTCTGGTGTTGGCGCTTCTGCCTCCAATCTCAGTACGTGCCGCGCTGCATCTGGTTCGATAGCAATTAGCAAAATACGTCGCGGCGTGTTGCGCTCTATCGCAGCGAGTAAATCGTTCCAAGGCAGATTTAACTGCCTAACGACTTCGTTGGCCGCCGCCGCCATCTTTGGCGTGACTGGGTTAGTAACCTGGGCGACAGTCGTAACATTCTGCCCACGCCGGTCACCGTTAGTTTTTAATCGGCCCTCAGTCGCCCTAGCGCGCTGACTTTCTGTATTAACCGCAACGCCACCTAGAACCACCGTAAGCAACAGCAAAATCAACATTGCAAACTCTGTCCAACCAGTACGCGCGACGACCATGCGCCAACCGCGGTTAGAAAAATCGATGTCAATGCGCTTCATGTTTTACCTTCCGCAATCGCAAGGAGCGCACTACTTCGTTGCGCGACATTGCGATCGAGATGCACGCAGCCGGAACGCGTTGGCGCGCGACTAACCCAAACTGCAGGAACATCGCCAGACAGTTTCAACAAAGTGGGCAGTTCAACGTCCAGGCGAAGTACCTCCTGTTTCACGAAACGGCTAAGGGCATCGGCACTCTCGAAAACTTCAGATGGCAACTGGGTTGCGCGAACCGCACTAAAGGCTGATGACTTCACCGCCGCCATCGTCATGTGTTTTCCCTCAACAACGCCGAACCAATCACCGTCAGTAATCTGTGTTCGCAAGTCGTTGCTTGCCTCAATAAAATGAGGCTGCACTCGAACTGCAGCCAAACCCGTTTTGATCTGCAATGAGTCGAGCGCTGAGCTGATCGTCATTGGCATAGCACTGGCGATAAAAGGCTTCGCGGGATTCCATTGCGCGTCGATCTGCCAGCCAATTCCCGAACCAAACAGCCGAGCATAGCGGGCTGCAGCGGCAGCCTTAAGGTCTGCCATACGAGCTGCGTTAGGTGGTGGCGTCACCATAAAGGTTCGGCACAGCCGGTCTGAAACCATAACCTGCATGGGCGCGCGAGTAAGTCGCCCTTCCTGAGCCAGCGCGAACAAACGCGCACCGAGTTTTTGCCCATCGTTCCAATCGGCGGCCGACAATGGACCACGGGCAAGCAGCGACCAGTTCGAACGCTGCCAACGCGGGCGGACAAACAGAGCAGCGCCGGCGGGCGCAAGCATTAAAACTCGCTGGCGCAATAACCCATCAAGCATGATGCGTGACCCTCGCGATATCGGCCAATGTTGTATTGCCACACGCTACTTGATCCAGTCCCGCATCGCGCAAGCTGCGCGTACCGTTACGCTTGGCTGCGTCTTTAATTTGACGAATGGGCGCTCTAGCCAATACCAACTCACGTATCTCATCATTCAGCACCAGCACCTCGGCAATCAATCGCCGCCCCTTATAGCCACTGCCTCTGCAATCACCACAGCCGGCACCCTGACGAAAACGAAAATCCCGCACCTGAATCCGAGACAATTGCACGCGTGCCAGTTCGGCGTCAGAGGGTGTGTAGTCGGCAGAACAATGGGGACAATTCACTCGCACCAACCGTTGGGCCCACACACCATTCAAGGCCGACACAAACGCATACGGATCGATACCCATATGGGCGAATCGACCAAACACATCGAAGGCGTTGTTTGCATGAACTGTCGTCAGCACTAAGTGACCCGTCAATGCCGATTGCACTGCAATCTCTGCCGTTTCTCGGTCGCGAATCTCACCCACCATAATCTTGTCGGGGTCATGGCGCAAAATAGAGCGCAGACCCTTTGCAAAACTAAGACCTTTTTTCTCGTTAACTGGTATCTGCAACACTCCAGGCAACTGATATTCGACCGGATCTTCGATAGTAATAATCTTGTCGCGTCCGGTATTCGTTTCGGTAAGCGCTGCGTACAACGTAGTCGTCTTACCCGAACCTGTGGGGCCTGTTACCAGTAGCATCCCATACGCATCAGCGGCTAGCTCACGCAACTGCGAAAGTAATGGATCATCCAAGCCCAGAGCGTCTAGCGTGAGTGCACCATGCGCTTCAATCATGGCGCGCTTATCAAGGATACGAATCACTGCATCCTCTCCATGGATGCTAGGCATGATAGACAGCCGCAGATCGATTTCTCGCCCCGCGCTCTCGATCCGAAAGCTACCGTCTTGCGGAACGCGACGCTCTGCGATGTCGAGCTCAGCGAGCACTTTTAGCCTTGAGACCACCTGCGATGCCAGCTCAGAGCCATTCACAGTCTTCACCGAGTCAAGCACGCCATCAACGCGATACTTAATCGCTAGCCCTACTGGCGTCGACTCGATATGAATGTCTGACGCGGTTGCTTTGAGTGCGTCATATAAGGTTGAATCTACCAACCGTACCGCAGGGCTTGCGGACTGACCAACCGTTGAAATAGATAGTACGGGTGCTATCCGATTCGAATCCAGCGCGCCATCGCCCTGTCCAATATCGTCAAGTGCGCGCACAGATTCTTCAAAACGCGAGAGATAGGCACGGATATCGGAGTCCAACGCAATCCTAAGTGATAACGCACAGCCAGCGCGAGCTTCGAGCCACGTGAGCACTTCTGAATCAAACGGATCGGCGACCACCGCAATCATCAAGTTACGGCCGCGCAGCAGTAGAGCGCAGCGCTCAATCGCCTGCGCCAGTGGCAGCACATCCGATGCCAACGACAAAACCGCCATGTCGCGGGTTTCCATCACTTCCAAGCCAAAGGACTTAGCCAATACCTGTAGAGCCTCTCGCGTCGGCACCGACATCGCATCGGCCAATTCGGCGACTAAAGGGCGATTACTAGCCAAAGCACGACCACGGGCGCTAGTTAGCATAAGGCTGAAATCGTTGTCACCCATTAGAAGCTACCTGCGAGGTCAAAGATCGGCATATAGAGCAGGATCACGATGACTCCTACAATTAGTCCGATGGCCGTCATCATAAGTGGCTCAACACTCTTAGAGAAACGCTCGATCCAACGCGAGAATTCACCATCATGAAAAGCGGCAGCCTGCAGCATCATGGCACCCAGATTGCCTGAGCGCTCGCCCACGCGCAGTAAGCGAAGTGATATCGGCGTTGCAAGGCCATGATCATTGAAGGCTTCAGCCAATGACCCGCCGTCACTAATGGCCTCGCGCGCGGCCGCGATACCAGAGCGCATACCGGACGATGTGACGCTCGCCGCTGTGTCGAGCGCTGCCACTAGAGGAATACCCCCTTCTAGCAGCACACCGATCGTCAGATATAGCCGCGACAGTTCATATAGCTGCAACTGTTTTCCAACCCCCGGCAATGAGGCAAACCCTCTTGCGAGCGCGCCGCTGCGTATCGCACGTGGCACAGCTACCGCGAGCAGGGCGATTACTCCGGCAGCAATCGTTAAAAGAGCTAATGAGTTTTCGCCAGCGAATTGTCCTCCGGCGAGCATGATCTTTGACATGAAGGGCAAATCACCGCCGCGCCCCTGATACACACCCGCAAAGCGCGGCACCACATAAATCATCAAAAAAAGGCTGACAGCACCGCCGACAACAAGCAATATTGCTGGGTAGATCGCAGCACTTATTAGCTTGGCGCGCACACCATCGATTTGGCGCCGGTAGTCTAGGTAACGCTTTAGCGCTCGCGGCAGATCACTAGTACCTTCGGCGGCCCTCATCATGCCTACATAAAGTGGCGGAATACTGGTTGGCAGCGCCGCTAGCGCACCCGAAAAACTTTGGCCTTCACGTAGCGCCTGAAGCAGTCGGGTTATCACCTCACTGGTTGCCCCAGATGCCTCACGCTCAGACATGGCCTCCAACGACTCCGTTAGCGACAAGCCTGCCACCATCAAGGCATACAATGCTTCTGAAAATAAAACGAGTTGAAATCCCCCCGAGCTGCGTGATGAAGGTGCGAGAGATAACTTTGCTCGCTGCACATCTACCACGACGCAGCCGCGCTGCTCGAACTGCCGGCGAGCAGACTCAACGTCTTGTGTCTCCACTTGCATGGTGGAGACGATATTGTCGGCGCTGAGAACTCTTACTGAATAAAGCATTGCTGTCTCATATTCAGTCGCCTATATCGGCGTTCTCACCCGTGCCACCCGGTCTGCCGTCCTTGCCCAGCGAAAGCAACGCATAGTCGCCATTCGTGCCAGGGACGGTGTACTGATAGGGATGACCCCAAGGGTCCAAGGGAGCTGGCTTCGATAAATACGGTCCAGCCCAACGGTCACCTCCTTCAGCAGGGCGCTTTGTCAAAGCAACCAGCCCCTCCTCAGCAGTGGGATAGCGGCCAAGATCGAGTCGATAGGTGTCAAGCGCCTTACGCAAACCATCTATCTGCGCGCGCGCAGTTGCTCCTTCAGACTTCCCTATCTGCGCGAAATACCGCGGGCCTACGTAGGACGCTAGTAAGCCAATGATTACGACCACCACTAACAATTCAAGCAGTGTGAAACCACCGGAACGTCGTCTATTTTTAACTAGCATGTTCACCCTCGAAAAATTGACCTTTGCCTTGCATGGGGTCGTCAAACTATTTCTGCAGGCTGTATGCCCAGACAGCGTAAGGCTTCCTAGCCGCCACGGACTAAGGGCCTAGCAACTAGCGGGTCTGGACTTGCAAGGCAGCGTGGACGAGTATTTTATTTCCACTCAGTATTATGAGCTCTGAATCAAAAGCGTGTCACTAAATCGACGTGCAGCACATCAGAGGAAAACTTGGTACTGGTCGACCCAGAAGCTGAACTCGGCACCAGTGAGTCAATCAGCGTCGCCGACATCAACTTAACTCGCAACGCCGTATTCTTCGCCAGACCATAACCGCCGCCAAGAATAAAACCCTTGGTATTGGTACCACCGAGACCGTAGTCAGAATCTGTAAAAGCATCCAGTACCGCATCGCTGCCAAGATAGCGGTAGGCTGCAGATACATTCCAGTCACCCAGCTGTTTTAGTGAAGTCGCGCCAAGCTGCGCGCGCAACATGAAACCATAGTCCTTGCCATCGGTTGGTAAATAGCCGGTACGGTTGTATATCTCAGAACGATTGAACCCTAGGTTCTTGACGAAGTTTGCGTTCAATCTAAGGTGAAGCGGATCAAATTTGGAGAGGTCCAGCTGTGCGTTCAAGTCAAGTTCTTGGAAACGAGATGCCAGACCCCACGTATAAGGAAAAGACTTACCGGCTTCATTGGTTTCCTGTGTCGATGTTCGATTGAGTAGCACCAAGGTATTACCCCGTTGACGGTAGTTGCTACCATACTCATTGCCGCTCAGATAGTCCCAAGCTCCGGCATCCGTTTCCTTTCTAGCCTCAATGCCTTCGTAGTAATAAATCGCACCAGCCAGCTTTAAGCGGTCGTCTCGAACACCAAACTTCCAGTCAACGCCGGTTTGCGCCGCAAACAAACTCTTACCATATGAAGTGTTCGGCCTATTAGTCGACAGCGGGAACCAACCAACGGTTGAAAAATTAGATAACGTCGGCGAAATAGACGAGGACATGCTCGCTGCCACACCATCCATGTTCAAATCTTCAGCCCAGACTAAGTCAGTCTTCATAAATGGGTTATTGAAACGACCCGCCAATACTGAAACACCAAAATCGGTGCGATAACTCATAAAAGCACGATCAAGGCTAACGCTGTAACGATTAAAGTAGGAACCTGTTTTGTCCGCACCCTGACCTAAAGTGACATTCGTTGATGTCGGACCAGAAGAGCCGCCCGTGGCCACGCCAACCAAGGCTTGTAAATTGTCAGCCACATTAGCTAATACCGACAATCGCGCGCGAATACGCTGACGATCGTAACTTTCTTGTGGGTTAAAGGTCGATGCATTATCTCCAATCTGAATAGTGGCATCAGGGACGCGAGTCAGACCTCGCGACTGCATGGGCGAGCTGACGCTACTGGCAATCGAACCCGTATTCGATTCATCTAACCTTACTGTCTCATTACGAAGCCGCAGGTCACCCTCAAATTGCAGCCGCGACTCCGAACCAAATGGAGAAGATTGCGCCGCCAACTTAGTCTCTGATAACACTTCTACTTTAGTTTGAGCGAGCACCTCGGCCTTTATCTCTTCGCGCATCTGGGTCTTCACCGACTCTGGAATGTAGGGCACTCGTACAATCTTCTTGCCTTCAGCATTCGTTGCAGGCGGTGGCAGTTGCGTCAGTCGAGTGTTGGCCCGGTTCTGCGCATCTTTCATCATGGCATCGGCTTGTTCGCTCGACAGCAAACCATTTTTAACCAAGGTCTCTACTAACGCCAGCACAGTTGCGCGTAGTTTTTCTAAATCTTCGCGCTCTTGCGCATAAGATAAAACCGGCAACATCAACAGCGTAGAAGTACAAATAGTTAGCACACCTAGCGCCTGTCGCGGTGATGTGTTTCTTTTTTTCATTTCAAGACCTTAAATATTCAAAGTAAATTAGCCGTTCTGATTAATGATGCGCAGGCGAATTGGCTGTGCCATGCCTTGAGGCGGCGGCTGATTGAAGGTCGGCATCGACGTAATACCTTTACGTATCAGGTCATCCAGATCGTCATTACCAGTGCTAGTAGAAATCTCCACTTTCTCTACTGCGCCGGCCAGCGAAAACCATACCTTGACTTCAACCGTGTAACGCTGGGATTTCAAGGCGCTGTTTTTTCTGAGCAGGCGCTGCATCTCACCCTTTACCAAATTCGCGTAGTTATTGAAGGGATCAAACAATCCACCTCCGCCACCTTTGACGCCACCCGTAACTTCCCCCTTACCGATCTTGCTGAGATCTTCGTTAGAGACGCGGCCGGCGGCAAAAGCTGAAGGCCCATTACCAGCAGCGCCTTCCATTTTTAGATCCTGAGACGGCGGCGCTGCATCAGCCTTAG
>Ga0315905_10005672_pt1 | contig 12711 bp, 10 predicted proteins | sample LakEriMetagenome_5_FD_203522 | JGI IMG/M metagenome (GOLD analysis project Ga0315905, IMG submission 203522) | Freshwater fungal communities from buoy surface, Lake Erie, Ohio, United States - Buoy 4 MA121 | ecosystem: Environmental > Aquatic > Freshwater > Lake | place: USA: Lake Erie, Ohio... | reverse complement strand
ATCGTCCCGCCGCCCGCTATCCTCGCCGATACGCTTTCCCTGATCGGCAACACGCCGCTTGTTCTCCTCAAGGGGCCGAGCGAGGCTGCCGGCTGCGAGATTTACGGGAAGTGCGAGTTTGCCAATCCCGGCGCTTCGGTGAAGGACCGCGCGGCGCTGTGGATCGTACGCGATGCGGAAAGCCGGGGCGCGCTGCAGCCGGGCGGCACCATCGTCGAAGGGACCGCAGGCAATACCGGCATCGGCCTTGCGCTCGTCGCCAATGCGCTCGGCTACAAGTCGGTGATCGTGATGCCCGAGACGCAATCGCGCGAGAAGATGGATACGCTGCGCGCGCTCAGGGCCGAGCTGGTACTCGTCCCCGCCGCACCGTTTTCGAATCCCGGCCACTTCGTCCATACCTCGCGCCGCATTGCCGAAGAGACCGAGGGCGCGGTCTGGGCCAACCAGTTCGACAATATCGCCAACCGCCGCGCGCATATCGAAAGCACCGCGCCGGAGATCTGGGAACAGATGGAAGGCCGCGTCGATGGCTTCATCTGCGCAGCGGGCACCGGCGGCACGATTGCGGGCGTGGGCTTCGGCCTCAAGGCCTTCGATGAAAACGTGACCATCGGCCTCGCCGACCCCCACGGCGCCGCGCTCTACAACTACTACGCCCACGGCGAGTTGAAGTCCGAGGGCTCCTCCGTCGCCGAAGGGATCGGGCAGGGGCGCATCACGGCCAATCTCGAAGGCGCGCCGATCGATACGCAGTTCCGCATCTCGGACGAGGAAGGTCTCGAATGGGTGCGCCGCCTGCTCGCCGAGGAAGGCCTGTGCCTCGGCCTCTCGAGCGGGATCAACGTCGCGGGTGCGGTGGCACTGGGCAAGCAGCTGGGCCCCGGCAAGCGTGTGGTCACGATCCTGTGCGACACCGGCTTCCGCTACCTTTCCTCGCTCTACAATCCGGAGTGGCTGCGCGCGAAAGGGCTGCCGGTATTCCCTTGGCTCGCATAAGCGGCTAATATCAGGTCGATGGCACTCTTCGGCCTCATTTCTGAACGCACCCCGGTTGCCGAACCGGTGGCGGCCGCTGGCGAAACTGCGGCGGAGGCCGCGCGCCTTGCTGCGCTTCAGCCGGCGCATCCAGGGCCGCGCGAACTGCGCGCGCAGGCGGTGCATCGGCTCCAGATCGGACTGTTCGGCCTTGCCGGTATGCTGCTCCTCGTCAGCCTCGCCAACGTGATCATGGACCGCGCCAAGCTGGTCGAGCGCGCCACAGACGGCGCCCCCGCCGCCGTGGCAAGCCCGAGCGCCAGCCCCAGCACGGCGAACGATCCGCTGGTCGACATGGGCGTCGCGCCCGAATTGCCGGTGGCGGACGGCGCCAAGCCGGCACGGCCAACGCCGCGTCCTGCCGTCAACTGAGCCACATTCGCAAGGTTCTGATCCTCGCGGTCGCCTTGCTGGCGGCCTGCTCCAGGCCGCCGGTGCCCTCCAAGCCGCTCGGCCTCTTCACCAGCCTGCCGATCCTGTGGAGCGAGGCGGAGAGCATTTCGGGGCAGCTTGGCGCAACGGCGCGGCCGCACTGGGCGCGCGCGGTGCTCGCGGAAGGCCGCGGCCTTGTGCCGCTCGATACCCTCCTCGCACCGGGAGCGCTGGCCGATCTGGTGATCGCGCAGCCACGTCCGCTGGAACCGGCAGAGAACGTTGCGCTCGATAGCTGGGTGCGCGGCGGTGGGCATCTGCTGCTGTTCGCCGATCCGCTGTCGACGGCGGAGAGCCGCTTCCCGCTCGGCGATCCGCGCCGGCCGGCCGATACCGTGCTGCTCGGCCCGATCCTCGCACATTGGGGCCTTGTGCTGCAGGGGCCGGTCGAGGTCGGGGAAACCGCGGGAACGGTGTTTCCCGTGCGTGCGCCGGGCGAACTCGCCGCTCTGCCCGATGCGCCGCAGATCTGCCGCATCGAGCAGGGTGGGCTCATCGCGCAGTGCCGGATCGGCAGGGGAACCGCTCTGATCGTGGCCGATACTGCGGTCCTGGAGCCCGCCGATGGACCGGCGGCTGCACGCGCCGCGCGCGCCTTGCGCTTGCTGATGCGGCGGGCTTTCGCGCGCTGAGCCGCAAGGCGCGGGAACGCGCGGGAATCGAACACGGGAAATCGCGGGATCGTGCTGGTCCAGTGCGGGCGGAGGTCTGCTGGATCGCGGATTCTGGCGGAAATGCGTGATTCTGCTCGGAGCGCTGTCGAACCTGCAAAGGCCTACGTGATTACCCCAAGCAAAGATTCATCCACTGGAATCAACGTTTGGACGCAATTTCCCGCATTTTCCCCTTTTCGCCCGGGGTCTCCCGCGTTAAGACAATACCCCATCAGGACGGACTCCATGACGCATCCGCGGGGGATGAGTCGGCCGCGCGGGTGTGTGTGGCCGGGTTGGGAGCCTTTCGTCCGAGGCGGGGAAGCGGCACGTGGCTGGGGCACAGTCGCAGTATTGGGGGCAGGGCTTTTCGCCGCGCGGCGAGAAGAACCGCTTTGTCCTCCCCGCAGATTTCCGTCAGACCGTCCGCGAGGCCTCCAAGGGCAACCGCATCCTTTGCCTCGACAAGCACGCCAGGCACCCCTGTCTCGTCGGCTTCGGTGAATCCCGCGCAGACAGCTTCGCCGAAATGCTTGCGCACGAGGAACGCGTCGCGATCGAGCGCGGCGAACCCTTCGACATCGATTTGCGCGCGGCGCAGATCGCGGGCTTTGCCCGGATCAGTTTCGACGATTCAGGGCGCTTTGTCCTGCCCGAGTATCTCGGCGAGCAGGCCCGGATCGGTGATGAGCTCTACTTTCATGGCGGCATGCACCAGATCATGATCTGGGCGCCGGAGGTGCTGTTTGCGATGGGGCCCGAGTGGGACTCGGTCAAATCGGCATGCCGCGCCCGCATGGCCGAAATCTCCGCCAAGGCCGCCCGCAAATGATGGGCGAACCCCATATCCCCGTGCTCCTCGATGAGGTTGTCGCCGCGCTGCACCCCGAGCCCGGCAGCCTGATCGTGGACGCCACCTTCGGCGCAGGCGGATACACTCGCCGCCTGCTCGGTGCCGGCGCCACCGTCCACGCCTTCGATCGCGACCCCGATGCGATCACGGCGGGGCGGGCCTGGGGGGAAGTCTTCGAAGTCCCGCCTCGCCTTGTGCTCCATCCGCGCCGCTTTTCCGAGCTGGCCGAAGGACTGGCCGAAGCAGGCGTGGCTTCGGTGCAGGGCGTCGTGTTCGATATCGGCGTCAGCTCGATGCAACTCGATCAGGCCGCGCGCGGGTTCGCCTTTTCGAGCGATGGTCCGCTTGACATGCGCATGTCGCAGGCCGGGGAAAGTGCGGCGGACTTCCTCAACGGTGCCACCGAGGAAGCCATTGCCGATGTGCTCTATCACTATGGTGAGGAGCGCCAGTCGCGCCGCATTGCCCGCGCCGTGGTCGCCGCCCGTCCGCTGACGACTACTGGCGAGTTCGCCAACGTGGTGCGCAAGGCGCTGGGCTACCGCCCCGGCGCGCCCAAGGACCCCGCGACGCGCAGCTTCCAGGCCGTGCGCATCCATGTCAACGGCGAGCTTGACGAGCTGACCGCAGGCCTTGCCGCGGCGGAGCGCATGCTCGCCCCCGGCGGCCGGCTCGCGGTCGTCAGCTTCCACAGCCTCGAAGACCGGATCGTCAAACAGTTCCTGCGCGAAGGTGCAGGAGCCCTGCCGGCCGGGTCGCGCCACCTGCCCATGCGCGGCCCGGTCGGCCAACCGGTGTTCGAGAAGCCCTCGGCCGCGATCCGCCCGGGCGCTGAGGAGCAGGCGCGCAATCCGCGTGCGCGCTCTGCCACCTTGCGCTGGGCCGTGCGCACCGCAGCACCTGCCAGGGGAGCCTTGGCGGCATGATGGTCAGCGCCAACCGCTTCCGTTCAATCGGCTGGATCGCGCTGCTGCTCGTCTGCGCGGCGGGTGTCATGGTGCTCGCCTTCCGCGTCAACGCGCTGCGCAGCCAGGTCCATCGCACCGAGCAGCAGATCATCGCGCTGCGCAGGGAGAAGCTCTACCTCGAGACCGAGGTCGAGACGCGCGCCAACCAGCAGCAGCTCAAGCTGTGGAACGATGTCGAGTTCGGCTATGTCGCGCCGACAGCGGGGCAGTACCTCGCGAACGAGCGTCAACTGGCCGCCTTCGCCAAGCCCGATGGACTGGACGCCCCCAAGCCGATCCGAGTGGCGAGCGCCGACGATGCGGTGGCAGCCGAGGCCGCATTCCCCTCCGTGCTTTCAGGCCTCGCCGTTGCGGCCGACATTTCCGCGCCTGCGAAAGGAGCGGATGAGAGTGAGAAAGCTGCGGCAAAGCCTGCCGATGCCGCCGAACGCGTCAGTGCCACGGCAAACCTCGGCGCCCGCCTCGCGATGGTCACGCCGCTCAGGAAAGACGGCAAGGACAAGGCTGGCAAGTCCGGCGCGGCCAAGGATGGCGAGAAGAAGACCGGCCTCGCCAAGGCCGGCAAGGCAGTCAAGCCCGCCAAGGACGACGCCGAGCGTCCCGGCAAGAGCGCGAAGCTGGCCGCTGGCAAGTCGGAAGCAAGATCCGGCAAGGCCACCGCCGCCAAGTCTGACAAGTCCGCGAAGAGCACCAAGCCCGCGCCCAGAACGGCAAAGGGCGGGAGCAAGATCGCCCAGTGAATTCGCTGACCGCCTCTGCTGCCATTGCCACGGGCCGGGTTCAGCTCGCCAACGTGCGCCAGAACGCGCTCGTCACCGCGCGCCTGCGAGCGCTGTGGATCATGCTGCTGTTCGTGTTCCTCGCGCTCACCGCCTGCGTGCGCATTGCCCAGCTCGGCCTGTTCGAGCAGACGCCCGAACGCACCTCGCTCGCCGAAGCGCTGCTGCCCTCCCGCGGGGAGATCACCGATCGAAACGGTCTGGCACTGGCGCGGGCCTTCGCGTCCTATTCGCTGTGGTACAATCCCGAGGCGCTGGGCGAGGGCGGTGCGCCGTTGGTCAAGACGCCCGAGGAAGTCGCCCGTGCGCTCGTCGGCATCTTTCCCGATGCCGATTACGCCGATCTCTTGGCCCGGCTGAAGGCAGGCAAATCCTGCTATCTGCGCCGCCGCGTGCTGCCGGAAGATGCCAACAAGGTTTTCGCGCTGGGTGAGCCCGCGCTGGAATTCCCGCGCGAGGAGCAGCGCTTCTATCCGCAAGGGTCGCTTGCCGCACATGTGCTTGGTTTTGTCGACGAGGCGGGCAAGGGCCATGTCGGCATGGAGCAGGTGCTGGAGCCGCGTCTGCTCGATCCCGCCCATCGCGGCACGCCGACCGCGCTGTCCATCGATGCCCGGGCGCAGGGCGCGCTGGAGGACGAGCTCGGCCGCGGCATGCTCGAAACCATGGCCAAGGGCGCTGCCGGGGTGATCCTCGATACCGATAGCGGCGAAGTGATCGCGCTTGCCTCGCTGCCCTCGTTCAACCCGAACCGCTCTGATCTTGCCTACAACGATCTCGTGTTCAACCGCGTGTCGAACCAGGTCTACGAGCTTGGCTCCACCTTCAAGCCGATCACTGTCGCCTCGGCCATCGATGCCGGTGTGATCACCGATCTTTCGGTGCGCTATCCCGCCGTACCCTTCCAGATCGGCAAGTTCACCATTCACGACAGCCACGATTTCGGCGCGTCGCTCAATGTTCCCGAAGCCTTGATCCACTCGTCCAACACTGTGACGGCGCATGTCGCCGACCTCCTCGGGCCGGTCGCGCTCAAGCGCACGATGGAGGCACTCGGGATGAACGAGCGCCCGACGATCGAGCTTCCCGCGCGAGGCTTCCCGCTCTGGCCGCGTGGCGGGGGCGAAGGTGGCAAGGGCGATTGGGCTCGGCTCACGACGATGACCGTCAGCTACGGCCACGGCATCTCGGTGACGCCGCTACACCTTGCCTCCGCGTACGCCGCGCTCGTCAACGGCGGGATCTGGCGCCCGGCGACCCTCTACAAGGTTGATCCGGCGCACCTGCCGCCCGGGCGCCGCGTGTTCCAGGCCTCGACCAGCGCGCGCCTGCGCCAGCTCCTGCGCATGATCGTGGCCGACGGCACCGGCCGCAAGGCCGATGCACCGGGTTTCCGCGTCGGCGGCAAGACCGGCTCGGCGGAGAAGCCTGGCAGCGGCGGCTACCGCAAGACCTCGCTGATCGCGACCTTTGCGGCGGCTTTCCCGATGGACAAGCCGCGCTATGTGGTGATCGTGATGCTCGATGAACCTCAGGCCACTGCCAGTGCGTCCGGCCAGCGCACTGCCGCTTGGAATGCCGCGCCCATTGTCGGCAGGCTGGTGCCGCGCATCGGCCCGATGCTCGGTGTGGTGCCCGATGCGCATCACGACGTCGATATTTCCGACCTCAGCCCGCTGGTCGGCTCCGGAGAAGGCGAATGAACCTTGGCGCCCTTGCCGCTGCGGCGGGTATCGCGCTGCCTGAAGCGACCGCTTCGCTCGCCAGTGCGAACGTGACCGGCTTTGCCATCGATCACCGCAAGGTGGCGCCGGGTACCGTGTTCGGCGCGTTTGCCGGCGCGCGTTTCAACGGCGAGGACTTCATCGCGGACGCCGTCAAGGCGGGTGCCATCGCCGTTGTCGCGCGGCCCGAGGCAAAGATCGAAGGCGCGGTCCACATCGCCGATGCCGCGCCGCGCCGGGCCTTTGCGCGCCTTGCCGCGCCGTTCTTTGCGCCGGTGCCGGAAACGCTCGTCGCGGTCACCGGCACCAACGGCAAGACCTCCACGGTCGAGATGACGCGCCAGCTCTGGCGCATGGCTGGCTTCCGCGCCGCCTCGATCGGCACGCTGGGCGTTACCACGGCGGACGAGAGCGTCGCCACCGGGCTCACCACGCCCGATATCGTTACCTTCCTCGCCAACCTTGCGGGCCTTGCGCGCGAGGGTGTGAGCCATGTCGCCTACGAAGCCTCGAGCCACGGCCTCGATCAGTTCCGCAACGAAGGCCCTCGGGTCGCAGCCGGTGCCTTCACCAACCTCAGCCGTGATCACCTTGATTATCACGGCACGATGGATGCCTATTTCGAAGCCAAGATGCGCCTGTTCGGCGATGTCGTAGCCGAAGACGGTGCGGCGGTTATCTGGGCGGACGACGGCTGGTCGGGGCAGGCGATTGCGGCGGCGCAGGCGCGCGGGCTGAGGCTGATCACCGTTGGCGCGCAGGGCGAGACGCTCAAGCTTCTCTCGCGCACGCCGACCCTGCTCGGCCAGACACTGGAACTGGCGTTCGAGGGCACCAGATGCAAGCTCGATCTGCCGCTGATCGGCGCCTATCAGGCCGCCAACGCGCTGGTTTCGGCGGGGCTGGTCATCGCGACCGGCGGCGATCCGGCAGCAACGCTTGCCGCGCTTTCCCGCATCCAGCCCGTGCGCGGGCGGCTTGAGCGTGCGGCGATCACACGGCACGGCGCGCCCGTCTATGTCGACTATGCGCATACGCCCGATGCGATCACCGCCGCGATTGCCGCGCTGCGTCCGCATGTCGGGCCGCAGGGCAAGCTGATCACGGTATTTGGCGCAGGCGGCGACCGCGACGAGGGCAAGCGCCCGGAAATGGGCCGTGCTGCCTGTGCAGGCTCCGAAGCCGTGATCGTGACCGACGACAATCCGCGCGGCGAGGATCCGGCGCTGATCCGCGCCGCCGTGATCGGTGGCTGCAACGAATGCGCCCGCGAGGTTCCCGGCCGCCGCGAAGCCATCGCCGCGGCCATTGCGGAGGCCGGCGCGGGCGATATCGTGCTCGTGGCGGGCAAGGGCCATGAACAGGGCCAGATCGTGGGACGCGGCGAAGCCATGCGCGTCCTTCCCTTCGACGACGTGCAAGTGGCGCGGGAGTGCAGCCAATGAATGCCATGAGTGCCCTCCTGGAATGGCCGGTCGAGGCCAGCGATGCCATCGGCCTCGCGTTGTGGAGCGCAGAGGAAATCGCCGCGGCAACCGGCGGCGAGCCTTCGGGCGTCTTCGAGATTTCGGGCTGCGCCACGGACAGCCGCGAGGTCCAGCCGGGCGACTTGTTCATCGCGCTCAAGGGGGCCGAAAGCGACGGCCACCGCTTCCTTGAAGGCGCCTTTGCGCGCGGCGCGGCGGCGGCGCTGGTCGAACACCCGGTTCCCTGGCCGCATGTGCTGGTCGAAAGCACCACGCAGGCGCTTGTCGATCTCGGCCACGCCGCCCGCGCGCGCGCCGATGCGATGGGCGCGGTGGTGATCGGCGTTACCGGCTCGGCGGGCAAGACGGGCGTCAAGGAAGCGCTGTTTGCCGCGCTCGACCGGGGCAGCCGGGGCCGGGCGCATCGTTCGGTCAAGAGCTACAACAACCATGTCGGCGTGCCGCTCAGCCTTGCGCGCATGCCCGCCCGATCCCGTTTCGGCGTGTTCGAGATGGGGATGAACCACGCAGGCGAACTCGCGGCGCTGACCCGGCTGGTGCGTCCGCACATCGCCATCGTCACCACCATCGCGCCCGCACACATCGGCCACTTCTCGGGCGAGGAAGCGATCGCCTACGCCAAGGCCGAAATCTTCGAAGGGCTGGAGGCGGGCGGCACCGCGATCATCCCCGCAGACAACCCCCACTTCGCCTTGCTGCGCGAGGCTGCCGCACGCCACGCTGGCGATGTCGTGAGTTTCGGGCGCGGGGCGCACGCCGATGCGCGCTTGCTCGATGCCGTGCCCGCGCCGGGCGGCGGCACGCTGGTCACTGCGGCGTTCTCCGGCCCGTTGGGCACGCGCAAGCTGTGCTACACGATTGCCCAGCCGGGTGCGCACTGGGTCGACAATTCGCTGGCCGTCATGGCCGCTGTTGCAGCGGCGGGCAGTGATCTTGGCGCGGCAGGCCTCGCGCTGTCCGAGATGGAAGGCCTTGCCGGGCGCGGCGCGCGCCATGTCATCCCCGCCCCGGGCGGTGACGGTTCGGGCAAGGCGCTGCTGATCGACGAGAGCTACAACGCCAACCCCGCCTCGATGCGCGCAACGATTGCCTCGCTCGGCCAGGTGCCGGCGCGCCGACGGATTGCGGTGCTCGGCGCGATGAAGGAGCTGGGCGAGGCGTCCGACGGCTATCACGCCGACCTTGCCGAACCGCTGATTGCCGCTGGCGTCGAGCGCATCATTCTGGTTGGCACTGAAATGGCCGCGCTCGCAGCCGAACTGGGCAGGGCGCTGGGGAAAAATGCAGACCCCGCGCTTGCCGCACGAATCGAACTCGACCATGCCGGAAACGCTTCAGAAGCGGCGGAATGCCTTGCTGCGGATGCACCGCAGGGCGGTGACGCCATTCTGGTGAAGGGGTCGAATTCGGTCGGGCTGGGCACCTTGGTGCGCGCCCTGACTGCCGGGATCAAGACGGCCGGGGAAAACTGAATGCTCTACGTTCTGGCGCAATGGCTGCACTTCGAGGGCATCGCCAACCTGATCCGCTACCAGTCGTTCCGTTCGGGCGCCGCGCTGATGACGGCGCTGGTGATCGGCCTGATCATCGGTCCACGCTTCATCAACATGCTGCGCGTGCGCCAGGGCAAGGGCCAGCCGATCCGCGCCGACGGGCCGCAGTCGCACCTCGCCAAGCGCGGCACGCCGACGATGGGCGGGCTGATGATCGTGATCAGCCTCGCGATCTCGCTGCTCTTGTGGATGGACCTGACCAGCAAGTTCGTCTGGGCCTGCCTCGTCGTCACACTGGGCTTCGGCCTCATCGGCTTCCTCGATGACTACGCCAAGGTCACCAAATACGCCCACGCCGGCCTCTCCGCGCGCATCCGCTTGGCTGCTGAATTTGTCGTGGCGGGGACTGCGCTCGCGCTGGTGGTGACGGATACCAACCTCTACCTGCCGGTCTTCAGCAATCTCTACGTGCCGATGGGCCCGGTCTATTACCTCTTCGCCGCCTTCGTCATCGTCGGCGCGGGCAACGCCGTGAACCTGACCGACGGGCTCGACGGACTTGCGACGATGCCGGTGATCATCGCCGCGGGCACTTTCGCGATCATCGCCTATCTGGCGGGCCGCGTCGACTATGCCGCCTATCTCGGCATCCCGCACGTGCCGCGCGCGGGCGAGCTTTCGATCTTCTGCGGCGCGGTGATGGGGGCGGGGCTCGCCTTCCTGTGGTTCAATGCGCCGCCGGCCGCGGTGTTCATGGGCGATACCGGCAGCCTTGCCCTCGGCGGTACGCTCGGCGTCATTGCGGTATCGATCCATCACGAGATCGTGCTGGGCATCGTCGGCGGTCTGTTCGTGATGGAGGCGGTCTCGGTCATCGTGCAGGTCTTCGTCTACAAACGCACCGGCAAACGCGTGTTCCGCATGGCGCCGATCCACCACCATTTCGAGCAGCTGGGCTGGAAGGAATCGACGGTCGTCATCCGCTTCTGGATCGTCTCGATCGTGCTCGCCCTGATCGGCCTCGCCACGCTCAAGGTGCGATAAGCGGCGGATGATCATCTCGCCCGCCTTTGCCGGCAAGCGCTATGCGGTGCTGGGTCTTGCCCGTTCGGGGCTGGCCAGTGTCGATACGCTGCTGGCGAGCGGGGCCGAGGTGACCGCATGGGACGGACGAGAGGACGCCCGCGCGAGCGTCGAGGGCCGCGCGACCATCGCCGATCCGCTGGCCATCGATCTCACCGGCTTCGACGGCGTCGTCGTATCTCCGGGCGTTCCGCTCAACCGCCATCCGATTGCTGCCCACGCCCGCAGCTACGACGTGCCGATCATTGGCGACATCGAGCTTTTCGCTCAGGCCCGCGCTTGCCTGCCGCCGCACAAGGTCGTCGCGATCACCGGCACCAACGGCAAGTCGACCACCACCTCGCTGATGCACCACATCGTCAAGGCAGCGGGCCTGCCCACGGAGATGGGCGGCAATATCGGCCTTCCCATTCTCGGCCAGCCGCCGCTGCCCGAAGGCGGGGTCTACGTGCTCGAACTTTCGAGTTATCAGATCGACCTGACCTACAGCCTCCATGCCGATCTCGCCGCCTTCATCAACCTCAGCCCTGATCACCTCGATCGCTACGACGGCTATGAAGGCTACGGCGCGTCCAAGGCGCGGCTGTTCCAGATGCAGCAGGCGGGCCAGCTCGCGGTGTTCGGCTGCGGGGATGAGGATACCAGGCGCATCGCGGCCGAGATTGCGGCAAATCGTCCCGCAGGCGATATCGAAGTCGTCGATCCCGCTGCGCTGACCGGGCAGGCCGAATGGCCCTCGTTGCAGGGGCCGCACAATCTCCAGAATGCCGCGATCGCGGTCGCGATGGCAAAGCGCCTCGGCATTGCCGAGCCGGTCTGGCGGGCCGCGCTCGCCAGTTTCGTCGGCCTGCCGCACCGCATGGAGCGCGTGGCCGAAGCCAACGGCGTGCTGTTCATTAACGACAGCAAGGCGACCAACCCCGCCTCGACCGCGCCCGCACTCGGTGCCTGGCCGCGCGTCCACTGGATCCTCGGCGGCCTGCCCAAGGGTGACGATCTCGACGCCTGCGCCCCTTACTTCAGCCATGTCGTGCAGGCCTATGCAATCGGCGAGGCCGGCCCGCGCTTTGCCGAGATCCTCGAACCCCTCATGCCCGTCCAGCGCAGCGAGATGCTTGGCGATGCGGTACGCCAGGCGATGGATGCGGCCCGGCCCGGCGATGTCGTCATGCTTTCACCGGCCTGCGCCAGCTTCGACCAGTTCCGCGATTTCGAGGCGCGCGGCGACAGCTTCCGCCAGATCGTCACCGCGCTGATTGCGGAGAGGGGAGCGGCATGAACGCGCATCAGCCCACCCGTCAGGTCGCCACCCCGTTGCCCGGCGGCGGCGTGCGGATCGCGCCGCGCACGAACCGCTATCGCCGCACCCGCCGCAGCGAACTCGTCATCTGGTGGCGCGAGATCGACCGTGTGCTGCTGGCGCTCGTGCTCATGCTGGTCACCGTCGGCACAGTGGCAGTCGCCGCCTCGTCCCCGGCGAGCGCGCACCGGCTCTCGACCCAGACCAAGTCGCTCGGTGATCTCTACTTCTTCTGGCTGCACCTGCGCTTCCTCAGCATCGGACTCTTTGCGATGTTCGTTGCCTCGCTGTTGCCGAAGGAAACCACGCGGCGGCTGGCGATCCTGCTGGCTGCGGCGATGCTCGTCGCGCTCGTGCTGGTGCCGTTTCTCGGCAACGAGGTGAAGGGCGCCAAGCGCTGGCTGTGGATCGGGTTCAGCTTGCAGCCATCCGAGTTCCTGAAGCCCGGTTTTGCGATTGCGGTGGCGTGGATTCTTTCGTGGCGGGTGCGCGATCCCAATATCCCGGTGATCTCGATCACCATCGGCCTGATGGGCTTGATCGGCTTGCTGCTGATGGCGCAACCCGATTTCGGCTCGACCGTGCTGTTCGGCGGCGTGTGGTTCGTCCTCGTGCTGCTTTCCGGCCTGGATCTTACCAAGATCAGCTGGAGCGTGGGTGGTGGCATTGCTGCGGTCGTGCTGGCCTATTTCTTCTACCCCAACGCCACGCATCGCATCGATGCCTTCCTTTCGGGCGGCAGCGAGTTCGACCAGGTAGACCTTGCTATGCGCACCCTCGTCGGCGGCGGGTGGAGCGGCGCGGGCCTCTGGCTCGGCAATCGCAAGATGGCGCTCCCTGAGGCGCATACCGACTATATCTTCTCGGTGATCGGCGAGGAATTCGGCCTCATCGCCTGCGC
>Ga0315905_10005669_pt1 | contig 12712 bp, 31 predicted proteins | sample LakEriMetagenome_5_FD_203522 | JGI IMG/M metagenome (GOLD analysis project Ga0315905, IMG submission 203522) | Freshwater fungal communities from buoy surface, Lake Erie, Ohio, United States - Buoy 4 MA121 | ecosystem: Environmental > Aquatic > Freshwater > Lake | place: USA: Lake Erie, Ohio... | reverse complement strand
TTCATTTGCTTTTTCTAATATATTCATTTTATAAGTTTTTTAAATTTAAAACCACCCCAAGGATACAAATTACTACCTTTGTTTTATTTTAATATTAAAAATTTCTCAGGGTGGCCTATGCTCTTAAATGTTTTGAAATATCGCAACTACTAAGAATGCGAATATAAGAATAATTATTGCTTCTGCATTATATTTTTTCTGTTTCATATTACTTTTTTATTGTAATTCAATTTCTTCCATAGTTACTAATGAACCATATTGTTCAGCTTCTTTTTCACACTTATTTGCGAACTCACAAGCCTCACCATAATAGATAAATGCACCTAGAATGTTATTGCTCCAATCTTTAACTAGAAAGATTTTCTTACCTGCTAATTGTTCTTTAATTGATGTATTATTCATAATAATTGTGCGTTGTTCAGTCGCACCCCTGACTTCTTGGGTTAGTTAGTTAATTGTAATAGGTTCTTGATAAAATCCAATAATCTCTTTTGAATATGTAGCATAAGGGGTATGTAATTGATGCCCTTTATCTAGCATTTCTTCTATACTTTCTTTTTTCCAATAATTTTTAAGGGTTTCTTTTGCTTTTAATAATGATAGAACTTGGATTTCTTTAGTTTCATTATCTTCCCTCATTATAACATAAATAGGTTTAGATAATGACTGGGTTCCTTTTTGATTTTTCATATTAGTTTGTTTTGGTTTATTAACACAAATATACAGCTTATAGACATATAAACATCAACAATTTAAATAAACTTTGTTAAAAAAACGTTAAAGTAATGAATAACGACCAGTGCCCCTTTTTAAATTAAAATTGTTCCAAGCCAATGCTAAGGCCATTACACAGTCATCATGAAACCCGCTAGGTGCAGAATATTTAACACCATTGGCGGTAAACTGATATTCAAATATTTGAAGCTCCTGAACTATAACACCATCGGGAAATCCAATTTTTCCTTGTTGTATTGCAGTTGATAATCCTTCCATTAACTGTTGTTTACTAGAACTTGTAAACTTTAAACCTTCTATATTTATTCCATCTCTTTTTAAATCTTCTAGTATAGGATCGCCTACACCTGTGCTATCTATTAATATAGGACACATAGGCAACCTTTTTATGTTCTCCCTTGTATTGTACCAATCCATCTGATAGCGGTCAAAATAAGCAACATTACCATTGCTATCAAGCCCAATGATTACAGTATGATCGTAAGACTTTGCCAAATCTATCCCAAAACTTACTATCGGTTTTGAACTAATAGGTCTAATACAATTTTGTATAAACTTATTACCAAATGGGTTTGCACTGTTTTCACTTGGATTTGCCATGTATTCCTGTTCAAATACAACTTCCGGTAATTGCATTCTGGCTTCATCTATTTCCCCTTTATCAATAAAAGGATTATCATAACTACTAAATTTAAAAGAAGCCCAATCGTTTTCCCCTTGCTTCATAAATAAACTATAAAAATAGTTTTTACCCCTAGGCGTTGAAAGAAAGATTGCTTTGCCTTTATAATCTGTTAAGGTAGGTCTAATACTATTTTGCCATCCTGATTCCAAATCCGGTATATAAGATGCCTCATCTATTATAACTAAATGAAACTTTCTACCCCTTAAGTTATCTAATCGTTCCCCCGTAAAAAATTCTACTTGTCCACCGTTTGGAAAGTCTATTTTTAAATCGGATTTGTTTTTAGGCATTTCCAACGACTCTGTTAATTTGCCAAAAAAAACTTTAGCCAATCCATAAGTAGGCGTTATATAAGCAACGGACAAACCTTTAACCGCATATGTAACTGAAAGTATTTGCGATAGTTCCGATTTACCAAATCTTCGACCACACATAACAACCCTAAATCTTTTATCACATTCTAAGATTCTTTGCTGGTTTGCGTGTGGATTTGGTAAAAATATTTGCATTATAAAATTGTTTTACCATCTACAAAAATTACCTCAATTTTATTATCAGACTTAATATCCATTTGTTCTTTTGGTTTGCCATAAACCCTGGTAAGTAAAGTTTCTAATGAAAATAAACTTCCTTTCTTCATTGATTTTAAAATAGCATTAGCTATTGTTCTTTCTAAGGCAGTTGCTAATGGATCTTCAAATATTGTATTTAATTGATCCTCAGTCATTGCCATTAAATTTTGTACTGTATCATTAACCTCCGATAGTTTATAACCTTGATCAATTAGTAAACTTACCATTTTTCTAGGCCTGCCATTAGGATTACCCGAAACTCCTTTTGGCCATTGCGATTCTTTATATGGAAATTCAGACATATTATTTATCTATTTTTAATTTAAAATGCTCACAAATTACTTCCATTTTAGATGTATAATAAGTTGTAAAGTCTTTGTATCCTTCGTTGTTCTGCTGATAATTTATATATAAAATACCCCTTAATCTCTGCGAGGGGGTTTTATTTGTTTCTAAATTTGTTTTAATATCATTCAGTTTATCTAGTTCATCCTGTTGAAACAATTCTTCCTTAATAGCTATGTAACAAAACCTTTGATTAAGTTGGAACACCTGTGCAGCATTAACAGGCGATAGTTCCTGTGTGCCAAAGGTAACTTTAATTGTCTTATCTTTTCTTGATGTTAACCCTTCTATTTGTGCAGGTAGTATTATCATTCTAGTTTTTCTTTATGTTTAGTTTTTAAGTATTCCATATGTGTTTTAGTATCCCCCATAACCAAATGACATTGCCTACATAATGCCATAAGATTTTTAATATTATCAGCCTTTTTATCCCCACCCATTCCTCTAGCTTCTATGTGGTGTATGTCTACTGCCTTTGCGCCACAGGATTCACACGGGATAAAATCTTCTATGCCATATCCAAAATGGTTTAAATATATTTTAGTATGCTTTTTTATTTTTTATCTATTTGTTTTAGCTTATTTATTGCCCATTCAATTCCTGATGTACCACCCCAAGCATCCCACATTAAACCACCGCAACCTTCGCTATATGGTACGTCTTTACTTTGTTCATGCCTTTTAAATGATGCCATCCTTGCTATTGTATCCCTAGAAATGTTTTCTTTATTCGCTAATTGGTTTGCTCTAGCTTTGCCTACTGCAGTTCCACAATCACCCCAACCATTTTCATCTGCCCATTTTAATGCTCTCTTTGCATTATTAGAAGCAGATTCAGGATAGTCATTATATGTTTCTGCAAGTTCTTGACTAACAGGAACGCAATTTGGTGCACCATTAGGCTTTAACCCAATAGGTTCGTAACCTTCCCAACAAGGATTCGGCTCTATATCTAATGCGGTTTTAGGCAATAAACCTGATTTAATAGCGGACCATACTTTTTCAGCCTTTTCTTGTGTGTCATAGATACAACTACCTGTACCTATTCTGTACTTACCATTGCTACATTTACTTATTGGCATATCCTATTAATTTATTATATATAGCAAATCTTTTGTTATTTATAGTGTGCAGGTTAAAATTAGTATTGCAATAATCAAATAGGTTTTGACCATACTCTGCCCTTGCAGCCTCGTCAAAGGTTAATAGCTTAATCCATTTATACCAATCTTGTTGGTTGTTTACATAGCAAACAGGCATATCTTTATAGGGATGCACGTTGCTAACTATTGCAGGATTTTTCTTTGCTGCAGTCTCTAATACTTTCAAATTAGATTTCATTGAGCCAAACTTATTTTCTACTAATGGTATAATGCTTATGTCCGAATCTGCGTATGCACCCATATATTTACTTACTTCTGCATAGTCGTATATCGTTGGATTAAGTTTTAAGCCATTAGTAAATACTCCAATCATTCTATCCCAAAGATGCTTTTCCCCTAGATTATATCCTGCAATAATTGTCCTAACAGGGAAATTAATCTTCTTCATTGGATTGCGAAGTATATCAATATCAGGAACGTGAGTGCCTGACCCTGACCAAAACAACCTTACCATATCCGATTCTATCTTATTGTCTTGAAATTGCTCTTCCCCGTAAGGCAAAGCGTTTGGCAATACTTCTACATTAGTATTGTACTTGTATATTTCTTCGGCTAACCTTTCGTGTGTACAGGTACAAAGGTCTGCAACTCGCATATACTCTGTAATAATATCTGTTATATTGCTTTCTCTGTATCTCTGCGCTAAAATGTGAGTAGGTGGCAATATCCAATAATCGTCATTATCAACAACTAACTTAAAGTTATATTTTAACTTCATTTGAACTAATAGCTTTCCATCTGTTGAAGCTAAGAATCTGTTAAATATTACTATGTCATAATTATTGTCAAATACTTCTTCATTAATTGTATCCGTAATTAGGCAATAATCTTTGCGCATATTAACTAACGGCATCATAATTCTATGATAACCAACCCCACTAAATTTATTTGTAATTGCTAATATTCTCATATAAAAATGTAATGTAGTTTAGCTATTTGTTTTAGATTTGCGACCACGCTTTTTTGGTTCTAAAAGGTTTTCTATTGGTAAACTATTATAGTATTTGTATAATCTAACTACCATATCCATTCGGCAATTACCACACCATATAGTTAAAATAAAATTAGGGTCTATGTATTTTCTATATATTGCCTCATAAGTTTTCATTATAGACAAATCTAGGTTTCTTAAATAACCACTTTGCGATGTCTCGTAATTATTGTAGTGCTCTTTTAAATATAATCTATCTTCTAATTCCATATCTTATAAATTAATGTTTCAGTAATAGAAGCTACAACTCCTGAAATAAACAATACAGATGCAATGTTTAAAATTAATTCAGGTGAGAAATACAATACGATTCCAACCCACGAAGCCAAGCAACTTCCACAACTGAAAGGTTTGAAATTGATTCGCCATTTTCTATGTAGGTTGTGGATAGTATTAAAAAATAATGATGCGCAGACACTTGTTATTATTATTTGAATCATTTACGAATATGTTTTTTTAGTTCAGATTTAGTTTGTTTTAAAGTTCTTATAATAGACATATAAGGTATACCTGTTTGTCTACTTAATTCCTTTGCGTTTTTGTTAAAATTAAAAGTATATAAATTTAATATTTCTTTTTGATACCAATGTAATTTTTCAATACCTTGCTCCATTAAATCAATTACGCTAATATTTTCTATTTCTGCAACCTCTTTACCATTGTATTCTGTATAGTTCCGATATTTTTTCCAAAACCCACTCCTTCCTGATTTAATCATATTTAACATAGTTCTAACTATATAAAATCTAATCTCCCCCCTTTCGTATAATCCAAATAATTTTAATTCCTCCATTTCTAATAAAACCATAAATACTTCAACCTTTAAATCATACTGCAATTCTTCGGGCTGCATCTTTGCAAATGCCTCATTAACTTCATCATTAAGCCAATATTGCTCTATAATTTTATTTTTGTCCATTCAATTAGTACAGGTTGTGTTTCTTTTTCTGTACAAATATATACTAATCCCTGACAATTATGAATATCTTGCAGTCTTTCTTTTTGTTCAGGACTTAATTTGTCGCCTATTTTTTTAACTTCAACTGCAACATACCTGCCTTCAGGTGTGTAACCTTGAAGGTCTGCCCATCCTTTTTGGATAGTTCCTTTACGTTTGCCATATGGAATATTGTTTACTCTGTTTAATCTAAAACCATCCGATTCAAGATTCTTCTTTGCCCATTTAGTTAGGTCGTTTGCCGATATGTCCATTATTTTTTTTGGTTTACTATTTTATTCATCCAATTATATACTTCAAAAAATTCTTCTCTTTTTGTTAATTTTTTAATACTTAACTTATTGCAAATTTTTGGTTTATTTTTAGCCTCTTTTTTAAGCCTTTCTATTCTTCCCATAGGTTATTTGTTTTTATTTTTTAAAGGTAATTAGTAAATCGTAAAATTGTTTTTTAAATTTAAGTCTATTTGTGTTCTCAATAGCATCCTGTCTCGTAGGATAGCAGTCAAAAAAGTTAATAGTATAACAATATTTAACTGTACTATAATGCGTATATTTAACTTGATAGACCTTCAAAGTATTTGACAAGCGCTAATTTTTTACATTGTGTATCTACAAAATCATTATCTTTTATGGATTGTTTAAAATTCTTTGCATCTATTCCATACAATTTATTTATTTTTTGCAAATTATCCTCCCTAACAATCTTAATAATCTCTAACATTTCTTGTTCCTGAAACTTTAATTTACCTTGCTTTAGTAGAATTGCAAATACCTTATCAGCATTAAATACCCTGTTAAAGTCATTTTTGGCCGAATTAAGCCACTCTTTCTGTGTAAATAATACAATATCATCATCGGACAATTTTGGTGTCTCTATTTCGTTTATAATAGGTTTTATCATTTTTCTTACTTCTATCGCTTTTTTTGTATAGGCTGACATAATCTGACCAATAAACTTTGGACTAAACTTTTCATAGTGTTCTGTACTACAATCTAATTTTCCCTGAACTGCCATTTTAAAAGCTAATCTAAATTCTTCAATAGTGTATAATGGATAGCTTGTTCGTATAAAATCCTCAATGACAATCATTTCTTGGGTATCAGGATATTTACTAAATCCTAATAAAGTAAAAATATAAGCTAAATTTTCTTTTAAAGTAATAGAGGATATTAAATTTAATTTCCCACCTTTAAAAGCATTAGCTATTTCATTATCAACTATGTACCCATTGTTTAAGGGCATCCATTCTTTCTTTGCTTGAGGAAGTTGGTGTAAATGTTTTTGTATTTCCATACCTTAATTTATTTTTTATCCATGTGTTAACCCTTCTTTTTACATCAAAAAACTTTTCTAATTCATAACGCAATTTACCTTTTTTATTTGGTTCACACCAATATTCAATAAATTCATTATAAGAATCTCCTAAAATTTCTTTGTATTCTTGTATACTATTAATAAATAAATCATTATTATTTATAGTTACAGTTTCAGTTTCCATATGTTTTACATATGTATTATCATATGATGTATCATATGATTCTTCCTCTTTTGTATTTTTAACAGATTTTCTATTATTTCTTCTACTATCCGTATAATTTTTACGGCGGGATGTTTCCTCGTACATTTTTAAATTATAGTAAAATTCTTCCTCTTTTATAAATTTGCAAAAAATTTCAGAATCATATGATCCACATATGCAATACATATCTTTTTCTGTTAACTTTCCTTTTTGATGTTGTAAGCATAAAAGTTTTATATACTTTCCAACTTGTTCATTAGTTAATGTATATGTACCGCTTAAAAAATCGGAGGTGTAAAACAATACTGCAGGATCTTTTGCCATTATTAACTTTTTTGAACAAATGTATTATAATCTTTAATATTTTCCTCAATCTCTTGTATTTTTAATTTATACCAATTTTCTGTTTCCATTAAATCAATTGCAGTTTTAATATTATACAAAACAGTGGTATGATCGTTTACACCAATAAAAGGTGCTATTTCTTTTAATGATAAGGTAGTATATTTTTTTAAAATATAAGCTGCAGCTTTTCTAGCAAATACAATGTTTAATTTTCTAGACTTTGTTAAAATATCCTCATTAAAAATATCAGAAACTAGCTCTACTAATTTTGGTGCAAAAAGAGGTGTAGAACCTTTTTCGATTATTAAATCATTTTTAATAAGACCCATAATAGATAAAGTTCTATGAAAAGTTCTAATTGCACTTAATTGATCTTTGTAACAATGTAATAAATCTTTGTTTAATTTTTCCATAATTAAAATTCTAAATCATCATTTACTATTGGTTGTGTACCTTCCGGCTTTGTATAATTATCTTCATAGATTTGATAATCAGGCTGATTTGTTTCAGGCTTTTTATATTTGTTCTTCCACATATTATACTTCTTACCTTCAATTGTAAAGTTAATTACATCACCATTAGCAGTGCTTTTAAGCCAAGCACCATACTTCTTTTTTTCTTTTAACATTACTTTTTTGTTTTAATTAATGAATACTTAGCTACAAATTTAGGGTTTTTCTTACTACCTACATTTACTCTTTCAGTAATAATATTATGTCCTTCATCTTTAAGATTAAATACTAATGCGGCTAATCTTAATGTTCCATACTTTCTTAATGCCACCAATGGAGTAAGCGGTTCTTTTTTAAGGTGATTAAGCACCTGTGTTTGTTGACTCATTTTGTTTGTTTTTAATTTTTGAAAAATCGTAATCATTATTTAATAGATGGTAATATGCACTATTGTTTTTATAGTTAGATGATACATTAAGCATCTTAACCCATTGATTAAAAGATGGTTTTTCTTTTGGCAAAGCTATTCTGCTTATTTTAATTCCCCAATTATTTTCCATTGTTTTCGTGTTTATTAATTTGTTTTTGTTCTAATGCTATTTCGTTTTGTTTGTCTTGTTCTAATTCTTGCTCATCTTCTTTCTCCTCTTCCCAATCGCAATGTTCTAAACAATCAGGGCATATATTTATTTCAGGAAAATTAGTGTGTGCGCCGCAGCAAGTTGAATATCCCATTATAGTTGATTTTGGTTAATACTTCTCAATGCCTTTTCATATTGTTCATTTGTGGTTAAAGCACTTATTTTAATAGCTACTTTTTGTTTCATAGCCTCATCCCAAGTGGTTGTTTCAAGTTTAGCAATTAATTCCATTCTTTTAACTTCACCAACTTCATCTTTGTGTTCATTTGTAGAATCGCTATCTTTTGTATCATCAATAGCAAATAATCCATTTAGTGCGTACTTACGTGCATAACTGGATGCACTACCTGTAATTTGTGCTGCATCCATCCCTTTTTTAACCTCTTCTTCCCTAGCCCAACCGCTTACACTAATGCCATCATTATTTCCATCTAATAATGTTGCAGTAGCTTTAATGTAAATTCTTTCGCCTACTTGTATTACTTCATCAGTAATTAATAACGCAGTTCCGTACTTATTTAAAATAGGTTTTACTGCTTCTACAATATCTTCCGCACTTCGGTACTTGTACTTACCAAATGCGTTTGTTTGGTTTTTTGGCGCCTTTAATTCGGCTTGAATTTTTACTAAGTTCATAGTGTTTGTTTTTGTTTTTTAAAAATTATAGTTTTCAAATTCTTCACACCAAGTATCCATTGGTACAAATGGTATTGGCTTAATATTGTGTTTAGGTTGCTCTAATAATTCAGGGCAATTTACTAATTTGTAATTCTTCATTTTTTCCAAACATACTTGCATTTTTCCCCAATAAGTATCTTTGTTAAATGGATGGCATCTTTCGTAATTCCATCTATATGTTTGATAATCTAATTGTAGTTTTTCTAATTGTGTCATATTAATTAAAGTTTGCCCAAGCGTTATTAGGTAGTGTATTAAAAGCAGCTAAATAATAAGAATCTAATTGAATTACAGAACCATATCTAATATCACTTACATAATATAGGCTTTCTAATTCTTTTTTTAGCTCCATAACTGCCATTGGATATTTGTCAGCAGAATTATTAATTTCGTTTAAAATTTCAGGCTTTAATTGCTCTAATAAATTTTTCATATTTTTATTTTGTTAACACAAATATACATCTTTTAAACATATATAATTAAAAAAATTTTATCCTAACAAGACTTTAACATATATTAATCTTATTTAGTTCCATCTTGCAAAGGTAGATGTTTACTATTATCCACCTGTCTATAGCCTAAAGCCCATAGCATTTTAGTTAGGGTAATGCTCTTTTCAACTACCTGTTCCTCTGTATCTTCCGGATTTAAAAGGTGAAAAATTTCGTGAATTATAATTTCCATTTTTTTTCTACCCTTCAGTCTAGGGTCAATATATATAATGCCATCACTTTCGGCAATGCCGTGTGCTTGTTCTCTGCCTAGCTTCTTATATATAATTTTTATTTTCACGCTTTCATTAATATTTCATCAGGTCTATCCATCTCTATTAACTCAACCTTTTGACCACCTCTAATCTTTGCTAAGATTCTTCTGTATTCTGTTTCAATAGAATGTATTTCCTGCAACTTGCTATTAAAATAATTCTCTTGTTCTAATAGCGACCACTTGTTAAAACCTTTTGGCATTTTCATTTTGTTTAGTTTTTATAATTTTCTTTAAATAAATAGCTAAGTCCAACGCTTCTTCATATGCGTGTTGTAACCACTCCTGCTCACTTAAATCAGTCCTGTCCATTGTAGTACCATATTCTTTTAACCCTTTGTCTTCTCTATCTAAAAGGTCGTCAATGATTGAGTATAATATTCTGCTCATTATTTATCAGTTTTTGAATGTAGCTTACCACAATTTTTACATTTCATTTGTATCTTAACCAACCCTGAAGCCATAACCCTTCTATTGTTTTTTACAATTTCATCACTACCACATTCAGGACAACTACTTCTATCCCCTCCAAATATTACACCATAGTGTGTTTTAGCAGGTATATGATTGTTCAATGCTTTGTGAACTTTCTCTAATAGAACTACATCTTGAATACAATAGTCAATCATTATGTTCATAGACTTAGTGCAATTCTTTAGCATTATGTCTTTCCATAAGTCAAAGTTAGTATGATTCTTTTGACCTAATCCTAAAAACTTACCAATATAATCAAGCCTGTTTGAATTAAACCTGAACTTAGAACGTGCTATTTTTAAAGTATCTATTGTATTATATGTAGGGAACATATCTATTTTATGCAGTAAACATCTTGTTCTAATCCAAGATAGGTCAAACTTATCACCATTGTGTCCTACTAATTCATCAGCCTCATTTGCTACATTTATAAACTCTTGTAATAGCTTTTTGTCGCATTGTTTCTTATCCCATTGAAGATAATAAACGTCTTCGTCATCTTCCCATTTGTAACATATGCAGATAACTGCACGTTCTTTAATAATATTCTCTGTACCTACATGTAATTTGTAACCTGACTGCCAAAATAAACCCACGTTTGCACTTACTTCAATATCAAAGTAAAGCCTTCTGCGTTTTGTTTTTAACATTATATTTGTTTGTAGTGTGTAATTCCATTAGTTTTTATTGCTTTTAAAATCTGTCTTCTATGCCTATCAGAATAAGATACGTGCACCCAATCAGGATTTAGAGGGTTACCGAATTCCCAAATTAATTGGTCAAATGGTAGCTTATCTTTTATAAAGTTAAATATATCTGCATTAGTTACATCATATGTAGTTCCATCCATATCTATATCAATAGCCTGTCCAAGTGAATGTTGTGAGGTATTAGAACCCCCAACCTTAGCATTTAATTCTTTTGACCTATAACCACTAGAAACTAGAATAGGGCATCTAAAATTAAGTCTTATAGGCTCAAATATATTTTCTGCTAATAGTTTTAAATTAGCAATATGTTCAGGTGTTGGCATATTAGTAATGCCATTACGCTTTGCAGATTCACTTCTAGTTAACTCTGCTAATGTAAGGTGTTGAGAAATGACCATACGAATCTTTTAATTAATATTAATCCAATTAAAATGCCTAATAGACCCCAAAATCGAAGCCTCCACTTTTTGCTAGTGTTTATACTATCCTGTAAAGAAGTCCTGTAAAAACGCACCGAATCGGTCATTATGCTTAATCTTCTAGTGTCTACAATATAACCTGTGTGAATTTGATTAACTTTAATAGTCTTAACTATTGTTTTAGCAGCCTCTTTTAAGGTAATGTACTCGATGCCGTTAATTGTAATTGTATCTCTTTTATAGTCAGTAATGGTATCAACAAGTAATGTAGTGTCATAATTAGTTATTATGGTTGTATCGTTTGCGCAGGGTCTAGTTTTCTCTAATTCCCTAAAAACTCTTTCACTACTTTCTAAATTATTTAAAACTTTACGTTCTGCCTTTTTAATAGGGTTGCAGCTAAATGCAATAAGTAAAAATAAACATATTAAATATATTGCAAATATCTTAGTTTTATTTCCCATATCTAGTATCGTTTGGATTAAGATAGTTTATAATAATAGGCAAAATTGAAATAACTCCCGCACTTATGCATTCTTCTAATGTTATTAAATAGATATTACCTTTAGCTATTATCATTGTAAGAACGGCAGATACAAATACCTTTACCCAACTACCATAAATACTATTTAGAAACTTCATCATCTTTGAATTTTTTAGTTGCGTTGTAATAATAACGAATTGCAAAGATACCTGAAATAATAGCAGTCAAACCTGCTACCAAAGTTACAAAAGGTTGTACCTGTGTTAGTGTTAAAGAGGCTGCAGTTAAACTGATGCCTGTATTAACTAATGCTTGACTGCTATCTTGTGTCATCTTAATCTTCTTTTACTTCTGTTTGAGGATTTTGTTCAGCGTTTAATTTACCCAAAAATTGCAATAATGGTAAACCATACGCAGTAGGGATAGTGTTAATAAACTGCTCTAATTCCTTAACTTGTTGTTCGTTTAATGTAATCATTTTTTTTAAATTTTACTACAAATATACTTATTATCTAAATATGTTTATAATTATTTTACAATTTTAGTTTCCTCAATAATTGGTTCTTCTACAATAGGTGCTTCAATGATTGTTAGCTTTAGTTGAGCAGCAGCCCAATTATATGCCCATTCATTAGCACTTACGCTTGAATCCCAAGTTTGATAGTCAGCACCACTTAATGTTAAATTACCATCAACTAATACTTGACTAATAGATTCCTCTGTTTGCTCTGTTGAAATAGAGTAATAAAATGTAGCAGATGTACTTAGATTGTC
>Ga0315905_10005668_pt1 | contig 12712 bp, 8 predicted proteins | sample LakEriMetagenome_5_FD_203522 | JGI IMG/M metagenome (GOLD analysis project Ga0315905, IMG submission 203522) | Freshwater fungal communities from buoy surface, Lake Erie, Ohio, United States - Buoy 4 MA121 | ecosystem: Environmental > Aquatic > Freshwater > Lake | place: USA: Lake Erie, Ohio... | reverse complement strand
AGCAGGCTTTGAAGTCCTTGCCTCTACAGCTACCACTCCGGTTGCAGCGTTTGCTAACAGTGAAAAGAAGATCTATGGAGTGCAGTGGCACCCAGAAGTAAAGCATTCACAATTTGGGCAGAACGTTTTGGAAAACTTTTTACATAATGCAGCAGGTATTCCTTCTGACTGGAACAGCGAAAACGTTATTGCTCAGCAGGTTGAAAAGATAAGAAACCAAGTTGGTAACGACAGAGTTATCTGTGGTCTTTCCGGTGGAGTTGACTCAGCTGTAGCTGCTGCTCTTGTCCACAAAGCAGTTGGCGACCAACTTGTCTGTATCTTTGTGAACCACGGGTTATTGCGTGAAGGAGAAGTTGAACAGGTAGAGCGCGACTATGTTGCCTCAACCGGTGTTCGACTAATTACTGTTGATGCCGAGAAGAAGTTCTTGGATGCACTAGCAGGGGTAACTGACCCTGAAACCAAACGAAAGATTATTGGTAGAGAGTTCATCAGATCCTTTGAAGAGGCTCAAGCCCAGCTGATTGCTGAGTCAAAAGCAGATAACAGGCCAATCAAGTTCCTAGTTCAGGGAACTTTATATCCTGATGTTGTTGAATCAGGTGGTGGTGTTACCGCAGGTATCAAGAGCCACCACAACGTAGGCGGACTTCCTGAAGACCTCCAGTTTGAACTAGTTGAGCCTCTTAGAACCTTGTTCAAGGATGAAGTTAGAGCCATTGGTTATGAGCTTGGTCTACCTAAGGAAATTGTTGGCAGACAGCCATTCCCAGGACCTGGTCTTGGTATTCGTATTGTTGGTGAAGTTACTAAAGAACGTCTAGATCTTCTTAGGTCAGCAGATGCAATTGTTAGAGCAGAACTATCTGCTGCAGGTCTTGATGGTGAAATCTGGCAGTGCCCAGTAGTTCTTTTAGCTGATGTTAGATCTGTTGGAGTTCAGGGAGATGGCAGAAGCTATGGTCACCCAATTGTTCTTCGTCCAGTATCAAGTGAAGATGCTATGACAGCTGATTGGTCAAGAGTTCCTTATGACCTTCTTGCAAAGATTTCTAACCGCATTACAAATGAAGTTGCTGGAGTAAACAGAGTAGTTCTAGATATCACCAGTAAGCCGCCTGGCACCATTGAGTGGGAATAGTCTTGCACCCCAAAGTCATTGCCCATCGTGGAGCTAGCGGTTATAGACCAGAGAACACTCTTGAAGCGTTTGAACTTGGACTAGCTATGAAAGCTGATGGCATTGAGTTTGATGTCATCAACACTAAAGATGATGTTCTCATCATTCGCCATGAGAATGCATTGAGTGGAACAACAGACATAGCAAATCACCCTGAACTCAAATCTCTCTATAGAGAAGGTGTTGTTGAAGGAAGAAGTCTTCAAGACTGGTTCTCTGAAGATCTAACTTACGAGCAGATAAAGACTCTTAGAGCAAATGAGCGTCTTGCAGATCTAAGACCCGGCAGTGCCAAATTTGATGGCCAATTTCAAATACCGACTCTTAAGCAAATTCTTGAGTCTGACTTTATTCAGGACAAGATTTTAGTTGTCGAGCTCAAGCGAGGATCTCACCTTTCTGCTTTGTCAGAAACTATTGGCAAGCTCACCACGGATGAGATAGTCGCTTCAAATGTTGTCGGCAAAGATGTAATTCTCATCATTGAATCTTTTGAAGAAGAGATTTTGCTTGATGCTAAACAACATCTAGTTGCGGCAGGTATTGCAGCTGAGTACTTCTTAGCTATTGATTCAACCAAAATGGTTGACTGCAATATTGAGGCGTTGGCAGGCAAATTTGATGGCCTCTCAATTGCTACCCACATGTTGTTATCTAGCGACCCTTGGGTTCCAACCTGTCATGCTCTTGGGCTCAAAGTTTGGGTCTATACAGCCAGAGCCGAAAAGGCGACAACCACCATCGAGGCCTATTACGAAGAACTTATCCAAACTGGTGTGGATGGCATATTCGCTGACCAGCCAGACCTTTTGCGGCGTGTGTTGACCGAGCGTGGCTAATCTGTCGGTCGAGCAACCTAAAATAACTAAGTCATGTCTTGGATTGAACCCACCAACCCGTCAAAGCTCCTTGAAGGTCTAAACCCTCAACAAGCTGAAGCCGTCCTCTATAGAGGCCCGGCTCTTTTGATTGTGGCTGGAGCAGGTTCAGGTAAGACCAAGGTGCTTACTCACCGAATTGCCCACCTACTGGAGCAAAGAGAAGCCTGGCCATCCCAGATCCTGGCTATTACCTTCACTAATAAAGCAGCCAGTGAGATGAGAGATCGAATCAAGCTACTGGTGGGAGATCCAGAAGGTATGTGGATCCGCACCTTCCACTCCGCTTGCCTTCAAATTCTTAGAAGAGAAGCAGAACGCTTAGGTCATGATTCAAACTTCACTGTCTATGACACTGGCGATTCCAGAGCTCTAATCAAGAGGCTCATCAAGTCAGGTGGCCACGACATCGACAGCCTCAAAGCTCAGGTTGTCGCTTCTGTAATTAGCAAGGCTAAGAACGAACTACAAACTGCTGAAGACTTCGCAGCCAACATTGATACCAAGAACCCTAAGTCTCAAGCCATTGCTGAAGTATTCCTTGCCTATGAAGCAGAGAAGAAGAGAAACAACGCCTTTGACTTTGATGACCTCATCGGCGAGACCGTCTTCTTACTCAGAGCATTCCCTGAGGTGGCAGCTAACTATCAACGTAAATTTAGACATGTTCTTGTTGATGAGTACCAGGACACTAACCATGCTCAGTACGCGTTGATTCGTGAATTGACTAAACCAATTGATCCCAAGTTTGCACTTCCCGAAGGTAAAACAGGAGAACTAGTAGGACCAGCATCACTAACAGTTGTGGGTGACAGCGACCAGTCCATCTATGCATTCCGTGGTGCTGACATTAGAAACATCTCAGAGTTCAGCAAAGACTTCCAAGGTGCTCACACAATCCTGCTTGAGCAGAACTATCGTTCAACACAGAACATTCTTTCTGCAGCGAACGCTGTTATTGCTAAGAACTTCGACAGACCAGATAAGAACCTTTGGACTGATGCTGGAGCTGGCGAGAAGATTATTCAATTCACAGCAGTTGATGAAAGACATGAAGCTGGCTTCATTGTTGATCAGATTCAAGAACACCATGGTGATGGAGTTGCTTATTCTCAAATGGCAATTCTTTATAGGACTAACGCTCTAACTCCAAGCATTGAAGCGGAACTGAAGTCACAGCGAGTACCTTATGCAGTTATTGGTGGTTTGAAGTTCTATGAGCGTAAAGAAATTAAAGATGCTCTTGCCTACCTAACCGCTGTTTCAAACGGCCGTAACGATGAAGCAGTAAGAAGAATCATTAATGAACCTGGCAGAGGCATTGGAGATAAGACTGAGCTAAAAGTTGCTGAACTAGCAAGAAGGAATGGCATCAGCTTCCGAGAAGCACTTTCTTATTCAACTGAACTTGGTTTAGGCCCAAAGCTGACTGAAGCAATTACTAAGTTTGCAAACCTTCTAGATTCTCTAGAGCAGATGTCACATACTGAAAAGATCAGCGATGTTTTGATTGAAGCACTTGTTCGTTCTGGCTATCGCTATGGGCTTGAGATGAGTCGAGACCCTCAGGATGAAGCAAGGGTAGAAAACCTCGATGCTCTTGTAGGTCAGGTAGTTGAGTATCAACTAAGGAACCCTGAAGCTACTCTGGCTGACTACTTAGCTGAGATTACTTTGGCTGCAGCAGCAGATGAAATTGATGATGGTTCAGGGCAGGTTTCACTGATGACCCTGCACACAGCTAAAGGTCTTGAGTACCCAGTTGTCTTCATCGCTGGCTTGGAGCAAGGAACCCTTCCACACATGCGCTCCTTCGAAGAAGTTGGTGGTTTAGCTGAAGAACGCAGGTTGTTCTATGTGGGAATAACAAGAGCGATGAGATTGCTGTACCTAACTATTGCCATGCAGAGAACCCTGTTCGGTCAGTTGAATTCAACCATGCCTTCAAACTTCTTGCTCGATATCCCTGCAGATCTAATTGATCAAAGAGGAGCTGAAAGAGAAAGCCCTAGGTACCAACCTAGAGCTGTGGGTAGTGGCTATGACCGACCGGTTCGGGAGAAGAAGGTCTGGGACAACGCCATCACTACCGTCAGGAACAATGAGGGGCTAATCCTTGCTGTTGGGGACAAGGTCAAGCACGATGCCTTTGGGGTTGGAACGGTTATTGAGACCACTGGCGAGGGTGCGAGACAGACTGCTGAGATTAGATTCGAGAAGGTGGGCACTAAGCGCTTGATGGTGCGGGTAGCACCTATCGAGAGGCTCTAAACTGGTCTTTGGTGCACGCTCTTCAGTGCCCTTTTTGTGAATGGAATCATAAGTGGATTTATTTGAATATCAAGCCCGAGACATGTTCGAGGCTCACGGAGTCCCTGTTCTACAGGGCCTAGTCGCAGACACCCCAGAAGAAGCTGCAGCAGCAGCTGCCAAGATTGGCGGCACAGTTGTGGTCAAAGCCCAGGTTAAAGCTGGTGGCCGAGGCAAAGCCGGTGGTGTGAAGTTAGCTCATAACCCTGAAGAGGCTAGAGCAGCTGCGGAATCAATCTTGAAGTTGACCATCAAGGATCTACCTGTCAATCGAGTAATGATTGCTCAGGGAGCTGCCATTGATAAGGAGTATTACTTCTCTGTTTTGCTAGACAGAAGTAACAGAACTTTCCTTTCTCTTTGCAGCGTTGAAGGTGGAATGGAAATTGAGCAGCTTGCTGAAGAGCGTCCAGATGCTCTTGCCAAGATTGCAATTGATGCAATCCAGGGAATTGATTTAGCTAAGGCTTTGGAGATTGCTAAAGCTGGTGGCTTTAGCGATGACATCGCTGCCAAGGTCGCTCCGGTATTTGTGAAGCTATACGACGTCTTTGTTAAAGAAGATGCCACATTGGTTGAAGTAAACCCATTGATTCTAAGCAAAGATGGCGAGATCATCGCTCTTGATGGCAAGGTCTCTCTAGATGACAACGCTGAGTTCCGTCACGAAAGAGAAACAATGGAACGTGACCAGCTTGATCCTCTAGAGGCTAAGGCTAAAGAAGCTGATTTGAACTACGTGAAGCTAGATGGTGAAGTTGGAATCATCGGTAACGGTGCTGGACTGGTTATGTCAACACTTGACGTTGTTGCTTATGCAGGTGAGAAGCACGGTGGTGTGAAGCCAGCTAACTTCCTTGATATTGGTGGTGGAGCTTCAGCTGAGGTTATGGCTGCTGGTCTTGATGTAATTCTTGGTGACCCTCAAGTGAAGAGCGTGTTTGTAAACGTCTTCGGTGGAATCACTGCTTGTGATGCTGTTGCAAACGGAATCGTTGGTGCTCTTGCTACTCTCGGCTCTTCTGCTACTAAGCCTTTGGTTGTTCGCCTTGATGGCAACAACGTAATTGAAGGTCGCAAGATTTTGGCTGATGCAAATCACCCACTAGTAACTGTTGTTGACACTATGGATGAAGCTGCTGATAAAGCCGCTGAACTCGCTAACCGCTAAAGAGAGATTTAAGTAATGTCTATTTTTCTAGATAAGAACAGCAAGATCATTGTTCAGGGCATGACCGGTTCTGAAGGTATGAAGCACACTCGCAGAATGCTTAAGGGTGGATCAAACATCGTGGGTGGTGTGAACCCTCGTAAGGCAGGAGAGTCTGTTGATGTTGACGGAACTTCATTGCCAGTGTTTGGAACTGTTGCAGATGCTATGGCAGCAACAGGAGCCAACGTATCTGTGATCTTTGTGCCACCAGCATTTGCAAAGTCAGCTGTTATGGAAGCTATTGATGCAGTCATCGAACTTGCAGTTGTAATCACTGAAGGTATTCCAGTTCACGACTCAGCGAGTTTCTGGGCATACAGCGTTTCAAAGGGTAACAAGACCAGAATCATTGGCCCTAACTGCCCAGGCATCATCAGCCCAGGAAAATCTAACGCTGGTATTACCCCTTCTGACATCTCAGGCCCTGGCCCAATTGGTCTTGTCAGCAAGTCAGGTACCTTGACCTACCAAATGATGTATGAACTTCGCGACATTGGTATTTCAACAGCTATCGGTATTGGTGGAGACCCAGTTATTGGAACCACACATATTGATGCTCTTGCTGCTTTCGAAGCAGATCCGGAAACTAAGGCGATTGTGCTTATTGGTGAAATTGGTGGTGACAGCGAAGAGAAGGCTGCTGCATACATCAAGGACAACGTAACCAAGCCTGTTGTTGCTTACGTTGCTGGCTTCACTGCTCCGGAGGGTAAGACCATGGGTCACGCTGGAGCAATTGTTTCAGGTTCTGCTGGAACTGCTCAAGCTAAAAAAGAAGCATTCGAAAAAGTCGGTGTGAAGGTAGGCAAGACTCCAAGTGAGACTGCAGACCTAATGCGCGGTGTTATCGCAAGCCTATAGCTCATGCGTATAAAGGCATTTGCTAGAGGAGCACTTGGTGCAGCATTTGTTGTTGCCATTGGTTTCTTTAGCGTCTTTGCCCTAAACATTACAACTTGGCTCATTGAGCAAACTCAAGGTGCAACCTTCGAGACTGTTTTGCAAGACTCTTCTAGAACTTGGTTAAGCTCTCACGGAGTAACAATATTCTTTGCTGAAGGAAAAGTCGCTGGACTAAAAGTTCCAGCATTTATCTACGATCTAATCCCGCTGGGTTTCTCAATACTCATTGGCTGGTCAATGTTCCGATCAGGTAGAAAACTAAGCGGAGAGAAGCACCTAGGATTTGGCTGGCTAGGCGCAATTCTTACCTATCTATTAACTTCTGTGATTGTTACTACCGTTGCTGTTACCAAAGAGATCTTTGTTGTTCAGTGGCAGGGAGTTTTCATTCCCGTTGCTTTATTTACAGCCTTGCTGATTATTGGCTCAGTAGTTGGCGAAGCCATGTTGTTTGAAGACTCTGAACCATCTGAACTTAGGGAGAGAATTAGAAACTTCTTTATTGGTTTAGTTGACAAGTTACCTTGGGCAATCAAACCTTTGATTGGTCCAGCACTTAGAGCTGGTACCGGTGTGGTGGCAGCGATGAGTGCTGTGAGTGCGATCATGATCTCAGTGCTATTGGCTGTGAACTGGATTGAAATCATCAAGCTCTATCAGTCACTGCAATTGACCTTCTTGGGAACTTTCACAGTCAGCACAGGGCAGTTGACATTGATGCCTAACCTCATTGCTTTTGGTAATGCCTGGCTAACCGGAGTTGGTTTCTCTGTTGGGCAAGGTTCAACAGTGAGTCCATTGGTGACTGAACTTGGACCATTGCCTGCCATTCCAATGCTGGCTGCACTTCCTGTCTCTAGCAGTAGCTTGGGAGTTTTATTCATTCTCGTTCCATTGTTAGCGGCATTCTTTGGCACATTGCTTGTGAAGTCACACACAGCAGAACTTAGATTCAATTATTCATCGGCTACCACCGCAGCCATCTCCCTTGGTCTTTCTATTGGTTTGGTAGCAGCTTTAGAGATGTGGGTTTTAGTTGAGTTAGCTAGTGGCTCTTTAGGGCCTGGGCGAATGAGTCTAGTTGGGGCTAACCCGTGGGTGGTTGCTGGAGTTACCTTTGTTGAGGTTAGCCTCGCATCAGTCTTAGCCGCATTCTTCAGTGCACGTCCTGATGGGGCTGACACAGAACTCATCAAGAGAATCTCTGGCGGTAAAGTTAGAAAATGATATCTGTTGTTGTGCTCATCTCAGGCAGCGGATCTAACCTCCTCTCCTTGCTAAAAAAGAGCGAAAACCCTCTTTACCCAGCCAAGATTGTGGCTGTTGGGTCTGACAAGAATGCCCCTGGCCTAGAGCATGCTGAACTCTATGAGGTAGACACCTTTGTTGTTAGCCCTAAAAGATTTGCTACTAAAGAACTTTGGGCTGAAACCCTGTTAGCTAATGTTCAGCACCACCAGCCTGATCTTGTTGTCCTAGCGGGATTTATGAAGGTATTACCTGCCAACTTTGTATCTGCTCTAAAGGGGAAACTAATCAACATTCACCCAAGTCTTCTTCCTGAGTTCAAAGGTGCACACGCAGTTAGAGATGCTCTGCAAGCAGGAGCTACTAAGACAGGTGTGACTATTCACTATGTTGACGAGGGTGTTGACACTGGAGAAATCATTGTTCAAAGCGAAGTGTCAATTGAACCAAAAGATACTGAAGCAGTGTTGCACGAGCGCATCAAGAAGATTGAACATGAGCTTCTTGCTTCAACCGTTGAACAGATTGCCTACAAACAACTACCGGCACTAAAACTCTAGAGTTAGGGACTACCTTGTCAGCACAAAATGAATACACTCCGGCGGACTACCGCCACCGTGATCGTGTTGCTATAAGAAGAGCACTTATCTCTGTCAGTGACAAGACTGGACTTATTGAACTTGCGACAGCTCTTTCAGAAGCCGGGGTTTCAATTGTTTCTACTGGCTCAACAGCAAGCTCAATAAGGAGTGCTGGCATTGAAGTTACTGAGGTAGTTGAAGTAACTGGTTTTGCTGAAGCACTTGATGGTCGGGTAAAGACTCTTCACCCAAAGATTCACGGGGGATTACTAGCTGATCTTCGTTTAGTAAATCATGAAGAACAACTTCGTGAACTTGAGATTGAGCCATTTGAACTAGTTGTTGTGAACCTATATCCGTTTGTTTCAACTGTTGCTAGCGGAGCTAAAGGCGATGCAGTTGTTGAGCAGATTGATATCGGTGGACCGGCAATGGTTAGGGCAGCTGCTAAGAACTATGCCAACGTAGCTATCGTGGTTGACCCAGCTAAGTACGAGAGCATCATTAAGGCTGTGGCTGTTGGTGGCACACTACTTGCTGAAAGAAAAGAGTTAGCAGCTCTTGCCTTTGCTCACACATCTAGATATGACACCGCTGTTGCAAGCTGGTTTGCAGATGAAGTTGAAACTGCAGCGTTATCTAACCAGCCAAAGGTAACCGAACTAAAGAACCCTGGTTTCCCTCAGCACATCGAACTAGATGCTGAGCTACTCAGTGTTCTTCGATATGGTGAGAACTCTCACCAGGCTGCTTCTATCTACAGAAACACTAGCCCGCTAGCTGTTTCTGGTATTGCTCAAGCCAAGCTTCACAATGGCAAAGAGATGTCATACAACAACTATGTTGATGCCGATGCCGCAGTCAGAACTGCCTATGACTTTGATGAACCTGCGGTAGCTATTATCAAGCATGCTAACCCTTGCGGTATTGCTGTTGCACCTAAGGATGCAACTGATCCAATCGCTGCTGCTCACTCAGCTGCATTCCTATGTGACTCGGTGAGTGCCTATGGTGGAGTGGTTGCAGCCAACAGAACTGTAACCATGGGTATGGCATTGAACTTGATTGATATCTTCACTGAAGTTTTGATTGCACCTGGTTATGAATTAGAGGCACTGAGACTACTAATTGAACGTAAGAAGAATCTCAGAATTCTGGAATTACCTAAGAACTACAGTCGTGAATCTCATGAGATTAGACACATCTCTGGAGGCTTCTTAGTTCAAGAGACAGACTCTTTCCTAAACTTCTCAACCAACAACTGGAAGCTTGTTAGCGGTGCCAAGCCAGATGAGAAGACAATGGATGATCTAATCTTTGCTTGGCGTGCAGTTCGTGCTGTTAAGTCCAATGGAATTCTTCTAGCCAAAGAAGGTTCTTCAATTGGCATTGGTATGGGTCAAGTGAACAGAGTTGACTCATGCAAGCTAGCTGTAACTAGAGGTGACCTGCGTGTGAAGGGATCTGTTGCTGCAAGCGATGCGTTCTTCCCATTCGCTGATGGTTTACAGATTCTGATTGATGCAGGAGTGAAAGCTGTAGTTCAACCTGGCGGATCAGTGCGCGATGAAGAGATTATTGCCGCAGCTATGGAAGCGAAGCTCACCATGTTCTTCACCGGTGAGCGTCACTTCTATCACTAGAGGTTAGAGACGTCTGCTTGCTTAGCTCTAACAGCTTCAGCAGCAACCTTTAGTGCAACAAGTTCTTCAGCATTAAGTGGTGTCTCAACGATCTGCTTGATGCCACCCTTACCTAGCTTTGCTTCAACACCTAGGTAAACACCTGAGATACCAAATTCACCATCAACCCATGCACAAACAGGGAATACAGCTCCACTGTCTTCGTGAACAGCTTTGGCCATGCGAGCAACAGCAGCACTTGGTGCGTAGTAAGCAGAACCGGTCTTTAGAAGTGCAACAATTTCTGCTCCACCGTTACGAGTCTTATCAACTAGTTCAGCGACCTTGTCGGCACCAAGCACATCGATGATTGGCTTGCCATTGACTGTTGAAACTGAAGGAACTGGAACCATGGTTTCACCGTGGGAACCAAGAGTCAGAGTCTTTACATCTCCAACTTGAGCTCCAGCAGCTTCTGCTACGAAGTTTGTGAAGCGAGCGGTGTCTAGAATTCCAGCCTGACCGATAACTCTTTCCTTAGGGAAGCCAGAAGCCTTTTGGGCTAGGGCAGTCATCTCATCTAGAGGGTTAGAAACTACAAGAATTACAGCGTTTGGAGCGTACTTGGCGATGTTCTTTGCCACTCCGCCAACGATGCCTGCGTTGACCTCTAGTAGATCCATACGGCTCATACCTGGCTTACGAGGAAGACCTGCTGTAATGATCACGATATCGCTGTCTGCGATGGCCTCATAGCCTGTTCCGTCAGCCTGGGTGCTAGCTCCCACAACCTTGGTCTCATAACCCTCAATTGAGCGAGACTGGTTGATATCTAGGGCAATACCCTCTGGCTTGCCTTCAAGGATGTCGGTTAGGACAACGGTGTCGAAGATGTCATATTCAGCTAAACGCTGGGCTGTGGTGGTTCCGTAGAAACCTGATCCAATAACTGAGACTTTACCGTGGCGGGCCATAATGCATTTGCTCCTTGAGGGCTAAATGAGGTTCTTGAGAAGGTATATTTCAATGTATAGCCTACAACTTTAGATAGACTGAAAGGCTTTGGTAAGGTCCCAACTTACCCCCGGTGAAAGCCCACTTACAGATTTAGGTAATTTTTGGATACGAAGAAATTAGGTACCGTTCGGACTTTGCTCCGAATCTTCCCATACGCAAAGAAGGCATTGCCAAGAGTAGTTTTGGGTACACTCGCAGCCATCGGTGGCCACATGTTTGCCTTGGCTATCCCTGGCTACCTAAGAAGCCTTTTTGACACCTTGGAAAGTAATACCAATTTTGACACTCTAGTCTTTGCTGTTTTTGCGGTTCTAGGTATGGGTCTTCTAGAAGCAATAATGGTTTTGCTTCGCAGATGGCTTGTTCTAACTCCTGGCACACATGTTGAAGCTGGGCTTAGAAGAACCCTTTACGCAAAACTTCAAGATCTAGAAGTTGCTTTCCACGACAAGTGGCCTAGCGGGCAGTTATTGTCTCGTGCTTCAAGCGATCTAAGCATGATTAGACGTTGGTTATCTTTTGGTCTTGTGCTTCTAGTAGCAAACCTATTTACCATTGTTGTTGGTTTCACGCTTCTGTTCTCATACAACTGGATACTTGCAACTGTCTTCGTCGTGATCATGTCACCGCTATGGGTTCTAGGTTTCAAATTTGAGAAGGAATACCACGTCACAGCACGTATGAGCCAAGACCAAGCTGGAGACCTAGCTACCTCTGTTGAGGAGAGTGTGCACGGTATTCGTGTTATCAAGTCATTTGGCCGTGGATCATTTATGACCGAGAAGTTCGCTAGAGATGCTCTAAAGCTAAGAAGCACAGAACTAAACAAAGCCAAGATGGTTGCAAACCTTTGGTTCTACTTCTCAACTATTCCAAGCCTCGCAACAGGTATTTATTTACCTCTAGGTGTTTGGCAAATTGTTGAAGGCAACATGACCATTGGTGTCTTGCTTTCATTTATCCTCACAACTCGTATTCTGCACTGGCCTATTGACTCATTAGGTTTCCTATTGTCGATGACCATCGATGCTAGATCTGCAGTTGAGCGCTTCTTTGAAGTTATTGACACCAAGGTGGATATCTCAGATCCTGAAAGTCCAAAGACCATCAAAGAACCTAAGGGACGCTTGGTCTTCGAGAATGTCAGCTTTAGATATGCAGATGCTCCAGCAGAACAACGAGATTTGATTGATGGAGTAAACCTAGAGATTGAACCAGGAGAGTCAGTAGCTCTAATTGGAATCACAGGTTCAGGTAAGACCTCTCTAACTGCTCTTGCCACAAGACTTTACGAAGTAACCGGTGGTTCAGTAAAACTTGATGGTGTTGATGTTAGAGATCTTTCTAGAGAAGAACTAAGAGCCCATGTTGCCATGGCATTCGAAGACTCAACACTGTTCAGTGACACTATTCGCAACAACGTATTGCTTGGTAGACCTGAGAGCACAGAAGAAGAATTAGCTCAAGCTCTTGAGATTGCACAAGCAGGTTTCGTCTATGACCTACCTGATGGACTGGATACCAAGATTGGTGAAGAAGGTCTTTCTCTTTCCGGTGGTCAGAGACAACGTATTGCTCTAGCTAGAGCCGTAGCGGCTCAGCCAGCAGTTCTAGTACTTGATGATCCACTTTCAGCACTTGATGTTGACACCGAAGCCATGGTTGAAGATGCCCTTAGAACAGTGTTGAAGGCAACCACGGCACTGATTGTTGCTCACCGTCCTTCAACTGTTCAGCTAGCCGACAAGGTTGCTCTA
>Ga0315905_10005667_pt1 | contig 12712 bp, 7 predicted proteins | sample LakEriMetagenome_5_FD_203522 | JGI IMG/M metagenome (GOLD analysis project Ga0315905, IMG submission 203522) | Freshwater fungal communities from buoy surface, Lake Erie, Ohio, United States - Buoy 4 MA121 | ecosystem: Environmental > Aquatic > Freshwater > Lake | place: USA: Lake Erie, Ohio... | reverse complement strand
CAAGAACACTGTGGTATACAATTTGAGTGGTGGAACATACACAATCTATGTATCCATACAGTCAGTGCCATCAAGCACAGCAATTACCAACACTTCATACTGGCAATTGGTGACCACTACCACTGTGGCCGCAAGTATTAGTGTGCGGGCCCTGGCTGCACAAATTAATGTCACAGTGCCCAATGTAAGTGCCACTGTAAGCACCACTGGATATCTAACTGTTGCAGTGACAAACAGTGCTGCTGCTGCGGAGTTTAATAAACTACAGGTTGCTCCTGGCAGTGTTGGAACAGCATTTGCTACACTGGATTTTAGTACCTTTGTTCATACACAAGTTATTGTTAGTCCATACCCGGTAGAAATGGCTGGGTTTGGTGCAAGTATCAGCATTGATGATACTGCCACTACATTGGCAGTGGGAACACCCAATGGCACATTGTATTTGATTACTATATTTGATGATGGCACAACCGACTTTGACGTTGGTAGTACCATATTCTTCAGCACGGTGAATCAAAGTGGTGCAGTGTACACATATGATTACTTGCCTAGTGATGGTCCAAGTGTGGCCAATCCGGGTAACTTTGTGTTTGGACAGCAAATTTCCAATAGTCAAGTAAAAGAATACGATCAGTTTGGTATTGCTTTGAACTACACATCAGGTGTGTTGGTAGTGGGCGCACCATACAACGATGTGGAAGATAGCACAGCAGCATTTGGCAGAGTATTTGTATTTGAAAATGCAGACCGTAACCCAGCCTGGACAGTGTTACGTGAGCAACAGCCTGTGGTTGATATTCGATTATTGAACTCAGTGTTCACCTATGATAGAATTACCAGTGCAACCACTCAATTCTATGACTTCTTTGATCCGTTGCAAGGCAAGATACTTGGTGCTGCAAGACAAAACATTGACTATATTTCAGGCATTGATCCAGCAAACTACAACATTGGACCCACTGGTATCAATGGAGCAACTTGGACAGCAGAGCATGTGGGTCAAGTATGGTGGGATATCAGCAGTGTTAGATTTATTGATCCAAATCAAGACGACATTGTCTATGCTAGCCGTCGTTGGGGGCAGGTGTTTCCTGGGTCAAGCATAGATGTTTATCAATGGATACTGAGTTCAGTGCCACCAGCAGACTATGTTGGTCCTGGCACACCGCAAAATACTCTAAGCTACAGTATTAACAGTCGTCTTGGACAAGATGGCATTTTTGCCACAGAATATTATTTCTGGGTGCGTGGAATCACAAGCACAGCTACACAGCAAGGCAAAACACTCAGTGTAGAAACAGTGGCACAGTATATTGGTAATCCACGCGGATCCGGCATCAGTTACGTTGCTCCAATCAATGCCAGCACAATTGCATTGTACAACGCTGGCGACTACATTGAAGCGTTTGATACGGTGATCAATATTGAGTTTGATAGAGAATTCACCAACGACAATGTTCACGTTGAGTATGAACTGATTGGTCAAGATAAACCAGATGCATTCCTAAGCGACAACTTGTATCGAAAATTACAAGATAGTTTCTGCGGGGTTGATACATTTGGTAATCTGGTTCCCGATCCAAATTTAAGTATTGCAGAACAATACGGTGTGCAGTTCCGACCAAGACAAAGCATGTTTGTTGATCGATTTGACGCTCTTAAAAACTATCTAACTCGAGCCAACGATGTACTAGCTTTGTATCCCATCAGCGAAAGCCGTAGTTTTAACCTTCTTAATTCGGCTGAGCCAGAACCGTCTGCAAACTCAGGATTGTGGAACCTACGAGTTGCTAACTTGGAAATCCTAGGATTTCAAAACATCAATGCAGTAGCTCTGGGTTACAAATATCTAGTGGTCAGTGACAGCGACAATCGGGGACTATGGACAATTTATACTGTACAAGCAAATGATCAAGTGCCCGGCACACGCGAATTATTGTTGACCAGAGTTCAAGGTTTTAATACTTCAGATTATTGGAGTTACGTCAACTGGTATCGCCCTGGTTATAATTCCAGCAGCAAAATCATTGCCGAAGTGGCCAATATTGCTGCACTAGATGTATTATCTGTCACAGTCGGCAGCAGTGCAAAAGTCACAGCAAACAGCCAAGGTAAATTTGAAATTTACTTGCTCGAAGATACTGGATGGAGTCGCGTTGGACTGGAAGATGGCACCATTGAATTCAGTGCTGAACTATGGGACTACGCATTGGGACGATTTGGTTTTGATATTGAAGTGTTTGATGCTCAGTATTATGACCAAGAGCCAGTGATTGAAACACGAAAAATAATTCAAGCAATCAACGAAGAATTGTTTGTGGATGATCTAATACTGGAACGAAATCGTGCATTGACTCTGATGTTTAATTATGTATTAAGTGAGTTCTCTGCGCCTGAATGGTTGGTCAAAACTTCGTTGATTGATGTTGATCATAGAATCCGTGACCTTGCTCCGTATCAGAACTATCGTCAGGACAATCAAGAGTTTGTGTTGGACTATATTCAAGAAGTCAAGCCTTATCATGTGCAAATCCGTGAATTTAATTTAAGATACAACGGCTTTGATGATTTTCTTGGCACACTAACTGACTTTGATTTACCTGCATACTATGACACTACTCTGGAAATTCCTCAGTATACCAGCCCAATCTTGTTGCCCTACGACCATGGCACCGCTGAAGTCAGCAATGTGCTCAGTGACCTGCCATCAACCAGCACAGTATGGAGTAACTTTCCGTACAATCAATGGTACAACAACCATCTGTTGACAGTTACTTCTATTGAAATGATCACTGGTCGTTTTGGCACAGGCTACACTGAACCACCGCAGGTGATCATTACCGGAGATGCGGTTGAGCCTGCTGAAGCGGAAGCCATTATCAATAGTCTAGGACAAGTTGTGGCAGTAACAGTTACCAATCCAGGATCAGGATACAGCACTGTTCCTGTTGTGACGTTTGATGGTGGCAATGGATCTGGTGCTCAAGCAGTTGTGCGAGCTGAAAATGCAACGGTTCGTAGTTTTACTACTACTATGAAATTTGATCGCTGTCAATATGTGACCAGCATTTATGAATGGATCCCTAATGCTGTCTATCAGACTGGACAAATGGTACGTTATGATAACCGAGTTTGGATGGCAGTCAGTGACGATTCTACTGAAGTTACTGGACCAACATTTGATCTTGCCAACTGGACAGAAGTTGACCCTGGTATACTGAGTGGTGTGGATCGTACCATGGGATTGTATGTGCCTGGTGTCAATCAGCCTGGGCTTGAATTGCCGCTGCTGATAGACGGAGTTGATTATCCAGGCGTGCAAGTGTATGGTGATTACTTCTTGGGCAACCCAGTCAATACTGATGCTGTGTTTGAAAGTGAATTTGTTGATCCTACTCTGGGAGAAAGATTCACCAGCGTCAATATTGACGGCGGTCAATTTGTTGGGCTCTACGAAGGGCATGCACCAGAAGAACTGGTCAACGGCTCAGAATACGATACTCTGGACATGAGAGTATATACTCGTCCAGGCAGCGACTGGCAGTTTGACGGCCACGGATTTGAAATATCAACAGTTCGCTACACATATGATTCAACAATCACTGATACCTACAGCTGGGCAGATTTGTTGGAACATCCAGTACAGGTGCTGGTAAGCAATCAAACAACCGGTCGAGATCTTGTACAAAATATCGATTACACGGTTGATTGGGTTGATCAAACCATCACAGTAATTGATAATGTAAGCAATGAAGATATTATCAATATTTCTGCCTATGAACTAGGCGGCGGCGCCCAGTTGTTCCGTGGCAATTATATTGGCGACGAAGTAGGTAATTCAGTAGTAATACCAGTAAGCGCTAGTGAAATACAAACAGTGGCGGTGTTCCTCAACAGCGTAAACATTTCAGGAATAACATGGGAACCCTACATTGATTCTGTTGCCTGGAGCTTGTTCAACAGTTATGAAAAACTTGATGTGGTAAACAGCAGTGGCAGCTATTATCGAGCACTGCAAAATGTGCCAGCTGGCACAGACATCACTGCCGTTGCTTATTGGGAATTGTTTGTTCCTACCACAGAAAGTATTGTATTTTTTAATACCACTATTGCATCCGCTGATGGTATTGCATTGGTAGCGTTTGGCATTGAATACAACACTGAAACTAGTGCTGGTGCATTTGAACTAGGACAAACCTACAGAATTGACACTGTGGGAACTACAAACTTTGTGACAATTGGTGCTGCTGCATCTGCGGTAGTTGTTGGTGCTATTGCTGGAACAACATTGACAGTAACCTCAGTTGTTTCTGGCACGTTAGCTGTTGACACCCGTATCACTGGAACTGGAATTACTGCTGGAACTAGAATTACTGTTCTTGGGTCAGGAACTGGTGGCACTGGTACCTATACCGTCAGTGTATCTCAAACAGTTGCTTCTACCACAATAACAGGACAACCAGCTGCTGGTGCTACTTTTACTGCCACTGGTGCAGGAACAGGAACAGGCACAGCAACTATCTCATACAGCTGGAGCACTGCTCAAGTTGACACATTTGTTGCTGATGCCACTATTGTATCTAGTCGTACACTGAACCTGGATATTGACTCAGGTGGTACCAATCCTGCCAACATGGTAGTGACCAAGAATGGTCTACGACTTCGTCCAGCAGATGGCATCGAATGGATCAGCGACGGCAGCACATTGGAATTTGATTTCCCGTCACGAGGCGGATACTCTCAACAGATTATCAATGCAGCTACTGATGTCAAAGTGTGGGTCAACGGGATACTACAAACACAAAGTGTTGGCTTGACTACCGGAGCTTACAGCGTTACTGTGTGGTCAGGAACTGAAGACCGTCAGGTGGTATTTGTTACTGCACCTGACGCTGGTGCTGCCATTTTGATATCAGTAAGCACAGTGGCCGACTATGATGTAGCAGCTAACTCAATTGAAATCATAACACCGCCCAATCTTGGAGACGTGTTCCAGGTCATTGGCTGGAACGATACTCGCCAACAAAACGCTCTGACCTTGGTGTTCCAGGGTCCGGTGACCACAGGTATCACTGTGGTTGAACCATACGATAGCACTGACTTTGATTCTGGTACAATATCCGACGACCCGGGTAGCTATGACTACAGTGAAGGAACTGCTATACCTGTCAATGACTTTTGGCTGCGTAGAGCCAACGTGGACCCAAGCAGACTTTGGGTCACGTTGAACGGCATTAGACAATTCGAAGGTGAAAACTTTGTGGTCGAAGGAGAATACTTGATCTTGGCGTCTGGTGCTATTGGGTCAGCTGATATAATGGTAATTACAGAATTTACAAATTCCATTGTGCCAGAAGCCATGGCATTCCGTATCTATCAAGACATGCGCGGCGTGCAAGGTACTTACCGAATTACCGCTGCAACAACAACTGCGGTATCGCAGGCTGTGTCTGCTACTGCTGACATAATTTATGTTGACAACGCTGCTGCATTGAGCGAGCCTGATTTACCAAACGGTATATTTGGGGTTATCACCATTGGTGGCGAACGTATCATGTACCGTGTGCGAGATACTGCACTAAATTTTGTAAGCAGCTTGCTTCGTGGTACTGCCGGATCGGGTGCAGCAGAACATCAGGTAGGAACACCGGTGTATGACATCAGCCGCGGTAACTTGCTGATTGCTGAATATCAGGATTACATCGAAAGCGACACCTTGATTGGTGATGGATCCAGCACAATATTCTATGCTGATCCTCTCAAACTTCAAATTGACACTATCAACGAAGACAGTACATTTGATGTGCGTAGCCTAGAAGTGTATGTGGGCGGCATACGACAGTACGCATACTCTGATACCACAGTGGCTGTTGAACCAGGACAATATCGTTGGGAAATTGCTGAGTTTACACCACTGGCTATTGAGTTTGTGACACAAACTACATACCCTGAACTTACTGCGCCGCCAGCGGGAGTTGAAGTTACTATGTTGGTGCGCAAAGGTGTCACATGGTATGCTCCTGGGGTAGGAACTCCAAGTGACGGTAATGCACTGCAAGAAACCAATACGCCAGCCGCAAGGTTCTTGCGCGGCTTATAAAGCAAGGTAAATAAGTGACCATGGCAAATACACAGTCAACTCAGCCAAAACAAGCAGCGACACCTGCTGCAAAGGCTCGTAAACCCAACGAACAAGGGACCGTTTCAGTACAGGCTCACATGAGAATCTATGACCCAAAAACACAAAAAACCTATGTGGAGGGACGAGCATGATCACCCCCGGACTAGCTAAAATTACTGGTCACGTCAAGGTCTATGACCCCAAAAGTGGCGAAATATTCTACAACGATCACAATGCTATTCATTACGAAAACATCAGTGTTGCTATGGCACAAACACTGAGTGATCGAAATTTAGGCTACATATATGAGATGGCGTTTGGCAACGGCGGCAGCTCAGTGGATCCCACCGGTGTTATCACTTATTTGCCCCCAAATACCACAGGACAAAATGCTGATCTGTACAACGAAACTTATGCCAAAGTTGTCAATGACAATTCGGCCGCTGACACAGATCCTGAAAACAACAAAATGACTGTGTTGCACACGTCAGGCAATGTTTATACAGATATTTTGGTACAGTGTTTGCTGGACTACGGCGAGCCGCCACAACAACAAGCATTTGATAACAGCACCAACTTCAACGGCGAGTTTGTGTTTGACGAACTGGGACTCAAAACCTGGAACGGAAGTGCAGAAGATCTGCGATTGATCACACATGTTATTTTTCACCCCGTACAAAAGAGCTTGAATCGTCAAATTCAGATTGACTACACTCTGCGTATACAGACATTGAGCAACATCAATGCTGTATAAATATATACAATTAATTTAGGAACAAGGCGACCAACATGGCATATACAATTAATCTTACTGACGGCACAGTATTTGCAACCATTTCTGACGGCACAGTAAACACTGCTAGTAGCATGATACTGGTAGGTAAAAACTATGCCGGTTACGGTGAATTTCTCGACGAGAACTTTATTCACCTGCTGGAAAGTGGTTCAAACACCACAGCACCCTCTGCTCCATTAACAGGACAACTGTGGTGGGACAAAACCAACAACTTGCTAAAAGTCTACAACGGTACCTTGTTCAAGACCATTAGTGCTGCCACTTCTAGTGCAACTGCACCAAGCAGTAACGTAACTGGCGACTTGTGGTATGACACAGTAAACCAGCAGGTCAAAGTGTACACAGGCACAGGCTTTATCGTGGTTGGTCCTGCATTTACTTCTGCTGAAGGTACTGCTGGTGCTATTCCTGAAACCATCAATGACAGTGGTGGCACACCACACTTTGTGACCAGTTTGTATGTGAACAACACTCGTGTGGCTATTGTCAGCAAAGATGCTAACTTTACACCAGCAGCCCCCACAGTAACCACATTCCCTGTAATTTATACTGGTATCACATTGACCAACACTGGCAGTCCAGTATTTGCAGGCAGTGCTACTAACGCTCAGTTGCTAGACAATCTAGATTCAACTGATTTCATGAGAGCCACTGCCAACACAGCTACCACAGGTACCGTGCGTGTGCAGAACAACACAGGTTTGTTTGTGGGTGCAGCCAATGTATTCAACGTAAACACCACCAGCACAGATGCCAACGTCAAGAGCGACATCAGCAACGGTAACTTGGTTATTCAGGCCAATGTGGGCGGAACCACTTTCAACGTGGCCCGTGCGCTAGGTTCAAACGGCACATTTGCCATTGCCAATGCTGCCACCGTGGGCACCACCCTTGGTGTAACTGGCAACATCACTGGTGGCAACTTGGTCACCGGTGCGCAGGTCACTGCCACTGGCAACATCACAGGTGGCAATATTATCACTGCTGCTTTGGTGCAAGGTGCCACAGTCAGCGCCACAGCCAACGTTGTTGCTGGCAATGTCAGCACAGCTGGCCGAATCACTGCTGCTGGTAATATCATCAGTGCTGCCAACGTCACAGGTTCATACCTGTTTGGTAACGGTTCGCAATTGACAGGGTTGAGTCTGGGCGTTAGCGTTACCCAATTCCAAAATGGCACCACAGCAGGCCAAGCCGGCACCTCGGGCGGCAACATCAACTTCAACGTGGGCGGTGTAGCCAATGTGGTTGTGATTGACACCAGTACCGTGTATGCCAACGTTGTTAACCTGAACAACATAACCACCCCAGGCAATGCTGTGGGCAATATTGGTAGTGCAAGCAACCCATTTAACCGTGTGTTTGCTCAATCTACCACAGCAGCATACGCTGACGTTGCAGAACGCTTTGCATCAGATGCTGTGTACTCAGCAGGCACCGTGGTTGAACTAGGCGGCGAAATGGAAATTACTCGTGCTAGAGATGAACTCAGTGAAAATGTGTTTGGCGTTATCAGCACAAGAGCTGCTTACTTGATGAATGGCATGGCTGGAGATGACAACACTCACCCGCCAGTGGCCATGACTGGACGAGTTCCTGTTCAAGTGATTGGTTATGTGGCCAAAGGTGATCGACTGGTGTCAGCTGGCAACGGTGTTGCCAGAGCAGCACAGCCTGGCGAAGCCACTGCGTTCAATGTGTTGGGTCGTGCATTGGCACACAAACAAACTCCTGAGCTAGGGGAAGTTGAAGCCATTGTGACCATTAGCAAATAATTAGGATAAAAAATGACTTATTCATCAGGAGGCTTGATCCAGGCCACAGACTACAACGGTTTTGCTAGTACCACTGCAAACGCCAACGTCAATGACCTTTGGGCCACCGGTGCTACTGATAAAGGTTGGGGACAAACAGCACTAAGCACTGTGAGTGCAGGCGGAGTTGTTACTGCCACAAACTGGGCAAGTCTTGTTAATACTATTTCAAGCATGGGCAGCCAAACTGGTACAACTATCACTGCTAGAGTTGCTCCTGTAACTGGCAACTTGATTCAGATACTTGCTGCACTCAATACTGACTTGACCAGCATCAATACCAATCGACTCAACGCTGTGGCCAATGGCACACAGTACACAGCCTGGACTGGTACCAACTCAAAAACAGCAGCCACATCTGGCGCCACTTGGAGCTTTACATTTACCAACACAGTGACGTTTGCTAGTGCAAACGCGGCACGTTACTTTTTCAATGGTGGTGGCCGTATCAAACTTGATGTAAGCAAAACAGCCACTGGTGCTCTAGGCGATCCTGAATGGAATGACTTGGCCAATACCTTGTGTGGCGACATTTTCTTCACAGGCGGTACAGGAACTGCCACAATTTCGGGTGCAGCTTATACAGGCACAACCAAAGTTGGCGGAACAGGCACGCCAAACATATTGCTCACCACCACAGGATTTTATGACTTGACTCCGGGCGGCGCAGCCACCATTATCTACAAGCAGTTTGCTGACACTGTTCCATACACCAGCAACTTTATCCAACACAGTGCTGCACTGAACGCTGCAAGCACCATACTGACATTTACCACACTTTGGTCAGCCAGCGACGGCGACCCAATTTCGGGTGGTACTGCCTCAGTTGGAGCCACACCCGGAACAGCACCAACAACCATTTGCACCTATTTCCCACCTAGTACAACCTATTTGACTAGTGCAAGTTGGGGAACCCCAACAGTGGCAGCAACCACAGTCTAACCAAAAGGGCCACAAGGCCCTTTACCTTTGCTGCTTTTTCCTGTATACTACTAACATGGATACCAATGCCTTGATTGCTCATTCACGAGCACGTTTTGATCATGCTGTTGCAAAACGCATACTAAAAGAAAAATACCAAGCTCGGATGTTGTTTGCCTATGCTGGCGGCATGTGGCGTGCTGGACCCGAACTGTTGACCATGTTAGCAACATGTCCTGATGAGTCAGCAGTGTTGCTGGATTTGTATGACGCCCCAGTCAAGGTTGACGTCAGAGAACTTGAACTAGCAGCTCAACAACGTTGGCAAGAACAAATGAATGCCTGGCTAGTAGAATACGAAACCAACAATCAAATCCGATGACCACTGGCGCACTTATATTTGCATTCAACAACGAAGCCACTGACTACCTTGCTATGGCCGCCTGGAGTGGTGAAAACATTCGACGGCACTTGAACATTCCTGTTGCTGTGGTCACTGATGCAGATTCTGCAGATCCCAGACTCAAGGGCTTTGATCAAGTGGTACATGCAACAGCCGAGTCCGGCGGAACACGGTGGTTTGAAGATTACGCCAGCACAGTGACCTGGCACAATGCCAGCAGAGTCAACGCATATGATCTAACACCCTGGAATCGTACCTTGGTGTTAGATGCTGATTATGTGGTGGCCAGTTCAGATCTCAAAAGAATTTTAGAATATAACACAGACTTTATGTGTCATCGATCGGCTGTCAACTTCAACACTGGGCATCCTTTGAAAGGACTCAATGTTTTTGGACGCCATAGCATGCCCATGTGGTGGGCCACCGTAATGTTATTTCGTCGGTCAAACACTGCACAATATATATTTGACTGCATGCAGATGATACGTGACAATTGGGAACACTATCGAGCACTGTATGGCATTGACAACAAGACCTATCGTAATGATTTTGCCTTGAGTATTGCCCTGGGAATCGTGAGCGGACACACAGGCCGGGTAGATGAAATACCCTGGCCCTTGCTGACTGTGATGCCAGACACAGTGCTGACCAAAATTGCACACCAAACTGATACATACCGCATCACATATCGCGACCCGGACAATCAACCAAAATACACTCAATGGCATACTACAGATTTTCATGCCATGGGCAAACAGCACCTGGAGAACGTAATTGCGACCTATTGAAGAACAAGGTTATGTTGTGCTAGCAGTCAACACTGCCACAGTTGACTATGTTCGTTGTGCTGCCATGCTGGTGCAAAGTTTAAAAACACAGCATCCTGATGCAAAAGTGTGTTTGATCACGGATCAACCAGTGACAGATTCTGTGTTTGATTATGTGCATACATTGCCGGTTGTATCAGACAATGCCTATGCCAATGACGCAGCAGTATTCCAGTTAACGCCGTTTCGTGAAACAATCAAGCTGGAAGCAGACATGCTGATAGCCAGTCCCGTTGAACACTGGTGGAACCTTTTTAGACATCGTGATGTTGTGATCAGCACAGGCTGTAGAAACTGGCGTGGAGATATCAGCACTGTGCGTCATTATCGCCGAGTGTTTGATCAAAACCATTTGCCTGATGTGTATAATGCTATTACCTACTGGCGCCTGAGTGACACCGCTAAAGAATTTTTTGTATTAGTGCGTGATATCTTTGCCAATTGGGAACAATTTCGAACTCTGATAAAGTTTGCACCAGCAGTAGCAGACACTGATCTGGTGTATGCCATGGCTGCACAGATCATGGGTGAACACAGAGTTACCATGCCCTTTGCTACATATCCACAAATTGTTCACATGAAACCGCATCACGCTGGCACAACAGATCGCTGGACACACGAGTTAACCTGGGAGCATGATCCGCTGCGGATCAACACTCATGCACAATGGGGTGCATTCCATTATCACATCAAAGAATGGCAACCATGACACCTGATGAATTCTGGAACATACTGCATGCAGTGCCTGAAACACAGCCACTGACCTATCGGCTGTACTACGACTCAACCGGAGCTTTGTTATTTTACAGCATGGAACATTTGCCCGGTAACTACATTGAGATTGACGCTGCAACATACACTCGTAGCCCCAGTCGTGTGCGGGTGGTAAATGGTCAATTGACTGAAACAAAATGGCGCACAGTCAACAAACTAACTCCTAGCAACGCAGGCACACATTGTCACCCAATGGATGTAGCTGTGGTAGTTGAGTCTGAACCTTATTGTGCCTGGAGCAAAAAAACATATGAAGCAAATTGACATAGCAGACCTAGACTGCATTTACTTGAGTTACGATGAACCCAACAAGGAAGAAACTTGGACCAAAATCAAAAACATGGTGCCCTGGGCAGTACGAGTTGATGGTGTAAAAGGCAGTGATGCTGCACACAAGGCCGCGGCTCAGATATCGACCACAGAAAGATTTATTCTTGTGGATGGAGACAATATTCCAGACCCTGGTTTTTTTAATCAGACGCTTAATTTCCCCACAGCTGAATATGAACAGGCTGTGTTTCGCTGGAGAGCACGTAATATTATAAATGGACTAATGTATGGTAATGGTGGACTATCCAGCTGGACTCGTGAGTTTGTTGCACAAATGCGCACTCACGAAGCCACAGACGGCAGTGTTGAAACACAGGTTGAATTTTGTTTCAGTCCAAAATACTGGCCCATGCACGATTGCTACAGCACAACATATCCCAATGGCAGTGACAACCAGGCCTGGCGTGCTGGTTTTCGCGAAGGTGTAAAAATGTGCCTGGATCGTGGTCGCCGACCCAGCACAGAAGAATTTACTGATCGCGTACACAAACGAAATCTAGACAATCTTACCATATGGCATAATGTGGGTGCAGACGTTGACAATGGCATGTGGGCCATTGCAGGTTCACGCATGGGCACCTACATGACCATGCTGACCAATTGGGATCATACACAGGTGCAAGATTTTGCCCAACTAGATCAGTTATGGCTCACAGTAAAAGACAGTGAGCCACGCATTTTGGCAAATCGTGTGGGAGTTGATTTGGGCACACAGCTAGGTCTACC
>Ga0315905_10005665_pt1 | contig 12717 bp, 6 predicted proteins | sample LakEriMetagenome_5_FD_203522 | JGI IMG/M metagenome (GOLD analysis project Ga0315905, IMG submission 203522) | Freshwater fungal communities from buoy surface, Lake Erie, Ohio, United States - Buoy 4 MA121 | ecosystem: Environmental > Aquatic > Freshwater > Lake | place: USA: Lake Erie, Ohio... | reverse complement strand
AGCCAGCCGAAACATGGGATTGGGCGAACAGCCGACACGCCTGTTCCACGGACCCTCAACCGCTGATTCCTCGACCAACACCTGTTCGCCTCCCCCGAACCCGGTTGGTCAGGCAGCCGAAGAATCAGTCACGGCTTGCCCGACTGACTTTCCGCAGTCACTCTGACTGAAGTTTCGGCATCCGTACCCAGACGGTTCCAGGGGATCGCGCCGGCGAGCTGCTTGCGGAACAGTGCCATGCTGCGCGGGCGGAGGTGATACGGCTGATGAGGGTCGAACGCCTGACGCTGGATGTTACCGTCGTAGGTGTCGAACAGGCGTTCCAGGCCGGGGACCTCATGGATCGACGGCGGCATCTGGAAGTCGATGCCGTGGTCGTGGGCATTCAGCAGGATCAGCAGGTGATCCCCCACGATCGACTCGCCCGTCTGGCCAGTCTGGCGGCAGTCCCCCAGCAGCAGAATGCCCAATGTCCGCAACTGGTTGCTGTTCCACGCGTCGACGCTCATCTGCGTCCCGGAGGGATCAAGCCAGTAGACGTCTCGCAGCCCACCCAGGATCGAACCCTGGAAGAAATTGCGCCGGCAGAGGGCGGGCTGCGTGCGGCGGATCTCGATCAGCCGCCGCACGAATTCGAGAAACTCGCGGTCCCCCTCCCCCAGGTTCCAGTCGAGCCACGAGAGTTCGTTGTCCTGGCAGTAGCAGTTGTTGTTCCCCCGCGACGTGTGCGACAGCTCGTCGCCCCCCCGTAGCATGGGAACCCCTTGCGAGACCAGCAGCGTGGCCAGCAGATTGCGCATCTGGCGGCGGCGCAGCGCTTCGGTGGCGGGGTCAGTGCTGGGCCCCTCGACGCCGCAGTTCCAGCTGTCGTTCACATTGCTGCCGTCCCGGTTGTCTTCGCCATTGGCCTCATTGTGCTTCTGGTGGTACAGCACCAGATCGCGCAGCGTGAACCCGTCGTGGCAGGTGATGAAATTCACGCTGGCCGAGGGACGCCGTCCATCATCCTCATAAAGGTCGGCACTCCCCGACATTCGCGTGGCCAGTTCTCCGACGGTGCTGCCATCCCCCTTCCAGAAACGCCGCACGCAGTCTCGGTAACGTCCGTTCCATTCGGTCCAGATGACCGGGAACTGCCCCACCTGGTAGCCATTCTCACCCACATCCCACGGTTCGGCGATGAGCTTGACCTGCGAGAGAATGGGATCCTGGTGGATCACGTTCAAAAAGCCGCTCATCAGGTCGATGTTGCCGGTCTGCCGCGCGAGGGTGGCGGCGAGATCGAACCGGAAGCCATCGACATGCATCTCGGTGACCCAGTACCGCAGGCTGTCCATGATCAGTTGCAGCACGCGGGGATGCTGCAGTCGCGGGGTGTTCCCACAGCCGGTGTAGTCGAGATAGTACCGGAGATTGTCTTGAGCAAGCTGGTAGTATGAGCGATTGTCGATTCCCCGCAGGGAGAGGGTGGGACCCCACTGGTTCCCCTCGGCGGTGTGGTTGTAGACCACGTCGAGGATCACTTCGATGCCCGCCGCATGCAGGGTACGGACCATCGACTTGAATTCGTGCATCGCCAATTCGGCGTCGTGGACGCTGGCGTAGCGCGGATCCAGAGCGAAGAAGCCCAGCGTGTTGTAACCCCAATAGTTGTCGCGCCCCTGCTCAACGAGAAACCGCTCGTCGACATGAAAATGGACCGGCAGCAGTTCAACCGCCGTGATGCCGAGCTGGCGGAGGTGGCGGATGGAGACTTCGGAGGCGAGCCCGGCGTAGGTCCCGCGGAGCCTTTCGGGGACGCCGGGCATCCGCCGGGTGAAGCCCTTGATGTGAATCTCGTAGATGATGGTCTGCTCCCAGGGAGTCCGCGGGGGACAGTCGTCTCCCCAGGTAAAGGCGGAGTCGACCACCTGCGCGAGGGGAGCGAACGCGGCCGAATCGCGGGTGTCGTACGAGAGGTCACCTCCCCCGGCCCCGGGGGTATAGCCAAACAAGGAATCATCCCATTGCAGAGTTCGTCCCACGGCGCGGGCGTACGGATCGAAGACCAGCTTGTGTGGATTGCAGCGGTGGCCCGCCGAGGGATCGTAAGGTCCGTGCACCCGAAAGCCGTAAACCGTCCCCGGCTTGATGTCGGGGAAATACCCATGGAAGACCCGGTAAGTCTTTTCCGGCAAGCGGTAACGTGCGCTTTCGACCGGCGCGGCGGAATCGTCAAACAGGCACAATTCCACCCGTTCGGCCACCTCGGAAAACAGGGCGAAATTGACCCCCGACCCATCCCAGGTGGCACCCAGAGGATAGGGCTGTCCTGGCCAGATGCGCATGGTGGGCACGCTCGCAAACGGGAAGTGAACTCTGGGGAAAGTCTACGCAAATCCGGCGGACCGGGGGAGCGACGGGGAATTTGCTGATGGACAGCCATGCGTCACACGCCATGGTCGATTATGATCGTGGCAGTCGTCAGTGACTGCATCGGGAATTCCCCGGATCGCCCCCAGATCACGGAACGGGAAGTTCCCTCCTCTGTTGACCGGTGCCCGCCGTCTCTTGCCGGGATGCGCGGGCCTGCCTGTTTCGATCTGGGCGATTCCTCCCACGAGAGCTGACTTGGCCGATCTGCTGATCTCTTCACCACACCGCTACCTGGTTCGATTTCATCCCAAGCGGATTGCTCACGCCTTCACCGATGTCTTGATCATCGGCAGCGGGATCGCGGGTTTGCGGGCGGCGCTGGAGGTTCCCGCCGGTCTGCAGCAGATCATCATCAGCAAAGACCAGGTGGCGCTCTCGAACAGCGCCTGGGCGCAGGGAGGGATCGCCGGTGTGCTCGATCCGGTGGATGAATTCTCGAACCATGTGGCCGACACACTGGCCGCCGGGAAGGGAATTTGCGATCCCCGGATTGTCGAGCTGGTGGTGCACGAGGCTCCCGAGCGGATTCACGAGCTGATCGAGTGGGGAGCGGTCTTTGATCAGGAGAATGGCAGCATCGCGCTGACCCGGGAGGGGGGGCACAGCCATCGCCGCGTGGCCCATGCGCTGCAGGACGCCACGGGCAAGGAAGTGATGCGGGCACTGATCGCCCGGGCGACGGAACTTCCGAACGCCGAGATCTGGGAAAAGACCTTCACCATCGACCTGCTGACCCACGAGGGAGTCTGCCGCGGAGCAGTGGTGTGGAACCGGGAACATGGCAAAACGCTGGTCTGGGCCAAACAGACCATTCTGGCAACCGGGGGGGCGGGACAGATCTATCGCGAGACCACCAACCCCGCGATCGCCACTGCCGACGGACATGCGGCCGCCTTCCGCGCCGGGGCCGAATTGCGGGACATGGAATTCATGCAATTCCATCCCACGGTGCTTTATATCGCCGGCAGTTCGCGGCATCTCATTTCCGAGGCGGTGCGGGGGGAAGGGGCCTACCTGCGCGACTGCACCGGCGAGCGATTCATGGGGGCTTACTCATCGCAGATGGAACTGGCCCCGCGCGACGAGGTGAGCCATGCCATCGTCCGGCAGATGGAGAAGACCCGCCACCCCTGCGTCTATCTCGACCTGTCACACCTTCCCAAAGAGCTGGTGCGAGAGCGATTTCCCCACATTGGAAAGGTCTGCCGGGACTTCGGCCTGGACATCACCCGTGACCTCATTCCGGTTCGGCCGGGGGCCCATTACATGATTGGCGGCTGCACGACCGATGACGAAGCCCGCACCTCCGTACCACAACTGTGGGCCGCCGGTGAGGTGACCTCCACGGGACTGCACGGCGCGAATCGGCTGGCCTCCAACAGCCTGCTGGAGGGGTTGGTGTTTGGTCGCCGGGCGGGGCGCAACGCCGGTGCGGCGGCCGCCCACACCCCCGATGAATTCCGCCCAATCCCGCTGGTCAGCGACTGGCCTACGGGGGGGCCCACTGACGACGAACTTGACCTGACCGATCTGCGGAACTCGCTGGGATCGGAGATGTGGCGCGACGTCGGCATCCAACGGACCCTCGCGGGCCTCGAAGGAGCCCAGCGACAGGTCGATTTCTGGAGCACCTACGTCGCCGCCAAAGAGTTCGCCGACCCCCGCGGCTGGGAGTTGCAGAATATGCTGCTGGTGTCGCGGCTGATCATCGCCGGGGCCCTGAGCCGCCGCGAAAGCCGGGGCACCCACTTCCGCAGTGATTTTCCCCAGCCCGATCCGGGCCAGGCCCAGCACTTCTCGATCCAGGCCGGCCCCACCTGAGATCCGGCCCCCTTTCCTGTCCATTTCCTTCCGTCAGTTTCTTTCCCGACGCCATGAACCTCATCGAACAGAAGCTGCATGAACTGGACCTCGCTCTCCCGACGGCTCCTCCCCCCGTCGGATTTTATGTGCCAGTGATCCGGACGGGCCAACTGATCATCACCAGCGGCCAGCTTCCCTTCATTGGGAAACAACTGGCATTCGCCGGGAAACTGGGGGCGGATTTGCACGAAGAAGATGGCTGTAACGCCGCGCGGATTTGCTTGTTGAATGCCCTGGCGCAGGTGAAGGCTTGCCTGGGGAGCCTCGAGCAGGTGCGGCAGGTGGTGCGGGTCGAGGGGTATGTGCTGTCGGCTCCCGGGTTTTCGAATCAGCCCCAGGTGCTGAACGCCGCCTCGGAAGTGCTGGTGCACCTGTTTGGAGACCGCGGCCGGCATGTCCGCACCGCGGTGGGGGTGGCGGAAATGCCGCTGAATGCGGCCGTGCAACTCGCCCTGTGGGTGGAAGCCTGATAGCATCTTCTGTTCGACAATGGAGTTCGCCCGTCAAATCCCGGGTCCCGCCCAATGAGTCAGCCCCCCCTCTTGATCCGCTGGACCCTGCAGCTCGCGCGGGGGCTGCGCACGCTATCGCCCGGTGAGGCGGTGGTCTGGGCCTCGTGGGGGGGACTGCTGCTGTCAATCGAGACGCTGGGGGAACGATTCAATGACCGCTGGTTCGATCTGGGAGCGGGCGTGTCGATTTTGGGGTGGTGCCTGATCACCCTGTTGGTCCACAACACTCGGCCCCTGCAACTGGTTTCCTGGATGCTGGGGGGGTTGCCCTCGCGGCGTTGGGTACAGGCCAATCTGGCCTTCAGTTGGGGGGTCGACCTGCGCCGCGTGCCGCCGCTGCGGCGGTCTTTGCCAAAGGCCTGGGTGCGGATCGCCGGGGGACTGCTCGCCTTGACACTGCTGACCTTTGGCAGCGTCTGTCTCTTCCCGGACGGTCTCCGCGAGCGGATCGTGCCGGTGTCTTACCTGGGCTTTCTGATCCCCTGGACGGCCACCCTCGGGATCTCGATGTTCCTGGCCAGCGTGATGCTGTTTGTACTGTGGGCCGAGATCCATGACCGCGCCGTAACCCACTTCGACGCCCAGGGTGAACGGCCCCTGCGCGGCGAAGTGCTGGCGATGCTGGGCTGCACCGGAGCGCTGCTCTTGGCAGGACTGACACTGCCGCTGTGGATTGCTCTGGCAGGATTGGCGGCGATTGGCCTGGTTGTCACCCTGGGGATGGCGCTGACCAGCGATGATCTGGTGCTGGTCTGGCGGCAGGAGCTGAAGGGGCGGAGCGGCTGCTTCGATGGCCGGCTGTTTATCTGGTTTCAGGCGGTCGCCGCCGTCGCGATCCTGATCAATCTGTCGCTGCTGTTGGGAGGAGGCCGCGAATTGCCTTTTCTGGGGGAATGGAGGCTGTCGTCGGTCTTTTCACCCCGCGCTCTGTCCGACCCCGCCCGGATCCTGGCACGGATCACCAGTTGGGTCTCCCTCGGGGGGGGAGTGGCGGTGGGGTTTGACGCTCTGCGGCTCGCGGTGCAGGGAATCTGGTATCACCCGCGCCGCATGCTGGACGGGGAGGGACGGCGGCTCTCGCTGGCGGCGGACTTCGAAACCCGCCGGCCCCAGGAGATTCGCTGCCGGCGGCAACTGCTGCGGGGACTCGAGCGGCTGTTTAAGCGCGCCGCGCGGCGGCGGCTGCCCGCCAATTCGGGACTCCTGTTGGGACTGCAGCACTGGTTCGTCTCGGGACTGCGGACCGACGCCAATGAAGACTACCTGCATGACCGCGACGCGACGGTCTTCGATGGCATCATTGGCCGCCCTTTCCACAAGATCTTCCCCCGACTCACCCGATTTCACTTCTGGCAGATCACCACCTCCCTGGAAATCGACCTGATCTACATTGAACGCTCGGTCTCGTTCCGGCGGTTCGTCAAGGTCCTGCGGCAGATGTTCGAGCTGTACGACATGCACGGCGGACGAGTGCGGGCCGAAGATCGCCATTTCCAGGGACTGACCGGGGTCAAAGTGATCATCCACGAGATCGCCGCCGGGGCCATCCAACCCCCCGACTTCGAATCGCCTCTCAACGCCAATTATCCCGAGCCGGAATACAAGGAACTCGACCGGGCCCGGGTGCTGCATGTGTTCCGCGAGCGGCACGAGTCTGAGGTCGAAACCCCCACCCCGGGGGAATCGAATTGGGCCCCTGATCTCAGCCACCTGTTCTGAGATCTTCGCAGCGCGGGTGGGCCCCCACACGATCGCCTGCACGGGCCAGCTGGGGCGTCCAGGCTGTTCCCCTCATCCCCCGGTCTCTCCCGTTGGTCTTTGGTTTCCACGGTCCGCTGGCCAATTGAACCATCAGTCCGACTCGCGTGTCCGTTCCGCTCCAAAACTCGTACTGCACTCTTTTCTCAGATTTCCTAGACTGCCTGAGAGAGACAGTCCCCTCACCCCGGAGAAGGATGACCAGGCGTGACCGCGATCCTTGGAATTTCGGCGTACTTTCATGATTCGGCCGCGGCACTCGTGGTGGACGGCCAGATTGTGGCCGCCGCCCAGGAAGAACGATTCACCCGGCTAAAGCATGATCCGAATTTTCCCACCCGGGCGGTCGAGTATTGCCTCCGCCAGGCGGGGCTGACCGCGGCCGATCTCGACTATGTCGGCTTCTACGACAAGCCGCTGCTGAAATTCGAACGGCTGTTGGAGACAACGGTCGCCTTCGCCCCCCGCGGCTTTCGGTTCTTCGCCGAGGCGATTCCCCTGTGGGTCAAGCAGAAGCTGTTTCTGCCGCGGGAACTCAAAGCGGGCCTGGGGGGCCAGTATCGCCGCCGGGTGGTCTTCACCGAGCATCACGAATCGCACGCCGCCAGCGCGTTCTTCCCCTCCCCGTTCGAAGAAGCGGCGGTGTTGACGCTCGACGGCGTGGGGGAATGGGCCACCGCCAGCTACGGTGTCGGCCGGGGGAACCGGCTCGAACTGCTGCAGGAACTGCGGTTCCCCCACTCGCTGGGAATGCTCTACTCGGCCTTCACTTATTTCTGTGGTTTCCGCGTCAATTCGGGTGAATACAAGCTGATGGGGCTGGCCCCCTATGGCGAGCCCCGGTATGCCGATCTGATCCGCGAGAAACTGGTCGACATCAAACCCGATGGCTCGTTGCGGCTCGATCTGTCGTACTTCGATTACTGTCTGGGCCAACGGATGACCTCGCCGAAGTTCGCCCAGTTGTTTGGCGGGCCGCCGCGGCCTCCCGAGTCTCCCCTCACCGAACGGGAAATGGATCTGGCCGCCTCGATCCAGGTGGTGACCGAAGAGGTCATGCTCAAGATGGCCCACCATGTGCACGCCGAAACGGGGCTGAAGAACCTCTGCCTGGCGGGTGGGGTGGCCCTCAATTGCGTGGGGAATGGCAAGATTCTGCGTGAGGGTCCCTTCGAGAATCTGTGGATCCAGCCCGCCGCGGGGGACGCAGGGGGAGCCCTGGGGGTGGCGCTCTTCATCTGGCATCAGTTGCTCAACAATCCCCGCACGGTGCAGCCGCGAGACAGCCAGCACGGCTCGCTGTTGGGCCCGGCCTTCAGTGACGACCAGGTCGAACAGTTCCTCAAGTCGATTGGGGCCAAGTACCGGCGATATCCCGATGACGAGTCGCTGTGCACCGCGGTCGCGGGACTGATCGGTAGCGACAAGGTGGTGGGTTGGGTGCAGGGACGGATGGAGTTTGGTCCCCGGGCTCTGGGTTCCCGTTCGATTCTGGGTGACGCCCGCAGCCCGCGGATGCAGTCGGTCATGAATGTGAAGATCAAGTTCCGCGAATCGTTCCGTCCCTTCGCCCCCTCGGTGATGGAGGAACATGTTGACGACTACTTCCAGATGCGACCCCGCGAGCAAAGCCCCTACATGCTGCTGGTGGCCCCCGTCGCCGATTCGCGCCGCACCGACTGCGCCACCGAAATGGCGGGAAAATCGGGCATCGACAAGCTCAAGGTCTTGCGGTCCGCGATTCCCGCCGTGACCCACGTCGACTATTCGGCCCGCGTGCAGACTGTCGATGCCGACCGGCACGGCCGCTATCACCACCTGCTGCGCAAGTTCCGCGAGCAGACCGGCTGTCCGGTGGTGATCAACACCAGCTTCAATGTACGGGGAGAACCGATCGTCTGCACCCCGCAGGACGCCTATCGCTGCTTCCTGTCGACCAACATGGATGCGCTCGTGCTCGAACGCTGCGTGTTGCTCAAGGAAGATCAGCCGGCCCTGTCGCCCGAGGAAATCGCGAAATACATCCAGCAGTTCAAGCTCGACTGATGTGATTCGAGCCCAGCTGTGGTCGACGACGTCGACGCCCGATCGCACCGACCACGGCTCCGCCGACCGCGCCGGGGCCAACATCCGCGCTCCGGTCCCCGGATTGGCATTCCGGAATCGGCGTTGTCCGATCTTCCCGCCCCGTCTGGCACGTTCCGCCAGCAACCGGTCCTCCCCAAGCCTGCAAGCCCCCCAGTGTGTCGGCCGTCGATGGCTGTTGCGCGACAATTCGGATTGTCCTCATCCCCATTTGTGTGATAGCGTCCTGCCCCCTCCTCGAAGCCCTTCCCGGCCTGTTCGGTCCCCACCACGTCCGCAACCACTCCACTCCGCTCCTGGGTGAAGACGAGCGCTGTTGAAGTTTCTTGCGGATCGCCCCTCCTCTGGGGTTCCCGATTCGGGCTGTGTCCTCCCCGTCTCAATCCGACTCCCCCCTCCCAGCATGTCTTCACAGTGCGTCGCCGCTGCGCGCGTCAATCCCAGACCGACAATGCGCTCGATCCAGGTCATGTTGGTGGCCTGGGTGCTGACCACCCTGCCGGGCTGCGCCGTTCTCAGTCCCACGGCCTTGTGGGTCCCGCCGGGAACTCCCCAGCTGCTCCCGCCGGGTGACGATGCTTGCGGGCGCGCCTTCGCGGCGGCAAGTGAGGCCGACGAACAGAACACGGAAGACGCCCCGAGACTCTGGCTGGTGGCCGCTCAACTCGCCTGGCGCGAACTCCCTGCTGGTGCCCCCCACTCGGTTTCCAACATCGAGACATGTGCCGCTTGGCAGCGTTACCATCTGGCCCTGGGGCGGTTCCTCGAAACCGCTCGTGACCAGGGATTGTGGAAGCCAGGAGAGGGATTCCAAATCCACACCGTCCGGGGTCCGGTCTGGATTCCGATTGAGCCGCGCGGGTTCCTCTGGCAGCCCGGGGAGTTCCAGCAACTGCGCGCCGTGGGGTGTTACAGCTCTCCCTCACTCACCCGGCACCACGTCCGCGACGGCGTGGGTGCCCCGGTCGTGGTGGAGCGCGGTCCGCATCCTCCCCTGCGTCCCGGGGACCGATTCCTGGGCCCGCACGCCCTGTTTACCGCCACAGCCATCCTCCGTCCCACCACGGATGCCGAGGGTGAACCGAGCCTGGTCCTCGAGTTGTGGAATCCCCGCCACACAGCCCAGGTGGACGGCCCGCACGGGGCGGTCCCGCTGGCCGCCGACCTCTCGGCCCCGTTCGTATTCCATGAAGCCGAAGTGGCCAATCTGCCTGATCCGTTCGAGATGTTCGTCCATCCCGACAACAATCCCGAATTCGAGGGACTGCTGTTTCTCGAACCGTATCAGCCCGGGAAGATTCCAGTCATTCTGGTGCATGGGCTGCTCTCGAGCCCCCGGACCTGGATCGATCTGGCGAACGACCTGCGGGCCAACCCCGAGTTCACATCCCGCTTCCAACTCTGGGCATTTGGTTACGCCACCGGGCGTCCGTTCGTGCGGGCGGCCGCCGACCTGCGGCGACAGTTGCGGCTGGCTCTGGAGGAATTGCAGGTCACCTGTCCCGATCCTGCGCTCGACCAGGTGGTGTTGATCGGGCACAGCATGGGGGGCCTGATTTCCAAGTTGCAGGTCTCCTCCAGCGGAGATCAACTGTGGACGACCATCTCGGATCGACCGCTGGATGATCTTGAGATGCCCGAAGAGCTGCGCGATACCGTTGAAGACATGATGTATTTCGAACCAACCCCCGCCGTGAAGCGGGTGATTTTCGTCGGCACACCCCACCGCGGGGCCGCACTCGCCCACCAGATGATCGGCCGAATCAGTTCGTCGCTGGTCAAGCGCGATCCCGACGGGATGAGCCGCCTCGTGCAACTGGCCGAACAGAACGATGGCTTCCTGAATCGCCTGATCTGGAAACCGGCCTTCGGCCAGGCCCGGCTTCCTACCAGCATTGATCTGCTCGATCCACAGCACCCGCTGCTGCAGGCCGTGGACTCCCTGCCAATCGACCAACGGGTTCAGGTCCACACGATCGCCGGGAAGTGGCTGTTTACCATCGGTCCAGGAGGGGGAGATGGTGTGGTACCACTTTCCAGTGCCGTGCATCCGCAGGCCCAGACCGAACTGGTCATCAACGCCTCGCACACGGCAGTCCACCGGGCTCCGGAAGCGATCGCCGAGATCTGGACGATCCTGAAGGCGCATGCGGAGGGGGTCTCACGCTCTTCCGCTGCAGAGCCGGAGCATTTCCACCCTCTGAAGGACGAAAGAGCGGGCGCGGTCCCTCCCGAGCCAACTCTGTCCGCAGAGGAAGCAGACTGAAACTTCTGCGTACCGCGGATGCGAGGCCCCCGTCGTGCGCGACGTGAGACCACCGGCTCCAGGCACTTGGCCGCCACGCACACCACGGCAGGGGACCCCTCGCGTGGGACCGGAATCACGGCAACCGCTATTGCCCCAGGGCCTCGATGATCTCTTCGACACTCCGCAACTGCTTCTGCAGACCAGACAGGGTCTCGCGCACCTGGTCGACCACTTCGGGGGGAGCCTTCTCGACAAAGCTGGCGTTCCCCAGCTTGCGTTCGTGCCCAAGAATGAAGCCCCGCAACTTCTCGGCCTCTTTCTTTTGCCGGGCCAATTCGGCCTCCCGATCGACCACCCCCGCCAGCGGGATATAACCATCGGCATCATTCAGCGAGAAGCTGGCTGAGGTGCCGGGGCGGGTGACATCAATCCCGGCCCCCTTGAGAACCACCTTGGCGAGGTTCGTGAACTGCGACGCGACGTCGTTCAGTTCCAGGGCCACTTCGGGCTGGCACCGCACATGCAGCGCCAACTCGACCCGATCTTCGATCCGGTACATCGCCCGCACATTGCGGACGGCCGCGATCAGCTCCTTGAGCCGGTCGAAGCGGGCCTCCAGACTGGTATCGCGCCAGCCCGAGGGGATCTCGGGCCACGCGGCCACCATGCAGATGGACTTCGAAGCCCCGGGCGTGGGGAGTCCCCGCTGGGGGGCCAGTTCATTCAGCTTGGCCCACAGCTCTTCGCAGACGAACGGAATAAACGGCGACAGCAGCCGCAGCAGCACGTCGAGCACCCCCACCAGCACGCGCTGCGCTGCGGGACGCAGCGCCTCGTCCCGCAGCCGGGGCTTGATCATCTCGACATACCAGTCGCAGAACTCGTTCCAGGTGAAGTCCCGCAGGGACCGCGTCGCGGCATCGAAGTGATAGTCCGACAGCTCGGCATTCACCGACCTGACGGTCGTCGCCAGGCGGCTCAGGATCCACCGGTCTTCCAACCGCAGGTCGGCAGGTTCGACCGGACCGGGGGTGTAGCCCGCCAGATTCATGAAGGCGAATCGGGTGGCGTTCCACAACTTGTTGCAGAAGTTGCGGCCGTACTCGAACCGGTCACTCACCACGCGGGCCACTGGCTCACCCTCGTCGGGAGTGAACCACGGGCTGCTGTACTGCGGTGTCGCCTTGCATTTCGGGCACTTCAGCCGCGGCTTCGCCCCTCCGGCGGGAATGGCCTTCTGATGCTCGATTGTCTGAGGAATCACCTCCTGGCAGGCGGGACACTCATAACCCACCGGCAGCCGCACATCCTGGCTCTCCCCCGCCAGCGACGCGATCGTAAACCGCACGGCATCGACCCCGTACTTGTCGACGAGATCCAGCGGATCGACCCCATTCCCCTTGCTCTTCGACATCGTCTGGCCGAAGCCATCGAGGATCTTGGGATGGACGTGCACATGGTGAAACGGCACCTGTCCCCGGTTGTAGAGCCCCATGATCACCATGCGGGCCACCCACAGGGTGATGATATCGCGGCTGGTGATCAGCACGCTGGTGGGGTAGTAGTAGTCGAGAACCGCGTTCCGACCGGGCGAAGACGGATCGGTCTGGCCAGACAGCGGAGGATTCCCGCTCTCATCGGGCCACCCCAGGGTCGCCAGGGGCCACAGTGCCGAGCTGAACCAGGTATCGAGCACATCCTGGTCACGCTGCAGGGCGTGACCGGCCCCCAGCACATCCTCGGCCAGATCGGTCTCCGCGCAGATCAGCCAGCAGCGATCTTCGGCATCCCGTTGCCAAATGACATCGCTGCGCCCCGCAAAAGCCCGCTGCAGAT
>Ga0315905_10005664_pt1 | contig 12717 bp, 4 predicted proteins | sample LakEriMetagenome_5_FD_203522 | JGI IMG/M metagenome (GOLD analysis project Ga0315905, IMG submission 203522) | Freshwater fungal communities from buoy surface, Lake Erie, Ohio, United States - Buoy 4 MA121 | ecosystem: Environmental > Aquatic > Freshwater > Lake | place: USA: Lake Erie, Ohio... | reverse complement strand
TCTCGGCGGCGCCATCCATTTGCCGACGAAGTATTATACGCCCTTGCTCGGCAGCGTGCTGTTGTTTTCGGCAGTGCGATTGTTTTTTCGCAAGCCGGCTGACAACACGCCAGCCCACTCGGCGCCGATCTACGCGGCCCTGCTGTGGGGCGCGGCGCTCGGTCTGTTGTCGGGCTTGACCGGCGTTGGTGGGGGCATTTTCCTCAGTCCGCTGCTGTTGTTTGCCCGCTGGGCGGACGCGCGCCAGGCTTCGGGCACGGCAACTCTTTTCATCCTAGTCAACTCGGTCGCTGGCTTGCTCGGCCATCTCAGCAGCGTGCAAAAGGTGCCCGACTTCGCCGGAATCCTGGTCATCGCGGCAGCGGCGGGAGCGTTGATCGGCTCTCATTTCGGCAGCCAACAACTGCCGGTGCCGATAATTTGCCGCACTCTAGCCGTCGTGCTGGTTATTGCAGGAATCAAACTGATCCTGCCGTGAAGAATTCCGGCCTCACGACAACCTCGCCGTTAGCAATTCACGCTGAAACAATACCTCCTTGGGCAGGGAGTCGTAAAGATCGATGAAAAACTCCGCCTGACTGACCAATTCCGCCTTCCACTCGGCGTGATGGAACGCCATGCAATCGTCGAAATTTTTTCTTGTGAAACCTTCTAGTCCCTCGACGTGGAAATCCTCGAAAGCGGGGATCCAGCCGATCCCAGTCTCGTGACCGGCCGCTTCGCCTTTGCAGCGGCGCACAATCCACTCAAGCACCCGCATGTTTTCGCCAAATCCCGGCCAGAGAAAATTGCCCTCGTCGTTCTTGCGAAACCAGTTGACGTGGAAAAATCGCGGCAGGTGGGTGAGGTAGCGGCGTATTTCTAACCAATGACCGAAATACGCCCCCATGTTGTAGCCACAGAACGGCAGCATCGCCATCGGATCTCGCCGCACCTTGCCGAGCGTGCCCGCCGCGGCCGCGGTCATCTCCGAACCCATGGTGGCACCGAGATAAACCCCGTGTCCCCAGTTGAAGGCCTGAAATACTAAAGGCATAGTAGTCGCACGACGTCCGCCGAAGATGATCGCATCGATCGGCACGCCATCAGGATTCTGCCAATTCGGATCGATCGTCGGGCATTGCGAAGCGGGCGCGGTAAAGCGGGAATTCGCGTGCGACGACGTGCGCCCGCAGCCTGGTTTCCAGTCTAGTCCGGTCCAGTCGATTAGATGAGCCGGCGCTTCTTTCGTCATGCCTTCCCACCAGACATCACCGTCGTCGGTGAGAGCTACATTAGTGAAAATAGTATTTTCTTTCATCGAATCCATCGCGATTGGATTGGTCGAATATGATGTTCCCGGAGCCACGCCGAAGAAGCCGGTTTCCGGGTTGATGGCGTGCAGTTTTCCATCCTCGTGGGGCCACAGCCAGGCAATGTCGTCGCCGACCACTGACGTTTTCCATCCGGCGTCGAGATATTCCTGTGGCGGAATGAGCATCGCCATGTTGGTTTTTCCGCAGGCCGAAGGGAAGGCGGCGGCCACATAGGTGACATGGCCATCCGGAGCTTGCAGTCCTATGATCAGCATGTGTTCGGCCATCCATTTATGTTCGCGGGCGATATTTGAAGCGATGCGCAAGGCGAGGCATTTTTTGCCAAGCAAGGCATTGCCGCCGTAACCGGAGCCATAGGACCAGATTTCGCGGGTGTCGGGAAAATGACAGATGTATTTGTCATCGTTGCACGGCCAACTCGAATCCGCTTGTCCTGGTTCAAGCGGACAACCGACCGAGTGCACGCAGGGGATAAACTGACCGTGGCCGTCGCGCTGTTTCGTAAGAGCACCCGAGATTTCCGCCTCCAACCTTTGCATCACTTTTGCCCCCATGTGGCACATAATGCGCATGTTGACGACCACATACGGACTGTCGCTTATTTCCACGCCGATTTTTGCCAGTGGCGAATCGAGAGGTCCCATGCAGAATGGAATCACATACATCGTTCGACCCCTCATCGAGCCGCGGAATTTTTCCAAAAGCAGGGCTTTCATTTCCACCGGCTCGGCCCAGTTGTTCGTTGGTCCGGCTTCGTCGGGGCGTTTGACGCAGATAAAAGTGCGATCCTCCACGCGGGCAACATCGGAGGGCTTTGAGCGGGCAAGAAACGAGTTCGGACGTTTTTCCGGATTTAGGCGAATAAACGTGCCGCAGTTGACGAGCAACCCAGTGAGCCTGTGCCATTCATCATCGGAACCGTCGCACCATTGAATTGCATCGGGGGTGCAAAGCGCAGCCATTTCCTGGACCCATTTTTGCAATGCAGAGTTTGTGGTGGGGGTATTCATAAGTTCAGCATTGCAGCATTTATACCGAGTTCTGGCAAATTGTTGCAAATCGATGCGGAATAATCGCCTGAATCCGCAAATGAATGAAGAAATTTCCGAAATTGATATCCTGTTCTTTACAAATTCCCCACTACCTGCCAAATCCCTGCGAGTTTACACACGACGCGCTCACTCATGCCTAAAGACACCACCATCAAAAAAATTCTCGTGATCGGCTCGGGACCGATTGTGATCGGACAAGGATGCGAATTCGACTACTCAGGTGTCCAGGCCTGCAAAGCGCTTCGCGAGGAGGGCTATCAAGTGATCTTGGTGAACTCGAACCCGGCGACGATCATGACAGATCCGGAATTTGCGTTCCGCACCTACATCGAACCGATCACTCCTGAGGTTGTCGAAAAAATTATCATCCGGGAAAAGCCTGATGCCCTGTTGCCCACCCTCGGCGGCCAGACAGCGCTCAATACCTCAATGTCGCTTTTCAAATCCGGTACTCTCGACAAACACAGCGTCCGCATGATCGGAGCCAACGCCGATGCCATCGACAAGGGCGAGGACCGCCAGCGCTTCAAGGATGCGATGTTAAAAATTGGCCTCGACGTGCCGCAATCAGGCACCGCCCACACGATGGAGGAAGCCAAGGCCATTGCCGAAAAAATCGGCCGCTTTCCGCTTATCATCCGTCCGGCATTCACCCTCGGCGGCCAGGGCGGCGGCATCGCATACAACCGCGAGGAATTTGAAGAAATCATCACCCGCGGACTGGATTTGTCACCGGTAAGTGAAGTGCTCGTCGAACAATCATTGCTCGGCTGGAAGGAATTTGAAATGGAGGTCATGCGTGACCATGCTGACAACTGCGTGGTCATTTGTTCCATCGAAAACCTCGACCCGATGGGTGTGCACACCGGCGATTCGATCACAGTGGCCCCGATCCAGACACTGTCCGACCGCGAGTATCAGATCATGCGCGATGCCTCATTTGCGGTGATCCGCGAGATCGGCGTGGAAACCGGCGGATCGAATATCCAGTTCGCAACCGACCCACAAACCGGGCGCATGATCGTGATCGAAATGAACCCGCGAGTCTCGCGATCCTCCGCGCTGGCCTCAAAAGCGACGGGATTCCCGATTGCGAAAATCGCCGCGAAACTCGCCGTCGGATATTCGTTGGACGAAATCCGCAACGATATCACCCGCGAAACCCCGGCTTCGTTCGAACCGACAATCGATTACGTGGTAACAAAAATCCCACGCTTTACCTTCGAAAAATTCCCCACCGCCAATCCCGTGCTGACCACTTCGATGAAGTCAGTCGGTGAGGCGATGGCGATGGGCCGCACGTTCAAGGAGTCGATGCAAAAATGCCTTCGCTCACTGGAAACCGGGCGCTGGGGATTTGGTTTCGACAACCAGGACAAGATGAATGTCAGCCGCGACGAAATCGAACGCATGCTTCGCGTGCCCAACGCCGAAAGAATTTTCTGGTTGCAAACAGCTTTCGTCAACGGCTGGACGGTTGAGGAAATTTTCGAAACCTCCCGCATCGACCCCTGGTTTCTCCGTCATCTCAAGGAGATCGCCGACGAGGGTACGCAACTTGGGAAGATAGGCATCCTGCCTGTCTCGGCAGACGGGAGTCCCGCCTGTCCAACTCTAGAAAACATCCAGTCTCCCGAGCGAACGCAAATTTTCCCGGCGGATACATTCTTGCCCTTCGCAGAGTCGCTCCCAATAGAAAAAACGTTCCGCCATCTTCCTCACTGGCAGCAAGACGGATGCAGCTATTTTATCACATTCCGCCTCGCCGATGCCTTGCCTGCAAACATGCTGCAAAACTGGCAAGAAGAACTGGAACTTTTTCACAAGAATCACCCCCAACCATGGGATTTCCAAACGCAGCGTCAGTTCGTTCTACGCTTCCGTGAGACACTAGAAGCATGGTTGGATGCCGAACACGGCAGTTGCCTGATGCGCGATGCCGAGCTCAGAGCCATTGTGGAAAATGCTCTGCTTCATTTTGATCGTGAACGCTATGTGCTCGATAGCTTTGTGATTATGCCAAATCACGTACATGCGATCATCAAACCTTTAGGCGATCATACGCTCAGCAATATTTTGCATTCTTGGAAATCCTTCACTGCCAAGGAAATCAACAAAGTCACAAAGGTTGATGGGCAGGTATGGATGGAAGAATCGTATGATACGATCATCCGTCATTCAGAGGATTTAGTGGATTGTCGGAAGTATATCAATGGTAATGGTAAAGACAGGCCCGCGGCTTCCTTTACCTTGCATGCGCCTCATGCCTTGGCTGTCTGCTCCGAACAGGCTGGAAGCCTGTCTGCCGAGACAGGCGAGACGCCTGTCCTCCCACCCGCCATGCTGAAACGCTGGAAAAAACTCGGCTTCTCCGACCGCCAGCTCGCCAAGGCGTTCGGCACCACCGAAGACAAGATCCGCGCGGAACGCAAGAAATCCGGTGTCGTGCCGACCTATCGACTGGTTGACACCTGCGCCGCCGAGTTCGAGGCCTACACGCCGTATTTTTACTCCTCCTACGGCGATGAAAACGAAGCGCGGCAATCGGACAAAAAGAAAATCATCATCCTCGGTGGCGGCCCCAACAGGATCGGCCAAGGGATCGAATTCGACTACTGCTGCGTTCACGCATCATTTGCCCTCAGGGAACTTGGCTACGAAACGATCATGGTCAACTCCAATCCGGAAACGGTTTCAACCGACTACGACACGTCCGACAAGCTGTTCTTCGAGCCGCTGACCCTCGAAGACGTGCTGAACATTTGCGATCAGGAAAAACCCGATGGCGTGATCGTGCAGTTCGGCGGCCAGACGCCGCTCAACCTCGCTGCAGACCTGAAACGCCATGGTGTGCCGATCATCGGCACTTCGCCGGAATCGATTGAACTCGCCGAGGACCGCAAGCAATTCTCCGCCCTGCTCGACAAACTCGGCCTCAAACAAGCCGAAGCTGGCACGGCAGTCTCCGCGGAAGAAGCAATCGTGATCGCCAACCGCATTGGCTACCCGGTGCTAGTCCGACCTTCCTTCGTGCTCGGCGGTCGGGCGATGATGATTGTATACAATGACGTCGAACTCGCTCGCTACATGCGCGAAGCTGTGACCGCCTCTCCGGAACGCCCGGTGCTGGTGGATCGATTCCTCGACAACGCCACCGAGGTGGATGTCGACTGTATCGCCGATGGTACTACGGCCGTAGTAGGTGCGATCATGGAGCACATCGAGCAGGCCGGGATTCACTCCGGCGACTCCGCCTGCATGATTCCTCCGTTTTCCCTAAGTTTGGAAATCCAGCAAAAAATCGAAGCGGCTGCGATCAGCCTAGCCCGCGAACTCAACGTCAAGGGGCTGATGAACATCCAGTTTGCGGTGAAGGACAACGAACTTTACGTCATTGAAGTCAACCCGCGGGCCTCGCGCACCGTGCCCTTTGTCTCCAAGGCCATCGGCGTGCCTCTTGCCAAGCTGGCTGCCAAAATCATGGTCGGCAAAACGTTGCCAGAACTCGGCTTCACCCAACGCATCGTGCCAACGCATTTCAATGTGAAGGAAGCCGTATTTCCGTGGAATCGATTCCCGGGCATCGACATCGTGCTCGGCCCGGAAATGAAATCGACCGGCGAGGTTATGGGCATCGATGAGGACGCAGGCATGGCCTACGCCAAGGCGCAGATGAGCGCCTTCAATCCTCTGCCCACCAAGGGCAACGTGTTCATTTCCGTCAGTGACCGGGACAAACCGCGCATGGTGCCGATCGCCCGCGACCTCGCTGAGATGGGCTTCACCATTTTCTCGACGGGCGGCACCCACCAATTGTTGCTGCAGGAAGGCATTCCCAGTGTCAGGGTCTATAAAATCCTCGAAGGAGCCCGCCCCCACGTGGTGGACTTGATGAAAAACAACGAAATTCATTTTGTCATTAACACCCCGAGCAGCCACGAATCGCGCGCCGATGAAGTGCAGATCCGCGCGGGTGCGATTGCTAATAAAATTTCCTACGCCACCAACCTCGCAGCTGCTGCGGCCAGTGTGCGCGGCATCCGATCCCTGCAACAACGGGAACTCAGCGTGTGTTCGATCCAGGAATACCATGGTCTGGTGTAGGCCCAACATGCCGACATTTGGCTGTAAAAAACCGCTTGACCACTGATTATCTAATGCGGTATTGTCACCGCGCCCAAAGCTTGATCAAAACCTATTCCTACAGTTCCCATTGCTGTCGGAATAAATAACTAGTCATAAAACCACAGCAATATTATGAAACCTAAAAAAACCATTATTGTAGGCAATTATACTCTAACGCTGCTTTGCGCAGCACTCATCAACCACTCGGTCCAGGCCGCTTCAGGAACCTGGAACCTCGACGGCGACAGCGTTTGGAACGTCGCCACCGACCCACCTTGGGCCGGCACAATCATTGCCGACGGCACCGGCGACACCGCTGATTTTAGCACCATCGACATCACCGCCGACCGCACGGTGAAACTCGATACCGCACGCACCATCGGCAACCTGAGCTTTGGCGATACCAACACCGGCACAGCGGGTGGTTGGATCCTCAACAACAACGCCACTCCGGCAAATATCCTGACTCTTGCGGGCACTCCGGTGATCACCGTCAACGCCCTGGCCGCAGGAAAAGAAGCCACCATCAGCGCCGTGCTGACCGGCACTTCGGGCCTTACCAAAAGCGGTGCCGGAACCCTGACCTTGTCTGCCGCGAACACCTACACGGGCGGCACCACGGTCAATGCCGGGATTCTCAAAGCAGGCACTACAACGGCTTTCGGCACCGCTGCAGGTGCCAGCATTGCCTTCGGACCGGCCACCACCGGCAAAGTGCAGCTCAACAACTTTGACATGACCTTCGTCGGCCTGAACAGCAACACCAGCGTCGGCGCACCGATCGTCGAAAACGGTGGCGCAACCGCCAAAACGCTGACGATCAACAATGCCGTCGCCAATACCTACGCGGGAATTTTCCAAAAAGGCGCTGCGGGAAATCTCGCCATCACCAAAACCGGGGCGGGGTTGCTCACGTTGACCGGAAGCAGTGCGACGACCATTGGCGGCAACATCACCGTCGACGGCGGGTCATTGACGCTTTCCTCGAACGGGGATTTGTCTAATGGCAACTGCACTGTCGGTAGCACCGCGCTTGCGGGCAGCGTGGCGGTCACCGTCACCGGCCAAGGAACGAAATGGACCAACAGCAGCTATTTCCGCTTGGGCCAGTCCAGCACGAGTAACTCGCTGACCATTAGTAACGGCGCGGTCCTCACCAGCGCGGGCACATCTGCATTCACCATCGGCCACAATACTGGTGCTAACAACAATACGGTCACGGTCACTGGCAATGGCTCCTCCCTCGGATATTCAGACCATATCGAAGTCGGCCGCCAAGGCGCGGGCAACACTCTTAATATCGAAAACGGTGCCTCCGCGAGTTGCACCCTGTTCTGGAGCAGCGGAGGAAGCGGCAACCCAAATGGTTCCTCCAGCAGCACCGTCAAAATCGACGGTTGGGGATCAACATTTACAGTTGGCGCCAGCTGGGATATTGCAGATCGCGGCACAGGAAATCAATTCAAAGTCTTGAACGGCGGCACAGCCAATATGACAGGGGGCGGTTACGTCGGTTATTACACCGGTAACGTTGAGATCACTGTGGATGGCAGCGGCTCGGTATGGAATACGTCGGCCGTGGACTGGGCCAACACCGGCAGCAACGCCAATTGCACGATCAGCAACAGCGGTCGATGGAACGCCAACGGCCAGATCACCTTTAAGAACAACAACTCGCTCAACCTCAACAGCGGCGGCGAGTTGAATGTGCAGACTCTGAACATTGCCGCAGCTGGTGGACGCCTGAAATTCAACGGCGGGCGCCTGATTGCCCTGTCGGCCGGCTCGCTGGTCAATGGCAGCGGCAGAATCCAGTTGCTGGGAACGGGCACGATCTCCACCGACTTTACCAAAGCTATTGCCAACGTCATCGAAGATGTCGGCGGCCTGACAAAAGAAGGAACCGGCACCCTCAGCCTGACCGGTCTGAACACCTACGACGGCACCACGACGGTGAGCAACGGCACGTTGACTCTCGACCTTGCGACTAACAATACCAGCGGCGTGCTCGACAGCATTTCCGGACTCGCTCTCGGCGGCGGCAACCTCAACTTGAGGGGCAGAGCCGGCGCTTTCGTCTCCACCCAGACGATGGCAGGATTGACGGTCAACGCGGGCAACAGCAGCGTCACCGTCACACCAAACACCGGCACCAGTTCCACGTTGACACTCACCAGCAACACCGTCAGCCGTGCCAACGGCGGCGTTGTCAATTTCAACAACGCCAGCGGAACTCCGGCGACGGGCATGATCGCCTGGAATCCGACGCTCACCGGCGGAATCATTGACGGCGGGTTTTCGATGACCGACAACGCGGGTACGGACTTTGCGACCATCACCGCAGGCAAAGTGACGCGCTTCACTGGCGGCACCGCGCTAGCCGCGAGCAACACCGGCAACCCCACTGAGGACTTCCGCGCCAATGCCGGCGGACTAATTACCAACACGGTGCCAACAGCGGCGATGAACTCGCTGAGCATCGAAACTTCATCCGGCGCCTCGACATGGGATCTCGGCGCTGGCTTCAGTGCCCCGATCAGCACCGGCGGCATCCTGATGACCGGTGGCAACGATTTCACCATCACGAATGGCTCGCTGAACAGCCTGACCGCGACGAATTCCGATCTGGTTATCCATCAGCACGGCACGGGAAATCTGATGATCGATTCCAGCATCGTCAATGGCAACGGCGCCTCGACCCTGACCAAAGCTGGTTCCGGCGTGCTGGTGCTCGGCGGCGCCAACAGCTATACCGGCACCACTTTTGTGGAAGCCGGTACTCTGGCATACAGCGCGAACAATGTGATCAGCACCGGCCCGGTGACGGTTCTTGGCGGAACACTGAACATCGATACCTACTCCGATAGCGTGGGTGCGGTAACGATCAAGGGTGGTTCGCTAAGCGGCAGTGGCGGAATATTGACCAGCACCAGCGGATTCACCTGCGATGTGGCATACACCGCCAGTGTGAGCGCGATTCTGGACGGCGCAGTGACACTGACAAAAACCGGTCGCGGCACAGTGACCCTCAGCAACGCAAACTCCTACACGGGCCTCACCACGATCAGCACGGGCACTCTCACCTACGGCGTCAATGACGCTATCGCGGCGGGCGCAGTGACTATCAACGGCGGCACGCTCAACATTGCCGGTTTCTCCGACACCGTAGGCGTGGTGACATTGAACAACGGTTCGATCACCGGCAGCGGTGGTACGTTGACCAGCACCAGCAACTTCATCCTCAACGGTGCAGCCCCAGTTAGCGTTTCGGCAAAACTGGGTGGCGCGGTCGGTCTGGTGAAGAGCGGCAACAGCACCGCCACACTCACCGGAATCAACTCTTACACCGGCGACACCACGGTGGAAGAGGGAACCTTGTCGATCAACAACGCCTACCTGGCCGATTCCTCTACGGTGAAAGTCGGCATCGTCGCCAATGCCTCGGCATCGCTAAACCTGAATCATGCCGCGACAGATACGATCGACAAACTCTACATCGACGGCGTGCAAATGCAGGCGGGAACCTATGGATCGTCCACTTCGTTGGCAGCGAATAAGAATGACAGCGCCTTCTCGGGCAATGGTATTCTGAACGTCGTCAGCAGCCCTCCGGTGAATGCCTATCTCGCCTGGTCGACTACAACCTACGGCCTGAGTGGAGGCAATGCGGCGTTTGACTTCGACTACGACAAGGACGGCATCCCCAACGGCATGGAGTGGATTCTCGGCGGCAATCCGACCGTCAACGACAATCTCTCGATCCTCCCTGCCACAACTGGAACCACCGGCGGCGGTTTGACCCTTGTTTTCAATCGCGCCACTGCATCGATCTCGGAAACGACGTTAACGGTGCAATGGAATACCGATTTGAACAGCACCTGGAATTCCATTCCCATCGGAGCGGACGATGTCGGCCCCAGCGGCATCAATCCCACAGTTGATATCGATGCTCCCAGTGTCGGCAAAGTCACTGTCAACATCCCCGCAGGCAATGCGGTAGGCAACAGAATTTTCGCCCGACTGAAGGCCACGAATCCATAATCCTAGAGGGGGAAATGGAAAGAATTGCGATGCCGTTTTTTACCACGGATTTCACAGATTAAAGAGGATTTCACCGATAAAATGGGCCTGATCGATCAAATCTCAGGCTCACCCAACTGGTGAACACAATTACATTCATAACTCATTCATTATCCGTGCAATCCGCGGTTTCTATTTTCCTATCCAGGCAAATTTAAAAAACGAGATGCCCTCTCTCCAGACAGAGTATCGTCTGTAAGAGCCACGCCTGCTTCCCGCATCACGCTGGGGAGCAGGTTTTCTCACTGAAGCAACGCCAGTGCTGTGATACTTGTATAAGTAACATGCGCCATGGCATCCCTGATACGCCATAGCATCCCCGATGCGCCATAGCATCCCCGAAAAGTATGCTCCCTATCAAACCAGCATCAATGCCGGGCTCTCAATGAGTTTCTTCACTTCGCTGAGAAACGCAGCGGCGATTGCGCCATCGACGACACGATGGTCGCAGGAAAGACCAAGATTGATTTGTTGACCAATCACAATCTGACCATTTTTTACCACAGGTTTTTCAATCACCGCACCCACTGAGAGAATCGCAGCTTGCGGAGGATTGACAATGGCATCGAACGACTCAATGCCCCAAGCCCCGAGGTTCGAGATGGTAATGGTGCCGCCGTCAAACTCGTCGGGCCGCAACTTGCGATCCTTGGCGCGCACTGCAAAGTCCTTCACCTCGCGGGAAATTTGTAGCAGCGATTTTGTCTCGGCATTCTTTACCACCGGAGTCACCAGGCCGTCCTCGATTGCGATCGCCACCGAAAGACCCACAGAGCCGTAGCGCACAATGTGATCGCCAGCAAAACTCGAGTTGATCGCAGGAACAGCCATGGTCGCATTGATCAACGCCTTCATGATGAAGTCGTTAACGGAATATTTGTTGCCTGTTGTCCCTGCAGCCTGGTCGTTGATTTGCTTGCGCAAATTCATCAACTGGCCTGCATCCGCCTCAACATGCAAATAAAAGTGCGGGATTGTTTGCTTCGATGTCAGCAGTCGGCTGGCGATGATCTTGCGCAGCGAAGAAAGCTCGATGATCTGGTCGCCCTCTTTGCTGACTGGAAGGATCGGGGCAGGTGCGGCAGCAGCGGCACTGGCCGCCACGCGTGCCTTTGTTGCCGCAGCAAGTGCGTTGGCGGCGGCGCTTTGCGAATTAGCAAGTGGCGCGGAGAAAACAGCGGGCGATTTTGCCGCGCTTTCGACATCCTTCCGCACGATGCGACCGCCCGGGCCACTGCCAGCAATTTGAGTCAAATCGACGTGCAGGGTCTCGGCAATCTTGCGGGCTAGTGGCGAGGATTTGATCCGCTCGCCAGCCGCGTGCGCCACGGGCGCGGTGGTGGCAGCCACTTGGGTAGCGGCCGAAGGCGTTGCAGCCGTCGCCGTCGCCGCAGCAGGGGACGAGGCCACGGCAGCCGGAGCGATATCGGTGTCCGCGCCATCCAGCACGCCGAGGACCGTGCCGATCAAGGCTTTTCCGCCAGCAGGCACGTGGATGACAGTCAGCACGCCCTCATCAAATGCCTCCATCTCCATCGTCGCTTTATCGGTTTCGACCTCGGCGATGATGTCGCCGATTTCCACGCGGTCACCGACCTTTTTGTGCCATCGGAGCAAGGTTCCCTCGGTCATTGTGTCCGAGAGCTTCGGCATTTCAATATTTACAGCCATGGTAGAGTAAGAGCGGTTTGCAGCGCGGCAGACATTAGGCATAAAGCCTTTGCTTTGCCAGTTTTTTTCTCGGCAAAAGATTGGTGCACAAGGCAAGGATCTTTTGAAGAAAACATCAGGCAGAGTCGGGCGGTCTAGGTCTCGATCATTCTTCCTGACTCACCGGCATCGTTTGCGGAGGCAGACCTGGGTTAAGGTGAATGATAAAAGCAAAGGTCCGCCCGAAGGTCAAAGGCAGGGAACTTTCTCCGAAAGTTCCGGTGGGGGCAGGGTTGATAACTCCCAATGGCCCTTCCTGACTCACCAACTTTATTTGCGAACGAGTGCGTGGGGTGAATGTTGGCTGCGTCAATGCGTGTAGCACCCGCCCCCCACCGGAACGCTCGGAGATCGTTCCCTGCCTTTTGATTGCCCTTGCGAACGAGTCCGTGGGGTGAAGGTTGGGTGCGTGCAAATGCTATAAGCAATAGGCC
>Ga0315905_10005663_pt1 | contig 12724 bp, 10 predicted proteins | sample LakEriMetagenome_5_FD_203522 | JGI IMG/M metagenome (GOLD analysis project Ga0315905, IMG submission 203522) | Freshwater fungal communities from buoy surface, Lake Erie, Ohio, United States - Buoy 4 MA121 | ecosystem: Environmental > Aquatic > Freshwater > Lake | place: USA: Lake Erie, Ohio... | reverse complement strand
AATACACAACAAAAGATTCACCTTTTATGTGGTTGGTGTAAAATCGAATCTCTTCTCTCCCTTTGAAAACTTCTACCAATGGACTTTCGAATCCTTTTTCTAAATCCAATACTAAGACTTGCTCCGTACGTTTAAAAGAAGTCGTCATTAGAATCAAATATTTTTTAGACTCAGTGATATAAAAACTTAACGTTTCAGACTTTTTAGAAGAAGAAAAAAGTTTAATATCTGTTAAGGTATCCGAACCTATTTTATGGACATATAATTGATTACCAAGTTGATTTGTTGCATCTCTTTTGGAATATAAAATGTGTTGATTATCTTCCATTAATTTGAATGACCCAACATTTGAAATTTGGTCTAATAAAAAAGTGTCCTTCTCAATATCCTTGATATATAGTTTACCAAAATCTCCTCCATCGGTCACTGCAACATAAACGAACAATTGATTATTTTTAGAGATAGCAGAGGAAGATAAATTGAAATAACCGATCTCACTTGCAATCTTATTCAAATCTAAATATACTTGTTCATTTGCCGTTGTATCCCCTTTTTTTCGACATAAAATTGGATATTCTTTATCTGAAATAGTTCGTTGATAGTAATAATAATTATCATTTTTATTATATCTAGTCTTATTATCTTCTTTTATCATCGAACGCATTTCTTCGAAAATTTTCTTTTGTAAAATTGCATAGGGCTTCATTTTACGTTCCGTGTAAAAATTTTCTTCTTCAAGGTAATTGACAACCTCAGGAGTATTTTTCTCCTTCATCCAAAAATAGGGTTGTTTAATTGTGTCTTTATGAAGAATGATAGAATGAGATCTTTTTGTTGCGACAGGATAATCTTTAATCTCTTGGGAATATATTGAATTAAAACAAACTATTAAAAAAAGAATTGTGAATACAAACTTCATATTTTATCAATTAAAAATGGCAAAATTAATGTATTTTGAAAAAGAATGAGAAAAGAAAAAATGAAATCAATTTGTTTTATATTTTTTGATATTTATAAGAAATTTATAAAAATCAATAAATTATTGTACTTTTAATAAGCAATTATAAAAATATGATATGAAAAATTTGTTTTTATTAATGATTTTATTGTTTTCGTTCAATGCAAAATCTCAAATATCTGATATACAACAAAAAGGGAGTTATTTATACATCTATGGCGAAAACAATAAACAACTATCCTATTTGAGCTTGAGTAACAAAGATATTTTTTTAGGTCAAGCTACAGATTTTTATGTTGTTCAAAAAGGTAGTTACATATACACATATGATGTTAAATCGAAACAAATAGCTTACCTAAGCTTATCATCTAGTGACTCCTTTAAAAGTGCAGGAGGAAATACTTTCAATATAAAGAAAGGTTCTTATATTTATACCTATGATAAAAATTGTAAACAAAAAAGTTATAGAAGTTTGTGATTAATCTTCTGATACTTCAAAAATCAATTCAGAGATATTTTTTTCTGAGAAATAAGTCTGTGAAATTTCTTTTAATTCCTCAACTGTTAGACGATCTATGCCATCGTAAATATCCTGAATTGAATCTATTTGATTAAATAATAGTAAGCTTTTACCTAACCCAAGCATAATTCCGGAGTTACTATCTAAAGATAATGCTAATTGACCTTTTAATTGCGTTTTCGCTTTTATAAGTTGCTGTTCATTCAATGCTTCATCGCACATTAAACGAATCTCTTTATAAACTTGCTTTAATGTCTTATCTAGATATTTTTGATCTGTACCGAAATATATAGACCAATAGCCAATATCTGCATATGGGGTATAGCTTGCTTCGATATTATAGGTATAACCATATTTTTCACGAATACTTAAAATCAACCTAGAATTTAATGCTGGACCACCTAACACATTTGTCAATAGAGTCATACCTCTTCTAAGTTCACTATTATAACCGGGAGCTACACCTCCAATCATGGCATGAGCTTGAAAATTTGCTTCTTTTGAACGAATTTTAAAAGGAGAATAATTATCGAAAGTACTTGGTTTTAATTGAACACCATTTCTTTTTAATGAACTAAAGTCTTTCTCTAAAATTTTAGTCAGTTTTTCAATTGAGACATCACCAACATAAGATATGACTATGTTTTCAGCAAAGAAAAATCTTTCTGTATAATGCATCAAATCTTTACGAGAAAATCCTGACACTGATTCTTTTGTACCCAAAATATTAGCTCCAAGAGGATGATTTTTAAATAAATAAAACTCAAAATCATCAAAAATCTTATCGCTCGGGGAGTCTAAGTAAGAATTAATTTCATCAAGAACAATTTCTTTTTCTTTTTTTAATTCTTTTTCTGGAAAATTGGAATTCAATACGATATCAGCTAATAAATCAGATGCTCGAGCAGTATGTTCTTTTGTAAAAGAGGCATAAACACAAATTTCTTCTTTAGTTGTATACGCATTTATTTCACCACCTACTGAATCTAATCTAGATAGTATGTGAAGCGAACGTCTTTTTGTTGTTCCTTTAAAAATACAATGTTCTAAAAAATGAGCTAACCCCTCTTCATTTGATTGTTCATAACGTGAACCAGCTAAGATTGTAACTCCCATATGAGCGACAGCTGAATGAGTGTGCATATAAACGAGTCTAATTCCATTAGACAAGCTAATTATTACTGGTTCAATTTCTTTCATTAAGGATTTTTTCTAAACAATTTCCATGATGTAGTCCAAATTGATTCTCTTTCGAAAACCATTCTATCATGTAATCTTGATGGTCTACCTTGCCAAAATTCGATTCGATTGGGAATTAATTTGTATCCTCCCCAATGCGGAGGCCTAGGAACATCATCAGGAAATGTATCTGATAATTTTTCTAAACGTGCCATTAATTCATCTCTGTTTTCTAGAGTTTGACTTTGATGAGAAGCCCAAGCACCTAATTTACTTGATCGTGGTCTAGATGCAAAGTAATCATCACTAATGGAAGAGTCTATTTTTTCAACTAAACCCTCTATTCTCACTTGTCGTTCTAATTGATTCCAAAAAAACAACATTGATGCCTTCGGATTTATACTTAATTCATAACCTTTTTGTGATGCGTAATTAGTATAAAATACAAAACCATGTTTGTCTAACTCTTTTAAATATAAAATTCTTGAACTAGGCTGAAAATTTTCATTTACAGTAGATAAAACAAAAGCATTATCTTCAAGTTGTTTAGCGTCGTGAGCTTCTTTAAACCATTGGTGGAAAAAAGCAAATGGATCATTTCCTATATGATCATTTAACTGACCTTTATCGAAGTTGTGGTGATCATCTCTGATTTGTTTCAAAAAATCATCCATATAAAGTTCATTAAAATTAGGTGAATTTATTCTTCCTCTGATGTGTACTCATCTTCAACATCACTTAAAGATTCTTCATCGTCAATATCAGAACCACCAGCTGAAAAAACTACTCCTTTACCTGATACAGTTTCTTCTACATCCTCATAAACTTCTGTAATCGGTTTTCTTGAAATCTCTTTATCAGCCTCGACATCATTAAAAGGGAAAATATCAACGATTGGAGATAAGGTAATTGAAGGGACTACGAAATCAACCAGCATAGTAGATAAACTATCATGTATACGTTCGTAAGCCTCTTTTACTGATGATGCAGAAACTAAGAAATTTTGAGATATTTTTTTCTTCTTTTCTGAATCCGCATCCATACTTTCGTAGGATACTTTAATCTTGTACCAAGAAAAACTATCTTCGTAATGAAAAATATCATGAAAATCTGTTCTTGCAATATTTGTTACACTAAATTCACCACGAATGATAGAACCCAATTCTTCATATATTCGAGCTTCAGCATCAGTAAACGTCATTGCTGCTAGCAAATAAGGTTCTGAAACTTTTTTAAACTCACCATTCTCTAACTGCTTAGTATATTTAACTTTAACTGTAAACCAAGTATTCATATTATTTATTATTAAAACTGGTGAGCAAAAGTACGAAATGATTTACCAAAAGAACTAAATTTAAAACTTAAATTCAAGTAACAAATGCAACTTTTAGCTTTAATGGTGCTAAAAACTTCAAAACAGAAGAGAAATTTGAAAATTTCCCTTTCTGTTTCTAGGAAAGGAGTTATTTTACCCCGTTAAATCGCCAAAAATAAAGTTGTAATGTCGCACCTTTCTTATGAGCAAAGATACACAATAGAGGTATTGTTGCAATCAAAAACATCTAAAACTGAAATTGCATCCATTCTATCAGTAGATAAAAGTGTAATTTATAGAGAGATTAAACGTAATTGTGATAAACGGAGTGGAGTGTACAAAGCCTTTTTAGCACAAAACAAATATGAAAATAGACTTGCTATAAAACCAAAAAGAATAAAAGCCACAGAAGCAGTTAAAACGAGGATTTTTTCTTTAATACGAGAAGATTACAGTCCAGAACAGGTTGTTGGATTTTTGAAAAAGAATAATGAAGAAACTGTATCACATGAAACAATTTATAGTTTGATATGGGACGATAAAAAACGGAAAGGGAATCTCCATAAACATCTTAGGCGTAAAGGTAGGCGATATAAAAAGCGGGGTAATAGTAATGATACAAGAGGTAAAATCATAGGAAGAATTGGTATTGAAAAACGCCCAAAAGAAGCCGAAAAAAGAGAGGTATTTGGTCATTTTGAAGTTGATACAATTATTGGTAAAGATCACAAAGGAGCAATAATCACATTAAATGAAAGAGCAAGTGGTATGCTCTGGATGAAAAAAGTAGAATCTAAAGACGCGGAAATCGTCAGGATAAAAATAGCTGAAATGTTATACGAACTAAGACCATATCTAAAATCAATTACAGGAGATAATGGAAAAGAATTTGCTGGGCATCAATATATAACAGATGAATATTGCGATTTTTTCTTTGCAAATCCTTACAGTCCATGGGAAAGAGGTTCTAATGAAAATTTGAACGGATTAATAAGACAATACATACCTAAAAAAAGCAACTTTGAGGATTACACAGATGAAGATATAAAAATGATACAAGACAAATTAAATAACAGGCCTAGAAAGAGATATAACTACGAAACACCTATATTTGTTATGGAAAAATTATTGTTTAACCCAGAAGTTGCATTTGTAGCTTGAATTCAGCTTTGTTTACACAAATGATTTCTATTTTTTTGAATTTATCAAATATATGTACTTGGTTCTATTTCAATAAAATTTTATTTTTTGTATTGTATAAGAGTGTTAATTATATTTCAATTCTTGTTGTTCGTAGATTAAAAAATGATGATGTATGTTTATTTTCTAAATTAGAATACTACTATCTTGGGAATGCATTTTCACAATCACCGATAGTTTCCAGTTGATTTGAGATTGCGGAAATAAGGATTTTACCCAATTCGTCTTTACCAAATCTGAAACTCCAGTATTCTATTTCTCCAGTTCGAGGTCCTTCTTCGATAACGACAGTGAATGTAATCCAGAATATGGTATTATCTTTTGGGCAAGTTATCCAGAGTTGTTGGGATTGGTTCAGTTTCTTTCTTAAATCTTGTGTTAAGTACTTTTTGTAGCTGTGTATGAATTTTGGACAGGGCGCGATTGATCCTTCGCACGTTCCACCCCAAGGGTATTCATAGGGTACAAGTTCATGTCTAATCTTACCTTTTTTATCAACTACTTTTCCATCGAAGATATCCTTCAATATATTTCTGCAAGTTATATAGTCTATACTATCTTCCTTTTCTTGTTTTTGTGCGAAAGCCATTGTTGATATCAGACTCAATGCTATGAAGATTAAATGTTTCATTTGTTTTTTATTAATTAAAGTGAAAATTAAAGATATAGTTTTCATAATTATTATTTTTTAAAATCAAGATAGGTGATCAATATTAAAACACAATATTCAATATCCTTTTCATCGATTCGAGTTTATAGTGACTTTTCAATTCAAGAAGTATTAAACACTTGTCGTATTCTTTTCGATTCTCAAAATAGAGCATGATTTCTACTGCTTCCTTTTTAGTTTTGATGATTCAAATCTTTAGTTACACAATTTACTTAAATATCATTCAACATGCATGTGCATATTGAATGATGAATTTTATTTTAGGATCTTCTAGTAGAAGCGGTAGAATTTTAGTTCGAAATGAAAGCGTGTTTCGCACATCCTGACGAAGGTTGTTTTTTGATTCAATTTTTTTGAAAAGGGTCATTTTGTTGTTTTTTATTTTGAAAACTAATACTACTCCAGGTCTTGTAGTTATAGACTCAATTATTTTGGTATAATGTATAATCGTTCTTTCTTCTGTAAAAGGAACTCCATATCTTTCTATTTTTCTCCTTAACAAACTTATCGTTTGATTTTTTTGAGGTTGCAAACGAAAACTAGACATATATTTGTTTTTATTGGTTACTTAAGGTCATTAAAATTCCATCCTATAAAAAAAATAATTTATAGGTGTTTGATTAATAATTTTTTAGGGTAAAAATCTTAGTGCCCCACGGATTTTTTGAGACAAAAAAAACTTAGATCCAAAAAATTAGATTAAGTGCTTATAAAAAAGTATATGGGATTGTGCTTATGATTTCATAAAACTAAATATAGAAAAATAATCTCGTATATAAAAATGATTTTTGGGGTTTTAGTGAAAATAGTTGATTTTATTATTGAATTTTAGTGACATAAGTTTTGATAAACTTAAAATCTTAGTCGAAAACGATGTTTTTTGTTTTAAAACAAATAATTTTCACCAATTTTGGTTGTGAATTATTTTGAAAGTTAAAATCAATGAAAATTATCTCTTTTAATGTAAATGGAATTCGTGCTATTGCACAAAAGAATTTCTTTGAAGATATGGAAAATCATAATCCTGATATTATTTGTTTACAAGAAACCAAAGCAACGGTGGAACAAGTAAAAGAGACAGTGAAAAGCCTTTTTGGTTATGAAGTTTATGCAAATGAAGCTGCAAGAAAAGGGTATTCAGGCACAGCGATTTTAACGAAACATACTCCAGTAAGAGTTATGTATGATTTGCAAATTGATGAACATGATCAAGAGGGAAGAGTTGTTTGTTTGGAATTTGAAAAGTTTTATTTAGTCAATGTATATACCCCAAATTCGGGTGGAGAATTATTGCGTTTAGGTTATCGTCAAACTTGGGATACAGCGTTTTTAAATTACCTGAAAGAATTGGAGAAAATGAAGCCTGTGTTGGTTTGTGGCGATTTAAATGTTGCGCACAAGGCGATTGATTTGGCTCGTCCGAAGGAAAATTATAATAAAGCAGCTGGATTTATGCAGGAAGAAATTGATGGCATGGATAATTACCATAAAGCTGGAATAGTTGATACTTTCAGATATTTAAATCCTGAGAAAGTAAAATATTCATGGTGGAGTTACAGAGGAGGAGCTAGAGAGAAGAACGTTGGCTGGCGGATTGATTATTTTTTAGCTTCTGAAACTTTATTACCAAATATCAAAGAATCATTTATTTTGAATGAAGTGCACGGTTCTGATCATTGTCCTGTTGGAATAGAGATACATTCTTAAAAAATTAATTTATCGTAATCTTTCTTTCTAATGTAATTAATTTACAATAGTCAGAAATCTTTTGTTTGATAACGTACTCACCTTTGTTTGAGTATTGATGGGTTGGTTTTTGATCAAATGAAATCGTATTATCTCCAAATTCCCATGTTTGAGAAAGGTGGTTTTTAGCATTAGAATATAATTCTACCACGTTATTTTTTTGAACTAAATCAAATCCAGGGATTAATGAAGGTTGTTTCGGAATATATCTCCAACGAGCAAGATTATTTAAGACTATTTTGGTTGCGGCTAACTCAATTACTTCTTTTTGAAATGGATGTAATTCAATAATAGCTGAGTTTTTATATGGTGTTTCTCCAAAAATGGTAGTATAGAAAGCACAAGCAGATAAGTAAGATCCGGTTAATATTGGATGAAATCGATCGTCATTATATAGATTTATTTCTGGATTAAACTCTCGAACTTCTTTCCAAACCATCCCTACAGGACATACGCCTACATTCAGTTTATCAGCAAATCGAAGATATTGACGTTCTATTCTATATTGCATTGAGTCATATGATGCGATTGCTTTCCATTTAGGATTTCCATTTTTATAACCCCAAGTCATATAGAATAAAATTCTTGAACATTTCGAATAAGTTCGAATACTATCTACTATTTTTTTTGCATACGGGAAAGTTAAACTATCAACCTTGGAGTCTGGTTGTGCAAATTCATTGCTATGTCCTTGTAAAACAATGAAATCCCATTTTCTTGATTTAATTAGATTATAGGTTCTTTCTCTTGCGGAATGAAATTTCAAGTCTTTACCACCAGTTACTGCCGTATCTGTGTGAACTATTTTACCTTTTGCTGTAGCTATATCCTTGAATAAACCAGGCATATTATTATAGAAGGTAAAACTATTTCCTATGAAAAGTACTGAAGTAGTATCTTGTGAGAAAACATTTTTTATGGTACTAATCAAAAATAAAATTAGGATTGTTTTTTTTATCATAGTTCTATCGAAATATTATTTAAATCGAAATTAATTAATTCATTCAAATTAATTAATTTCTACTTTGCTAATTTGAGCTTTTTTATAAAGAAAATTTCAATTGTTTTCCATTAATATCAAAATATTCTATTATTTCATTATTGATTGTCTGAAAAATTCCCCCTGGTAAAATGTTTATTGTTTCTTGACTCGGTGGAATGATGAAATCGCCATTAGTATCCATAACTCCAAATAATGGTTTATTATCTATTTTGATTATGTTTTTGAATACAAGATTTATTTTACCAAAATAAGGTATTGCATCAAGTCTACCATTAATATTGATACTTGTATAACCTGTTTTTTTATGAATAATAAATTTGTTATTAGAAATAGCATTTAATTCATCAGATTGAATCTCAAATTTTTTTGATAAAGTGCTATCATATAAAATTGCATATTTTTCTTTATAAACCGCTAAAAACTTTTCATTTTCTAAGTTGCCACTTACTTTGTTGAAAGTATTAATTTCTTTCATGTTGGCTAAATTTATTAATCGATAAATTCTTTTTTTAGCATCATAAAAGCTAATGATATTTTTTCCGTGATTTTTTAATTGTTTAATAATTACAGTATCTAAAATGGATATACCATTTTTTCCAAATATTTTAAATTCATTTTTATGAGTTTTAGCAATAATGAAATTATTTAAAATTTGAATAGTAGCAAAACTTTCATTTTTATCTAGATTCTCACCATTCATTTTGAATAATTTATGATTTGAAAATGTAATTATTCCATTATAAAATGTATCAATTTGACTTTTGTTTTCCCATTTGTATAATTTTTTAAAAGTAGAATCAAGTATTACTATTTTGTTTTCCTTTTGAATTAAATAATGTTGATTTACAAGATCATAATAAACGTTATCACTTTTGAATTTATTTATTTTTTTAAATTTACTATCCAATACTGTACATGAATTTGATTTGAATATCAGTAAATTACTTCCGTAATTAATTATTTTATTAACAAATTCTGGTATTAACAAGTTAGATTGTATATCTACAATTCCGATAGAATCTTTGTGTGAACAAATCATCACATTAGGCGAAATAAAAGAAAGTGGTTTATATTTTGTTTCTCCAATAAATTGTAATTTATCATTATAAATGACGAATCTTTTATCTTTTCTCTCAACAATTAAATCATATTCTAGAATTTTGGATGCTTTAGTTTTTCCTATATATTCATTTTTGTCGTTGTAAACAAGGTTTTCATTTTTACTTTGAAAAATAATTACTTTTTCCCCTTTTGATATTGGAATTAGATTATTTAATGGTAGTTTATTGTAGTTGGTGTCGTAGTAACAAAAACCTTTGTTTCTATAGCTTACCAAAAATAGATTTTTATTTTTTACACTTATTCTCTTGATTGAATTATATTGTGGCTCTAATTTTTTACCATTTAAAAAGACTACTCCAAAATAATTGTGTGATTTGTAGATGGCTGCTCCAAGTTTGAAACTTTCAATATAATCTACTGGTTCTTGAAAAATACTATCACCATGTTTATTTAGAATATTCCATTTACCGTCAATAATTTCAATAGATTGACTTAATTCTTCTTTATAATAGGATTTATCATTTGGGTTAATTAGTTTATAGAGTTGAGAATAGGATAAATCGTTATTAAATTTTGATTTTTTTAAGTTAACCTCACCTAGTGTACAGTATATTAAATTGTTATTCGGCTGTTCTGAATAATAATTAATTGGTTTTAAAACACCATCTTTAGTAACCACACCTATAAATTCGTTTGTAAGAGCGACTGTATAGTCTTTCTGATTAAACTTATCTTTTGAAATATAATCAATTAAAATAGGATTGATTTTTTTTGGATTACTTAATGGAATTAGTTTAAATTTTTCGTTTTTAACAATTTCAATATCAAATGTTTTTTTTAGAAAATTATTCGGTGATTTATATTGATTTATCATTTTTTCTTTTAGCAAACTGAAATCTGCGTTTTCTACAAAATCAATGTTTTTGTATACAGGTTTAAGTAAAATACTATCATTTCTTCTAAATCCCCATCGATTATAAAAAGTGAAAGTACTATCTCTACTAAATTGATTGGTTGTGTCCAAAAACCATCCAATATCAATTAATCGTTGATCAAAATTGATAGAATTTTGTACCTTTTGTTTTTGGTTAATTGATATTACTTGATCAAAATAGATTTCTTCCTTTATCTGATGGTTTTTATACAAAATAATCATAACCATCGTTTTATTACTCCAAGCCTTTATTAATGTGTCAGATACAATTACCCTGTAATAAATAGGTTGTAATATTATTTTTTGTTTTCTAAAAGAATAAACACCTTTTAGACTGGTATTGTCGTTAGGTAAATTTATTTGAGAAATCATAAAATCTCCTTTTATATCATAATAATCATATTGTGGTTTTATTATTTCTTTAAAATTCGAATTTAAGACTCCCCAAAGACTATTTTTACTAACTAAAAAAGAATTGTTATGTTTTGAAATTGAATTATAATGATAGTCTAAGATAAATTTACCTTCTTTTGTCAGTAGAGCTATTTTTTTTTCATCTTTTGCTAAATAATACTCATGAAAATTATGAATACTAGTGCCTAAAATTTTGAATTTTATTTTATTTAATTTATAATCATAGAAATACAATGAGTCTTTACAGGTGTAATAAAAATGATCATCAAAAAATTCAGCTTGTTTGACATTAATAGGAATAGGCATTTCTTTTTTGTTTGAAATCAATGCATTTTTATATAATCCTTTAATTAATAGACAATCATCATAGATTGTATAATCAAAAATATTTTCATCAAATAATTCACCATTCGGTTTAAAAATGAATGTTATTTTACCTTCTTTCAGTATTAAGTAATTTTCAAAACATTCAATAAAGGAATATTTACTTATTGTTTTAGGCTTAATCCATTCATGATTGAATAAAAAACTATTTGATTTATCTCCAAAAACAACCCAATTTTCATCATAAGTTTTAAACCAATCTATTGTATAACTGAATTTTTTTTTAATGGATTTTATAATGCGATAATTTGCACTATCAAGTAGATAAATATCGTCGAAAATATGTTCAATATGATCATATATTGGATTTAATATTTCATTACCAATACTATCAATTATTCCATATTTTTTATTTGCAATAAAATAAGCATATCCGAATTTGTCATAATAATTTACGTAATCATAAACTTGAGGGTGGATGATTTTTTTATTATTGTGAATTGTAATCCAATTATTTTCAGTTTTGAAAGGAAAAAAGATGTCTTTTTGTGAAAAACTTGAATTAAAGTACAGTGTTAATAAAATTAAAATTCGGATATACATATATTAATCGATTAAATTATGTATTGCTTCATCTAGATCGGTACTTTGATTAACAATAAATTTTGTTTTTTCAAAGGAGAAGGTAAATGATTTATTATTCGATTTTATCGCTTTGAAAAATTGATCGCTTTGGCAACATAACAACTCATTTTTTGAATCAATAGCGATTAATAGATTTCGCTTTTTAGGATTAAATCTTACTATTGAATTTTGAGATTGTGAGCATTTTATAGTCATTTTTTCTTCGGGACATACAAAGTGAATAGATATTAAATTTGGATCTAATTCACTTGGGAACTTAAAGTTACTTTTAACCATAATATTATTTAGATCATTTTGGATTCGATCCCAATTATATGTTCCAAAATCTTTGATATCAATAGATCTTATCACTTTTCCTTCAGCGATATTTTTTTGATAATCTGAAAGCTCTTTTTGATTTCTTTTTGCAATTAATTTTTTTAGGAAAGATTCTTCTCTAGCTTGTTTAAAAGTATAAGGGTTTACAGCAAATGTGAAATCTCGCTCAAATGATTTATTTCGGCAAGAAAGATTTAAATTGTATGTAGTATCATCTATTTTTGAAACTATTTTCGACTTTATATCCAGTGTAGATAATATTTTTTCAATCTCAGTATTCATGGAATCTCGACTTTTCCATCCCACAATTTCTTTTGAATTTAATTCAGGAAATTCTGTCGTATTCAGTTTAATATCAAGAATATTTTTTGATAAAACGGAACTTGGATTGACTTGTCTTGATTTAATGTCTTTTATCGAAGTGTTTCCTTTAGTA
>Ga0315905_10005661_pt1 | contig 12725 bp, 2 predicted proteins | sample LakEriMetagenome_5_FD_203522 | JGI IMG/M metagenome (GOLD analysis project Ga0315905, IMG submission 203522) | Freshwater fungal communities from buoy surface, Lake Erie, Ohio, United States - Buoy 4 MA121 | ecosystem: Environmental > Aquatic > Freshwater > Lake | place: USA: Lake Erie, Ohio... | reverse complement strand
CCGCGGCGGCCGCGACCGCGCGCGCGGCGCCGGCGCCGGCGCCGAGCGCCGTCAGCAGCGCGCCCGTCGCGCGGCCGGCCGCGTCCAGGCTGACGGGCCGCGGCGGCAAGGGAGGCGCGGCGGCATGCTCCTCGCCGCCGCCGCCCTTGGCCGCCTTGGCCGCGGCCGCCGCCACCGCCGCCGCGTGCTCGGCCGTCGCCGCGGCCGTCGGGCGCCGCTCGAGCCCCGCGGCAAAGACCTCTGCCGCCGCGCGCCCCGCCTGGGCCTCAAAGGCGGCGGCGGCCTCCTCGAGCCCGGCGCGCACGGCCTCGGACGCGCCCGCAGCAAGGGGGCGCTGCAGGGCGGCCGCGACGAACGCGACGCACGAGCGCGCCGCGCCGGCGTCCGCGGCGGGAGCCCCGAGCGCCGCCGGCAGCACGAGGGCGCCAAAGCTGCTCCCGCCCGCCTCGCCGCCCGCCAGCAGCGCCTCGCAGTAGGCGCGCGCCTGCTCCCGCCCCGACGAAGACCCGCCGAAGCGCGCGCCGCACCCGCGCAGCAGCCACGCGAGCACCTCGGCGTACGCGTCGGCGACGGCCGCGCGGCCGCCGCCGCCAGCAGCGCCGCCGCCAGCAGCACCGCCGCCCCCTCCTCCTCCCCCCCCGGGCGCGCAACGCGCGAGCCCGCGCCAGCACGGCGCCAGCACGAGCGCGTCGAGCGCGTCCGCGTCCGCGAGCACGTCCGGCGGGAGCGCGGCCGTGAAGGGAAGCAGGGCCGGCATCGAGGCGGCGGCCGAGCCGTAGCAGCCGTGGCGCAGCAGCGAGGCGAGGCGCGGGAGCGCGAGGCGGCGCGCGTCAAAGTGGCGCCACGCCGGGTTTTGCTGCTGCTGCTGCTGATGCTGCTGCTGCTGCTGCTGCGGGGCGGACGTGGGGGCTGCCCCTCCTGCCCCCGTTCCCCCCGCGCCTGACGCCGCCGCCGCCGCCGATGCCGTCGCGCGCAAGTACGTCAGCACCATGCCCCACATGGCCGGGTGGTTGGCCGGGTCGCGCTCCTGCAGCGCGCCCAGGGCCGCGGGGGCCGACAGCGGCAGCAGGCGCCCGTGCGGCCGCGCGCCGACGACGAGGCCCGCCGGCGCCGCCTCGGCCGCGGCGCGCGCGAGCGCGTAGGCGGCGCGCCGCACGGCGGGGCTCTTGCTGCCCGCGACGTGCCTGCGCCAGAAGCTCGCCTGGGCCTGCGGGGCGGGGAGCGGGGGCGGCGAAGAAGACGCGCCAGCCTTGGCCTCCTCATTCTTCTCGTCCTGGCCGCCGCCGCCGTCGTCCTCCCCTTCGTCGTCCTCGGCGCCCGTGCCAGTGCCGTCAAAGAACCGGCGCAGGCGACTCACGACCTCCCCGCGGGCCCGCGCCGCGCCGCCGCCGCCGCCGCCGCCGCCGCCGCTCGCGGCGGCCGCCGCCGCGTCCGCCCGCGCCGACAGGCACCGCAGCAGCGCCGCCAGCGCCAGCAGCGACGCCGCCCACGCGCGCTCGGCGCGCTCCTCGGCCTCCTGCGGCGAGTCGCGCCGCGCGTCGGCGCCGGCGAGCGCCGCCGCGTTGGGGGCCGCGAGGAGGTCGCCCAGCAGGTGGCGGCACACGTCGCGCGCGGCAAAGGCGAGGGCGTCTCCCGCGCGGCCGCCGGGACCCCCCTCCCAGCAAGGCGGCGCGGAGGAGGAGGAGGAGGAGGAGGAGGAGGAAGCGGCAGGGGGGAACGCCTCTGCGAGCGCGCGCCGCGCCGCCGCCGCCACGTCGGCCGCATAGGGGTCGAAGCACAGGAGCCACCAGGCCGGCAGCAGCGCGCGCAGGTGCGGGCCCGCGGCGCGCCCGGCGGCGAGCGCGAGGGACGACATGGCGGCGCAGGCCTCGGCGCGCACGGCGCGCGAGGGGTCGAGGGCGAGGCGGCGGAACTGGTGCGCCCAAGGGGCGAGCGCCGGCTCGACGCCCGGGGTCGGCGTGGCCGCGGCGGCGGCGGCGGGGGCGGCGGCGCCCTCGCCCTCGTGCTCGCGCCGCAGCTGCGCCACGCGCTCGCGGAGCGCCTGCAGGGCTTTCACCTTGGTGGTCGCGTCGCGCTTGGACAGGCGCGTCAGCTGCTGCGCGAGGGCGCCGTCCAGCTCGCTCGACAGGGAGAGGCTGTTGTCGGCTGCTGCTGCTGCTGCTGCTGCTGCGGCGGCGGCTGCGGCGGCGGCGCCCGCTGCGGCCGCCGACAAAGCCCCCCCCTTGCCGCCGCTGCCCGGGCGCGCCGCCGCCGACTCGGCCACGGCCGCCGGGGCGCCAAAGGTGCCGAGCGCCTGCGCGCCCAGGAAGCCGCCGAAGCCGCCGCCCGCGCCCAGCGCGCCCTTGGCCGCCAGCGTCTCGAACGCGCGCGCGCTCGACGCGGGCGCGCGCGACGCGGGCCCGCCGCCGCCCTTGCCGCCGCGCTTGCCGCCGCCGCTGTCGGCCATGTCGAGGGAGGCTTGCGCGGCGGCCCCAGGAAGTTGATGGAGGGGGTTAAGGGCTGCTGTGCGGGGTAGTACGCGACTGATCGGGCGAAGGCGCGCTTGCACTGGCACCTGCGCGCGCGCCGCAAGGGGCTGCCTACCGGGGGGGGGTAGTCGAGCGGATGGAGGTTGCGGCTCTGGGCCCTCTCTGCGCGCGCGCCGTGCGAGTTCAACGGCAGGTAAGAAGCACAGGAGGGTTGTGGTGTTCTACGCGCGCAACAGCTAGTGATCGAATTGCTGTGTGGATCGTCGCAGGCGGGTGGACCGCAAGGCACGAGTGATGGACGCGTGCCGGCTGCCGGCGCGCTCGCGCGCGCGCGCGCCCCGCCCGGCGGCGTCGGCGGCCACGACGCGCGTCTTGGCCCTCTCTCTCGCGCGCGAGCACAGCAGCTCTCGTTCGCATCACTTCGCTGCAGTTGCGCTCCCGAGCACAACCAGCATCGCTGATCAGCTCGGGGGACACACCAACGACGGAAACGACGACGACCCCCGATCCATCCAAAACGACGACACCAACCCCGACGCTTCAACCGCGCGCGCGGCAATCACAATCATGGACAGCGACAACAGCGACGGGGAGACGCTCGGCTCCAGCGACACGTCGGACGGCCCGAGCCAATCGCAGGAGGAGGACGACGACGCGCAGGCCGCCGAGGCCGCCGCCGCCGCCCCGCCGTCGGCAGGCGCGGAAGGCGAGGACGAGGACGAGGACGAGGACGCCGGCGGCGCCGCCCTCCTCGGGTGGACCGACGACGACGGCACCGAGGGCGTCTCGATGAGCGAGAGCGACTACAGCGACGCCGACCCCGCCGTGGCCCCCGCGCGCTCGTCGGAGCTCGTGTCGGACGACGACGACGACGGCAGCGGCAGCGACCTGGGGGCAGGCGCGGCGCCCCGGACCACCGCGCCGACCGTCCACTGGCCGCCCAGCGGCACTTGCATTATGTACGACCACGACGCCGGCATGGACGCGCTGGCCGAGGCGTTTGCGGGGGCGGCGGTGGCTGCGCCGGCGGCGGCGGCGGCTTCCGGGCAAGACAAGGAGGCGGCCGCGCCCCCCCCCCCGCGCCGCAAGCGCCGCGCCGTGGCCGCCCCTACTGGCGCAGCGGCAGCAGCTGGTCCTTCCGCGTCCGCCGCCCCCGCCGTCGAGCCGCCGCCGCCCCAGGAGTCGGCGGTCTGGCCCGTGCCGCTGGTCCACAGCACGCTCAAGCCCGGCTCCGCGCCCGTCGGCCCGCGCGTGTTTGTGTCGCGCCGCCCCCCTCCAGCGCCGCCGCCGCCGCCGCCCGCGTCGCGACAGGGGCGGCGGCGCGGCCGCCCCGGCGAGCAGCGGCAGCAGCAGCAGCAGCAGCCATCAGATGCGGATCCGGCCGCCCTGTACGGGGACGCCGCCACCGCCACGGTCCTGCGCTCGACCGCCGATCACTTCCAGACGGGCGACGCGGTGGCGGGCCCGGCCATGCCGCTCCGGCTGGAGCGGTGGCAGCAGCGCCGGCGCCTCGGGCCTTCGGGCGCGGCGCCGGACGACGACCAGGGCGGCGGCGGGGGCCGCTGGTGGCAGCGCGCGGCCGAGGCCGCCGAGGCGCGCGAGGCGCGCGAGGCCTGCGCCGCGCGCGCGCGAGCTGACGACGACGGGGGCGACGGCGCTTCCGCCAGCCGTCCGCTGCTGCCGGCCGAGCGCGTCGTCGTCGCCGACCGCCGCTGGCTGCGGCTGCTGGAGATGCCCGCCGTCCGCCCGGAGGACGTGCGCCAGGGAGGTCAGAAGCAGCAGCAGCACGAGCAGCAGCAGCAGCAGCAGCAGCAGCAGCAGCAGCAGCAGCAGCAGCAGCAGCAGCAGCGGCCGCGACCGCGCCGCCGCGACCGCGCCAGCGCCAGCGCCGAGCCAGCAGCGGCCGCCACGCCCCCATCCCCGACCGTCATCGGCTGCATCCGCGGCCCCTCCCTGCCCTTTTCCGTGGCCATGTCTCCGTGCGGCGGCTACGTGGCGACCAGCGGCGACGACGGCATCGTGTCGCTCTACGCGCTCAAGCCCGCGGCGCTGTCTGGCCGGCTGGGCCCGCGGGCGGGCGCGCCGTCGCGGCCGCCCGAGCCGCTCGACTTTGTGCACGTGTTCACGGGCGTCCTGCTGATCCCGCCAAAGTACGACCTGCAGACGATGGCCAACTGCGTGCGTTTTGGTGTGCGGCCGTGCTGGGTCGACGATGACCAGGACGACGGCGAGGTGGAGGGCGGCCCCAGCGGCGACGGCGCCCGCCGCCGCCGCGCCCCTCGTTACGCGCCCAAGCCCGCGCTCGTCGTCGCGTCCCAGGACGGCGCCGTCGCTTTCATTGACTACGAGGTCGCGGCGCGCGCCGCCGAGGAGGCCGAGGCGCGCGAGCCGGAGGTCTTCGTCGCCGCCGCCGCCGCCGCCGCCGCCGCCGCGTCGGCGGGCGCCCCCCCGCCAAACACGGCCGCCGCCGCTGCTGCGGCCGAAGCGCTCGACGGCCTCCCGCGCCACCTGCGCGCGCTCGAGCCGGCGTGGGCGCTGCTGCCCGCCGGCGGCGCCGCGCGCGTGCGCGCGGCCGTGGCCGAGGCGCTGTCGCGGACGATGGACCTCGGCGTGCCGGTGCCCCCGCTGCGGCCGCCCCCAGCGGCGCCCGACATCAAGTTCGAGGACCCGTACTGGTGGCGGCCGCTCCCGGGCGGGGGCGGGGAGGGAGGGGGCGGCGAAGATGCCGCCAGCGACGGGGCTACTCAGCGGTCCGGCGCGCGGCGGTGGGCAGGCGACGAGAGCGCGAGCAGCTGCGACGGCGAGGACGACGGCGACGGCGACGGCGACGGTGGGGACGGCGACCGCGCCGACGGCAACGGCGACGCCTGGCCTCCGAGGGGCCCGTGCCGTTCGGAGCAGGCGCGCGGGCCCTGGCGCTTTCACCCTTTTTACTGGTCGGGGCTTGGTCGGCATGCCACCAAGCACGCTGCCCTGCTGCCGTCGGGCGCCGAGCTGGTGCTGCTGCGCGCGGGCGCGCGCGGCGCGCGCGCCTTCCTCTCGGGCGGCGGCGGCGGCGGCGGCGGCGGCGGCGACGCGAGCGCGGCCGCCGTCGCCCCCGAGTGCGCGCGCTTGTGCGAGGCGGAGATGATCCAGGCGTACGAGGCGCACGCGCACTGGCGGGGCCTGCGCGAGGCGGCCGCCGGCGAGGCGACGGACGGGCGCGCGCGCACGGCGACCGTCCCCGCGCTCGGCGGCCTGCGCGATTGCCCCGTCAACTGCGCGGCGACAAGCCCGGACGGGGCGTGGCTTGCCTGCGCCATCGACGCGCCGGAGGTGATCCTCGTGCGGCTGGACGCGCTCTGGCAGGCCCAGGTCCCCGCGCTGGGGGTGAGGGACGTGCCTCGTGGCGGCGGCGGCAAGAAGAAGAAGAAGAAGAAGGACAAGGAGGGCCGGCCCGTCGACGGGGCCGACGGCGGCGACGATGGCGGCGGCGACGACGACGACCGCGCCCACGGCCCCCCCCCGGCCACGACCGTGCTGCCGCTCTCCCAGGTCGCCGGCGTGCGCGCCATGCGGCCCGATCCGGACGGCGACAGGGGGTGCCAGTACTGCGCCTTCAGCTGCGACGGGGGGCTGCTGGCCGCCACGTCGGACGCCTACCGCGCGGCCGTCGTGTGGCGGCTGCCCGCGCACGGGCGCTGGTGGGGGGACGTGCCGCCGGCCGCCGCCGCCGCCGCCGCCACCGCCGATTACGACGACCCCCCGGGCGCCGCGGGGCAGGCGGGCTCGGCGGGCTGGAGCGCGCGCCAGCGGCTGCTCCGCGTCGCGGCGCGCTACGTGCCGCGCCTGGCGTGGGTGCTGGGGCCGTCCTGCCGCCCGTGCCTGGGCGCGCGCTGGTCGCACGTCGACCCGCGCACGCTCGCCGTCGCCGAGGACGGCGGCGCCGCGCACGTCTTTGAGCTGCGCGAGCCGCCCGCGTGGCGCGCCGCGGCCGCCGCCGCCGCCGACCCCGCCCGCGTGCCGGCGGCGCTCGCCAAAGAGGCGTGGCAAGGCGCCGGCGTGGTGATGCAGGGGCTCAGGGCCGTTTCCTACTTGTGCGACGCCGTGCCGCCCTCGCCGCCGCCCCCCGCGCTGATGTCTAGCGGGCCGCGCGAGCGCGCCGCGTACCGCCGCGAGCTGCTGGCGGGGTTCCCGGAGATCCTGGCGGCCGCGCGGCCGCTCATCGAGCGCGCCGTTCCTCGCCGGCTGGCGGAAGACTGCCGCGAGTACCTCTTCGGCCCGGAGTTCGACCGCGGCGGCGGCGGTGGCGGCGGCGGCGGCGGCGGCGGGTGCGGCCTCTCCAGCCGATGGCCGTACGTGCGGGGGCTGAAGCGCAGGTCGCTGAGCTGTCTGGGGATCCTCGGCCCAAACCCGCGCTCGGGCGCGGCCTATGCGGCCGCCGACGCGCTCGGCGACCTGCACAAGCGGCTGGCGGGCGTCGCCGTCGCCAAAGACTCGGCGGACTGCCCCCCCCCCGACGACGATGACGACGTGGGCGGCGGCGCCCCGTCCCCCGAGCGCGCGGAGCTCGCGGCCCTGGTGCGCCGCGCGGCCGACGCGTGCGCGCGCCTGTTAGCGTTCGAGCTGGCGCTCGAGATGATCAAGGCCCGCCCCGTCCTCTTGCGCCCCCCGGGGGGCAGCGCGGGCGCCGGCGCCCGGGCGCCTCGCGTCGGCGCGGCGCAGACGCTCGGCGCGCCCGCCGGCGCGCCGCGCTGCCTCCGCCACACCGTCCACGTGCGCGGCAAGCCCGCGTCCGGCTCGGCGGGGGGCGGCGGCGGCGGCGGCGGCTCGCGCTTCACGCCCGACAGCCTCGTGCGCATCCACGGCCTCGACATCACGCCCGGCGGGCGCCTCGTGCTCACGACCAACGTGTCGGGCACGCACGGGCTCGCGCTGCCGCAGCGCTGGACGCCCGCCGCGCACGCCGCGGGGCTGTTCGGCGCGCCCGGCTTTCGCGCGGCGGCGCGCGAGGTCGCTCGGGGGGCGCACGCGCGCAGCGGCAGCCCGCTCGCGCGGCTGCCGCGCGAGGCGCTCGAGCGCGTGCTGGCGGGCGCGGCGTTCCCGCAGAGCGCGTGGTTCCGCGCGCCCGTGATCCTGGCGAGCCGGGGGGACGTCGAGCGCGCGACCGCGGGCGCCGAGGCGCGACCCCCTCCTCGTCCTTCTTGAGGGCGGGCGGGCGGGCGCGCGACGAGGGGGAGAGAGAGAGAGATTCGATTCGGCGCGTCTTCTTCTTTTTCGGTCAGATGTTGCGTGAATAAAACGAGAGAGCGTGCGCGTGCGAGCAATGCGAGAGGGCAGCGCAACAACGGGAGAAAATTGTCTTCGCGGAAAGAGGAAAGGAAAAAAAAAGGGGATCAAAAATGGACAAGGCGCGCGGGAGGACGCGACGCCCCCCCTCTCTCTCGCTCGCTCAGTCGCCTCCAGACGCCGACGCCGACGCCGACGGCGAGGGCGCGGCCGACGAGCCCGGGCCCGCGGCGGCGGCCGCGGACTCGACCCCGACCGACTCGACGCCGTCCACGGCGCGGATGGCCGCGACCATCTCGGCGGCCGGGGCGCCCTCGGGCCCGGACACCACAAAGGTCAGGACGTACGGGCCGTGCTGCTGCTGCTCGCCGCCGTTGCCGTTGCCTCCGGCCGCCGCTGCGGGGGAGGAAGGCGACCCGGCGACCGAGCTGATGTTGTGGCCGTGCGCGCTGATGACGCCGCACACGACGGCCAGCAGGCCCAGCTTGTCCTGGCAGCCGATGCGCAGCGTCTTGAGCGCCGCCGGGGCGGCGGTTGCGGCGGCGGCGGCGGCGGCGGCGACGGCAGGGCGGGCGGCGCCGTTGTTGCCGCCCCTCGCGCGCGCCGCCTCGTCGTCGTCGCCCGCGAGCGTCGGCAGCGGCGACGCGGCCGCGACGGTCGCCGCGACGGCGGCCGCGGCCGCGGCCGCCGCGGCCGAGGCGGCCGACGCAGAGGCCGCGCCGCTCCCGCGCCCGCCACCGCCGCCGCCCACGCCGCCGGCGAGCAGGTGCGCGTGCTCCCGGCAGTACTGCCTCAGCCTGAGGCGCGCGCCCCGCGTGCGCGCCGCGCCCTCGGCCAGCCACTGCTCGCGCCGCCGCACGGCGCTCGGGGTCACCCGCGGCTCGCGGCGCACCTCGACGACCTCGCCGCTCGAGAGCAGGTGGCCCGGGGGCACGGGGCGCCCGTCGACCAGGGCCACGCTCATCTCGTCGCCCAGGCGCGTGTGGATGCTGTAGGCGAAGTCGACGCACGTGGCGCCCCGGGGCAGGCGCCGGAGCTCGCCCGCGTGCGTGTACACGAACACGGAGCGGCCGAGGACCTCGGCGGTGACGCCCTCGACGAACTCGCGCGCGGAGAGGGCGGGGTCGGCGTCCGGGTCGAGGGGGCGGAGGGGGTCGGTCTCGCTGCTGCTGCCGCCGCCGGCGCCGCCGCCGGCGCCGTCGCTGTCGGCGCCGTCGCCGCCGCCGCCCCTCGGCTGCTGCTGCTGCTGAAACTCCTCCTGCCAGCGGCGCATCTGGGCCAGGAATCCCTCGCCCGTGGTCGCGTCCGCGGCGCCGAGGGGGGCAGGGGGGAGGAAGTCGGCGGAGCTGCTGATGCTGGTGCTGCCGTTGGTCGGGGCGGCGGCGGCGGTCGCCGCTGCTGCTGCCGCCCCCGCCGCTGCCGCCGCCGCAGCCGCCGCCGTCGCCGCCTCCTGGCCTGTTCCTCCGTTGGCCTCCGTCGCCGCCGCCGAGTCCAGAGACGCCGACGACGACGTCGTGCTCCAGCCGGCCATCGACGCCATGGTGGCCGCCAGCCCGGCCCAAAAGCCCACGACGCCGCCGCCGCCGTTGCCGTTGGCCGCGCCGGGCAGAGCAGCGGAAGCGGCGCGGCCGTTCCCGTTGCCGCGATCGGCCGCGCGCGCCGCCGCCACGGCCGCAGCCGCGCTGGCCGCCGCAACGTCCCGCCCGCTGCCACCACCAACACCACCACCGCTGCCGTCCTCGCCCGACGCCACCGCCGCCACGGCCGCGGCCGCCGCCACCGCCGCGGCCGCCGCCGCCGTCGCCGCGCCCCCGCTCGTGCGCCGCTGCGCCGCGGCCGCGGCCGCCGCCGCCCCGGGTCCCGTCAGCCACCCGCGCGCGGCCACCCCCAGGCGCGCCATGGCGGCCATGTTGGCCGTGTGGATGTGCACCTCCATGGGGAGGAGGGGGCAGTTGAACGCCAGGATGGAGAGGGGCACGACCGTCGTGTGCAGCGACTGGTAGCCGTTGGGCTTGGGCGCGCCGACATAGTCCTTGAGCGCCCCGGGCACGGGCGACCACATCGAGTGCACCAGCCCCAGGACGTGGTAGCACAGCTGCTTGGCCTCGGCCACGGATCGGGCGGCGGCGGCGGCCTCGGAGGCGTCGGCGAAAAAGGCGCCGGCGCCGTTGCCGTTGGCGCCGTTGGGGGAGGAGGGCGAGGCGGGGCGGCGGCCGGGGGGCGGGGGGGAGGAGGAGAGGGGGGGGGAGGAGCCGTCGGTCGGGGGGTGGCGCTCGTCGATGACGACCTCGAGGAAGACGCCGCGCTCGCGGACGTGCTTGAGGTGCGTCAGGAGCGACTTGGCGCGCGCGAGCGTCGCCGAGTCGCCGCTGCCGCTGCCGCTGCCGCTGCCGCTGCCGCTGCCGCTGCCGCTGCCGCCGCCGCCGCCGCCGTAGCTGCCGAGCGCCGCGCCCGAGCCCCCACTGCCGAGGAGCCCGAGGCCCAGCGCGTCGAGCACCTCGTACGTGGCCCCGCCCGGGCCCAGGGGACCCGTCGCCGACGGCGAGCCCCCCCCGCCGCCGTCCGAGGCGGTAGAGCCAGGGCTGCCGCCGCCGCCGCCGCCGCTGCCCTCGCCGCCGCTGCCCTCGCCGCCGTCCGCCGAGCCAACCCCCGCACCGCCGCCGCCGCCGCCGCGCCCATTGCGCAGCGCCGCCGTCGCCGCCGCCGCCGCGCGCTGCTGCCGCTCGCGCGCGGCCGCCTCGCGCTGCGCCCGCAGCGCCAAGAGCTCCCGGTACACCGCGAACGCCGGCTTGCGCTGCACGCGCACGCTCACGCCCCGCGCGCGCCCCGCGAGGTAGGGGTCGGCGCGCAGCAGCGCCTCGAGCGCCGCCCGCCCCGCCGCGTAGGCCGCCTTCTGCTCCTGCGCCTGGCGCTCCTGCCACCGCCGCACGTGCTCGTACACCTCGGGCTCGGCGTACCGCAGCGCGAGGTCCTCGAGCTCCTCCTTGACGACGTAGACGCCCAGCAGCTTGGCCAGCGGCACAAAGACGGCGAGCGTCTCGCCCGAGATGCGCAGCTGCTTGTCGCGCCGCATCGCCGCGAGCGTCCGCATGTTGTGCAGGCGGTCGGCGAGCTTTACGAGCACGATGCGCACGTCGCGCGTCATGGCGAGGAAGAGGCCCTGGAGGTCCTCGGCCTGCTTGTCGCCCGCGGCGGCCTCGGCGTCGGCCTGGGCCTGCGCCTGGGCGGAGGCGGACGAGGAGGAGGAGGAGGAGGAGGAGGAGGAGGAGGAGGCGGACGCGCTGCCGTTGCCGCTGCCGTTGCCGTTGCCCGCCCGCCGCGCCGCGGCCGCCGCCGCCGCGGCCGCCGCGCCCATCGTCGCCCCCTTGCTCAGCTTGCTGATCTTGGTCTCGCCCTCGACGATCCCGCGCACCGCGGGCCCGAAGCGCCGCTCGATCAGCCCAAACGTCACCCGGGGGGTGTCCTCGACCGTGTCGTGCAGCAAGGCGGCGCAAACGCTGTCGGCGTCGGCGCGCACCTCCGCGAGGATGCGCGCGACCTCGGCCGGGTGCGTGACGAACGGCTCCCCGCTGCGCCGGTGCTGCCCCGCGTGCGCCTCGTGCGCGAGGTCGAGGGCGTCGCGCACGCGGAGGCGCGCGTCGGGGGGCAGGTAGCCGAGCCGGGGCAGCAGGCGCTCGCGCCACAGCCACTCGGCCGTGATGTCGGCGTGGGCGACGGGCCCGCCGCGCTCGGGGCCGCCGTAGAGGACGGCGTAGTCGACGCGCTCGAGGACGGGGGTGGTGGGCGGGAGGAGCGGGAGGAGGGCGTCCGCGGGGGCGTCGGAAGCGTCGTCGTCGCCGCCGTTGCCGCCGGCGGAAAAGACGTCGACGCTCAGCGACGCCGACGCCGACGCCGACGGGGGCGAGGAGGAGGAGGAGGAGGAGGAGGTGGAAGCGGGGCGGTCGGCGTCGCCGTCGGTCGCGCGGGGCGGGCGGCAGGGCTGCCGCCGCTGTCGCCTGCGGGCGCGCTGCTGCTGCTGCTGCTGCCGTTGCTGCTGCTGGCTGTGGACGCGCCGGCGCTCGCGGTCGTCGCGGGCGGCCGAAGCGGTTGCAGCAGCAGCCGCTGATGCTGATGCTGCGTTGGCGGCGGCGGCGGCGGCGGATGCTCGCACGCGCGGCCGCTGCTGCTGCCGCTGCGCGCTCGCCGATGCTGCCGCCGCGGCTCCTCCGTCCACTGCTGCTGCTGCTGCTGCTGCTGCTGCTGCTGCTGCTGTTGTGAGGGGTGTCGGAGGGATGCAAGGGGCGCGGGAGGAGGAGGGTGAGCCCGGCGCGCGTCTCTCTCTCTCTCTCGGAACCCAAATGAAGCACACAGGTCACTCCAACAGAAAACGAGCTCGTTCCCGCGATCCGCGCGGCGTTCGGCCCTCGCTCGCGGGCCGTGCCACGCGCCTGGACGCACAAGCGCTCGCGCAAGCGGTCCCGCGCAACTCACCTGGCAGCGGGGGTCGCCCCGCGGCGAGGCCGCGCGCGAGCGAGGAGCTCATTGCGAGGACTCGCTGGTCCCGACGAGGGCCGAGCCTCACGCCCGCGCCATCGTCATTTGGAGCAAGTCGCCGGTTTCGCGCCCGGGCAAAGGGTCTGTGCGCCCTGGAGCTTGAGCCGTGCAAGCCAAGCGGGGAGAGGAGGGAGAACGCGTGCGCCCGCGAATGTGGCGGGGGCGGCAGCAGGACGTGTGTTGTGTGTTTGTGCTCGTCGAGACAACGTGACGACCGCGGGCGGGAGGCTCGTTGGGGTGGTTGTTGTTATGATAACAGGTACAAAATGAAGGGGGGAGGCGCAACGCCGTTGCCGAGCGAGGAGCAGCAGGCAGGCAAAAAGGGGGGGGGGGAGCGCGAGCGCGGTTTTCGCGCGCGCCGCCGACCAAAGCGCGGCCGTCCTCGTCGTCGGCGCGCGCGCGATCGCCGCCGCCAGAGCCGCCGCCGCCGCCGCCGCCGCCCCCGCCCCCGGAACA
>Ga0315905_10005660_pt1 | contig 12729 bp, 10 predicted proteins | sample LakEriMetagenome_5_FD_203522 | JGI IMG/M metagenome (GOLD analysis project Ga0315905, IMG submission 203522) | Freshwater fungal communities from buoy surface, Lake Erie, Ohio, United States - Buoy 4 MA121 | ecosystem: Environmental > Aquatic > Freshwater > Lake | place: USA: Lake Erie, Ohio... | reverse complement strand
ACTAAGCCAAAGGTTGATCCATCTACACCCCTCCCAGGATTAGAAGTAAGTGTAGAAAATCTAAGTACTGAAATTTTACCTTTATCTCTTGTACGCCCAGTAATTGTTTTAATGTGGAGTACTCGTAGCCCCGAATCTGTCGAGATGCTTAAAACTCTTGGAAAGTTAGAAACAGATTACAAAGCAGCATTTTCACTTGCTCGGGTGGATATCGATGCATCCCCAGAGGTGGCACAGGCTTTTCAAACAAAGTCGATTCCATATGCTGTTGCAATAATTGCAGAACAAATGGTTCCATTATTTGAACAAACATATCCTGAGGCCCAAGTAAAAATGGTGTTGGATAAAGTACTAACACTTGCATCCGAACAAGGTGTTGGACAAGCACCTGAAGAGCAGATCGAACCAGAAGAAATTGAAGCCATGAACGCTCTGGAAATCGGCGATTATGTCGCGGCTGAAGCTGCTTACAAAAAATGGCTATCACGAAAACCTGCTGAAGCACTCGCTAAATTGGGCCTTGCTCAAACCCAATTACTGATTCGAACTCAATTCCAAGACCTCAACACTGTTATCTCGCAATCAAAGGCTGCTCCAGCAGATATCGAACTTCATATCAAAGCTGCAGATGTAGAGATAGTAAACGGTGATGTTGAGGCGGCATTTACACGATTGTTGACTGCGATTAAGGTTTCAAGCGGTGATGATCGAACCAAATTGAAGAATCATTTATTGGAACTATTTGCCTTGGTCGATCCATCAGATCCACGACTAAACGCCGCCCGCAAAGAGTTAGCGAGTGCTCTGTTTTGAAAGAAAGCATTGACAATAAGGTTGAACTGAGCCTGATCAAAGCGCTTTTCTTCCTCTTCGGGGTCTTGATTATGTCTTGGGTGCCACGGTTTCCAGAGGTAAAAGCTAACTTACAACTAACTAATGGTGAGTTTGGATCGATTCTTAGCATGGGCGCGATCGGCAATATCATCGCACTACTTACCGTTGGACACTTAGTGCATAAATACGGGGTGCGCTGGATTATGCACGCTACCTCTTTCTCATTAGCTGTAAGTCTGATTTTCTTAACGCACAGCACATCAAGTTTAGTTTTTATCATCTTTATCATCATTCAAGGTGGGTCAGTCTCAGTTTTCCATATCGCAATTAATGCGCAAGGGTTTCACTTTCAAGATCGCACCAAGAGGCAAATCATTTCACTGCTGAGCGGCTTCTGGAGCAGTGGCGCGTTGTTGTCATCAATTCTTGCAGGGTTATTAGTCGATCGAGTTGAACTACAAACTTATACAAACATTTTAGCCACCATTTGTTTTGTGTTGATAACCATAATCATTTTAAAGATAACTCCAAATCTAGTAAAAGCCGACAGCAATCCAGATTCTGAGCATCGAGCAAGAGATATGTTCAAGGGATTTAAGGTAGACACCCAAGTATCTACTGCACTGGTGCTTGTCATAATGTTGGAGTATGCAGTTATCGATTGGTCAGCAATATTTGTCAAAGAGGACATGAAAATCCTCAGCGGAATTCACACGCTGCCATATATTCTCTTTACCTTCGCAATGATCATCGGGCGATTAAATCTTCACAATCTTTTACCCCGCTACACAATAGATTTCTTAGTGGTTCGTGCTTCTCTGCTTTCTGGGCTTTCCTTTTTAGGAGGAATAGTTGCCGTTAGTATTGTTGGAACTTCAAATAAGACTTTGGTTTTAGTTATTCTTTCCATCAGTTTCACATTTGCAGGTCTTGGTTCTTCATTCTTAGCACCCTCAGTAATGGTCGCTGCAAATATGCGCTCAACACTTCCCTCAAGTGTGGTTATTGCTCAAATGGGTTTGATCAATATGTGCATAATCTTTGTGATGCGTTGGGTCATTGCCTGGACGGCTCAGGCATCATCGCTGACAATTGCATTGTGTATTCCTGCAGCGATGTTGCTACTAGCGCCAAAACTTTCGGGAATTTTTAAGAAAGCTTAAATCAACCCGAGCCTTCAGTATTGCCAGCATCTGCGGCTTGAACATCGTGGATTCGGTACTTTTCCATAGCCTTAGTCACAACGCTCTGCTTGACCTCACCTAGATCGCACAGTTGTTGCAATACGGCAACTGTGATGGATTCTGCATCAACCTTGAAATGTCTGCGCAGTGCCCCGCGTGTATCTGACAAACCAAAACCATCTGTTCCTAGTGAATAGAACGGCTGCTCGACCCACGGTGAAATCTGATCCTGAACTGCGCGCATGAAATCACTTACAGCAACGACTGGTCCCTTGGCGTTGGCCAATTTTTTGGCGATATATGCGGTGCGCTTATCAGTTGGATTCAAAAGGTTATGACGATCTGTTTCTAAACCATCACGGCGAAGTTCATTCCACGAAGTAACAGACCAAACAGATGCGTTTACACCCCAGTCATCGGCAAGAAGCTGTTGCGCCTTAAGCGCCCAGTTAACTCCGACGCCAGAGGCCAAAATCTGTGCGTTCTTTTTGCGAGAAGATGGAGCAGGTGAATACAAGTAAATTCCCTTGAGCAATCCATCAACATCTAATCCCGCTGGTTCTGCAGGGTGGGTATATGGCTCGTTGTAAACAGTGATGTAGTAGTAAACATTTTCACTCTTCTCACCATACATACGACGAAGACCATCTTTAACAATGTGTCCAAGCTCAAAAGCAAAGGCAGGATCGTATGAAACAACAGCAGGGTTGGTAGCTGCAAGTAACTGCGAATGGCCATCTTCGTGCTGTAAACCTTCACCATTTAATGTGGTCCGACCTGCGGTTGCACCAATGACAAATCCGCGAACCAATTGATCTGCGGCGGCCCAGAAAGCATCACCTGTGCGCTGGAAACCAAACATTGAGTAGAAAACATAAATCGGAATCATTGGTTCATCATGTGTTGAGTATGAAGATCCAACAGCGGTAAATGAAGCGACAGATCCGGCTTCGTTGATGCCCTCATGCAAGATAACGCCAGAGGTTGATTCCTTGTAAGAGAGCATTAATTCACGGTCTACTGCTGTGTACTTTTGGCCGTGTGGTGAATAAATCTTCATTGATGGGAACAATGAGTCCATACCGAAAGTACGGGCCTCATCCGGAATGATGGGAACAATTCGCGCGCCAAGAGCTGGGTCTTTCACAAGATCCTTCAACATTCTTACAAATGCCATTGTCGTTGCAATTTCCTGATGACCCGAACCACGCTTTACTGATTCATACACAGAATCATCTGGCATCGGAAGTGGGCGAGATTTCGCGCGACGACGAGGAATAGATCCTCCTAATTCTGCGCGGCGCTCAGCAACATATTTCGCCTCTGGTGAATCTGGAGCTGGCAGGTAGTAGGTAGGCAAGTATTTATCCAATTTCGAATCTGGAATATCAAGATGCAGGGTGTCACGGAACTGCTGAATATCTTCCAGTGACATCTTCTTCATCTGGTGAGTTGAGTTGCGACCTTCAAAGTGTGAGCCAAGAGTCCAACCCTTAACCGTCTTAGCCAAAATCACTGTTGGACGACCATTTTTTTGTGTTGCGGCTGTATAGGCAGCAAACAATTTCCTATAGTCATGTCCGCCACGCTTCAGGCTCCAGATTTGATCATCAGACCAATCAGAGACCATTGCAGCGGTGCGAGGATCGCGGCCAAAGAAGTTATCACGCACGTATTTGCCGGATTCAGCCTTGAATGTTTGGTAATCACCATCAAGGGTTTCATTCATCAACTTAACGAGTGCGCCTTCGCGATCTTTGGCTAGCAAAGGATCCCAGCCACGACCCCAAACAACTTTAATAACATTCCAACCTGCTCCACCAAAGATTGATTCCAGTTCTTGAATAATTTTTCCGTTACCGCGCACAGGGCCATCTAGTCGTTGTAAGTTGCAGTTAATAACAAAAGTTAAGTTATCTAACTTCTCACGAGTTGCAAGACCAATTGCACCTAATGTGTCGACCTCATCTACTTCACCATCTCCAAGGAAGGCCCAAACATTTTGGTCACTCGTATCTTTAATTCCGCGGTTATGTAAGTAACGGTTGTAGCGTGCTTGATAAATTGCATTAAGTGGTCCGATGCCCATAGAAACAGTTGGGAACTGCCAAAAATCTGGCATCAAACGTGGATGAGGGTAAGACGATAGGCCACCACCTGGGTGTGAAAGTTCTTGACGGAATCCATCCAACTGAGTTTCAGACAAACGACCTTCTAGAAATGCTCGCGCATACATTCCGGGGCTGGCATGTCCCTGGAAGAAAATCTGATCTCCACCACCAGCATGATCTTGACCGCGGAAGAAGTGGTTAAACCCAACTTCATACAATGCAGCAGATGATGCATATGTTGAAATGTGTCCGCCCACACCAACACCGGGACGCTGCGCGCGGTGCACCATCATGGCTGCGTTCCAGCGATTAATTCTGCGAATCTTGCGTTCTAAATCTTCATCGCCAGGAAAAGGTGCTTCATGTTCTGGCGCAATTGTGTTGATGTAATCAGTAGTTCGAAGAGCAGAGATTCCAACATTTTTCTCGCGGGCGTGCTGCAATAGATTGAGCATTAAGTAGCGAGCGCGAACCGGACCCGCAGCTTTCAGGGCGGCGTCAAAGGAGGCTCGCCATTCGGCAGATTCCGAAGGGTCGGTATCTACTAGCTGTTCGATATTGAGATCTGGCGCCTCGAAGTTTTCGCTCATGTGCCTATTGTTGTTGATACTGCCCCGTAAGTCGAAATTGAAAAGGTGTGAAATTCACCAATTACCCCTTGCGCTTGGGGCCGGCATTGTGTGGACTTAGCCTGTGCCTATACGGATGGGATTTGCCAAGGATGACCTGATTTTGGAGGTCGGCCGGGATAGTGATTGCGATGTGGCTATTCGCGAGCAAATCATGAGCATTACCGGAACGGCATTTCTGGAGGGCGAGACTTCAGATGTGGTTGATGCCGTTGTGATGTGGTGGCGAGATGGCGACGGGGATTTAGTCGATGAGTTAATGGATGCGCTGACTTATTTATCTGATGTCGGATCTATCTGGGTTTTAACTCCAAAGGCTGGCCGTGCCTTGCATGTGGAACCTAGCGATATTCAAGATGCTGCTCCAATTGCAGGCCTTGTTCAAACATCAACTATTGCCCTCGCAGGGGATTGGTCGGCAACTCGCTTAGTGGCACGCAAAGCAGGCAAGAGGTAAGTTTGCCCAATGACAACAATCGGACAAGTGGCACCAGATTTTCAGATTCCCAATCAGCATGGCGAAACAGTTTCCCTTTCATCATTTAAAGGTCAGAAAAATGTTCTCGTTATGTTCTATCCATTTTCTTTTACCGGAACATGTACCGGCGAGCTGTGTGCGCTGCGCGATGATCTTTCATCATTTCAAAACGATGATCTTCAGGTTTTAGCAATCTCTTGTGACTCACCGTATACACAAAGAGTCTTTGCTGAAAAAGAGGGATATGAATTTCCAGTGTTGTCAGATTTCTGGCCACATGGGGCAGTTGCAAAAACATACGGAGTCTTTGAAGAGTCAAAGGGTTGCGCATTACGCGGCAGCTTTTTAATTGATAAAGAAGGCATCCTGCGATGGGAAGTAAAGAATGGCTGGGCTGCACGCGAGAACGCTGATTACAAGGCGGCGATTGCAGCGCTATAAGCGTGATTTAGGAAATTGTGGGCTCGTAAGTTAAGATTCGAGTCTGCAATACCGGGTGGTTAGCTCAGTGGTAGAGCGTCTCGTTTACACCGAGAATGTCGGGGGTTCGAAACCCTCACCGCCCACAAGTACATGAAACAGATGCAAATAACCTGCATCTGTTTTTTTATGTTCAGTTTCAATTGGTTGAAAGTTCAACTAAATTAGGTTAAGGTTCAGTGTTGCCGCATTCAGTCGGTGCTTACTTCTAGTTTAAGGATTTAGACATGTCAGTTCTTTCAACATTGCCAGCAGGCACATTCACAATCGATCCAACACACAGCCGCGTCGGCTTTAGTGCCCGTCACGCCATGGTCACAAAGGTTCGTGGATCATTTAACGAGTTTTCAGGTGCAGCAGTTGTTGCAGATGGTGGCGCAACACTGAACATCGAAATCAATGTTGCCTCAATTGATACCCGCAACGCTGATCGCGATGGACACCTTCAGTCTGCAGACTTCTTTGATGCAGCTACCTTCCCAAAGATCACTTTCGCATCAACATCTGTTAAGGATTCTGGTTCAGACAAGATTGTTGTTGAAGGCAACCTAACCGTTAGAGATGTAACAAAGCCTCTGACAATTGAATTTGAGTACACAGGCACTGCAAAAGATCCATTTGGCAACGATCGCTTTGGCTTTGAGGGCGAAGCAGAGATCAACCGCAAGGATTTTGGTCTGACTTGGAACGCTGCTCTAGAAACTGGTGGAATCCTAGTTTCTGAAAACATCAAGCTAGAGTTTGAAATCTCAACAATTGCAGCACAGTAATTCTTTTATGTTGATTTAGCCTTGAAATGTGAAGGGCCCTACGAGAAATCGTGGGGCCTTTTGCCTTCCTATTTGGCTTTCACTTCAGGCTGACCTAAACTTGTCTAACACTTACATAAGCGGTCAGGGGAATATCACGATGAAGGCATCTCCAAGTGACCAGCGCTCAATCTTAGACATCCAGCGATTTGATCAACAGGCAACTTCACTGCGTCACAAAGCAGCAAATTTGCCCGAACTGGCTGAATTAGCCAGCACCACTGTTAAGTCAAACAATGCTCGCGACCTTCGGATTGCGGCCGAAACCGAACTCAGTGATGTCAAACGTGAACTATCACGGGCCGAGGGTGATGTCGAGCAAATCGTTACCCGCATTACCCGTGATGAAGCCCGCCTGATTGGTGGAAGTGCATCACCTAAAGAGTTAGAACAGCTTCAGCACGAAGTAGGAACCTTAACTGCCAGGCGCACAGAGCTTGAAGAGGTCGAACTTGAGATCATGATGCGAGTTGATGGGATCAATGAGCGCATCAGCACACTTAAGGCAGAGGAAGCAGAACACGCTGCTGTGATTGCCAATTTAGAAATTCGCACAGAAAATGCTTTAGCCGTGATTAACAATGAATTAGATGCAATTGTGAAGGATCGCAGTGAAACTTTGCAGAGCATTGAAAAAACCCTGGTAGAACTCTATGAAAAAATCCGTGAAACAACCGGGGGAGCCGGAGCTGCCGCCCTTGTCGCAGGGGCTTGCACAGGATGTAATCTTTCAATCAATGCTGTTGAACTTAAGCGCGTGGCAGATACAGCCGATGATGAAGTTGTGCGATGTGAAGAATGCAGATGCATCCTGGTGCGTGGAGTCTAAATGTCACGTCACTTTAATCTGAGCGCAGATGGCGGTTCGAGAGGAAATCCTGGTCCAGCTGGATACGGAACAGTTATCACCGAAAATGGAAAAATCATCGCCGAACTCTTTGATTTTATTGGTGTGGCCACAAATAATGTTGCTGAATACAGCGGACTAATCGCTGGTTTAACTGCAATCAATGAGATTGATCCAAGTGCAACTGTTGATGTGAAGATGGATAGCAAATTAGTTGTCGAACAAATGTCTGGCCGTTGGCAGATTAAGCACGCAGATATGCGTGTTTTGGCCCAATCGGCTCGATCGGCCCACAATCCATCTCTTGTTACCTATACCTGGATTCCGCGCGATGAAAACTCACATGCTGATCGTTTGGCGAATAAAGCCCTTGATCAACAAGCAGGCGGCGGGGCAGTGGTTCAGATTCAGCAAAACTATTTGACTGAGCGGCTTTTATCTACTGAAAAATCTACAACGATTTATTTGATTCGACATGGCGAGACAGCGTTGACGCCGTTAAAGAAGTTTTCAGGCGATGGTCCACTTAACCCCGAGTTAACCGCCCAGGGCTTGGCCCAGGCTGAAAAAGTTGGGGCAGCTATTGCGAAGTTAAATCCCGAGGTAATCATTGCTTCACCGCTAAAGAGAACAACACAAACCGCCGAAGCTATTTCTCGTGCCACAGGATTGCCAATAACCTTTGAAGAGGTCTGGATCGAGTGCTCATTTGGTATTTGGGACGGCTTATCAATCGATGAGGTCAAGGAAAAATACCCAGCCGATTATCAATCCTGGATTTCATCCACTGGCTTTGCACCCCCTGAAGGTGAGTCTTATGACAATGTCGCCGTGCGAATTGATGCAGCGCTCAACCAAATTGCTGCCGAGTATCCGGGGCAAAGAGTTGTTGTCGTAACGCATAATGGAACAATTAAGACGGCAGCCAAAGTTGTTGTTGGCGCTCCCGCAGAAAGTATTTTCCACATTGATGTTTCGCCATGTTCGATCACAACGGTCAGTATCTGGCCAAGTGATGGTTTGCGCGCCCTTAGAACTTTAAATGAACAGGCTCATCTGGCTTGAATGTGGTGCAATACTTATCGAGTAACCCGGTAAGTAGCAAGAGTGGAATCACTTGCATATGCAATACGGACTCCAGCTTTTTGAGTTGTAGCTAAGCCACTCACAATCTGCTCGGTAAGTACTTCACCCGGTGCGATGACTGCAACACCAGGCGGATATGGCGCAATCAAATCTGCACTGATTCTGCCAATTGCGTCCTTAGCGCTTACAAATTCGGTATCTGCAAAGTACGCATCACGCATAGAGATAGCAACCGTTGGAACTACAGACCAACTGAGCGATGTCTGGGTGACCCGAACAGGCCCCTGCAAGGATTTCAGGATGGGCACTAGAACATCTTCAAGAACTTTAAAGTCAGCTGGTGTATCGGCCAAGGTAGCTAGGAAAACTATGGTGTCTTGATCTGCCATCTCAACCCGAATGTGGGCAGATTGCAAACGCTTTTCAACTTCAACCCCAGATAGACCTAACGCGTTGGCCCGCAAAACTATTTTTACTGGATCAAATCGCCCGAGAGGAAAATCATCAGCATTAAGAAAAATTGGTAAGTCAAAGCGTGCTTGAACGGCAGCCTTAAATGAATTGACATGGCCTAACAACGATCCAGTTAACTCATCCCCGCGGGTTTGTAGCAATGCTCGGCACGCATCAATCGATGCCAGTGGAGCACCTGCAGGGGAAGTCGTGTGGGTAGTTTCAAAACTTTGCTCAATGCGATCTAGATTGAGTAGTTTTCCTTGGGCTAATAACAGCGCTGATGCGCTATAGCCAGGTAGGGCTTTGTGAACACTAGTGATTAAGGCATCAGCACCTAACTGCAACACATGCTTGGGCAACTGTGTATTAAATCCAAAGTGCCCGCCCCAGGCAGCATCGATAACTACTGGGATTAAATTCTCATGTGCTGTGGAAATTAATGCGGGTAACTCTGAGATTGTTCCAAGATACCCAGGTTCTGTGAGCAATAATGCAATTGGGTTTTGATCCAAAACTCGTTCTAACTCTGAAACCGGAATTCCAATGGGAACCCCAGTTGCTTGATCAATTTCTGGAGACAACCAGATCGGCTCTAGGCCAGCTAAAACCAATGCACTTAAAACAGATCTATGAGCTGTTCTGGTTACCGCGATTTTGTCCCCAGGTTTTCCTAGGGCCAAAATAACTGCTTGGTTGGCATGGGTTGATCCGCCTGTAGAAAAGCGTGCGTAATCTGCTCCCCACAGTGATGCGGCTAACTCTTCAGCAATCTTTAAAGTTCCTTCGGTTAATTTGATTTCATCCAGCCCACCGTAGAGCGGAGTATCGGAATCAACGACAGCGCCTAGGCCTTCATCCAAGCGATGAGCCTTTTGCTTGTGACCTGGAATTGTGAATGCTGTGCGCTGGGTTTCGAAATAGCTTAAGTAGGCATCTAGAAGAGGCGCGCTGTTTCGTAACTCAGAGTTCATTGTGTAAGCCTAACTAATGGGCTGGCGAGTAGGAAATGATGGCTTAGACTTCACCTATGACAACACTTACCGCATTGACTCAAGAGCGTCGGTTGGTTACCGCTATTCCGGGACCAAAATCTCTCGAAGCGCTACAGCGCCGCAGTGAGGCGACATCTGGGGGACTAGGGCTTGCATTTCCTGCAGTCATTGAGCGCGCAAGTGATGCGATATTGCTAGATATCGATGGAAACCAGATCATCGATCTTGGTTCAGGTATTGGTGTTACAAACATTGGTAACTCTGCCCCACGCGTTGTCGATCGCGTAATCGATCAGGTCCAAGCCTTTACTCATACATGCTTCACCGTTGCTCCATATATGGGATACATCGAGGTATGTGAAAAATTAAACGCGCTTACTCCTGGTACTTTTAAGAAGAAGTCTTTGCTTGTTAACTCAGGTGCCGAAGCTGTAGAAAACGCAGTAAAGATTGCGCGCCATTACACAAAGCGCCAGGCAATTGTTGTGTTTGAACACAGCTACCACGGCCGTACAAATCTCACGATGGCTTTGACTGCCAAGAACATGCCATATAAAGAAGGCTTTGGCCCGTTTGCTCCTGAAATTTATAGAGTACCAATGCCTTATTCATTCCACTGGATTGGCGATCAGGCAACAATTACTGAAGATGCAATCGAGATGATCACCCACAAGATTGAAAAGGAAATTGGCGCACACAATGTTGCAGCAATCCTGATCGAACCAATTCAAGGTGAGGGCGGATTTATCGTTCCTCCCAAGGGTTTCTTGCCGGCACTTTCTAAGTACTCAACAGATAACGGCATCATCTTTATCGCAGATGAAGTACAAACAGGATTTGCCCGCACCGGCAATCTATTTGCAGTTGAAAATGAAAATGTTGTTCCAGACATGATCATTACAGCCAAGGGCATCGCAGGTGGACTTCCACTTGCAGCTGTTACAGGCCGCGCAGAAATTATGGATTCAGTTCACGTTTCAGGTCTTGGTGGAACCTATGGCGGAAACCCACTTGCCTGCGCTGCAGCACTAGGAGTATTTGAAACAATCGAAGCTGAAAAACTTGTAGAGCGCGCAAATCACATTGGAACAATTCTGGGTGATGCACTACGCGTGCTGCAGTCAAAGTATTCAATTATTGGTGAGGTTCGCGGGCGAGGGGCCATGCAGGCAATCGAACTTGTAGAGCCAGGAACAAAGATTCCTAACACCGCTGCCATGAACGCAGTTGTTAAGTATTGCCAAAGCAAGGGTGTTCTTATCCTTACAGCAGGCACATACTCAAATGTCGTGCGCTTCCTGCCTCCGATCGTCATTACTGATGAGCTTTTGAAAGACGCCCTGGGCGTTTTAGATGAAGCCTTTGCATCACTTGCAAACACCCTTTAAGATTCAAACACGTTAAGGGGAGTACCTCGCAAACGCATCTTCGTCAATACGGATAGAAATATCCCGGAGCTGCGACCGCTAGCTATTAGATAGCTAGCGGTTGAGGGAGACCTTGGCACCTTGTCCCTTTAACGAAATAGGTGTAACTCATGAATGTCTCATTAACCACATGGTTTGTTGTTATTGGTGCGATTTTGGCATTGATCGTCGTGGACTTACTAACAGTTAGCCGCAAGCCCCACGAAGTAAAGTTTAAAGAAGCAGCCGGCTGGTCAATTTTCTATATTGCCGTTGCAATTGGCTTTGGTGTTTGGGTTTGGCAATCAGCAGGATCCGTTTTTGGAACCGAGTATTTCGCTGCCTACCTAGTTGAAAAATCATTATCTGTGGATAACCTTTTTGTATTCATCATTATTTTGGCACAGTTCAAGGTTCCCTCAATCTATCACCAGAGAGTCTTGATGTTCGGAGTGCTCTTAGCCCTTGTGCTTCGAGGAATCTTTATCGCAGTTGGCGCAGCAGCACTTGCAGCCTTTAGTTTTACCTTTGTAATTTTCGGCGCAATCTTAATCTGGACCGGTATCGGATTATTCAAGCACTGGGATGAAGATCCTTCACCTGAAGATAACGCGATGGTAAAGGTGATTAGAAAACGAATTGCTATGACCGAAGAGTTCGACGGTTCGAAGATATTCACCAAAATTGATGGAAAAAAACTAGCTACACCGATGTTTTTGGTGATGATTGCTATCGCATCAACCGATCTTCTCTTTGCACTTGATTCAATCCCGGCAACGTTTGGCGTAACTCAAGAGCCTTTCTTGGTGTTTGCTGCCAACGCATTTGCACTCCTTGGGCTGCGCGCCCTGTACTTCTTACTCAAGGGCTTGCTGGACAAGTTGATTTATCTGTCTCTTGGCCTTTCAATAATCTTGATGTTTATCGGCGTTAAGTTGATCATGACTTACTTGCATGAGATTTGGTATGAAGTTCCAAAGATTCCAATCCTTTTAAGCCTCTCAGTCATCGGGTTGGTACTTGTAGTTTCAACAGTGGCCAGCTTGATTAAATCCAAGCGCGATCCAAGCGCAATTGCACACGCTGGGCGCATTACTGGCGGCGAAGATAAAAAATAATTTCCCTCGCTTACTTATTGCCTCTATCCTTTACACAGAAGAGTCGCCCGGATCACCGCGTTACCGCAAGGTACCGAGGAAAGTCCGGACTTCGCAGAGCAAGGCGGTGGGTAACTCCCACCCGGAGCAATCCGCGGGAACAGTGCAACAGAAAGTAAACCGCCAACAGCAATGTTGGTAAGGGTGAAACGGTGGTGTAAGAGACCACCAGTAATTGCAGTAATGCAGTTAGCTATGTAAACCCCGCCTGAAGCAAGACCACGCAGTTGGCGTTTGAGAGCTGCTCGCTCGAGTCAACG
>Ga0315905_10005659_pt1 | contig 12730 bp, 8 predicted proteins | sample LakEriMetagenome_5_FD_203522 | JGI IMG/M metagenome (GOLD analysis project Ga0315905, IMG submission 203522) | Freshwater fungal communities from buoy surface, Lake Erie, Ohio, United States - Buoy 4 MA121 | ecosystem: Environmental > Aquatic > Freshwater > Lake | place: USA: Lake Erie, Ohio... | reverse complement strand
GTTTACAGTTGAAATTCAAAAAACAACATCAGGTATTCAAGCAATCCTTTCATCGTCCAAATATCGAATATCAAGTTTCATTTCCTGCATCAAAGCATACTACGATGATTGAATGGATCAATCGTTATCCGGGTAAGACTGCCATCGTGTATGCTCGAAGCAGAAAACAGACGGTTCAAGTGGCAGCTTTACTCAATCAACATGGCATCTCTGCAGATTTTTATCACGCAGGACTAACCACCGAAGAGCGCAGTATAAAACAAAGAAATTGGATTGAAAATAAAATACAAGTGATTGTATGTACCAACGCATTCGGAATGGGTATTGATAAGCCAGATGTTAGATTGGTTATACATTTATCTTTACCTGAAAGTCTGGAATATTACTACCAAGAAGCAGGTCGAGCCGGACGAGACGGGAAGCCTGCGCTTGCAGTTTTATTGACTTCAGATTCAGACTTCAAAGGACTACATCAAATGCACACGTTAAGGTACCCGGACGCGGCAACTATACAGCGACTGTATTTTCAGTTGATGGATTATTTGCAAGTACCTGCAGGTCATGGTGTCGGACATAATCTTCCGTTTGATTTATCATTGTTTTCAGAACGATTTGGTTGGGATTCGGCGCAAGCAGGTTACGCATTGAAGACATTGGAACAGGAGGGACTATTTTACAGAGCAGAAGGGCATTTGCGACCTTCCTCGTTGGTATTCATCACCAACAGGCATACCATTGCTGAACTGGAAAAACATGAACCCAAAACAGGTCCTATCATCAAAGCTTTGCTCAGAAGCTATGAAGGCATTTGGGACTTCCCCGCCAATATCAGAGAAACCTGGTTAGCCAAACAAACCTCCACACCTATTGATGTTGTTAGACAACAATTGAAATGGCTTCATCAGCAAGGAATGGTTGATTATAAAGCGGCCTCAGACAAACCTGAGATCGTTTTACTGATGAACAGAATGTATAGAGATGATTTTAAGATAAACGAACAAAGAATCAGACTACTGAAAGAACAACATTTGGAAAGAATCAAAGAGATGATTGCTTATGCTTCAACTGAAGAAATTTGCAGAAGTGTTTTTATTGGCAAATACTTTGATGATCTGAGTATTGAGTCGTGTGGAGTCTGTGATAATTGCAAATCGAAAAAAGGAAAAAGCGACAATCTGAATGACCGGATAAAATTGATTTTAAAAAAAAGCAACAAAGGCGAAATCAGTCTACAAGAAATAAAAGAAATATTCAGCGATATTCCAGAGCAATCTTGGAATAGTATTTTGAAACAATTAATCGATGATGGATTGATCAAGCTGATTGACTAAAAATAAAAAAGGGACCAAGATAAACATCTAGTCCCGCTTTAAAATCCAATATCCTATGAAAAACCAAAACAAAGGTAATTGCTCAGCGTTACATTTTGTCATATTTTTTGCATTTCAGCAGATTTTTTTATGAACGCAACAATGTGTTTTTTGATATCATATCTTTGCCTGGAACCCTTTACTGAACTAGGTTTACATGATCAAATACATTCTTATCTAAAAAAATAATATTTCTAAAGTTTTTAGGTAAATGAAAAAACTATATGTCATATCTGCTACGTTGCTTCTCATTGCTTGGCTACAGAATGGGTTTCAAAAAGTAGCACCTTATCGTTATAATAAAGCAACATTAGGTGCTCAACTTTTTCAAGAGAAATTATTGTCGCTCGACTCATCGGTAAGTTGTGCAAGTTGTCATCAACCGGATCATGCTTTTACAGATTCTATTGCTTTTAGCAATGGCATACATGGTAAAGTCGCAAAACGGAATACGCCGTCTGTACTAAATGTAAAATTTCGTCCATACTTTTTTTGGGATGGACGTGTTAACACACTGGCAGAACAGGCATTGTTCCCAATTCAAAATCCTGATGAAATGGGATTACCCATTGAGCAGGCTGTTCAACGCTTGAATGAATCACCTTATTACGTTCATTATTTTAAAAAAGTTTTTCAGGAAAACCCCAATGCAACAAATCTGGGATTGGCATTGCAGGCATTTCAGGAAACCTTGGAAACTACAGACAGTAAGTTTGACGATTGGAGTTATGGAAAAGGCACGCTAACGGAAACGGAGGAACGAGGCAGAGAACTTTTTACAGGTGACAAAGCAAAATGTTTCAATTGCCATTTTCTGGAAGACTTTACCAATGACGATTTCAAGAGCATAGGATTGTTTGATGGGAAATTGCTGAACGATAGCGGAAGAATGCTCATCACCGGAAATCCTGAAGATCTGGGTAAGTTCAAAACGCCGGGTTTAAGAAATGTGGCAGTCACCGCACCCTATATGCACAATGGCATGTTTAATACATTGGAAGAAGTGATTGAATATTACAATGATCCTCGTAAAATAATTGCAGACCCGATCAATATGGATACTGCATTACAAAAACCACTTGGTCTTACTACGCAAGAAAAGGCCGATCTGGTGGCCTTTCTACGCACATTGACGGATAAAAAATATGACCAGAAATCAAAAAAACAATGATGTAAGATTTGTCTGAATTAGGGTTGTTTAACAAAATATTATTTTCCTTTGCATGTGCTAATAAAATGAATGTCCTATTTTGAAGTCAACTAAAACGATTTGCCATGGAAACAACAAAACCAAAAATCCTGCTTTGCGAGGACGACACCAACCTGGGCATGGTACTGAAAAATTATCTTGAACTGAATGATTATGATGTTACCCTGGAAAGGGACGGCAGGTTGGGATTGGCTGCTTTCCAGCGGGAAAAATTTGATATCTGTTTGTTAGACGTGATGATGCCGAATATGGATGGATTCACGGTAGCAGAAGAAATTCGCGACATCAATCCGGATGTTCCTTTATTCTTTCTCAGCGCCAAAACCATGAAGGATGATATTATACAGGGATACAAACTGGGTGCGGATGATTATATCACCAAGCCATTTGACAGCGAAGTATTACTTCATAAAATCAAAGCCATCATTAAGCGAAATGAAGAAACACATCGTGAGGAAGTGAATGCTGAATTTGATCTGGGTAAATATCACTTCAATCCAAGACTTCGCGAGTTGATTTACGAAGGCAAAACACAGACCTTGTCGCCCAAGGAAAATGACTTGCTCCGTATGTTGGCAGAGTACAAAAATGATTTATTGCCGCGTGAAGCCGCCCTCAAAAAAATCTGGGGAAGTGATACTTACTTCAACGGAAGAAGTATGGATGTTTACATTGCAAAGCTTAGAAAGTATTTGAAAAATGATGAAAAGCTGGAGATTGTGAACATACATGGAAACGGATTCCGTTTGGTGGTTTCGGAGTAAAACACACTAATACCATTATCAAGTGCCGGATTATTAATCTGGCACTTTTATTTTATACCAACCCGATTCTTTTAGTAAGTAATTGAGTCATCGAAGAAATGAGGACGGAGATCGAAAAGACAGAGCGAAAATGAGACCAGCAAAAGAAATGAACATTTTCTTTTAGATGTTAAGAATGATCATAATTAAATCGTACATCTTCGAATAAAAAAATCAACGTCCATTCAGGCATTTTATCTCCACGGCCGATGGGCCGAATTACCACGTTTACACTACGTCCGCTTCTGACGGAAATGATCTTCAATCATTCCGTCTGCCGCTTACAGCGTCACCGAACTGTACTAAGGTGTTCACATGACAATTGACAGGTTTCTTCGAATACGTTTCATTGTTTCAAAACATTGGTCGAATCACAATGTGGGCAATGTTTAAAACGGTTCGCTTGGCAGCATAGCGAACAAAAAGCGAAGCCTTCGGGCTTGGAGCGATGGGCTGCTTTTTGGAGCGGCGACCGAAGGTCGATTTCATCCCGATTTCTCGGGAGCCTTCAAGCGAACTTGATTTTTCTTTGGTTCGTTTCTTTTGATCAAGCAAAAGAAATGAAAATATAACTTTTGATAAGTCAACATTTTCTCGAAACTTCTTATCTAAAAATTAATTTTCTTCCCGCTCTTTGGCCACGGAGACCTTTGAAATCAGAGCGAAAATGAGGACGAAGAGCGGTAAGACCTATTCGCTCTCGTACTGTTTCTCACTCTGAATTTCCCGGGCCTCCCACACATCGTCGTTCTAAGCGAATCATGGTTTGTTTGAAAAACATCACACAGTAGTGTGCAAAATCATAGTACATCATTTCATCAAATCAATCACAGTTCACACAAATGAACGTAGCTTCTCATCGAGAAAACGAATTCAACCTTTAAACCATTAAACTTTAAACCTTAAACTATCTCATGCAAACAAACCCGGATACATCCCTCCTCCCGGTGGTATCTTACCTATATGTTTATAGGCCTTCTCTGTAGCCTCCCGACCACGCGGGGTTCTAACCAGAAATCCTTCCTGAATCAGAAACGGCTCATACACCTCTTCTAATGTGCCCGGCTCTTCGCCCACCGCAGTGGCAATGGTGGTAATGCCCACCGGACCTCCTTTAAATTTCTCAATTAACGTAGTCAGAATTCGATTGTCCATTTCATCCAATCCATGCTGATCTACATTCAATGCCTTTAGTGCATGACAAGTGATATCCAAATCAATCACACCATCAGACAATACCTGTGCAAAATCACGTACCCTTCTCAACAAACCGTTTGCAATTCTTGGTGTACCCCTACTTCTGCGTGCAATCTCTCCTGCCGCATCCGCATTGATCTTGGTTTTCAAAATATCGGAGCTTCGAATTAAAATGCGTTTCAACGTTTCAGCATCATAATATTCCAATCTTGATTTAATGCCAAATCGCGACAATAAAGGTGCAGTTAGCAAACCACTACGCGTAGTAGCGCCAATCAGTGTGAATGGATTCAAACTTAATTGCACACTGCGTGCATTAGGACCACTATCAATTAAAATATCTATTCTAAAATCCTCCATCGCCGCATATAAGTACTCTTCCACGACCGTACTCAAGCGATGTATCTCATCTATAAACAACACATCATTGGGTTCGAGATTGGTGAGTAATCCAGCTAAATCACCGGGCTTTTCGATCACCGGTCCGGATGTTTCCTTGATATTCACCCCCATCTCATTGGCCACAATCCTCGATAAAGTTGTTTTTCCTAATCCGGGTGGTCCATGAAACAAAATATGATCAAGCGGTTCACCCCTCATTTTAGATGCCTTGATAAAAATGGAAATATTCTCGATGATCTGGGGTTGTCCGCTGAAATCCTGGATATATCCCGGGCGTATATTGTTCTCAAACTCCTTGTCGGCGTTTTGTAAAATTTGGCGTGTAGGTGATGGATTTTCGGGCATCGATAAAATAATCAAGTAAAGCTACTGATTTTAAGGGAAGGTTTTTGCGATATAGTCGCATTGAATAATTGGAAAGATCAAGAGACAGATGAACCATGACCTGAGTGAATGGCTGATGACATTTCTATAATCAAGCCTGGGTCTTTTTCCAAAGCATTGCCAATCACAATCACATCAGCACCAGCCTGTGTATTTCGATAAGCCTTCTCCGGATCTGTGATTCCTCCTCCAATAATCAGTGGAACCTCAATAGATGAAGCCACTCGACGAATCATGGATTCTGAAATAGGCTTCTGTGCACCACTTCCGGCATCCATATAAATCAATTTCATGCCCAGCATCTCACCGGCCATAGCCGTACACATGGCAATGTCTGACTTATCTGATGGCAATGGACTTGCATGACTGATGTATGAAACCGTTGTAGGGGCGCCACCATCTACCACCATATAACCGGTTGAAATTATTTCAAGACCGCTTTTGCGAACGGTAGGTGCAGAAATCACATGTTGACCAATCAGCAATTCCGGATTCCTGCCACTGATCAATGAAAGATACAGCAGTGCATCTGCCTTGGGTGAAATCTGCGATGGACTGCCGGGAAACAAGACCACCGGAACATCTGATTTTACTTTGATTTTTTCGATGCAGGCATCCAGGTAATTTGACACAACCAAACTTCCGCCTACAAAAAATAAATCTGGACGAGCTTTTTCAGCCAATTCCAACAATTCATCCATAGAACGATCATTCATTTTGTCTGGATCGACAAGTACAGCGAAGGATTTTTTACCCGCTGCTTTTTGATGAATTAACCAGGAATGAATGCTATTTGTCATATAAAATTGGAACTCATGCAAAAATGTAGTTTTTTTCGCGCATGGCGAAATATTAACGAGCGGTTTAGGTTATTAATCTGAATACCCTGCATAGTTTCAATATTTTTGTGAAGCTGTTTGAATCGTTTACGAAGTTTTAAAAGAAAATACTTGAAAAAAACGCTGTTGATTTTTTTGTTGTACGCCTGTTCGAATATCAGCCTTGGTCAATCTAAGGCAATCGTGCATATTTGCTTCGAACATCTTTTTCAGGAAACACCGATCCTTGCAGACAGCACCTTTATTCAAATGGATACAGACAGCTTGCGTTTTCGTCAATGGAAATATTATGTAGGCAATATGTATTTGAATGAACATCCTGTTTCCTTTGAAACAGAAAAGTATTTATTAGTGAATGGACTTGATGGAAATCGTTGTTATACCGGAGAAACCTTGTCAGGCAAATACAATCTTCTTCGATTCCGCATTGGCATCGATTCCGCCGATCAAGCTACCGGCGCACGCTCAGGCTCGCTCGATCCCCTCAATAACATGTATTGGACCTGGAACTCAGGCTACATTGCTTTCAAACTGGAAGGGGAAAGCTCCAAAGCTCCTCCTCCACTATATCGTTTTGAACACCATTTAGGTGGTTATAGAAGCTATCAATCTTTTCAACCTCAGATTGATTTGCTCCGTGAACAACCCATGGTTATTTCTCCCGACAAAGAAAACAGGTTGACTATCCGTGTTGAGCTGGATAAATACTGGCAAGACAAATCCACTTCATCTATTCGTAACATTCCCATCATTATGCAACCCGGAGCTGCTGCACGAGCACAAGCCGCAGCGGTTTCAAGTCTGTTCTCCTGGAAATGATACCTATGAAACATTTCATTACTTTATCCATTGTTTTGATTTTGCTTTTGATGGCAAGCTGTGCCATGGAATGGAGTAAGCTAAAGAAAAATAAAGAGGTCAATGTACCCGCAGATTGGCCGAGTCCACACTATTTACCCAGCTACAATGCCGCCCAATTTGAGTTGGGGAAAAAATTGTTTTATGACGAAATACTCAGTGCAGACAATAGCATTTCCTGCGCAAGCTGTCATCAACCTTTTGTCGCCTTTGCCCATCCCGATCACGATTTCAGTCATGGCATTCATGATCAATTCAGCAAACGAAATGCACCGGCACTGATTAATCTGGCATGGATGAAAGAACTTCATTGGGACGGCGCCATTAATCATCTGGAAAATCAACCGCTCGCTCCTATCACCGACCCAAAAGAAATGGGCGAAACGCTGGAACATGTGTTGGAAAAATTAAGAAAAGACAGCAGCTATCCTTCGCTTTTCAAATCTGCTTTTGGAGATACATCTATCCAATCAGAAAGATTCCTAAAAGCCATCGCCCAATTCACCGTTCGGCTTATCAGTCATCAGAGTAAATATGATCGGGTTCGTGCTGGTACAGACAGCTTTCTACCATATGAAGCAAAAGGGTATGTCTTATTTAAAAAACATTGCAACAGCTGTCACCAGGAACCATTATTTACTACCCATGCATTTACAAATAATGGTGTTGGAAATAATCGTATCGGAGATATCGGCAGAGCATCGATCACACTCAACCCGAATGATTCATTTCAGTTTAAAATTCCGACACTAAGAAATGTACAAGTGACTGCGCCTTATTTTCACGATGGCAGATATACTGCACTATCCAATGTCATTGACCATTATGTAAATCGAATTGATCATAGTAATCCATTATTAGATGCTCGTTTGAAACAACCAATTCCACTCAAAAGCATAGAAAAAAAAGAACTACTGTATTTCCTATACACCCTCACCGATTCTACGTTTCTTTCTGACCCGCGTTTTTTGCCGAACACATTTCAACAACAAAGACACAATCATTCAATCCTTGGTAACTGATAATGATGTAATTTTCAGCAAACTATCTTTTGCTTGAGCGGAATCAAACAATTAGCCGGACAAACACTATGGTACGGCTTACCAACCATAGCCAGCAGATTCTTGGGTTATCTCATGAACATGGCATTGCCGTTTTTTGTGGCATTACCTGAAGACACGGCAGATCTGGTGCAAGTTTATACCTTGATTCCTTTTTTGAATATCCTGTTTTCATACGGAATGGAAACCGCTTATTTCCGTTTTTCACAACAAGAAGACAAACAAAAACTCTACAACACGTTATCCATTTCACTCCTCACTTCTACTTTGCTTTTCAGTGGATTGTTATGGATTTTTAAATCATCCATCGTTTCTGCAACTGACCTTGATCGTCATTCGAATTATATCCAATGGATGATCGCGATTATCGCCATTGATAATTTGAACACGCTACCATTCGCAAGATTGAGGCAGGAAAATCGTCCACGTAAATATGCACTTGCCCGAATAAGTGGTATCATGGTCAATGTACTGATGGTGTTTTTCTTTCTGGCTATTTTGCCTGGTTTAACTGCGCATAACCCTGACCGTTGGTATACCAGTTTTTATGATCCTGCAATGGGTGTTGGATATTATCTGGTTGGAAATGTTTTGGGAAGTCTATTCACCTTGTTTATTTTGGGAAGTGAGTTTCGAAAAATTCGCTTTGAATTTGATTTTTCACTTTGGAAAAAAGTGATGACATACAGTGCCCCATTGATTCTGGTGGGATTAGGAGGCATGGTTAATGATGTGATGAGCCGATTGATTTATCGACATGTAGTGAATTTGCCACAACAACAAGCTGATCATGAACTGGGTGTATTTGCAAATATTTTTCGGCTGGCACTTTTAATTACCATTCTGATTCAGGCATTCAGGATGGCGGCAGAGCCGTTTTTTTTCAACCAAAGTAAAAAGGAGGATGCACCGAAAACTTATGCGCGCGTCATGAAATTTTTTGTGATTGCCTGTTGTTTTCTTTTTTTAGGGATTGGTTTGTTTCTGGATATATTTCGCTGGATATTCAGCACGTTCGCAAGTGCACAATGGACCGAAGGATTGGAAGTGGTTCCATTATTGGCACTTGGAAATATTTTTCTGGGCATTTATTACAACCTGAGTATTTGGTATAAACTCACGAATAAAAATCATATCGGTGCCTATATCACGGTCATCGGGGCCATCATTACTTTTTTACTTAATTATTGGTTGATTCCGGTTTGGCATTATGCAGGCGCGGCCTTCGCAACTTTCAGCTGTTATTTGTTTATGATGATTGCCAGCTATCGAATCGGAAAAAAATATTACCCCGTTCCGTATGCCACCAAAAAACTATCCGCATACATCATACTTGTTTTATTGATATATGGCTTTCATCGAGGATTGATGTTTTTCTTGCCAGATCAAATTTGGATTTCTTTACTCATTGGCGCTCTCCTATTCTTGCTCTTCACCCGATTTGTTATTCGCATTGAAAAGCGAGAACTCATCCAGTTCTCTTTTAGCAAATGGCTTTATAAGCACTAGGAAAACAAAATACTCCGAGCAAATTCTAGCACTTGAAATTGAAAACAATGGTTAATTTTGTGCATCGAAATTTAATTTTATGATTAGAGTCATACTCACCATTCTTATTGTATTTTTTAGCTATCTAAATTTTGCTCAACCGATTGGCATTGGTACAAGTCAACCCAATCCCAATGCCGTACTGGATGTTTATAGTCCAAACAAGGCGCTGTTGATTCCACGTATGGACTCGACAAGTAGAAATGCAATTACAGCTTCTAAGGGTATGATAGTTTTTGATACGTCAACAGGATGCCTTTGGCAACACAACGGAGTTCAATGGGTAAATTCGTTACCTGCTTCCAATACACCTGGCTCATTGGCCTATTGGAATGGAAACAGCTGGAACGCACTGGCTCCGGGTCAAGCCGGACAATACCTCTCCATTCAAAATGGAACAGGGTTGCCTGTTTGGAGTGGAATTAGTTTTTCAACAGAAAATCTTTCTACGAATCCGGTATCAAATATCAATCCAACCACGGCAAACAGTGGCGGTTCTATACAAAGCGATGGCGGTTCTCCCATCTTGGAGCGAGGAATTGTTTGGAGTACTACTAGAAATCCTACCGTAGCACTTACCACGAAAACAAGTGACGGCAGCGGTGTTGGAAATTTTTCTAGCAGCATGACCGGATTGAGTAGTACCTCCACTTATTATGTAAGGGCTTATGCACGCAATGCAAATGGTGTGAGCTATGGGAACGAAGTGAGTTTTTTAACAGGAGGAAATTTCTCCATCGGTCAAACTTATGGAGGGGGTAAAATATTTTATATCGATGCAACCGGACAGCATGGACTGATTGTTTCTCCAGAAGATCTTACAACCACCATTCATTATGACACAGACGGCAGTACATCTACTGGATCAACTACCAATGCAACAGGTCTTGCTATCGGTACCGGCTCAAACAATACCAATACTTTGTTGAGCAGCTACGGAAGTACCAGATTTCATGCTGCTTCTTATTGCAAACTATTTTATAACGGCGGTGGTTACACAGATTGGTATTTGCCATCATTGATGGAATTACAACAATTATATTTCCAAAGAAATGCCGTAGGCGTACCATCCTTACGTTATTACTGGAGTTCAAGCGAGGTCAATGCCTTCAATGCTTGGGTCATTGATTTCGGTCAACCCACATTCATTTCAACCAGTTATAATAAAAGCACTTCGGCTGCTTTGAGGGCAATACGTGCCTTTTAAAGTTGAAGGTTTAAGGGTTTGAGGTTGGTATCATTTCCGCAATGTTAACCTGCAACGTGGATGGTCGTCAAACGTTCTAGATTTAAGGGTTTAAAGGTTTAAGGTTGAATTTTGTTTATGCGATGATAAGCTACGTTTATTGGTTTGAACTGTGATTGATTTGATGAAATGATATACTATGATTTGGCATACTACTGTGTGATGTTTTTCAAACAAATCATGTTTCACTTAGAACGATACTGTGCGGGTGGCCCCGTTATTACAGAGTGAGAGACAGAACGAGCGCGAAGTGGAGAAGCCTGCAACGTGGATAGTCGATGAACGTTAGCAAGAAGTTTCAGGTTGAAGTCGTGCCCTTGATGCAAACCTTAAACCTTTCAACCTTAAACTTGAAACATTATTTATTCCCGCTCTTTGGCCGCGGAGGCCATCCCTTTTTGCTTGATCAAAAAGGGAGAAAAAATCAAGGGAAAACGAAAAGCTCCGCTCGTTTTCCCAAGCCACGCGCACGGCATCAATCTAAATGATTTTTATTTGAGATTTTTAAAGCTTCGCCAAGTAGATTACCCAACAGTTCAAGTAGTCAAACAGCTAAACAATATCAGATGATTGAATCCAATATTTCGATCCTTGGACTTGAAATGATATTATGTATCATTCTTCCACGATATATGAGCTCTTTGGTAAAATACTAAGAACTAATTTTCAAATTAACCAATATGTACTTAGAACTGCAATGTGCGGGTAGTCCAGGAAATACAGATTGAGAGCGAAGTGGAGAATCCTGCAACGTGGATGTTCGTTCCACGTTCGCAAGTTTCAAGTTAAATTCGAATCCGCGAAATGAAAAAACAAAATCACATATTCCTACGATACTGTCCACCTACTTCATACAAAGCCTGTGTAATTTGTCCGAGTGAACAATACTTCACCGTTTCCATCAATTCTTCAAACAGATTTCCATGTTGCATGGCAACAGCTTGTAGTTTTTTAAGCTGATCTGCTGAACGATTTGCATGATGTTTTTTAAAGGTTTCCAATGCGGCAATCTGTGCTTCTTTTTCTGCAGTGGTAGATCGAATTACTTCAGTTGGAATAATTGTAGGAGATCCTTTTTTACTGAGAAAAGTATTCACGCCAATGATTGGATACTCACCGGTATGCTTGAGGGTTTCATAATGTAAACTCTCTTCCTGAATTTTATTCCGCTGATACATTCTTTCCATCGCACCAAGCACTCCACCTCTTTCAGTGATACGATTGAATTCATTCAATACAGCTTCTTCAACCAAATCTGTCAATTCTTCAATCAAGAAAGACCCCTGATTTGGATTTTCATTTTTTGCGGTACCTAATTCTCGGTTGATAATTAATTGAATGGCCATGGCCCTTCTCACACTCTCTTCCGTAGGTGTAGTGATGGCTTCATCGTAAGCATTTGTATGCAGTGAGTTGCAGTTATCATAGATTGCGTACAAGGCTTGCAATGTGGTCCGGATATCATTGAAATCAATTTCTTGCGCATGCAAACTGCGACCACTGGTTTGAATATGATATTTTAATTTTTGGCTTCTACTATTGGCTTTGTATTTATTTTTCATCGCTTTGGCCCAGATGCGACGAGCCACACGACCAATCACACTGTATTCCGGATCCATACCGTTACTGAAGAAGAATGATAAATTAGGTGCAAAATCATCAATCTTCATGCCTCTACTCAAATAATATTCCACATAGGTAAAACCATTCGCCAACGTGAATGCCAATTGAGTAATCGGATTTGCGCCGGCTTCTGCAATATGATACCCACTGATACTTACACTGTAAAAATTCTGCACGTTTTGTTGGATG